>WNFI01659837.1_pt1 | contig 15313 bp, 13 predicted proteins | sample 5400471 | NCBI WGS metagenome assembly WNFI01 (sample SAMN13153348, study PRJNA577476) | soil metagenome | isolation source: 100 cm saprolite on Douglas fir-dominated hillslope | place: USA:California | collected 2013-09-17 | reverse complement strand
CCCCCGAAAAATCCCGTCAAGAGCAGACCTACGCTCCACCGCAGACTAGAGGAAGTCGCCATCAGGCACAGAGACTATGCTAGATTTGCTTAGCCGCAAACGAACCTGCTCCAAGAAGGTATCCACGAACAACACGAATCAAAAAGAAAGGTGGACGAAAAGACCCGAATCTTCTCCTTTCGAGCCTCGAAAATGCCTCATCCCATACGTGCGGGACAAAGGGCGCGGCGTTTTGAACGGCAGGAACATACCGTCCTTGAGATTTTTCAATGCTCTCCGTGAGAGAAAATGCAGGATATGGTTCGAGCCAGCAAACGAGATATCCGCGTTATTCCGATGCCCTGTCCTCCGCCGCGACCGCCGCGTCCTTTGCGTGAGGCACCTCAGGCCTGCCTTTTCGATCGAGACATTTATTTCAAGGGCACACCTTCAGGTAAACCTCTTTTTCTGCCAGTCCATTCGTGACTATTCGTGCAATTCGTGGACCTCTCGCGTCCTTGCGCGGAATCTATCACCCGCCGATGAGCGGTGGCACAGGCATATCGGGTGTGAGAGCCGGTTTGCGCTTGTGCCACTCGGTCGCTTGTTCGAACGCCTTAGCTAGCGCCAGAATTTTGCCTTCCGAGAAATGCGGACCTGCTATCGTTAGACCGATAGGCAAACCTGACTTGCTGAAACCGCATGGAATCGTGACCGCCGGTAATCCATACACATTGAATGGCTGTGTGTTCGCAATCGCATCGAGGGTCGTTGCAGCTCCGCCTTCGCGAGCCGCTTTAAGCAAATCGTTCAACGGCGGCGGCAGCACCCGCTCGGTCGGCACGACCACGACATCGACTCCGACGAATGCATCATCAACCGTACGCCGAAGGAGATCGAGGCTCCATTTTGTACGAATGTACTCCGCCGCGGAGAGCGTTGCCTTCGAGGATGCTTCGAGTCGACGGCGAATTGCCGGGGTATAACGCTGACTGGATTTCTTGTACAATTCCTCGTGGTACGCCCACGTCTCCCCGGCACCTCCAACATTGCCGGCACTCAGAGCGGACGGCAGCGCGATTTCTTTCGTTTCCTTGGTCAGCTTCGCCAGCACGGCGAGCGCAGACTGCATCGACGCGGCTACCTCTGGATCGAGATGGTCATAAAAGTAAGCGGGAACGCCGATCCGAAAACCCGAAACCGGTTGCGAGAGCGCGGTCAAGTAATCCTCTTTCAGATGTTCGACGCTGGTGATGTCCAATTTATCGTAGCCCGCCATGACGTTGAGCATCAGCGCGGTGTCCTCGACCGTACGCGTCAATGGTCCGCAATGGTCGAGCGAGACCGTGAGAGGAGCAATACCCCGGATCGGGACGAGCCCGTATGTGGCCTTAAGACCAACAAGGCTGCAGAACGAAGCCGGGATGCGCACCGATCCGGCCGTGTCCGTGCCGAGTGCGCCGTAACAAAGATCCGCTGAGACGGCCGCACCCGAACCGGAAGATGAACCGCCGGTGTTGTTCGCAAGATTCCACGGATTGCGGGCCGGGCCGAAGTACGAGCTTTCTCCAATTCCCATCGCGAACTCCTGGAGATTCGTTTTGCCAATGATCACTGCACCTGCCGCCTTGAGGCGCTCGACAACCGGAGCGTCTTCGGGAGCGACGCGATCCTCGAATACACCGCTCGCAGCCGTCGTGCGCGCACCGATGGCGTCGATATTATCTTTTAATGCGATCGGGACGCCATGAAGCGGACCGCGGAGCTTGCCCGCCTTCTGCTCGGCATCGAGCTGCTTGGCCTCCGCGAGAGCCTGCTCCTTCATGACCGTGATAAACGCATCCAACTTCGGATCGTAAATCGCAATGCGAGCGAGGCACGCCTCCGTCAGCTGAGTTGACGTCACCGCCCCTGAGCGAATCTTGGCGGCCGCTTCCGTGAGCGAAAGCGCGGTTAACTCGTCATTTGAAAGGGCAAATGTGCAGGGTAAAAGAGCCTGCGCAAAAAGCGCGACGGCTGAAATCAAGGCATACGTTCTACGAGAAATCATAAGGAGGTGCGTTCGCCGGCATTGAGCACCCGGTATGCCAGTACGGGATCGGCCGCTCCCGGGCGTCTTCTGTATTGTCGGGCGAATAATTTGGGAGCGCAGGCCGCTGGCCTGCAATGGTTGGGAGAAATGCAGGCCAGCGGCCTGCGCTCCCACAATGCCATTCTCCCCTATCTTGTAACTTTTGGGCGGGTTCGGGTGTTTAGACAGTACCAACCGCGGTGACGACTTCCTGGAAAAATCATACGCCATCGATATCCAAAAAAGATCTTTAGATGAAAACGCTGCTCACACTCGTTCTATGGTTTATCCTGCTGGCCTTGTGCTGGCCGTTTGCGCTGCTAGTCCTGATCCTTTGGCCATTCCTGTGGCTGCTTTCGATTCCGTTTCGCATCGTCGGCGGGGTCATGCATGCGCTCCTCGCCCTAGTGATGGCCCTGCTCTTCCTACCTGCCCGCGTACTCGGATATAGAGGTCACTGAGAGGCTAGGTTTGATTATAGAAAGTCTTCTCCGTGCCTCCGTGTCTCTGTGGTAAATAAACGGATTGCGCGAACCGCGCTATCCGCCGATCAGCGCGCGTCTTCAACCAACGTTCTCACGGCCGCTTCACTCGCCGCGGCTATTTTGCGCGTGCCTAAATTCGTTTCGACCTCGTAAAGATTAGTTTTTCCGACTGTGCGCAAAAAGGTGATGCTCTTAACGATTTCCTTGGCGGTCTCGGGTACGGCTTCACCTTTAGGGGACAGACTCTGATAAATGACCAGCGCTCCGCCTCGTGCGAATTCGGTTTTGAGGTCAAATTCCGGGAGCTCATGCCACGAGTTCACAATGTGAAACGTGCCTTGTTTTGTTTCCTTATTCCAAGTGAAACCATTGACGACAATCTGATGGCCTACGCTGCCTCCACCCCAGGGGTGCTCAGCGACAAAGCCCGGCGGAAGCGCCTGCCAGATCTCTTTCGGAAAGGCGGCCAGGATGGGACGCCCTCTGCGCAGCTCGCTTCTAGCCCAGTCAAATGAGTCGTCTTCCTCGCCAGGAACATTGTGAATAGTGGGCTTCGGCGTAAAACCGGTTACCAGGTTTTCCAGCCCCACCAAGTAACTACGATCCTGCCAAGGATGGTCCGGATTCGCACTGTTGGTTAATTTATAGAGCGTCGACGCATCGATGTAATATCCGGCGATATCCAGCCAGTTCACCCGACCGTAGAGCATGCATGTGGCTCCGATTTGATCGCGCGCAACATTGGGCGGGCAAAGTTGAACGGTTTCCAATGCGCCTTCTACCTTGCCAATTTGGATCGTCTGCTTAACCGGGACCGTGGGCTTCGCGACGATGACTTCCGATTTTCCGTGGGCGAGCGGGTTTTGGTTACTGAGCTCGATGAGCCAGGCTCGATCATCCGCCGATAACGAGGCGAGCGGCACGATACTCTTGGTGCCGTCGGCAAACGAGACCACCGCATAATTTTTTTCGATACGCGCTTTGACCGCATCTTGAATTCGAACGGACGCGGCGAACAGATGGCCTGTGAGTAACAAGAAGAGCGCAGCGAGGAAGGTGGTGCGAAGCATGTGAGAGCGCGCGTTTGGTATTGAAGATCTAAAAGCAAAATGGAGTCACAGCGCGTTGACGAAAAGAAATTATCTTAAATTCGCCATTTTTTAACAGTTTCCAAATGCGTGTCAAAGGCAGGGCGAAGTGCCCCTTGTGTTCCAGAGTTTTGGCGTAGGAGGCCGGTGATCCATCGGGAAACTAATTTTTTAACCATAGAAGCACAGAGGCTCGTAGACGAACCCGGGACTAGATCCTGGATCGCCCCGTTCTGCTTCTTCACGGCTTCAATTCCAGCGGACTTCTCCAACAGAATTCATCTATAACTCTGTGTCCCCGTGCCTCTGTGGTTCCCATGCAGTGTTATCGACGGCGTTCAGAGGAACCCCAATTCCCGTAACGCGGCCCCCGCACCGGAGAGGTGTTCGGCCTTCATCTCGGAATAGTTGCGGGAAAGAACGATGCCACTCGCGCCACCTTGAAAAGCAGCGAGGACGGTTTGCTTCACGCTCTCGGCGGTACACTGGCTCGCCGCAGCAGGAACCGGCACATCGATGTCCAGGCCGGGCCAGACTTCAACGGACGTCCCGGCCACGTCGTCGACCGTGCGACGGGTCTCGCTGCGGACATAGTCCGCCGAAAAGCCAGTTGAGAAAACGCGATCATAAGGCGCTTCTTTGTAGTCAAACATCTGGTAAAGCATTTTGAGAGAATCGGCGGGCGCGAGATCGCCGAAAACGTTTTGTCCCACGCTGTCGACGAAGCTCTTAACCCGTTCTCCGGCGCAATTGCTGTAAAGCACCGGCTTGATGTAATCGGAGATTTTCGCGATCTCTGCAAAATCCATCTCCGCGCGATGAAACGGACTGAACGAAACGGTGTGCCAGATATGCCAGCCGACTTGGAGCGACGGATTGACCGATTTCACTTTGGTGTAGATCGCGCTCATGAAATCGAGACGGCTCCGAATCCAAAGACGCTCCCAGGCGAGTAGTTCGGGGTAATTCAACAACAGACGGAAAAACGAAACGAAATAACCGTCGCGTGGACGCTCCTGAGCGCGGCCCGCCCGAACAAATTTCTCCAGTTCTGCAAATCCCTTCTTCGCGCGCTCCACGTCAATTCCCTGCTCACGTCCGCGTTTCACACAGTGTTCGCAGAAGCAGGTGGCTCGACCGGGATCGGCGTGTTCGCCGTGCGCCCACGCACCAAGCGCGTTGAGAAATCCACCCTGACGTTCACTCGACCACATCACGCCATCGATCGGATAAGATCGGGAGTAGTCCTCGACCAAACCGAGTATGAACGCGCGGTAAAATGGATGATTGTAACATCGACCCGACGGATGACCCGATGCACGACGGCCTCGAAAATCGACCTCGTACGTCTCCGCCCATTTCTCACGCGGGAGAGGATTGTCTTCGAGTATCCACGCAAATGTTTTGATCCCCCGCTTGCGTCCCTCCGTGGTGATGCGTTCAAGCACATCCATATCGCCAGCCTCGGGCGCGCGTAGATCTTCGTAAGTCAGGTTCGTCTCCTTGTAGTACTGCATGTGAGGGATGCCGAAGTTGCCGCCCCGATAATTTTTCTGCGCAACATTGGGCAACTCCGCCCAGCGATAAGTATTTCCGTAAATGAACGGAAACAGCGCGTTCACTCCCGCGCGCGATTGCAAGTCATCGAAGACAGCGTTGAGGTTCGGGCGCATCAGCGGCTCCATCGCGAGCTGGATGCCGATCAAGGGCTTTTTCTTCAGCAGGACGGGACTCGCTTCGATTGCGATTTTGGGAGTTGCGGGGGTTTGCGCACGCAGGAGGGATGGACCGGCGAGCGTCGCGCCAGCACCCACCGCGGATAACTTGAGGAAAGCACGGCGGTTCATGCGCCGAGCATCATCAGCGGCCGCGGCAAAATCAAGCCGATGGGGAGCAGCCGATTGGTCACGATATGAACCCTACCAGAAGAAATACATCGAGAAGTTGATCGAGAAAGATGTTCGTCTAGCTTTCGGTCATGCTACTACTTCGGTGCACGAAAAAGATGCTGCTGGAATGGAAGATTCCCCACACTTCCGAAGAGGCCGTCGCATCATCGCCTCTTGGGCCTCTGGGTGCCTGGTACGGCAATCTACTCCGTATCCAACAAAGAAAGTGCGTGCTATTCACCAACGAGAAAACCTTGTTTTCGTTTTTGGTCCATGACCTAAAACGTAGAGACTTCGCCCTTGTTCCACAGATCTTTCGTGAGCATCTCGCACGTGCGTTGTTGGATGCCGGAATCTCGGGTATCGGTTTGAGACGGCTCATCGAGAATTACCGCGATGTTGCAGTGGCGAAGACGGAGAGTCGCAAGGTGCTCGGTTGTATGAACGACCTCGCCTGGCATTGCGAAGTACTCCTACAGGAGTACGGCTCACACAACCTTCAAACGATCGTGAATGAGCTCAACGACATACCTCAATGCAGCATGGCCCCGACTCCTTGGCCCAGGGAAATGCTATTTTCTGCTCTCGCAGAACCGACTACGAATATCAGACGGCGTCGCTCAATTTAAAAGTAAACACCTTTGATCGTTCTAGGAGCTGTTTGGGAACAGCGGATATTGCAGAAGGGACAAGGTGGCCGGCGCGTCCCTGCGACTATGTGTATCGTTGCAGCAGACCGGACATGACCATCGAGCTGATCTCCATTATCGCGCAGGTGTCTGGCGCAGCAGGTTTTGTCGATAAGCTTCGATCAGCCGTTCGAGCAGTTCGATTTCGCAGCGGAATTGCAGGCCGCGTTCCGTATCGCGCATCCGTCGCGGCGTATCCCAAGACCGCACGACGTTGACACTCGGAATAATATCCACGCCGTCGCGGACCGCGGCTTCAACTGATTCGAAGCGGTGATGCTTCGCTAAAAAAGTCCGGTTCGCTTCGAGTACGAGCGTGTAACCGTGATCTCCGTACGCTTCTGAAAATGCGCCGTCGATCGTAATGGCCTTTCCGCTGCGCTTAAGTGGCGACTCCCCTTTCTCGATTTTCACTGGTACGTGGCCGTTTACGATCAGACCGCGCTCCGTACTTACGCCGAACTCGCGCAGCACTTTATCGCAGAACGCCGCATCGTGGATCAGTGAGAAATATGGGTTTTTGGTTTCGTGATGAGACTCCTTGTCCGTGACAAAGTACTGTTCGACCGTGGTGATCCGATCTTTTCCGAAGAGCGGAGATCGAGGTCCGCTCCAGAGATACCAAAGGAAATCGAGATCGTTCTGCGCCGGCTCCTCGACTGCGCGGGCGATCACCCGTTCGATCCCATCGAACATCTCGCGCCCCCGGCAGGCCTTGCCATCGATAACCACCGAAAGAAATTCACCCTGCTCGTCGACCGGCACGCATCCATGGAAAATCAGATGTTCGTCGCGGCGCAGGTACATGGCACCGCGACTCACGAGCCAGCGCATTTGTTCGCCAAGTTTTTGGCTATGGAGAAACGAATGCTTGAGATAGCCGAGACACTGCTGCTCCTCCGACGAAAGCGCATAAGGATCGGCAGGATTCATCGTCGGCAAATAAGCATCGCTCAACGGATGCACAACTCCATCGATCATGATCGTACCCTTCGCCAAATCCATATGATGCAACAACCGGCGATGCTCCATTTCCCAATCCGGATGCCGCGCGATCATCTGCCCTTCGAGCTTGAACTGCATGATCGCCGCGGCCTTTTGCATCCGGGCAACGAGCAAGTTCGGACGCGTGCCGGAACTTTTCGGCATGAAGTGCTCCGCGGGATCGTTCGCGTAAACCGTTTTCGCCAGATTTTCGAGTGGCGTCCAAGGAATGCTATAACCTTCGTCGACTTGACCCAGCCGCCGGTAGCGAAGCGAGACGCGCAACACGTGACAAATCAGCGCCTCGTGGCCGAGACTCGCACCCAACCCCGCGACGTCATGATTTCCCCAAACAAAAGAAACGTTCGGCTGCTGCCGCAAATAATCGACGACGTAATCGCCGCGCGGACCACGATCCCAGCAGTCGCCGCCAATGATCAGTTCGTAAATCGCAAGATTTCGCACCAGGCGTACGCTGACGTGGATTAGGTTCCAAATGCGTGCGCGATGCACCAGTTCGTCAACGATCGCCGCCAAAAATTCGCTGCCGCGCTCCGTCGTCGGTTCGTGCAGCATCTCCACCATCAGCTCGCGATACTCAGCAGGGAAACCCTCCATCACACGCTTGAGGCTGTAACGCGCAGCGAGGATCCGGACCAACTCGAAGAGATTGCGAATCGTGCCGAGCGCAAAACAACGCAGCTCCTCCGCCGATCGAGGCTGCTTCTCCAGACGCTCGATCATTTCTCCCGGATAAAAAATCAGCGTGAGGAATTCTTGAAATTGCTGCGGCGTCATCCGCTTGCCGAACACCTTCTCCACAAGCGGACGAAGCGAACCGGATGCGTTATTGATCACATGCCGCAGTTTTTTGTCCTCGCCGTGAATATCACTGATCACGTGCACGGTGCCTTTCGGCAGCGTCAGCACCGCAGACAATCGAGCGATCTCCGCCATCGCAGCGTCCACGTTGGAAAACCGGACGGCCAAGGGTCGCAGCAGCGCGAGTTCACGCTCCCGGGCAGTCAATTGAAGGCAATCGTCCGGGTTCATTCGATCCTCCGGCGATTAAGAGCGAAGACACGCACAACAAAAGTCATGGGGTACATGATAGGTGGTAATAGGGTATAAACCGGGAATATCACACCCCTCTCCTCTTACAAGCGGCATAGCCTCGTGTTCAAAAACTAGCAGAAATCAGAAACCGCTGTTTCACGTAAGCAGATTGCGTCGATCGACTGCTAGGTTTTCCTCTTCCGCGTAACGGCGGACTCAGCGAGTCCGCCCTATCCTCGCTTTTTTCTCTGCTTTGCGCGAGCCCTTCCGATTTCCGATCTAGTGCTCTCGTTCGCGGCACGAGCACGTATTTCAAAACACGCTCAGCCCCTTTGTCTCCGTGCTCCTGTGAGCTCAGTTCAAAATATCTGACCTATTTAGAATGATGAAACGCGCGACATCGGCATGAAAGCTTGAGGCCTGACTTCTATCAGCTCTTGCCGTAGATATCTTTGGAAAATCCAAATCTTATGCCAAATCTCATTGAATACGAAAACGCATCACCCGAGGTCCGGGCGGTATACGACGACATCATGACCACCCGCAAAATCGATTGGGTGAATAACTTTTGGAAATCCTTGGCGAAGCATCCGGCCACGCTGCGGCGGCTGTGGAGCAATATCAAAGAAGTCATGGCTACCGGCACCAGTATCAGCCCGCTCCACAAGGAGTACATTTACCTGGCAGTCAGCATCACCAATAACTGCGAGTATTGCATTGCCTCGCACGGCGCCTCCGCTCGCGCAAAAGGCATGACCGATGAACAATTCGCCGAGTTGCTGGCCATCGTCGGACTCGCGAATGAAACCAACCGCCTCGCCAACGGCTACAAAGTCCCGATAGACTCACAGTTCAAAACCGACGATTCGGCGAAAGCTTGAAAAGAGATTCGATGATCAGAAAAGATTTTCTGTCTTGGCCAAAACCACCGATCGGTGAACACCCAAATCCGTTGGATTCCTCGCGAAGGTATTTTTTTCGCGTAGTTCGTGTGTTTCGCGGTGCCTTCCGTCTGCTTCACTAACGGCTTAGGCCACTTACAAGCTTGTGTAGATGGAGAACGCCGCCGATCCCGATGTCATCGGAATTTCGCTACGCAAAGAATCGCGGTTCTGGTCGATTGCGATGGAATCAATTACCCGGCCGCCAGACATAATCCGGGCGGTCGCCTGCCACTGCGGACCCTGCGCTCGAACATCTTTTTTAGCGCCGACCGGATTATCTCCGGACATCTTGAGCTCGACAGACACCGTAATCCCCTTTGCAGAAGCGCTTGCCGTCCGCGCTCCCTCGTTCGCCGTACAGTGCAGGAGAAGACCATCCGCAATAAAATCGGCAGTGACCACCACAGGACGTTTTTCCTTAGCGCAGTCATGCGCCCTAATACCAGTAACAGACAACGCTAGCGCAAGAGTCGTGGTAATGAGCGAAGATAAGCGCATGCCTCTTTATCGGCGAGCCCGCTAAATACCTCCACTCCTAACAGGGTTAAAAAAGATTGAATTTTAGAAGTGAATATTTCGTCAAAACTATAACGCACGTACCGCCGAATTCGCTATCCGCTCCGCTGCATCATCTTCCGTGTTCTTCAACGCGGTTACTGTGGCTTGGACAATGAGCTGCAAGTCCGCGGCTTGCCTTTTCCCTGAACAAAACGACCAGTAATCCCCGAAGAATTTGTTTTTCATGGGATCGAGCATTACGAGATTAACGAATGCCACGGTGCCTTCTCAGTCGGAATCACACTGCATTTTTCCGAAACTTCGCGCAACGATATCGAGTAGCAAAAGCATCTGCGCCCGGCATCGTTTTCCACGTGCTGAACGCCGCTTCGGCTCCGGCAACTCTCCACTCATGACTCGTCACTTCCCAGAATTGCTTCCCATCCGGCACTCGTTCTGCTTTTTCGAAGCCACGTGGAAATCTCATTCCGTCGACAAACGCTCGGAAGAGATCATTAACCCCAAAAACAAAGAGATGATATGAAACGAGTCCGCTTCGGAATGACTATGGTCGTATTGTGTTGGGTCTTCAAGGTTGCGCTAAACGCGCAACCCGATCCCTCGGCTGCGTACAAGGAGCAAGTGCTCAAGGATGTCGAAGGGATGAAGAAGCAGACCCAAGTGATGATCGACACTGTTTTCAGCTTCGGCGAACTCGGCTTTCAGGAATTTGAAACATCCAAGTACCTGACGGGGATTCTTGAAAAAGAAGGCTTCAAAATTGAGCGAGGGATCGCCGGTATTCCAACGGCGTGGATGGCTACGTGGGGATCGGGCAAGCCGGTTATCGCGCTCGGCTCGGATATCGACTGCATCCCGCAGGCTTCGCAGAAACCAGGCGTCGCGTACAAGGACCCGATTATCGAAGGGGCGCCGGGACACGGCGAAGGCCACAACTCCGGCCAGCCGCTCAACATCACGAGCGCCATCGCCGTAAAGCGTTTGATGGAGCACGCAAAACTTTCCGGCACGATCAAACTCTGGCCGGGCGTCGCTGAGGAGCTATTGGGGGGAAAGGCGCAGATGGTGCGCGCAGGATTTTTCAAGGACGCCGATGTGGTGTTGTTCACCCACGTGGGCAACAACATGGCGGTCACTTGGGGCACCGGTTCTGGAACCGGCTTGGTCTCGGTTGAGTACACGTTTCACGGTGAGAGCGCGCATGCCGGCAACGCCCCGTGGCGCGGACGTAGCGCACTCGATGCGGTGGAGTTGATGGATGTGGGCTGGAATTTCCGCCGAGAACACCTGCGCCTCGAACAGCGCTCCCACTACGTCGTCACCAACGGCGGCGATCAACCCAATGTCGTGCCGTCTCTCGCGAGTGTGTGGTATTATTTCCGCGAAATCGACTACGACCACATCGTAGAGCTGCATGAAATCGGAAACACCATGGCACAGGCCGCTACTATGATGACGAATACGACGGTGACCTCGCGCGTGCTCGGCACGGCGTGGCCAGGTCATTTCAATAAACCGGTCGCTGAGACTGTGGATGAAAATATCAAGCGCGTGGGTTTACCTGAATGGACCGATGCCGATCAAACCCTGGCAAAAGGCATCCAAGGAGAATTGCATGCTCCGATCACCGGCTTGCCCATTCAATTGACCGGCCTGCGCGGCCCCGCCACCGACGGAACTCGGACCGGTGGTTCCGATGACATCGGCGACGTTTCATGGAATGCGCCGACAATCGTTCTGAATTATCCCGCCAATATTCCAAATCTTCCCGGTCATAACTGGTCGAACGCCATTGCGATGGCCACGCCCATCGCACACAAGGGCACGACAGCGGGAGCAAAAGTCCTAGCTCTGACCATGGTCGACTTGCTGACAAAACCTGCGATCGTGAAAGATGCGTGGGACTACTTTAACAATGTCCAGACCAAGACCGTAAAATATCAGCCATTGATTTCCCCAGACGACAAACCCGCGATCTGGTTGAACGCAAAAATCATGGCAGAGTACCGCGAACCCATGAGGAAATATTACTACGACGCCTCCCGGTACGATACCTACCTAGAGCAACTCGGCATCAAGTATCCGACGGTACGTGCGACCGCGCCGGTGCCGGTGAAGAAAGAATGATACAGATGTTACCTGTGACGCGTGACTTATGGACCTACGTCACTCGTCACGACGCAATCAGAACATCTATCCGTGCTAGGTCGGGAGCGCCTCCGCACCTGGTCCCTAGGTGTATCTCCTCGTAGGGTTTCTGAGGTATCTTTGCGTCCGGTTTTTACTTACACAGAGAAGTTCGTGGGGTCGGAATTAATGGGCCGGGCTTCCGTCGCATCAAGTCGCGTCGGAATCTCCGGGAGTTTCCTCGTTGATCCTCAATCCGTAAATCCATGAACACATCGCTGCTTCATCTGATGGCTAGGAACTGGTGGCTCCTGCTGCTGCGCGGGATCGCTGCTCTTTTGTTTGGTATTATCGCTTTTCTCTGGCCGGGCATCACGCTGGTCACGTTGGTTATTCTGTTTGGCGCGTATGCGATCGCCGACGGGGTCTTTGCCTTGGTCACCGCGTTTCGTGGCGGTTCAGGGGTGTCTCGTGGCTGGCTGATCTTAATTGGTCTCTTAAGTTTAGCCGCCGGGATCACGACTTATTTTTATCCCGGATTGACGGCGTTTACCCTGCTCACGTTTATCGGCGTGTGGTCGATCGTCCGCGGCGTATTCGAGATCATCGGAGCGATTCAACTACGCAGGGAAATCAGCAACGAATGGGTGCTGATTTTAAATGGCCTGCTATCGATTCTCTTCGGCGCGTGTGTGCTGATCGCACCGGGTGCGGGTGCACTCGCTGTGGTGTGGCTCATCGGGGCGTACTCCATCGCGGCTGGCGTATTAATGATGGGCTTGGCCTTTCGTTTGAGACGGCACTTGCCAGGTCATGAACCTCACGAGCCCGGCCACGGCTTCACACCGCACCCAGCATAAGACAGGGGCGCTGGAGAGCAAAGGTTCAAAGAATTTAAGCGGCAGCTAGGCAGAAGTGTTCGTCGCGTCCCCGCGACGGCATTTCGCGATATAGACGTCCGTCCAGGTTAATGCTGTCGGGCAGGGACGCGTCGGCCCGCAAACCCCCAAAACCAAAAAAGGTGTTTCCCGTTGCACCTGAAATGGCAGTTTCCTATTTTGGAAGAATCAGTCGTCGCGACTGAGCCCCCGATATAGATCTATGAAAACCTCAGTCGTGTTGTCATACCTCATTGTTGGTTTCGGTGCTGGTCTCCTCGGCACTTTGTCCGGTCAAGACGTGATGAAAGCTGCTCCGGATCATTACAAGGTCCTCGTGGACAATGAGCATGTTCGTGTGGTGGAAAACATACTTAAGCCCGGCGAGAAGGACTCGTGGCACACACATGCAGCCGGCTGGTACTATGTCACGAAGCCGGGAACGATGAAGGTCGTGCATGCCGATGGGAAATCCGAAATTTGGGAGGCGAAAGCCCGTGAAGCCGGATGGATGGAAGCTGAGGCTCCTCATACTTCCGAAAACACCGGGAAAACTCCGATGTCCTTCATCCTCGTGGAAGTGAAAAGCGCGGCGAAGAAGTAAATTCAACCGCGCGGCAATAGCGGCCGGCTCATTCCGTCAGGGTGGCGAACCGATCTAGTCCGGAGAAGCCGAGTAGTTTTTTTGACCTGTCCCTTTTAGAGCCTTACGCGGCGGATGCGAAGAACGCAGCGTCGAAATGAATGCGGACATCTATACTTTACGCCTCGGTGGCGAAGGTACACGTGCTTGTAGAATGGATGAGCGCCGGGATCGATGTCGGCCGGAAAGGTCACGATGTTAATTGTTTTTCCATCCGGTGATACGTGCGGGAACCAGTTGTTGAACTCATCGTTGGTCAATTGTTCCTGGTCGCTTCCATCGGCTTTCATCCGCCAGATCTGCATTTTACCGGTTCGATTGGAATTAAAGTAAATGTAGTTTCCATCCGGGCTGTACTCCGATCCGTCGTCCAAACCTTTAGCGGTCGTCAGACGTTCTTCTTTTCCGCCCTCAGCAAGCACGCGATAGATATCGAATTCCCCATTACGCGAGCCGGTGAAAACCAAATATTTTCCGTCGGGTGACCACCCGTGCAGATAAGACAGCCCGATCGGAGTAATCTTTTTTGGGGTTCCTCCTCCTATCGGAAGCGTGTAGATGAGCGAATCGTGGCCTTCCTTGGGATCCGTTCCACTGATGCCCAATATTTTCCCATCGAACGAGAGCGCATGGTCATTATTACAGGCGGTAACCGCGCCCGTCTTGATTTGTCGCGGCTGGCCTGACGCCAAATCAAACCGGTAGATCAGTCCATTGTGATTATAGACGAGTGCCTTGCCATCGGGAGTCCAGTTAGGAGCCTGCAGCGAATCGTTGACGTGATAGATGACCTTGCGGTGCCCCGTAGCGGGATCGAGCAATTCGAGATCGCTGCCGATGTAATCGTGATAGGGCACGAAAGTAGCCTTTACCGGCCGCACGATCTTTACGTTTCGGAGAATGGCTTTTTCGGAAACAGCGTTGTTGTGAGAACAGACGTAGACGCCCACATACACTTCGTCGCCGAGATCGACGTCGCTGATCGAGTTGCTCGTGTAGACATCTCCAAAGTGGGCGACCGACATCGTGTAGGTTGGACCTTTGCGAGCGAGCTGAAGGACGTCCGGTCCTTTCAGTTCGAAACGGGTCTCCTCTGTCGGTGCGCCTTCGGCGCGGCGAAATTGCAGCGACGTAAGTCCGTCGCCGTGACGGCACGCATTGATATGCGGCGAGCGCGGATCGAGACTTTGACGTACGATGATCCCAACTTTGCGATGAGGATCTGCTCCTTCGCCGACGAACTCGATCATCGCCTGCAAGATGAAGTCGCCCTTGAGCTTTTTCCAAACGAAGTGGAACTCGTCATGGTCGCCCCACATGTTGGTGCCTGAAGACTGAATCGTGTATTCCTGCTTCTCTGCATCGTAGGACGAGGAGCCTGGGACGTTGACTGCGCCGATATCGCCTTCTTGGTCGAAAACACCCAAGCGCGAAGTTTGGGCAAAACTGGGAAGGACGGAGGCGAACAAAAAGAAGAGGGCGCGAGATAGCGCTTCCAGAGTAACAACGGTCTTCACGGTGGGGATGGGTTGAGGTTAAACGATGCGACCAACCAACGTTTTATTCTATCCCGGTGATCGCCGACGCAACGCCAAATCCCCAAATTTTGCTCTATCGATAGACTCAAGCCACGGGGCTTGTTGCGTGAATCACGCCGGACAAGTCCGTAACTTTGTTATCACTGAGCCGGGATCAGGCAGAGAGTAACCACGAATAGACACGAATTTAAGAGAGAAGCTGATCAGAAAACGCCCGTTCGGACTCCTGGAGTCTAACTCCTCAATTCCAGCTTCTCTGCTAAATCCTCCTGTGTCTCTGCGATTCAAATCCTTTCACTAAAACTAGGCTCATTCGTGGCGATTCGTAAATCCAACGATCAAAGGGAGATTCCGTCGCCTGGCAGGACGGGCGTCATCTTTGGAACGGTGATCGCCTTGGTTGCTTGCTCGAAGTCGTAACCG
>WNFI01676771.1_pt1 | contig 15314 bp, 15 predicted proteins | sample 5400471 | NCBI WGS metagenome assembly WNFI01 (sample SAMN13153348, study PRJNA577476) | soil metagenome | isolation source: 100 cm saprolite on Douglas fir-dominated hillslope | place: USA:California | collected 2013-09-17 | reverse complement strand
CATAGCAGAGGTTGACTAAGCGAAACAAGGTGCATGTCGATATCAATCGAGCGCCAAAACACTCAGTGCTCCAGTCAATGCAACAGAACATCGCAAAAAAAAGGTTCAGTTCAAAATCCGATCATGCCAAGGGCGTACGGCCATAATTTATTGTAGTTATGCCATTGTGGTTAGTGTAATAATGGATCCTAGTCTAAATCATCTATCTCTCTCCCATGGTGAACTGGTCAACCATCCCAGCGAATTCTCTTGGCATACTCACGGATTCGTGACACATAATTGTCTTGGTTCTCCCCACCCGCCCCGGTCGCAACCTTCAGAATAATCTCGTTCAGCGCGTTTGACCCAAGAACATTGACGTGATCACTGGTATTGGCCCCGCCTCTCGGCAGGGTTATCCCTGGATTATGAGGTAGCTGTCATCGAGTTCAAATGGGTTCAACGACGCGAAGATGTTCGAATATGGGTCAGCACGTGTACCTCGACCGTAGTGATCTTGATCCTGGCGGGGTTCCACCGCTTCCGTTTCCAGCCCTCGACACACATGGCCCCTAAACTCAGAATGGATACCGTGCCGTCTCCTTCTCCCAACTTGACGCCATTTCGAATCTGTGTTGACATATAAAGTTATCATCAACGGAAATCATTCACTATGTTGCAAGTTGGGCTGACCTTGGGATACAAGCTTTCGTGTGAGTACTCCCGATCGATACTGCTCCGCGAGAACGGTATTTCCTGTGGGGAGTGAAGGTTCTGCTCGGGACAAGTGTTGTCCTTGGTGCACACCTTAATATCCACTGCCTCTCCGACATCCCCGTCCTCATAGGGTTCCGTGGTGTACCTATACGTAGAGAGTCTATGCCACCACCACGAGAACTGCGATGAGCTCCTACTCACCAGTATGACCTCTTAAGACCATCTCCTGGTCAGAGCTGGAACATCTCCGCTAACTGGATGCTCACCTCAGTTTCCTTTCCATGACCATAGACACAGTAGTATTGGAGTGACGGCGCATTCGGTAGCCTGAGAATTACGTAGTCGGATGGCAATTCGTGTTTCGGGTGAATAGATCTACATACCTTATCTCTAATGGATTCGTCCATTTGGTGTGATCCAAGTCATTAAGTTTCAATGCCTCCTCGTCGCGCTCAATACCATAAGAGTAGTTAGTAGCAATCATTTTCTGAAGCGTGTGAGTATCGGGGGGGTGGGGCAAAAGGGAGGAGGATCACCCTAAACGTCAAAGGTGTATGCCCTAGGATCCAGCCCTCCGCCTCATCGACAGTCATGTTCCTTACTACAGTTGGTGAACGGGTGTTCGAACTTTGTGCTGTGGCAAATAGGGTTTGACCTCGCGTTAAGGGTAGTGCCTCGGCATCCTTGTCATCGAGCAGAATTGGAACCCTCTGGCGGAAAGAGATGAGCTCTCCATGTGTATGATTGCCTTTATCATCATCCGGTGCAAACGTAGCATCACCCCATACTGCGTTACCTCCTTTGACCCACATGCTCGCACTGCCTGCCCAGCTGCGGAAAACTGATCGACGCTCCTTTTTTGAAAAGAATCTCTCGAACACTGGAAAAACGAATCAATCAGGAGTATAATGGTGTGAAGAGTGTCTCCCTGACCAAATGCACCAGCAGGGTTCAGATCCATCTCTCCAGATAACAACGCAGTCATAGCTTTGGTCTTCAATCGGGGACCCAGTTGAATCTTCCGTTGTCCAAGAGATGCAATACACTCACCACACCCTGGAGTATGCGCGATTAAATGACCACGAGCTCCAGCTGATCAGCAAGAAACTTACAAGGTGTGTGCCTGCGATGGAGATAATTGCTTGTATATGGTTCTGAAAGCCATCGTCAATCCTGTTTCGGAATCCACCGCAAAAGTTGAGGTCGACTTTACTTCAACCCAATCGGGACCTCCCTGTCCATGTACAGGGGATTCTACCCATTTCATACTGCGACGGAGAAAGGAATCCTTACTCAAGCACAGGACAGCATATATCGAGGAACTCACAAATACTATCCTTCAGTCGGCTTCTCCTGGTCAGCGTTGAGATGTGAGAATGTAATCGCACCAAAAGGACCTAATTCGACAATATTTGCGTTTATCCTTCGATACAGACACTTCGGGCCACGTACAGTACTACCCATCGAATGCGCTGCAATAACACATTTCTTTTTCTTCCTCTTTCTGCCAAACCAATGCATACGTCAGTTACCACGGACTACGGTACAGGGAAGAGTCCATTACTTGAACCCTTCAATAATTGTCTTAAGTCTTGAGAAATACCCGTCGCGTTCCTCGAGGTTGTACATTGATAGACGCCAGTCGTATGGAGCCAGCACCAAGTTATCCGTGTCATAATTAACTACAGCGAGGTTTTCGATGACTTTCGACCTGACGTATCCTTTTAATATGTTAGGCAATTCAGTGGATTGAACATATACTCACCAGATCCAGTACCCTTGGACAAACCTACTGGCCGCGTCAAACCCTTCCGAAGCTCGGACCTTCATGCCTTTGGGATCCAGACCAGTCACCGGGTCCAAAGCAAGCATCGACAACCACTTCTCGCGGTTGAAAGTCATTTGCGAGAGCATGGACGAGCCTCCCCATACCTTTTGACGAAAGAACGGGCGATACTCCGGTGAAGTTGACCAGGACTCAAGACTCTGGCAATAGTACCTCAGTCCATTGTGACACTAAATGTCTGAAGCCAGAAAGTCAATGCACCGTTGAGGCCACTCCAGGGATCAAAATGACGGGGTAGTTCGCTTCTAAACCCCTCGCCTTCATCGCATCCCCAACTTGGAATTCTCGACCATCTGTATTTAACTTCCACGGTTCAGGAATAGTCCTCACCAGCCTCTTCCACTCGGCCTGAACGTTCGAAAGATCAATTTGTGGAAACGACAGGGAGATGTCATAGTCTTCGAGAAATACGGCAAAGTGACCGGGTATGTCCGGTAAACTTGAGGGCTCTATGAATATAAGTCCGAGAATGATGCCCACTGGAAGTGTAAGTCAGGCGTGGCGAAACCGGAAAGCAATATGATGATAGTCACGTAAGATGCCGAGTGGAAACAAGAAACGAGTCTTTGAATAGAAGTGGCGTCTATTCTGCAGCTGCTAGAGAAGGAATTTACTCGATGAGCGTTGTCAGTCTTTGTCTCAGGCTGTACTACACACCGGAGCTTTCGTCTTGCTCGAGACGACTTGCGGCGCGGTGTTTGCCTCTTCGGAAAACTGGCTTTGTGTGTCTGTTTCACTCTGGTCATCGTGTCCTATGTGTGTTGCTGTGGTGCCAGCTCCTGTGTCTGTGTCTGTCTTTGTCTTTGTACCGCACATCAGAGTGCGTTCGGGGCAAAGTTACTCGCGCGCGACACCAGCCAAAGAAAGGAAAAAGACCGTGAAGGACCGTTGTAAAAATAGAATGTGACTGAGTGCGACAGCCCCGTAAGTGCGACGGCCCCGGTGCGGCTGTCTTTTCCTTGTCGCACACGTCACGTGCAGTAGAAAATCGTGCCACGCTTATCTGGATATTTTGACTTTGTGCCGCTTCGTAATGCCAAGCGTGGTCGACCGGGCCGACACACCCGACAATCACACGGAGCTTCGACACACTGCAAGAACAACGGATACGCAATAAATCACATCGCCTGAATTGTAACATACATGGATGCTTGGATATATCATACGATGATAGTGGACCAGTGATGAGCGTTTATCAAGATGAGAGATATTGTGATATGTAGGGAGTCAATGATATGTATGTTGTAGTGTTCTGTATACATGGTCCTGCCATTTGTACTCGCACGATCTGCCGGCCAAAGGATGAATTTGCATTCGGAGCATGGGAAAAGGTGTCGCTTGTGCAGCAGCTATCGGTACTTGCTGGCGCACTATTGCATTGAAGCATGTTGTGTCAATTCCTGTTGGCGTTGCCATAGCAGTTCCGCCCACAAATGGTTCGGTGGGATTCGGCCAATCAGTGCACGGAGAACTTCGAGCCTAGGGGACATTCTTTACAGTGTTGTAAAGCAAATGGAACAAGTGACTCACCATCTCTCCTTCTCCTCATCCGTGTCAGTGAAAAAGAGGATTTCAAGATCCCTTTCGAAGCGGAGACGGAACGATCGTTCCACGCAGTAAAGACCTTCATACTCGTCAAAACTGCTTGTAGACGTCTGTGCCGAGGAAGGAGTGAGGACTCGATCACGCGGGTCAGGGAATGACCGAGGGTCAGGGATATCTTCGACTGCGATTGCTTTTCGCAGGTCGATGGTCACAGTGGCTCTCTTCGTGACGTCATTGAAAGCAACCAAATTCGCTCCAATGATACGGAATTGTCTCCTGCGCCACGTCTACGTGTCACAATTAGTTTGAGCCGGAGAGGGATACATCAACATCACTCACCGAGCAGTCACCACCGCTCTGTGTCAAAGTTCCTTCGAAGTACGTCATCTTATGCCAATGGACGTGGCGTAAGCCCCGATGGCACTCGTCTAGACTCTGCGGAAGCTGGTTGGGTGGGATACCAGGCAGAGGAGGAAGTCTAAAGAATTGCAGCACAATCTCCCCGATCTCCATCGAGGCAACCTTCGACCCGCTTTCTAGATGCTGACCTATCAATGGGAAGCTGGTCTCAAAAAGGCGAGTATCGCAACGGGAGGCGATATCTCTGAATGATACGAATGCACGAGCCAGCGTGCCATCTGGCTTGAGATACCTCGCGAGGTTTTCCTCAAGCACGGTAGGGGCGACTGGCATGGGCTGGACGACTCGGGCAGGCTTCTTGGGAGAAGAAGAGAAAAAACTCCGCATGCCTCCCTTAGAAGCAGGAGGAACAGGGGCCGGAGGTACTACGGGTGCAGGACTGTTGGCCTTGAACTGGGCCACAATGTGTGGATCTCGCCGAACTTTCAAAGTGAGCGTGAACTCGAGTTTGCTATGCTCAATGCTACAAGAAAGAATTAGAGAACAATTCAAGTCATGGGTGAGTCATTGAGGCTTACAGTTCGAATTCTTGCTCAATTTGGCAGTTCCTCTCCAGTTTGCATTCCGGTGTTGTCACGAAATGAATCCCATTGTTGAGTGTGCAGGTCACTACGGTTGTTTGCTGAGGGAACGGTAATTTGAGACCCTTCACACGGAGCACTGTGAGATGTTCGATGTTAGGCTCAACTAACTTCAAGTCTGAGAGCCGCTCACCTCGAACAAACACCTTGCCATGGCTTTTGCCTGATTTTTCTAGAGAGCGATATTCTCTTATTTGCTTCGCGTACTCGTTCTGTTAATCTATGTCAGTCCCCATACGCACTTAATTAAAGATTTCCGTACCATGTCCGAGGGCCGACGAACTGTCCTCCAAGCTCTCCCGTTATCGACATCGCCAACGCGGTCGATGTGGGAGACCTTATCTGCATCCGACGAGGCGTAAATCGTCTCACTGTGTTGACGTACGTGATATCTCTGAAGAATTACTTCAGCATTCGTCGGAACGCAGCAGAAACCAGACTCACGCCCTTCGTCGAACCGCGCAACTTCCTCAACTCTCTAGCAATGCTTTCAGCCAGTGGGTCTTTCTCTTCTGTTGTCACCAGGTCGGGTAGTATACTTGATCCTGGGGGGTTCAATGCGGCCAGTCTAGCTACCGCTTGCAAATCGTCGGCATCCCCTGTGCTCATACTGCGCCTGGCGCTTGGCCTACCAACCGGGGGTGGATTTCGCGGTGGGGTCACGTATCCCATATCTTCTTCCTGTTCACGTCGGCGCATCTCGCGTCGCTTCTCAAGGATAATCTGTTCGCGGTTACGGATCGCGTCCTTCGGTATGGGTTGGACTGGATTCGATGATTCACTGGTGTTACGGCTCAACGATGGGCTCATAAAGCCCCCTCCAGAAAGCAGTTCTGGTGTACGCTGTGATGACGAGGACGTTTCTGAATCGCATGGCGTGGCATGCTGGGGGTCGCCACGGTCGTCGAGGGGCTCATCCATTTCCACAGTGGTATCCAGGTCACTGAGGGGTTCGTACCTATTAGCTTTGACGCCCTTTGTAACCGAAGCGGCTACGAGAGAGGTGTTGCTACCCTTCATTTTGAGATCCTGAGGGGAAGGATGCGACATGCTCGCATTAGCCGAGTCGGTGACAACATCTTGGACCAGGCGTTCCAGCGCACTTCTGACATCGTCGATGTCGACCCGAGTTGCTTCTGACGCGCCGAGACTAATATCAAGGCTCGGACTGTCACCAGGGAGACTTAACTCAAGACCTTGAAAGTCATCGATACCAGCATCGCATGTACCCGTAGTCTCTACCTCTGAGTGAGCACGCATGAGTACGGAGGGACGGGGAGGATCTGCGGGTTGAGGGTTCGGATCAATGGACATGACACCATCATAAGTTCCTTCTCTGCGCAAAGCAGAGGGAACGGAGGCCCGGAGTAAGGCAAGTGGGACATCATCCGACTGCACACTCGCATTAATGACGTCTTCGCTTGCCGGACGGTCTGCGGTCGTCGAAGTTTCTCCAGTCTCCTCTGGCATAGGACTATCTGGATTTCTTTTACGCAGTAAACGTTTGTGTATGTTCTCCCGATCAATTCTGGGGTTACGCCAGGAAAGGCTTTCAGTGCGGCTATTTAGGCTTCCCATGCTAGGCATGGATTCAAGACCTCGGGAAAGTGGTGATATTACACGCGTCGGTGTGCTCAAAGCTGGCGAGCCAGACGTAGAGCGGAATGAAGGAGAGTCCATGAAAGCGACGCGTGTAGTACCATCACTCGGTTCAACAACTGGAGATGCCGTATGAGTGGTTAATGGTGATTCGCTTCGGCCTCTGGGTGGTCGTGGAAGTTCCCTTGAACTGGGTGATTCGATCGACTTTCCGTGCGAACCGCCGGGAGATTTCAATTTCAACGGTGGAGTAGATGTTTGAATCTGCGAGTTACCGAGACCGAGCTCTTCCTCGAACTTTACAGCTTCGAATGGTCGTGGTAGAGCAGCAGTTTGTTCGGATGGTAAACCTGAGGGGCCTTCTGACGACATAAATGACAGTTCGACAATCTGGACATCCTCTTGCTCGGGCAAACCAAACGGGTCCGCAGATTCACTCCCTGAATTATAATCTGAGTTGCAAGACCGCAGACCCGATTCACCATGCCTACCTGCACTATCGCCCATGTCTTGCCGGTGAACGTCGAGGTCGAATTTTGGTACCAAACTCTCGCGGCGATCGCCGAACGGATATATTTTTGTCTTTGCTGGCGAGGGAGAAGGAGGGAGCATCTTGACATCCTCTTCAACATCATCGGGCATACGATCGGCCTGAGCTCTTTCCGAGTGTGTCGACCGTCCAAGTGGCATGATGGATCCAACTGACGAACCTTGCGGAGGGGTGCTAGTAAGCGAGGGACTCTGCCTAGCGACGGAAGTCAGGATTTCAGGGCCATCCGGCGGAGTAGAGTGAGAGTAGCGCGAATGGGCGGCCCTGTCGACATGATGGGTGCGACCGTACGGAACTCCATCTTCGCTGTCGATTTCAGGAGGTAAGGATCTGTCCATGGAGGGGGTCTGAGGGTTGGAGTTACCACGGGCATCTTGAATCATGGAGTCGACCAGCCCAGTCAAACTATCGTTTGCCTCTATACCTGCGACTGGTTCATCATAATCCGCCATCAGCTCATGATTGCCTTCGTTATCGTCTGAAAAGAGTTCTTCCTCCTCGAGTGAATCATCCCTCTCGAAGGTGACAACGTCACAAGTCTCATCGAACGTCACTGTTTTTCTCCTCTGGCGCTTGGGTACATCATGCCCGATTAGTCTTGGCCCGTGCAACCGCTTGGAGACTAATGATGGGCGCCCAGGAGAAGCTGATGAGGTTGGAGTAGGGAGGTGGCTTGTGTGTAGGACTTTCGGGGGCGGTGGTGGTGGTGGGGGAAATGGGTCCTCTATGTGAGAGGTAGGATGAAGAAATGGGCTCTTGGTGACGGGTTCTTTCTCAATGAGGCCTTGAAAACCCTTGGACTGGCGTCTCTTAAACCCCAATGGTCGCTCGTTTTCCACGTACGAGGCGGGAGATGGGGTAGGAGATGGTTCAGAACGAAATGGGGACTGGGAAACGAGATTGCTACGAGTTAGTTTCGCAAAAGTATTAGAGCTACGGCGGCTGAGTTGTGAGGCATGTTGTCGTTGCGGTGTATCTCTTTTCGCGATTCGGAGGGGGGTGACGGACTGAGGAGGCCACTCTGGCTCGGTAGAGTTGAAAGGAGGGCGATCGCGAAGGGGAGCCATGAGTGGGTGGTTTCGCCGTGATGAAAAGTGAAGGCGCAGCCGTCGTTGTCGATATCGCGGTAAAGTGAACAACCGTGGGAAGAAAGCGCGAGCAACACCCGAACTTTATCATGTGATCGCGTCTTCTCAGTCAGCTGACGACCAATTCAACCAAACCAACAAACCAACGGCCCCCGATAGATTCCATGTGCTTCTACGTGGAGTAAAGGTGATACAGGATGCAGGACACAAATTATTGCGCTAAGGATACCTATGAAATATACGTGCAAGTAGTCGTGAAGTAGATAAACAATGTCTCCCAAACCCTATGATTTGAAAAATATATTTCGGCGTTGCCTAGCCCTCTCCATCGATTGGTCACTCGCCAGCATCCCAGTTAGTGAAGAACCAGGAAGGGATGGGGGTGCCATAGCATGTGATTGTATTCTCGATGAGATGTGTTTAGGAAGCATCGAACGCCGGCGCTGTTTGGGTAAGTATATCAGGTCGAACCCCAGGGACTCGGATAGACGATGTGTTAAGCTCACCTTGTTGTTTCCCGCTACGTTGACACCTTCCAGGTCAACAAGGAAGTTCTCTTCCCCAACTCGCCTACACTTTTCCGCGCATTCAACTACCCAGGAGATACCAACAACAAAAGGTTTCGGTTCGCGCATGAGTCTGCAAAAAGGGAATTAGCATACAACACAGTCGACATGCAGCCGTACAAACCTATACTTCGTCAGGGTGCTCATCAAGCCATTTTTGTATACAATGTGCGTGCATGATTGCCCAGCACGTCCAATGATCTTATGGTTCCAGTTCGGTCAATCAACGAAACATCCTCTAGACCAAGGCAGCATGTGCGGAGCGTACCTTTGCACCAAGCCCTTTCAGCATATCCACGAAAAGACCCCCAGCATCCTCTCCGTCATCTGTCCGTACATCCACAAATATAGTACACGTCTTGAGCACTTTTAAAGACGACGTCGTCGCGGTGTTTGAACCTGATTTTGAAGCCTGTGCACCAACCGTATGGCCATTTGATATCGTTTTGGGGGTACTTCGCGAGCTTACAACCTCAGAACTGCTATCTGAACGGAGACCGCTCCTCGTCCTCTGGGAGCTAAACTGTGATGGTTCGGCAGCCTTTGATTTGGAACCGCTAGCCTTCGGGGGTGGAGGGGTCGATGGGAGGACCGCAAGAGTTTGCTGGAGAAACTGAGAAGCCAGCGATGCTCGACGAGAGGCATGCTTCCACGCGTCCGCAGGTTCGGCTTTGCCATCTTCAGCAGACGAGTTGTCAAGTCCAACAACGCTAACATGCTCTGCAATGGCGTCCTGTAATTTCATCGGTTCGACCGCCGCCGGCACAGCGGGAGCTTCTTGTTGACCATTATCTTCCTTGCGTGATGATAACGTCACAGCAAGAATCTCTGTCGTGGACGGCAAAGGAGGTTCGTCCACGTCCATTGTTTGGGCACTCCCACACGCTTTCACTGGGCTGCCTTCCACAACCGGAAGGCTTGATTTCTTGCTGACCTTTTCAAATGGCCGTTTCTTGCCAACGCCTCCATACACGAATCCACCTGGCCTACTAAGCGAACCTTTCCCCACAATAACCCCAGAATGCAGGTTGATTTTCTTTACCGTAGGGGTAGTGTCGGCAGGAAGTGCAGAACGGGGAGCAATCAAGGTTGCAGGTCCACTACCGGATGCACGAACACTCGACGCAGAACTTGCACCTGGCTCAACCGTGGCCGCTCTTCTTAGGGGGGTAGCAGTAGCCTTGACGCTGAGAGTCCCGTGTATTTTGATGGCTCTCCTGGTCCCAGCGACGAAACAGGCTTTATCGATGACGGCAGCTTGGGAGGCTGTTGCTTTGTAAACGAGGATGGCTTCGGCGGTGAAGAGGCCGGGGCTTTCTCGGTAGTCCTGTTCAGCGAGGATGAAGTAGGCATCGCAAACGAGAAGGCCTTCCTGTGAGAGATAGCTCCCGAAGACGACGACTTCTTCAAGAAATCTGGCGCTAATGCTGGCGACTCTGAAGGTCGTTTCGCTGGAACTGAAGATGGGACGGACGAATCTGAAGGAACACCCTGCGGTCCTAATGAAAGATCAGAATAAAAGTGAGGACAGCGAAACACAGCAACAAACTAGCGTTGATGTCCCTATCAACAGATCCCACCTCCTGCTTCTTTATCGAGGAGGAACGAGTTGACGATGCTCTACTTTGGGGGTATGAATCTCAGATTCATGGGGCGGTGAACTGCGATCAAGTTCTGACATCGAAGAGAAGGTGGACAATGGGGATGGAGCGTCATCAGGCAAAGAGGAAGTATCATCAAGGGCTAAAGGAATCGGATTGATGTCCAAGGAGGAAGCCGAGGGTGGGTTGATGTGTTTGGGCGTAACGTCGCATTCTGGTGTTTCAGGTGATATCCGGGGTGCCATCGCGGGTAACTGCGTCAATGAGAATGTCATAACTTCCAGACTAGAGGCCACAGAAGGTTGTTGACTATTGGTGGGTGTACGCTCTACCTCTGTCATTGGTGTCTCGAGCGACGAAGAGGAATCCAATTCCGTTGGTGGAGGTGGTGTCTGTGATCTTTCAGGACTCTTATCGCGTTTAGGCTCTTCCGATAATATTGCATTAGCATCGTTATCGACAGTCATGATATCGGTTGAGGACTCGAGAGAGCGTGGCAAGCTCGAGAAACGCAAAACTTCGTGCGGAAGAGGGACAATAGATGCCTTCTCAGGCGAGGGCATGAGTTGCCCAAGATCTCGACGACGGATGGTAGGCGAGTCGAGAGGGAATGTGTGTGCCCGTTCCTTCGACGAGGACGCAACCGGTTGTCCATGACTCGTGCAAGGAAACAGTCCTGGCTTGATCGCAGAGAAGTCAAATGGACCGTTGGGCCGCTTTGTCTCGGTAACAGCGAGGTGAGACTGCTCTTGCTCTGGGAAACAGTCATTGGTGATCACATGTTGGTATCCCCATGCAAGGTACTCACCATCATCATGGTCCTGCTTAAGTCGTTTACATTGTCTTTCATGATCTATCCTCAAAGGAGATTCTGGTTGTTGGGATAAGGGTTGTCGCTTTGGGGGTCGAGTCTGGTGAGGAGAGAGTAACAGTTCCTCGTTGCTCTCGTCTCCACCAACTTGGTCGTTAGGAGGAGGAGCAGCCTCATAGGAGCCAGCGGATGGGTCTGTATGTAAATTCCTCCTTCTCTCCTGCTTCGCGGCCCTTAGCGGGGATATTCCGAGGTGAACTTCTCCAAATTCTTCGGATAGTATGAGTTGAGAGCGTGTCCGCTTAGAATGGTCTGACATCACAGAATGCCAAGGGTCGGTAAAGGGGGGCAAAACTTGCGAGCCCGGAGGGGAGCGTGCAAGTGGGTGTGAGCAATGTCAAAGACGATATTGAAGCCTCGACGAGGCTTCGATTGCAAGTCAGGCAATCAATTCAATGTTCGCGACGCGCCCACGATTATTTAATACACGCGTGGGGCAGTGCACGTGACCCTCGTAGCCGAATCACTGCCAGACGCAGACGTCCATCGATGAAATGAAGCCGTAATACAGTAGCTGGGACTAGCCCGGTGGAACTTGTGTTCTGAGCGCTGAGCCTTTAAGTGGGTGTATGTTGGGTGTTTGGTCCGTTGGGCATAACTACGTTGTTAGGTGGCGGTCCGTGTTTCCGTATAAATAATTTCTTGTTGCCCGTGACGAGATGAACGGATGAACGATGATGATGATGATAAACTCAACTCACAACCTTCTGAAGCGATGTCTCAGAACTCAGAAGATACGAACATCGACCTTTTACCTTGATGGAGACTGCCGGCGTGTTCGGCCGTGCTCAGCACAAACGCCGAACAAGTCAAGTCCATCCTCATCGTAAACAAGCTACGCACGAAACCTGTCATCGACACCATTGACTCTTTTCTCGTGTGAGTATGTTTGAGTTCGCTTGCATGAAATCCTGACTCTGATGGCAAACAGTCATCTTCGTATTCACTACCCTCACGTAAAGGTGTTCCACGAAGATAGACCGGACATACCAAACGGTGTAAAAGTGTGGCGTCCGGGTGCGTGCATCGCCCCAGCGACCCAAATATCTTCATAACTATCTACAACAGGCCAAGGCGCCCATAAAATTGATCTAGTTATTACTCTTGGTGGCGATGGTACCATTCTCCATGCGTCATCGCTGTTCAAGGTCGGAGCTGTGCCACCGGTGCTTAGTTTCTCAATGGGGACGCTCGGCTTTCTCCTTCCATTTCGTGAGCGAGCCTATCTTTCTTGTCTAATCTATATTGACTGACGATTGGATTATTAAACACAGATGTCGACGATTTTGCCAAAGCATTAGAGAGCGTGTTTCAAGGAAAAGCTACAGTGTTATACAGGATGCGCCTATCCTGTGCATTCTCTGATAAGGATGGAAATAGTATTGGCAATGTGGGCGAAGGTATTCATATATATGCATACTACTCAACGCAATGACACAACTATCACTATCTCACAGACTGGCAAGTAATGAACGAGGTTGCTCTGCACCGAGGATCAAGTCCTCATCTAAACACAATAGACGCATTCGTCGACGGCCAGCATCTCACCGAGGCTGTAGTGAGTACTACTATTCGGAGACCCAAAACGTATCAACCTTACACAATTCTGTTTTCAGTCGGATGGTTTGATTGTTTCTACTCCAACTGGCTCTACGGCCTATTCCCTTTCTGCGGGTGGCCCGATCGTTCATCCTTCGCTCAGCGCTCTGGTTCTTACCCCAATCTGTCCCCGAAGTCTATCTTTCCGGCCACTGGTATTCCCAGCCTCTTCCTCCATCACATTTCGAGTGCGTGTTATACTGACGCTATGCCACTGCACATGGCCGCTGCCTTTCATCCTGACGACTACTTGCAGATAGGTGAACGCAGCCGTGCACCCGCGGGTGTATCCATGGACGGACAAGCCTCCCATATATTGAGCCCCGGAGAATCTGTCACAGTCCGCTCGTCGTTGCATCCCATCCCTTGCATTAACCGGTCTTCAATATCAGACCCCGCCTTGGATGCTCAAGGAGAGGGTGCTGGTCCTGGCAAGGAAGACGACTGGGTCCGAGACATCAACAACCTGCTGCAATACAATGCCACCTTCCGTAGCAAGGCACTTTTAAGGCACAGTCGATCATAGGGCTTACTTGAGACAGCCCATTCACCGATCCTCTCCTCCGCCAAGAATCGGTAAGGTCGTCGTCGCAGGACAAGTGATGGATCCGACTATTGATTCGGGTTAAAATTATTGTACATTCTCATCTACTCGAGTACAATAACAGAAAGTCTCCAATGGTTCGGGTATCAGTGGTATCGCGAATTAAAACAGAGTGTATAAGCACAACAGAGTTTATAAGTACAGTGATTGGATCCAAAAAAAAATTAGATAAAGCCAGGAGACGCCCTATTAGAATCAGAATTGGTTGTATGGCTGAGGGGAAAGACGACCTCGAGAAGCCTTGGGGGTAAGAAGGTCTACGACACGGGTCGCAAAGGATGATGAGGATGATTGGGAGCTAGAAGTCTGTGGTCTATATGCATTGAAGTTCGACTGCGAATCCGGATACAAACTTGAACCTTTCTCAGAGGCATAAGGAGGTGGCTCGATGGTGGATGAAGCCTGTGAACCTGAAAGTACTGCCGCAGCCTTGGAGCTGGGGGACGCGGGCGCAGGCGAGACGCGTATTTCCACGATTTCGAATCGCGCGAGCGAGGGGACCACGACGTTCCAGGCCGACCGGCCGATCTCCGCGGCCCTGCGTCCTTGCTGGTTTTTGAGCACGACGTGGACCTCCAGGCTAATTCGCTCGCGATCAACATCCCTAAGTTCCACGAATGACTCCTTGGCTATATCGATGGCGTGCTACGGTGTGAGGAAGGTCGCGTCAGTTCGCTCTCGGAGACAAGTGAAACGGGTGTTGGATGGGACGTACATCGTAGCTCTCTCCAGGAGTGACGTAAACCATTCGTGAGGCGTAGGAGTATGTAAGGATGTCAGGGGAAACTCGAGTTCCAATGCTCGACGCCGCAGGTCGTGGGGGATTCCCAAAGGTCATTTGTGACGATGATGGGAGAGTCAACGAATTAGATTGATGAAGCATGGCAGGTGTGGGAGTTCAAACTGTCAAGGGAAGGAGCTAGGTAGCTGTTGGTATCCGTATGACAGAAAATCATCGGTCTTATAAGTAAAGCAGATGGTGCATGGCCACGGCGCGAGTCAATGCTCGGACCTGACACAGACACAAGCCAGTGCACTGGTGAAACAATGGATGAGATCAATGGATTGTGCAGAGCCGTCCGTCTTGGAATGCTAGAAGTACAGCATTTGGTGCCGCATGGTCCTCGTGCTGTGCATCGCCCTGAGGACGCTCTGCCAAACGCCAAATATGGACAATACGAGTGGCTTAGCTCGCGTGGCACCTGTTGGCCATCTGTGCCCTACAGGCGCTAACACCGCATCCTGTGTCCCTTGTGCCGAAGCTGTGCGACTGCTCCGTGCTCATCTACCGTTATATATTCGGCTTCGAATTACTAGAACACGCGGTACTATGATGTGGCCGTGAAGTTCCGTGAAGTTCAGCGAAGTTCATCTCCCCTCTTACGGCAGAAGCCTTCATAGCCATGATCTCGAACTGGCCGATTGCCAATACCACTGATACCCACACAAGTCCGACAAAGTCCCTTCATAAAACCTGAAGTGGATGAGGCTATCTCCAATCATCAGTTCAGCACAACAGCTGAGAGGCCCCAGGAACTACCCTACGCCAGGCAGCATCAGACATCGAAACGACTTCATCAGCTGATGACTGGACCAGCTAGACACTGTCATCCATAGCCGAAAGAAGGCTGAACATGCTCTGGTGGACCCGAGTTCCCTGCACAGCCGGCCCAAGCGTGGTTTTCGCCTGGTTCTCCGTTGTCTTGCGGCCCCGCTTTTTCTTCTTGTCGCTCTCGTGAGCAAACACT
>WNFI01344165.1_pt1 | contig 15315 bp, 9 predicted proteins | sample 5400471 | NCBI WGS metagenome assembly WNFI01 (sample SAMN13153348, study PRJNA577476) | soil metagenome | isolation source: 100 cm saprolite on Douglas fir-dominated hillslope | place: USA:California | collected 2013-09-17 | reverse complement strand
AGTTAAGCCTCGCAGGGCCGATGATACTGCACGGGTAACTGTGTGGGAACGTAGGTCACCGCCAGGATTAAATTAGAAAAGGCCGTTCTGAGCAATCAGGACGGCCTTTTCGCTTTGCGGGCGGTCCAGCAGAAAGAAGGATTATCTGGGCGTAGCTAAGTCCCGCCGGTGTGTCGGACTTGGCAGGATAACTTCTAATGAGGAGCGTCGGGGCTGGCGGCGTCGGATTCGACTTTGGGGACGGAGATTTCCTGCTTTTCGTCGACGGCGAAAAGCATGTAGTCGCGGAAGTGATGGCGGCGGTGCATGCGGCGGTTGCCGTAGTCAAAGTAAATCTCGGCGCTTTCGGGGAGCCACAACTCCTGATGGTGCGACACGAATCTTACTGGCATATATTCGACGGCAATGTGCTCGGCGCGTAGTTGGATTTGCGGGACCGGTGAGACAAGGTCCGTTTCGAGGCTGACGATCTGGAAATTGTCCGCCGAAATCCAAGCCCGGCCGCGCAGTGAAATCGAGAAAGACCGGGAGTTCACGCGGTAGCTGCGCAGGCGTGCGGGCTTATCTGGTTTCTGCCGAAAATGCACTTGCCACGCAAGGCCGCCGTGCCAGCGGCTCAGTCCTTCGCAGGCCAGCTCATAATCCCCCACATAGATGGGATGGAAGACCATCACCAGAGCGGTCAAACCTAAAGTGGCAATGCGCTCTGGAAACTGGTCGAGATCCATGATGCCGTTGCGGTATTCCTCCATGATGTACATGCCGGGACGCACTTGCTGAACGGAGGCGACGTAGGAGTAGCTGCGTGAAGCGCGCCTGATGGGAAACCCGGAGTGGTCGATAACCTCGTTATCCAGCGACTCCGTGGCAGCGATGCGATTCACGGCATCGACGAAATCGCGCACGCGGCTACCTGCCTCTTCTTGAATCTTCTGCACTGGGCAACTTGCCGTAAATTCGACTGCAGGCATGCTGTCGTCGACATCGGGAGGCATCCACTTGGGCGGCGGCATCAGATCGGCAACGAGCGAAACAGCAGGAGGCTGGCTCGTACTTTTGGGTGCCGGGGCGACGCCGGCGGGAGTGGGAGCAGGAGCAGTCAATTCCGGCTTTTGTAGCGTGTCCAGGAGTTTCTGCGCTTCGACGGCGCGGGGGCCGGAGGGCTGAGAAGCGAGGAAGGCGGCAAGCGCTTTCATCGCCGCCTGGGACTGGTCGCTGTGTAAGAAAATTTGCGCCATTACAAAGTGGGCTTCTGCGGCGCGTTCTTTGCCCAACTCCAGGGCACGTTGCGCGTGCTTCTGCGCTTCCTCGTTTAGCCCTTGGTTGAGATATGTCTCCGCGAGGCGTTCGTGGTAACGCCAAGCGGAGGGAGCGGCCTCCGAAGCACGAAGCAGATAGCTGGTGGCGGTCGGGTAGTCCGAATTCTGCAAGGCGAGCTGCGCGAGTGCGGCGAGAGAGAAGACATGGTGAGGCGAAATTTGCACGGCCTTCTCCCAATAGACCTTGGCTTTCGCGAAATCCTTCACCTGTGCGTAATACATCCCCCACAAATAGCTGACGTCCGGATGGGAAGGCGCCAGGTGCGAGGCTTTCTCCAAATGCGTGCGGGCGTCGTCGGGTTTATTTGCGCGAAGATCTTCGAGCGCTTTGGTTACTTCCTTTTCCGCGTTGGGCGCGAGAATGGGCGAGCCGGGAGGAGGGGAAGCAGCGGAAGGGGAGGATTCCGGAATCAAAGTGATGGAAAGCTGCTGACGCGCCCCCCAGTTCAGAATCTGCACGTTCTCGGTCACCCGCCGATAACCGGCGGCAATGATCTCCAACGTGTAGCTTGCGGGAGAGAGATTTGTAAACTCGGCCGTGCCGCTACGGAAAACACCAATGCAAGACGCCAGCGGCAGCGAAAAGGAGCAGGCGCAGGGTGAGGTGGTTCGGATGGACAGGCATCTCATACCCCCTGGCGGGGCCAGATTATGTGGAAAGGTGAGCGGTGGCCGATCACGTTATGGACCTGATGTGCTGGACGCCCTCGGTCGCAGTGATTCTACTCCTTTGGAACGTCTTTTCTAATGACAAAGAAGGACGGGCAAGGATCTGGGCCGTAACGCCCGCCTAACATCCAAGATAAATCCGGCGGGGTAGATTGGGGCTCGGATTTTGCCCCTTTTGCGAGCGCGGAAAAAGTGAAAAAGTACTATTGACCCGGATATCCCAGCGCAGTAGCTTTAGAACTCCCCTCTCTGGGCCCCGGCAAACCTCTTGAGCGAGGTCACACATGGCTCCAAATCTCGCCCCAAACATCGTCGCCAAATCTTTGCAGGAGCGCTGGGCGCAGTTGCGCAGCCACAAGCGCGTTATTTCCAAGGTGAAATTGCTCGTGGAATGGGACGAAGGCTCGGCGGCGCACCAGGCCCACGCGGTAACCGTGGATGTTAGCCATTCCGGATGCATGGCTGTCGTGGGAGCTGATTTACCGCTGCACCGAAAAGTGCGCCTGATTCATCCGGAGAGTGGCCGCAAGGCGGAAGCCGAAGTGGTGTGGCGCGACCACGAAGCGTGGGATGTGGGGCTTGAGTTGGTCAAGCCGGATGCGTCCTTTTGGGGATTGAAGGTTTAACCGCCAGCCAGCTATTGATTTCAGCAACGCAGAGCGTGGCCGCAAAATCGCGGCCATCCGCTCCCCAGAGACGTTTTGTTCGCTTCCGTGTTTTGGCAAGTCACACCTCTGGCAGAAATTCGTGCTGCGCTTTTGCCCTCCTGATATAAACTCCCTTCTAGGCACCTCGCTTCACTAGGTAAAGGTGAGAGCAACCAATACAGGGTGCTAAGACTCTTACTCGGCTGCAGGTCGGCTAGACGGAAAAAGTAATCGGCGAAACAAGTTTCTTTCCCCGAGACGGAGTAACGGTCATTTGTGCGGCATAACCGGGTTTACGCATCGAGACGGTCCATTCGACCGCGCACGCATTCGCGCGGCCACCGACTCGCTGGTTCATCGAGGCCCTGACCAGCAGGGCACATATGAATCGGCGATTGTGTCGCTGGGCGCCGTACGCTTGAAGATTATCGACCTTCATGCGGGCGATCAGCCCATGATCAGCGAGGACGGAAACACCGTACTGGTCTTCAACGGCGAGATTTACAACCACCGCGAATTGCGCGCGGAACTGGAATCGCACGGAGAAAAATTCAAAACCAGCAGCGACACCGAAGTAGTTCTGCGCGCTTTTCTGCGATGGGACAAAGATTGCTTCGCGCGTCTGCGCGGCATGTTTGCGCTCGCGATTTGGTCGCAAGATGCAAGGCGATTGGTTCTCGCGCGCGACCGCCTCGGAATCAAGCCGTTATATTTCCATCTGCGTGGCGGAGAGCTATATTTCGGCTCGGAACTGAAAACTATTTTTGCCCATCCGGAATTTAAGCGAGAGCTGGACTTCACCGGGCTGCAATACTACCTCTCGTTGAACTATGTTCCTTGCCCGCACACGCTGGTGCGCGGCGTCGAGAAGCTTCCCCCGGGACACCTGTTGGAATGGCAGGATGGGGACGTCGAGATGGAAGCGTATTGGCGGTTGCGCTTCGAGCCTCAGAAGCAAAAGTCCCTGGCAGGCGCGCAAGAGGAGCTGGATAATTTGCTGCGCGAGTCCGTTCGCGACCATTTGATTTCCGATGTGCCGCTGGGAATTTGGCTCAGCGGCGGGATCGACTCTTCGACCATTCTTCATTACACCCGTGAATTGTGCGGCTCTCGTGTTAAGACATTTTCGATCTCCTTTGCCGGACGCAGTTTTGACGAAACCGCATACATCCGCGACGTCGCCGGAAGGTACGACACCGAACATCATGAACTGGATGTCAGCCCTTCCCTGGATTTGCCGGCGGCGATCGAGGAGCTGGCCTACTACTCCGACGAGCCCTTCGCCGACGCGGGCGCTCTGCCGGTTTGGTTTCTTTCCGCGCTCAGCCGCAAACACGTCACCGTCGCACTGAGCGGCGAAGGCGCGGACGAACTCTTCGGCGGGTACATCACTTATGCGGCAGACCGCTATGCGGCCCTGGCGCAAAACGTCGCGCCTCCCATTCGCCGCGGGCTCCTGGGTTTGTTGCGATATTGGCCGGTATCGAACGATAAGATCAGCCTCGAATACAAATTGAAGCGGTTTTTGGAAGGCACATTGTTGCCGCGCGATGAAGCGCATATCTACTGGAACGGTACATTTTCGGCCGCACAGCAAGATCAATTCGTGCTGCAGCGCAACCGCACCTCCGTCAAGGACCTGTTCGATAGTGATTTGCCTGCCGCCGACGAGCGCGGCTCGCTGAACCGTTATCTGGCCTTCGATCAGCGCTACTTCCTCGCCGACGACATCCTGCAAAAGGTCGATCGTATGAGCATGGCGCATTCCCTCGAAGTGCGCCCGCCGTTCCTCGATCATCGCATCGTGGAGTTTGCGGCGCGCTTGCCGGAGCACATGAAGATTAATGGCCGGCAGCACAAGGTCGTGCTGAAGCGGCTGATGCGGGATAAGTTGCCTATGTCGGTGCTGCGGCGCGCGAAGACCGGCTTGGACATTCCGGCGCATGACTGGCTTCGAGGAACGTTGCGGCCCCTGCTGATGGATACATTGAGCTCCGCGGCCATTGACGAAACGAATCTGTTTCGGCGCGAGGGCATCGAGTTCTTTATCAAGGAGCACATGGAGTGCCGCGCCAATCTCGGCTATCACCTCTGGGGCTTGCTCATCTTGTTCCTTTGGATCAGGCACTGGAACATCCAAACCGCGTCAGTGCCGCGCGTGGCGGAAAAGATCGTAACGAGGGCCTTTACGCGCGCTTAGCGGCGGTTCCTATAGAGCGCGCGAAGAATCCCCTAGATACGCGCGCTCGTTTCCAGCGCCAATTCGCGAGCCTTGCGCAGGTCCAGCTTTCCCGCTCCGAGATACGGCAATTTTTCAACGCGCACGAATTGGTCGTGTCGCGGCCGCCACAGAGCGGGCAAATCGCTCTTCGCCAGCCCGGTGAGGCATTCTTCAAGCTGCTTTTCCGATAGCGTGTGCAGGACGATCAGGCGCTCGCCCTTTTTTTCGTCCGGCACCGCCGTGACCACAAACATCTGCTCCGCAGCGCCCGCCAGCTCCTGCAACTTTTCTTCGACCTTGATGTGCGGCACCATCTCGCCGCCGATTTTGCTGAACCGGCTGAGCCGGTCGGTTACGCGCAAAAAGCCGTCTTCATCGATCGCGGCGATGTCGCCGGTGTTGTACCAGCCGTCGCGCAGCACATCCGCCGTTTTGTCGGGCCGATTTAGATAACCCTGCATCACATTTGGACCGCGCACCAGCAGCAAGCCTGGCGCGTCCACCCCCAGCGGCTCGTGCGTTTCCGGATCGACGATCTTCACCGTAATTCCCGGCAAAGGATGGCCGATGCTGCCGCGCTTTGTGCCGACCTGCCGAAAAGACGCCGCGCGGAAATCGATGGTGTTCACCGTCACCACCGGCGAACACTCCGTGCAGCCGTATCCCTCGAGCGGCCGGATGCCGAAGTGATCCTCAAACGCCACCGCTACGCGCTCCGGCAGTTTTTCCGCGCCCGCCATCACGAAGCGCAGGCTGCCGAATTCCTCCGGCGTGCAGCGCCGCAGATACGCATTCAGGAACGTGGGCGTCGCCAAGAGCATGGTCACCGCATATTTGTTGACAAGCGCGCCGATCACTCGCGCATCCAAGGGATTGGGATGAAACACCACGCCGGTACCCACCGCTGCGGGCAGGCACAGAGTGGCCGTGAAGCCGAAGGAATGGAAAAACGGCAGAATCCCCATGATGCGATCGTCAGGCCGCAGAAAGAAGATCTGGTCGAGCTGCTCGACGTTCGACGCAACGTTGTACTGCGTCAGCATCACGCCCTTGGGCTCGCCCGTCGACCCGCTGGAGAAAATAATCGTTGCCAGGTCATCGAGACCGGGGACTCGTTCGCCTCCCGCAAATCGTGTAAGCGCGCGCACCGGCAGCAAAAGCGCCGCTAAAGTGGACACGATTCTTTCCGTTACCTTTGGCTCCCGCGCGGCGTCTTCTATGAAAATGGTCTCTACCGGCGGCTGAATGTGCACGCGTTCCAGAAACACGCGCGCGGTGACAATCGATTTTAGATTGCATTGCTTCGCGCACGAGGCCAGCGCTTCATTCGACACTGTGTAGTTCAAATTCACCGGCACTTTGCCCATCAACATCGCTGCCAGATTCGCCAGCGCTCCGGGAATCGACGGCGGCAGCAGAATGCCCACCATCTCCTGGCCGCGCCAGTGCGTTCGCAAGCGCCGCGCCAGGAACAGTGTGCGCGCCAGAACCGCAAAGAAATTCAGCCGCGGCGTTTGCCCGTCCGCCATCGCGAAGCGCAACGGATGCCGGCGCGCCGTGTACACAAACGAGTGTGGCAGTGTGCGCATGCGCTCCCTGCGCCGCGCGAAAGCCTCCGCGCCCAGGTCTTGCACCGCTTGCCGCGCTTGCGTAGAGCTTGCCGTCGCCGGTAACGGCTCGCCGAACGTTACCCGCACTGGATACGGCAGATGCCGCGGAAACTTCCACAGAAACTTCCCTCCGGCAAAACTGAAAACCGATCCCCATACTCCGTCCAGGTGCACCGGGATAATCGGCACGTCGACGCCCTTGATGACGCGCTCCATGCCGCGCCGGAACGGCAGCATCTGCCCGATGCGCGTCATCTGCCCTTCCGGGAAAATGCATACCAACTCGCCGTTTTGCAGCGCCTGCGTGGCTTCGCGCAGCGAGTGAATCATCTCGCGCGGGCCCTGATCCGAAGCAATGGGAATCACGCGCAACATTTTCGCGAACGGCTTGACCAGCGGATGCTCGTACGATCCCTTGAACATCAGAAAGCGCACGGGACGATCCAGCGACGCAATCAAAAATGCCGCATCCGCCATCGACACGTGGTTCGGCACCAACAGCGCCCCGCCCTTCGCCGGAACCCGCTCGCGCCCCACAATATCAAGCCGGTAAAGCGTATGCGTCGCTGTCCACAGCAGCAGCCGGATCAGGGCATCCGGCAGCAAGTACAACACATACCCGGTAGCCGCCAGCGTTGCTATCGAGGCCCAAAGAAAAATCGCTCCCGGGCTCAGGTGCAGCCCATGCGACATGGCGTAATACGCGCCTGACGCAACACCCACGCCAACGAAGGAGAGCCAGTTTGCCGCGCCCAGAACGCCGCCCTTGTGTTCCTCCTCTGGGATATGCTGAATCAGCGCGCTGACCGGCACGATAAAGAACCCGCCGGCAAACCCCAGCCCCGCGAGCAGCAGCACCACCGCATCAAACGTCAGTCCCGGAATTGCCAGGCACAGGCCGAAACCCGTCATGCTCAGCGCGCCAAGCGGAATCAGCCCGTATTCGATCTTCCCACCGGAAAGAAACCCCGCCGCGAAGCTGCCGATTCCAATCCCAACGGCCACTGCCGCCTGAAGTAATCCGCCGTGCGTGGAGTCCAGGTGCAGAACATCTTGGCCGTAAAGAAAAATGTTGAATTGCAGCAGCGCGGCCACAAAGAAAAAGTAGGTGTTCCCCAGAACCGCCAGCCACAACACGCGATCGCCGCGAATCAACTTCATCGGCGACCATACGTCGATCAACGAGAGCGCGTTAAACCTTTTTGCGGGGTCGGCAGCTGGAACGCGGCTGATACCCAAGCTGCATAACAGACCCACGACCGTAAATACAAACAGGAGCGCCCCAGAATAGATTTGGTGCCCTTTGAACGCATCGGCCAAGAGGGCGCCGCAGACGCTTCCGGCGATTATTCCGAGGAAGGTTCCCAACTCGAGCACGCCGTTGCCCCAGGAGAGCTTTTCCGCGGGCAAAAGCTCAGGAAGCAGGCCGTATTTAGACGGCCCGAAGAGTGCTCCTTGCGCGCAAACCAGAAAAATGGCGGCCAGCGCCAGCGGAAAATTCGGCCCGGCAAGCGACACTACCGCCAGCAACATCACGCCGATCTCAAATACCTTCGTCCACAGCGTGACGCTGCGCTTGCTGAAGCGGTCCGCGAGATAGCCGCCGCTTAGCGAAAATAGAATGAATGGCGCAGCGAACAACGCTCCAACGAGAAATTCGAGCTGGTCGCGCTGCGCTTTGTCCCTCACCAGCGCCAGAACGAGGTAAATTGTCAGGAACTTCAGGGCATTTTCATTAAAAGCGCCCTGGAATTGCGTGGCGATCAGGCTCCAGAATCCACGCCGCCAATTCGGTCTGCTTTCGGACATGGCAAGGTTTCCGTCTGAAGACATACCGGCGCACCCAAGCTGTCAGTGGAACCGAGAAATGCAACGATTCTAACAGGCCACGCGGGAGATTCCGTATTCGGCCACGGCGATTTGTGACGAAAGTGTTTCCTTTGTGACCCGCCGGCCCCTTCGCCCTTCGCCCTCGTGACCGCCTTGCAAAGCCGGGTTAGGATAATGCCGCGCGGCAAGGAGCAAACATGAAAAACGGCGACACCCGGCCGAAATCCGTTTTGATCACCGGAGCCACCGACGGTTTGGGGAAAGCGCTGGCGCTGCTGCTCGCCGAGCGCGGCTATCGCGTATTTGCCGCGGGCCGCTCGGCGGAGAAGCGCGCGCAGCTTGACGGCTTAGCGCGCGAAAAGAAATTAGCGCTGGAGAGCACGGCTCTCGATGTTTGCAGCGACGCTTCGGTGCAATCGACAGTTCAGACGGTGCTCGCCAAGGCCGGCGCGATCGATGTGCTGGTCAACAACGCCGGCGTGAATTACACCGCCGCGGTGGAAGATCTCAGCATGGAAGACTGGCGCGCGCAGTTTGACACGAACTTCTTTGGCGTCTTGCGCGTCACGCGCGCGCTCCTTCCGCACATGCGCGAACGCCGTAGCGGCCGCATCTTGATGATGAGTTCGCTTTCCGGGCTCGTCACCCCGCCGACGCAAGGCGCTTACAGCAGCAGTAAGCATGCGCTGGAAGGCTTGAGCAATGCGTTGCGCATGGAGCTATATCCGTTTGGAATCGACGTCGTGCTGATCGAGCCGGGCTACATCATCACCGGCATTCAAAACGCGGCTGCGGAGCTATCGAAGCCGTACCTCGAAAAAGGCGGCCCGTATGCCCCGCTCTACGCGCGATTCTTTACCAGCGTCAACGAAACGCGCGCCAAATCGAAGACTACACCGGAGGATTGCGCGCGCGTGATGCTCCACGCCATTGAAACACCGCGGCCGAAGCCGCGCTACGGCGTCACGTCTCTGGCGCCCTTCGTAAAATGGAGCAAGCGGCTGCTCACCGATGGCGCGATCGACGCGATGCTGCGGCGGCGCTACGGCATCGTGCGCGAAAACCGGAGGTGATTCTCGCCTTCCCTCTACGGGTTGGAAGCCTGAAACGACAAGCTGTTTTCGCGCAGCTCTTCCCACCGTTTGCGCCACGCTTCGTGCAGCGGACTCTCCGCATAATCCGCAGCCGCCTCCGCGCTGGTAAACTCAATGGCGTACACCCCGTCAAAATCGCGAATCTGGTTGCGTTGCGTCTTCAACCAGATATTTTTGACGCCCGGAATTTTTGCGGCCATGGTCTTGATGCCGGCGAGCGCCTGGTCTTTGTCATTTTGCGAAGTGGTGTTCTTCCATTTGTAAACCACGACGTGGACCACACTTTTGGGTTGGCCAAACCTGTTTTGTGCCGCAACGCTCTGGGCATGCCAGTTTCCAGCCGCCACACCACCGGCGAAAAGAGCCGCAGCCGCTGCAAGCTTGGCAAAACGCCGTCCCGCGAATTGCATAATCTTCCTCCTCTGTTTACACGCAAACAGTTTATGTACGCACGGCGGGAGAAGCAACGCGGCGCGATGGGCGCACAGCGCACAACTTGATTTGGCCTCCGTCCTCCCGTCGCTGATTCGTAAATCAAAACAAAGCCCGGTGAACTCGCGCTCACCGGGCCAACCTCTTGGGATTGAATTATCTCAGGGCTTCGTAGGATCCGCCGGCTTCGGGTCGCCCGCAGGGATCGAAGCAGTTTCCGGCGGTTTGCTTTCCGCGGAGCTGGCGTTGGCCGGTTGCTTGGAAGCATCCGCGCCAAAACGCGTGAGATACGGCATGAAGGGGGTGACTTCAAACGGCATCTTCTCGCGTTCCGCCACCGTTCCCACCGGCTTGCTCTTGATCAGATCCAGTCGGTCGTTCCACACATCGAGCTTCACGCGCCCGCCGATGGGCAGCGCCGCGATCATCTGCGGATTTTTCGCCGGATCGGGGTCCGCAGCAACCTTGCCCTTCAGATCCGCGATCGTGGCCACGCGATCTCCCAAGTGCGCGCTGATGAGATTGGGGATTTCCTTTTGGCGTACCTGCAAAGCGCTGAGGAAAAGCGCGGCATTAGCCAACTGGCTCTTGTAAGGGGAATTGTTCAGCAGCTCCACTCCTTTGACGCCCGCGGCTTGCTCCTCTGCCGGCGTGCGCGCAAAACCGAAGTGCCGGAAGGTGTCTTTGTCGTCGATCAGCAGCTGGTCGAAGAAGGCAAAGGTCGTGTCCATGCGATGGGCGAGCACCACGTGGCCGAGCTCGTGCGCGATTACCGTGGCCAAGCTGGCCTCATCCGGCAGAACGTCGATAAGCCCGCGGCTAAGCACGATCGTGTGGCCGAGCGTGAAAGACTCCAGCGTGGTGGTCATCAGCACGCGGCATTTCACTTCCGGCTCGATGTCCAGGTTATTGGTAACCTGCAGGTTGTTGACCACCGTCTCCAGGATCTTGTCGACCTCACCCTTTGGCGCCATTAAGCCGATGCGCTGCAGGCGGTCTGCTACGTTTTCCTCCGCCTGGCGGTCCCAGGTGCGCTGCGCCTGCACCGGATTCAGGTCGTTCGCGGTCTTGGTGTCGTCCTGCACCGTAGCCTCCACCAGGATCTTGCTCAACTCCTGCTCCTGCGCGGCGTGGCCCACGTTGTATCCCCACAGGCGCGTTTGCGCTTTAAAGTCCAGCTTCTTGGTCAGCGCGTAGTGCAAATCTTTCTCTTCGCTATAGACGAAGGAGGGCACCCACAGGCCCGCCTGCGCGTTCGTGCGCCAGCTATCGAAATGGAAGTACCAGCTGGCGTGCCCGGTGCCGCCATACCCTCCGTTGAAGCGCACAATGTTAAAGTCCTGATCCTCCACCCAAATGCGGCCCAGAAACCGGCCTTTGCCGGCTTTCTCTTGCGGACTGACGTCGAACACCAGGCAGCGCACTTCGCCCAGGAATTCGCGGCGCACATAGTCGAACTTATAGTGCTGCTTGTCGAAGCCATTCGTGTCGATGAAGATCATCTGCAAGAAGCCGTCCGGCAAGTACTGCATCGCGAACGAAAAGAAATTTCCAATGCCAGTCAAAATCTTTTTGCCCTTGGCGCCTGCGTCCGTCAGCGAAACCAGGTTCACGCCCTTGGAAAAATCCGCGCGGCCCAGAAAGTATTTGTCGCCGGCGGGCACAAATCCAAGATCCTTGTCTGGTTTCTGGTTCTGAATGTAGGTTTCCACCAGCGGAGCATACTTGCGGATTTCCTGGTTGAGGTGATTCTCGTTGACGATGACGCGGTCCACAACCTCTTCCATGGTCCGTGGCTGGTCGGCCGGGCGCGGTGCCGCTGCGGCGGCCATGCTCCCCATCCCGCTCCATACGAGCACTACCATAGCTGCTGCTAGCTTGCGCATTTCTCTGCTCTCCCCTCAGTAAAACTCAGTAAGCCAGTCGAAACTCAATGCGCACGCGCGCAGGGAAATCCACTGGCTGGCCATCGCGTTTCGCAGGTTTGAATTTTATTTGTCGAGCTGCCCGCTCCGCGGCCTCATCGAGGCCGTGGCCAAGCCCGCTGATGACGCGGTTCACCTGGACTGTGCCGTCCGCCTGGAATACCAAGTCGAGTACCACGTCACCCTCGAGTCTCAGAGTACGCCCTTCCGCGGAGTATTGCGGGCGGGGTTTGTCCAGAATGTTAACCATGGTTGGCGAAGAATCGCTCCCTGCGGCTTTCTTCTTGGGCGTGTTGTCCGCCACGTTGGCGTCGGCGAAACCGCCGCTTTGCACACTTCCGTGTTTTCCACCGCTCGGCGGAGGGTTGGCCACGCCATTTCCGAACCCTGTGCTCGCGACTGTGCCGCGCACCCCTTTGTCGCCGCCCGTTCCGTTTCCGTACCCAGGGCCGCCTGGCAATGCCGGCGAACCCAGCCGATTAATATTTGTCGTCTTGTTAGGATTGCCTTTGCCCGGAAGCCCATTAGGGTCCCCAAAGCCTCCGGTTTGTACCTTGTTCAGCGGCAGATTCACGGTGGCGGGGGCGGCGCTTCCGCTGCCCAGGTTGTTGACCTTCACTTCGTCTTTCGGCCGCTTCGGTCCGTTGATCGGTGTGTTTAACTTCGCTTCAAACACGGTTTGCTTCGTCAGCTCCGGCGCCTTGACGTCCAGTTGCTTTATCTGCGGCTGAAACGCCTTCTGCTGTACGAAAATGTGCTGCTGCTTGGGATTGAGCTTCGGCTCCTCAATCGGTTTCGGCTCAGGAGTTTTTACTCGGGCCACTTTCGGTGGTGGTGGAGGCGGAGGCGCGACCGGTACTTCGGTCACCACCCACTGCAGCGGAGTAACTTGGTATTTCAGGGTGCTCAGGCGCTCCGGAAAAAAGACGGGCAGGGCCACGAAAAAAGTAAGAGCCAGGATTTGCGCGACCGCGCTTACCCCGATCCGGTCCCAGCGCCTTTCACCTTCCGGCAGCAACGCTAACCGGGCGGGCACTGGCTTGGTTCCGATGGCGGCCTTCCACGCCTCATTTCGAGCGCGCGGTCGGTTCGCGTCGAAACCTACGCCGAGACGCGTACCGCTGGTTGGTGGGTCTGCAATCATCAATGTCATCCGCGTTCTGCCTTCGAGTAGATTCCGTTCGGCGAACACGGGTTTTCTAGGCAGACCTAGCTTGCCCGAGTTCGCTGGCCAGGAACAGAAGTGCGCTTGCGTAAAGCAGAGTACTAATGGGGCTGGGGCTGCCCGAATAGGACCATCGTACTATCGTCGCGAAGTCGCCAACGGCGGCCTCGCGACTGGATACAAGCGCGCGTGCACCCCTTAGAACAACCCGGCGAGGCATCGCAAAGTTGCGGGGGGGGACCGCAACCACCCTTAGGATATCGCAAAATCTCCGCCGGTGGCGCGCATTTTGCCGCGCCAGTTCCCGCCAACCGGGGTTATCTTTGTAAGATGCAACAGGGACCGCAACGGGCTGCGCGTACAGTATGAACCAACCATTTGTGGATCAGCTATTTGCAGCTTCCGGGGCGGCCTCCTGGGGACTGCCTCGCGACTTGTTCGCCGCCACCCTCGAACACAGCGCCAGGAAACGCTTCGGCGAAGAATCGCCAGGCGCCGGCAAGATCGAAGAATATCTTTCCACACTGCACCTCCAGGACCTGGCGCTCGCTGGCGCGTGTGCCCAAGGCCGCGCAGACGCGTGGGATCATTTCGTTGCGGCGTTTCGCGGGTACATGCGCTCCGCGGCGGGCGCCATTCTGCGCTGCCCTCCGAACTCGCCGGCAGCGTGCGAATTAGCGGATTCCCTCTTCGCGGATCTGTACGGTTTGGGCGAAGGCGCCAATCGCTGCTCCTTGTTCCGCTATTTCCACGGGCGAAGCTCGCTGAAGACCTGGCTGCGCGCTGTGCTAGCGCAACGGCATATCGACACGATCCGTGCCAGCCGCCGCTTCACTGACCTCGAGGGCGCGGACGGCCACGCCGTGCTGCCTGCCGCCCAGCTCGCCACCCCGCGCCGCATAAGCACGGCCGGCACGGAGCCTTCCCGTGATCCCCATCGCACCGAGCTTGTCGTTCTTTTCCACCGAGCCCTCGAAGTCGCTCTGGCATTGCTCGACGCGCGCGACACAGAGCGCCTGCGCTTGTACTACGCCGCGGAACACACTCTGGCGGAGATCGGTCGCAAATTGGGCGAGCACGAATCGAGCGTATCCCGCAATCTGGAGCGCACCCGCCGCGAGCTGCGTCAACACGTGGAACGAGCCCTGCGCAAGGGCAGCGGTGGTCTCTATGGCCCCACAGCAGGGGCCGGACTCAGCGACGAGCAGATCGCGCTGTGCTTCGAGTATGCTGCCGAAGACGCGCCCATAGATTTGGACAAGCTCCTTCCTGAAAGCCAAGCGACCCTACCCAAACGCGAGAGCAGGAAGCCATGAACGCCCAGCGCAAGAAAAGCGAAGCGCAGCGTTCTAAAGAAGGAGGGGCGAATGCCGTCTGACAACCGCGAACGAAGCTTTGAAAACGCGCTTGCGAGTCATCTGCGCGCGAGCAGCCCCAAGGGCGGCTTGCACCGTGCATGCTCCGACGCGGAAACCCTCGCTGCGTATCACGAGCGCTCGCTCGCCCCGGAACAAATGGCGTCCTTGAAAACGCACGTCACGGATTGCGAGCGTTGCCAACAGATACTCGCGCATCTGCAAGCCTCGGACCAAATTCCCGTCTCCGCCGCGAACACGGCGCCACAAGCAACTGCCGCTGCAAATTCCAGCGTCCGCGTGCTCCATAGTCGCAGGCCTGCGCTATGGCGCTGGGTCGCGCCTGCTGCTGGCGCTCTGGCCGCCGCGCTATTGGTTTGGGTCGCCGTTCGTGAAAACAATTCAGTGCGAATCCCAGCGCAAGCGACAAGAGTCGATATAAAGCAAGCCGAGACGGCAAAGAACCTGCCCGCTCTTTCGTCCCCATTAATGTCGCCATCCCTCGATGCCAAAAAAGAAGCTCCTCTGTCCGATTCGCTGCGCGCTTTGCCGCCGTCAGCGCAAGCCGCGGGCGCCCCAAAACCACCGCCTCAATTGCTTTTCAAGCAAAAAGATTCCTCAGGCGCCGGGAAAAAATCCTGGGTCGCCGTTGATTCCGCGCAAATGGCCGACAACTCCGTGAATCGTGAAGTGTCGCCTGCGCCCGAAGAGGCCTTGCAATCGCGCGCCGAGGCGTTGGAGAGAATTGAGACCGCCAAGACCGACGCAGCCAAAATCGCGGCGGAAAATGAAGCGGCTAACGCCAGACTCGATGCGCCCTCGCCCGGATCTCGTCAGCAGCCCGCACCCACACCAGCGCCTGCACGTAGCGCGATGGCCGGCCCCGTGCCAGCGGCTCCCTCGGCGCGCGCGCAAGCCTCTTCCGAACCGGCCGGGGTGTCCGGTGGCATCGCTCAGCAGCAAGAGATCGCGGGCATGTCCAAATTCAGCGAGAAAGCGAGAATGCGCCTCGCCAATAGCATCGGCGAAGTCACCATCTCCGCCCCCG
>WNFI01090984.1_pt1 | contig 15315 bp, 13 predicted proteins | sample 5400471 | NCBI WGS metagenome assembly WNFI01 (sample SAMN13153348, study PRJNA577476) | soil metagenome | isolation source: 100 cm saprolite on Douglas fir-dominated hillslope | place: USA:California | collected 2013-09-17 | reverse complement strand
GATTGGCCTCCTGGGGTCGCCGCCGTCCCTACATCTTCATCGGCACCCTGGCGAATATCGCGGCGCTGTTCTGGATGGCAAGCGCGCGTGATATTCCTACTCTTACTCTGGCATTTGCGCTCACCCAATTCTCTAGCAACATGGCCCAGGCTCCATTCCACGCGCTGCTCCCCGATATCGTGCCTGCCGAACAGCGCGGCCTGACATCAGGCGTGATGGGCCTGCTGTTGATCGCTGGCAATGTCGGCGGATTGCTGGTCGCGGCTATCTTCATCAATACCAATGCGCCACTCGCGGCCTACCTGCATGGTCAATGGATCGTCTACGGGATCATCATGGTGGTGATGTTTGTCTTGATGCTGGTCACGATCTTCTCCGTGAAAGATCGCGTACCTGTTGCTTCACAATCCGCTCATCTTGATGAAGAACCAGGCACCGAACGTTTTGAGGCGCAGCAGGATGAGGTGAGTAGCGAGATGCACCTCGGTGAGGCGCGTAGCCGACGGCAGCCGCGCCGCTTCTGGCCTTCGCGATCGGTGCTGGTGACAATCGTGGGCACACTGGTCGCGATCCTGCTGGTCTGGGGGCTCATGACGCTCTGGAATAGGGGGAATGTCGCTGGAATCCAGATCGGCGCTCCTGTGCAACAAGTTGTTCTGGAACTGCTCGCCACGGTGGGCATCTTGCGCCTGTTCGACTTTAATCCTCGCCGCGATCCCGACTTTGCCTGGGTCGTGGCCACGCGCCTGATCTTGATGCTGGGTATCTATACCATTCAGACTTTCTTAGAATTCTACATGCGCGATGCCGTGGGCGCGGCAAATCCCGCGCAAGCGACCACTACCTTTGGCATCGTGGTCTCCCTCACCAGCCTGGTGACCGCCTTCGCTGCTGGCTGGCTCTCGGACCACTTCGGACGCAAACGCATGGTCTATATCTCTGGCTTTCTCATGGCGCTGGTTGGCCTGCTTTTCGTGATCACGCACTCGCTGCCCATCGTTCTGGCGTCGGGAGCGCTCTTCGGCCTCGGCTATGGCGCGTATCAGAGCGTTGACTGGGCACTGGTCGTCGATGTACTGCCCTCTAATCAGAACTTTGCCCGCGATATGGGTGTCTGGAATATCGCGATCTCGATGGCCCAGGTCATCGCGCCCGTGATAGGCGGCCCAGTCATCGACTCGTTTACCCAGGCCGGCCATCCGATGCAGGGCTTCCAGGTGCTTTTCAGCATGGCGATTATCTATTGCGTTATCGGCACCGTTACCGTACGCTTCATTCGTAGCGTCAAGAAATAGGAATAGTTGAGTTTTTTGTGCGATGGTGAGCGCTCCCCATCGCACAAAAAACTCAACTATTATTTTCTTCCAATAATGCCTTAAAGAGATCTGGCCGGTTAGTGAACAAACCATCCGCGCCCAGGTCAACTAGCTCTCTCATCTCGGCTGGATCGTCGATCGTCCAGTAATAGACCTCCATGCCCAGGCGATGCGCGCCCAAGATCAGTTTACGGTCTTTGAGATTAAAGCCACTGCTGGCAGTTGGTATCTCCAGCACATCGGATTTGCGGCGATAGAAACCTGCTAGCCCGCATTTATGCGCGAGGACAAATTGCGTGATTTCCGCCTTGCCAGCTCCCATCACGACCTGCCCGCCGGACAGTTGCCTGAAGCGGTCGACGATGCCCTGCTGGAAAGAGGCTACGATCACGCGTTTTTCCATATGATACTTCTGTATGAGCTGCCAGAGCTTCGCTTCGATCTGCGACGGCCCATTTTTCGGATAGGTATCCTTGACCTCAAAGTGGAGGTAGTATTTCTCGCCGTACTTGCTGAAGACCTCTTCCAGCGCCACAATCCTGACCCCCTGGCCGCGATAGCTATACTTGCCTGCCAGATCTTGAAAATTGTAACCCGCGTCCAACTTCTGTAATTCTTCCAGCGTATACGAGTCCACACGCCCCTGCCCATTGGTCGTGCGGTCCACGGTCTCGTCGTGTATCCCAACCAGGTGGCCATCTTTGGTCATATGCACATCAATATCGAAAAAGTCGCTGCCGCCGATTCTATCAGCATTATCAAACGCGGCCATGGTATTGGTCGGCGCTAATAACTCGCCACCCTGGTGCGTCAGCATCAATGGTCTCTTTCGTTCTGGAAAAATAGGGGGGAGTTTGCTACCCATAAAATACAACCTTTCAGTTCAATAGGAGAGTTTTTATCTCTCACTTTTATGCATACCATACAGTGTATGGTTGAGGACGGCAACTGTTAGGGAAAAATGAGATTTCACCAATTGTTGGATGGCCGCCAATTCGCGTGGGCGAGCGTGCGAGCGGGGGGACGAGACGTGAGCTTGCCTCCGTCTTGGTCTTGATGAGATGATGAGACCAGCTTTCATTGGCCCCGATTGTTAGTGGAATCCTCTAGCGCTCGCTACTTGCCATGATGGCTATCCCCAACGATCAGGCCGTCGCTCGGCTTGCTTTCGTGGTTAAAGCGATCGAGCGCCGTGACGTAGTAGGTAGACGTTTTCCCAAGGACCGCCGTGGTAGCGATAAACGACTGCAAGAAGCCGTTGGCGCGATGAACGGTGGCCAGGAGGTTCTCCGAATCCTGGAAATCGCATTGATGCACGTGAATATTTCCAGCAAAGCGATAGATCGCGTAAGAGGCTGATTTGTTGGAAAGGAAATCCGCCCATTTCAACTGAACGCCTGTGCTCGTTTGATCCGCGCGATAGAGGATCGCCTGGTGAGGGGCATCGGGATTGGCTGAATACACAGGCGGGACCAGCGCCGGGTGCTTGTAAATGTTGTTGCTCAAGTTATCCGTGAAGCCGAGAGGGTTCTGGAACATCTCCTTCATGCTGAAGAACATGCTGCCCTTGACTTCAGGATACTTGTTATTGAGCGCGAGTTGCCTTGGCATCTCGTTTGGATCGGACCAGGCTGGAGATTGGGTTGACGTGCCAATTTTGTAGACTGCCATACCGGTATAGAGCTGTACGTGCGTGCCATCGACCTCGTGCGCCCACCAGGGTACGAGTACATCATACGCCGCCGGTGCGAAGCCAATACTCCAGTAAATTTGCGGGGTGATGTAGTCAAGCCAATTGTTCTTAATCCAGGTGCGCGTATCGGCATAGAGATCATCATAGTCCTGCGCACTTGCTTGGGTCGCGGAACCAGTTGAGTCGGTCGACTTATTACGCCAAACGCCGAAGGGGCTAATGCCAAAGCTCACATACGGCTTGGCCTTTTTGATGGCGGCGTGCACACCCTTCACAAGCTTGTTGACGTTATTACGCCGCCAGTCGCCAATGTTGGAGAAGCCCGCGCCATATTGCTGATAGGTAGCCTGGTCAGAGAAAGTCTGTCCGGCAATGGGATAGGGATAGAAGTAGTCGTCGAAGTGTATTCCGTCAACGTTGTACTTGTTTACCACCTCCATAATGCCTTTAGTGATGTACGCTCTGACCTGCGGCGAGCCGGGATTAAAGTAGAGTTGTGTACCATACTTGATTACCCAGTCAGGATGCAGGCGCGCGGGATTGTTGGGCGCGAGCCTGGTGAGGTCGCTTTGCAGACTAACACGATACGGGTTAAACCAGGCCTGGAATTGAATGTTGCGATCGTGCGCTTGCTTGAGCATAAAAGCCAGTGGGTCGTATCCGGGATTCTGGCCCTGCACGCCTGTCAAATACTGCGACCAGGGAAATAAGCTCGATGGGTAGAGCGCGTCAGCCGCCGGCCTGATCTGCACGACGACGGTGTTCATGTGCATCTGCTGCACTTTGTTGAGAATAGTAATGAACTGCCGCTGCTGTTCAGCGATTGACAGACCCTTCGCCGTTGGCCAGTCGATGTTGGCAACCGTGGAGACCCACACCGCCCGCATCTGGCTTTTAGGAAACTGGGCCTCTGGAGGCGTGACCGGGCAGTTGCTGCCATATGCCACATTGGTCGCCGCCGCCACCGGCGAGACACCAGGTAGCGCGACGAGTACCGCGAGGGTGCAAGCCAGCAAGCATGCCTGAAGAAGCATACCGATTCTTTTGCCGCCCTGTTTGAACAGGCTCATACATATTCCTCCAGTCCTTAGAGTAAAAACGCAGGAAATGATCTCTATATTTGATAGTATACATCAAAATACGATCAAATAGAAGACAATAGTATGAATATATGTCTATACCAGTCAATTCGCACCTCCGGTGAGACACCGGAGGCTTGTTACATCTGGACTCCACCGCAACTCGGAGTACCTTCGCAGGCGCTCCGCTTTGGCTTCTTTGTCCGATGCATCAGGGCACATTGACAAGGTGCCCGTCCTGATCCAGTCGTGCCGGACCAGAAGCGTTCGCATGGTCACATTTCTCGCGCCAATCAGATCAGCATGCAGAGTGTAGCCACATCTTGGGTTCTGGCACACAAAGAGCAATCCTTTGTGTGGGCGGTTCTCCTCAACCGTGTGCCCACAGACAGGGCATGCCTGTGACGTGTAATCCGCATCCACCTTGATCGCAAGTGAACCTGCGATCGCCGCTTTGTAGCTGAGAAGCGTGTGAAGCTCGGCAAAGGACCATTGGGAATACACGCGATTGGCTTTGCGTGCCTTTGGTGAGACTTGCTCGTAGCCCTTGCCATTCTTCTTGCGCTTGCGCTTCCGGCGTTTGGTGCGTTCCCTGATATCAGTAAGGTGTTCCAGGCCGATCAAGGTATGGGGATGCTGTTTCACGATCTGTTTGGAAATCGAATGGTTTGCTTGCGCTTTCAACCGTCTCTCTCGCTGCTCAATCCGCCGTAAGCGGCGTTTCGCCCCGCGAGTGCCTTTTTGCTGCAAGCGTTTGCGTAAGCGTGCGTAATGGTTGGCCCGGTGTCGGACCTGTTTGCCTGGATGAAAGATCGGCTTGCCCGCAGCCTGCGAGGTCACAGCCAGATAGCGAATCCCGACATCGACGCCGACTACACTGGCGAGGTGTGCGGGGGTTGGGTCAGGAAGAGCGATGGTCAAGGACACCAGCAGATAGAACCGCTTCTTTGGCCGGTCATACCACAATTTTGCGTCCCCGATGGTGGCTCCCTGCCGAATGAGCGCAAGATGTGCGTCATAGCCCTGGTAGGGGATGCTGATCCGTCCGTTCAAGGTCCCGACACTGACCTTGCTGTCGCGCTGAAAGGTGTAATCCCGCTCATAGGTGTACTGCACGGTGGGGGAACTGTAGTGCGGTGGCTGGTCTAAACCCTTAAAACGTTTTTTCGTGATTTTTGCCCGGCGATGCTCGGCGTTCTTCTTGAGTTTGGTCCACAGTCCCTTGTAGGTAGCTGCCACCTGTCGCTCGACACTACAGGCCAGTTGCGAGGGCAGGCCATAGTGGGTGCGCAGCTCTGCATACATGCCTTTGTGCAACGTAGTGACACTGCTGGTTTTGCCATGCGCGAAGGTATACTGGCTCACCGCATTGAGGGCATCGCGATACGCCAGCTGAGTCTTTCGTAATGCCTGCATCTGCTCAGGTGTCGTCATGAGCTTGAGTTTGGCGGTGATGATCTGCTGCATGGTGTTCGCTTTCTGAGAGGGACGGGAAACCGTTCCGTTCCTCTCATTCTCCACGATGACGCTCTACAGAGCTATTCCAGTTGGGCAGGCTTCTTCCGGTAGGATCACGACATGCTTCAGACGTTCCTCACGCTCCTGTCGGTTTTCGGTGATGATCGGGCCGCTCATCTATCGAAGGCGCGAACCCCAGGATGTCAAACGGGCCGCCCGCAGCCATATTGTAACAGATGTTCGAGTTTTCGGAAAGAGCCACGTTTGGCCGCCTTACCCCCAGATGAATCGTGGGGGTATCTGGCGGCCCTTTCATGAAGAAGGGTTGTCATAAGAGAGGGGCTGGCAAAACGGTATTTGCCAGCCCCTCTCTTATGACAGAGAAAAACGGATCGCTAGACCTTGTGGAAGATAGACTGATAGTGTTCCGCGACGATTTCAGCAGGGAAGATGTTGAGGAGGCTGACGACGACCACGGCGAAAGCGATCCAATCGAAACCAGCGTCCAACGGAATACCCAGGATAGTTCCCAGAAATGGCAAAACGATGCTCAAAAAAACCTCATCGAAGAAATCTGGGAAGAACAGCACAGCCAGCAGACCCAGGATGATGCCAAAGAAGAGAATTTTCCGTACGATGGAGATGCGTCGGTCTTTGCCAAGCGCGCCAATCAACTTGCCGGTTTTAATGACGTGCAAGAAGATATCCCGGCGTTTGGGGCGAGCCATTTTTCGTGGCTTTGTATAACTGGTTGTTTGTTGCAACATGTGCGAGGTCCCTCCTGGTGAAAATGTCCGTATAAATAATACGTGCGAAGAGTACAATCAGTTACAGGCAAACGCTCTTTTAAAGCTGCTGGCGTATTAAGTAGTGGCATTCTGAGTATATTTCAATAGATAGATGCCAAAGGATATTTTTCCTTTATAAATTACGGAAGTACTATTTAGCATCACGCGATTCTCTTACAAAATTTTCTGTGTTATACTCAGCACAGTATACTTCTATTACAATAGCTTGAAAACATGATAGGTTGAAGTTGAGGTGTTATATGTCTATACGCAAAATAGGCTGGCTTTTGCTGACTATAGGATTACTTGTGTTGATGGTGGGATGTGGAGTTATGAGCCAGAAGCAGCAAACTACGCATCTATCAAGCCCTTTGCTCGTTGTACCAGTTCAACTTACTTCCACTCCTTCCAGTACGCGTTCGCTATCATCCGATGCGGGTGGCGAGTCGTTTCTTCCCATGATGAGCCTGGGGAGGAGCTGGCTAGAGCGGCAGATGTTTAATCTCATCAATCGCGACCGTGCGGACCAGGGTTTGTATCCCTACACGTGGAGCGGCATCCTCGCCTCCGGGGCCTGGCAGCATAGCGTAAGGATGTCCGATCCCAACTGCGGGATGAGTCATCAATGTTCAGGAGAACCAGACCCTTGCACACGGGTAGCGAACGAAGGGATTTCCTGGACGAGTTGTGGTGAAAATATTGGCTATAGCGGACCGAATCCAACCGATTGGGCTGCGTTGCAGCTCATAGAGCAATATATGCTCAACGAGCAACCCCCGGATGACGGGCACCGTGTAAATCTGTTGAATACGTCTTATCATCGCCTGGGTGTTGGTATTTATATTGATCGTACTGGCATTGTCTGGGTGACTGAAGATTTCGCGAGTTGAGTCCTCCTTTATCTCCGCTCAATTCGTATTCCTGAAGCCCATAGTTACATATCCCGAAGGTACTATTTAGTGCGCTCAACTCTCTGGAGAGGCCCTCTCTATGCTATGCTACAGTTCATGATGGAACAGATTGTAGCATAGTTGGATATCTGAGGAGCTGTGACGTATGCGTAGGATCGGTTGGTCTTTGATGGCTATTGTGTTGCTTGTGTTGCTGGCCGGTTGCGGAGTCGGGGACCAGAATCAGCAGGCCGCGAGTGCTCCAGGCCCGACTCCAACAGTGACCACGCCAACGGATGGCCCAGGCATCGCCATCCAGATACCGAATCAGCCCACATCCACACCTACGCCTACGCCCACACCTTCTCCAACGCCTCATCCTGTGAGCACGCGTCCGCCAGCTCCTCCCGCATCTGGTGGCGGCTCGCTGCCCTCGGTGACGAGTGCAACGGGTCAGCTAGAGCAGCAACTGTTTAATCTTATTAATCACGATCGCGCGGCCCAGGGCCTGTACGCCTATGCGCTGAACAGCACAATGTCTGCTGGAGCGCGACAGCATGATTTGCAGATGGCCAATCCCAGTTGCGGCATGAGCCATCAGTGTCCCGGCGAGCCTGACCCCTGCACGCGCGTGACGAACGAGGGCATTTTCTGGACGAGCTGCGGCGAAAATGTCGGCTATACAGGACCGAATCCCACAAACTGGGCTGGAGTACAGGCCATTGAACAGGACATGCTCAATGAGCAGCCTCCCGACGATGGGCATCGCCTTAATCTGCTGAATACGTCCTATCACCGCGTCGGCGTTGGCATCTATATCGACTCCAAAGGGATCGTCTGGATCACGGAAGACTTCGCGAGCTGAACGCTTCCCTCGCGAGAGAGTGCCCATCAGCTATGCCTGTGAGATGGCCCAGGCTGCATTGATGAGACCGATGTGACTAAAGGCCTGTGGAAAGTTGCCCAGCAACTCGCCATTCACCGGGTCTACTTCCTCGGAGAGCAAACCGACGTCATTCGCATAAGCAATCGCTCGCTCGAAGGTTGCTCTGGCTCGTTCGACCTCGCCAGCTAGCGCGAGCGCTTGAGCCAACCAGAATGTGCAGAGCAGGAATGTTCCCTCTTCGCCAGCAAGTCCATCAGATGCGCGATAGCGGTAGACCAGGCCATGCGCATCGGTGAGCCGCTCGGCGATTGCGTCGATGGTAGACCGCATTCGCGGGTCGGTGGCTGGCAGAAACTTTGTAATCGGGATCATGAGTACGGAGGCATCCAAATCATCAGAGCCAAACGCTTGCGTAAACGCGCCTGCCTTCTCGCTCCAGCCGTGCTCTAAGATAGCGGTGCAGATTTGCGCGCGTACTGCTGCCCATGCATCAATGCGGTCGGGCGCTTTCAACAGATCGGCAAGCGCGATGGCACAGTCGAGTGCTACCCAACACATGAGCTTTGAATAGAGGAAATGTTTTGGCTCTCCACGCACCTCCCAGATACCCTGGTCAGGTTCTTGCCAATGCGCTGCTGCCGCGTCAGCAACCGCGACCAGAAATTCGCGCGTAGGTTCGTCAAGCTCCCCGATTTGGTCGCGAAGGAGACGGACCGAACTGAGGATTTCACCGTAAATATCGAGTTGGCGCTGCTTCCATGCGTCATTACCGATGCGCACCGGTTGGCTAGCACGCCAGCCAGCCAGGTGGCTGAGCGCCCGTTCGCTGAGGTCGTGCTCACCGCCGATGCCAAACATGATTTGAAGTCCGGCACCCCGTTGCATTTGCGCCGCCACCGTGCCAGCTATCCAGTCGAAGAAGCGGGACGCTTCATAGGGGCAAGCCGCGACCCAGAGCGCTTCCAGGGTCATACTGGCGTCACGCACCCAGGTGTAACGGTAGTCCCAGTTACGCTCTCCTCCGACCGACTCAGGCAAAGAGGTGGTTGGCGCGGCGATGATGGCTCCGGTGGGCCGAAACATAAATGCTTGTAGCACCCGACCACTGTGATGAACTAGCTCCCGCCACGGCCCACTATACCGCTGATGCAGGTCTGACCAGCTCTGCCATCCTTTGAGAGTGTCGCGAAGATATCTTCCAATCGACGCCTGTGGACACACCTGTGGGGCTTCTTCCCAACTCGCCCAATACTGTAGTGCAAAGTTCGCTTGCTTACCAGACTTGAACTTACTCTCCTTGAGCGTGAAGCGGGCGCGGGCCAGCGCACCGTCGATGTCTAGCCTGATCTGCGAGGACAGTGCCAGGATATGCGCGCCGCCACGAGCAACAAGACCGCCTTGAACTGGCCTCAGCAGTGGGGTGATGAGGCCATATTCGAAGCGAGGGGAGTATGTAAGCTCCATCTCTACCGTGCCGCTCACGCATGAAACCGAGCGGAGCAGAATGCCGGGCGAGTTTGCACCCAGCGCGTGTACGCGTTCATGGCGTCCGAAAGCCATCGCATCGATCAACACTGCGACGCCGCCTGGAGTACGGAAGGTCGTTTCGAGTGCCATCGTCCCTTCAAGATAGCGACGGCTCACCTCCGAGGGACCGACCGCAGAAATCGACCAGTGTCCGGCTTGTTCGTCGAGTAGTCGGCCAAAGACCGACGGCCCATCGAAGCGAGGAAAACACAGCCAGTCGACGGAGCCTGTGCGATTGACCAACGCGGCTGAGCGGCAGTCCGACAATAAAGCGTAATCGGCAATCGGCAAGTTACTCATGATTTCTTTCCCTGGCCTCCTCCCTCACAAGTATGGTCAGGTGTTGAAAGCTGAAGCGTATGACATCGCAACTTATCCTGACGGAACCGGATAAAACATGCCGGGATGTTTCCTACCGCTAAGTGGGAATTCGGAAGACTCTCCCAGCATTGCGCGCATTACTGGGTTGATTCGTCCACCAGCAGGACCGCTTTACCCGTAACCTTGCGTGCGAGCAGATCACTGAGCGCGTCTGCCGCCCGGTCCATGGGGTAGGTAGCCGAGACGTGCGGCTTAACTCTTCCTTCCAGATACCAGGCCATCAGTTCACGCAGATGTGTCTGATTGCGCTGCGGATCGCGTGAGGCGAATGACCCCCAGAAAACGCCCACGATCGAACAGCCTTTGAGCAAGGTGAGATTCAACGGAATGCGCGGAATGGTGCCTGCCGCGAAACCAATCACCAGATAACGACCCTCCCAGGCCATGCCACGTAGCGCAGTTTCAGAGTAGTTGCCTCCGACCGGATCGTAAATTACATCGACGCCCTTGCCCACAGTCAGCGTTTTGATGCGCTCTTTTAGATCCTCGCTCGTGTAGTTGATGCACTCATCAGCACCGTGGTCTCGGCAAACGGCCAGTTTCTCGTCGCTGGAAGCGGCAGCAATTACACGCGCACCCATGGCCTTGCCCAGTTCAACCGCGGCCAGCCCCACGCCACCAGCAGCGCCCAGCACAAGCAGCGTCTCGCCGGGCTGAAGCTTTGCCCGATCCTTGAGCGCGTAATGCGAAGTACCGTAGACCATTACAAAGGCTGAAGCTGTCACAAAATCCATTTGTTCTGGAATAGGGATCAGCTTTTCTGCTTCAACCAGAACCTCTTCAGCGAAACCGCCCCAACCGGTAAACGCGTTAACTCTATCGCCGATCTTGACTCGCTCGACTCCCTCACCAACTTCTTTGATAACACCAGCTACTTCGCCGCCGGGTGAGAAAGGCATTTCTGGCTTGAACTGATACTTCCCTTCGATAATCAACGTATCCGGGAAATTGACTCCACAGGCTTTGACTCCAATGACCACCTGCCCTGGCCCCGGCTTGAGTGGCTCGACTTCTTCAATCACCAAACTTTCTGGCGGACCGTAGGCTTTGCATAGCACTGCTTTCATAGGACGAAACCTCCAGGCTGCTCTCTGTACGTGCAATCAGTATTTTTGCTATTATAGCAAATCTCTAGCGATAGCGTATAATAAATATGACGGAATTATTCACAACCTTTTTCTTCGCCGCGGAGGCGTTGCGCGTCGCTGATTACTGCTCGCGAATCTACGCGAAAAGCAGAGTGCGCGAACGAAGAAACAGGTCAGCGTTTTGTTCCGCGAGTTCGGCAGTTGAATGACCTTTGAAGGATCAACAAAGGGGATCGGCCATGAACATAGGCTGGATTTTTATCATCTGCGCACTGCTTATCTTTGTGATTATGGTTTTCAGATTGTTGCACACATCCGAGCGCGTGAGTAGCAGAGAACGTCCGATCGGACGTTCTCAACAGAGCGGCCCAGATACAGAGAGCCAGTTGCCAATAGTGGACGCGCCTGGTGACGATGTGCGGCGGCATGTTTTAGAGAGCCATACAACCTATGAATGAGCCGGACCCAACTGGTCCGCGGTTGGCTCCGCTCAGCAGAACCAGGATTCGCTCAGGTGCGGCAAGACTTTGCGCGTGCCGTATTGCTCGTGTTCGTCGCGAGCACAGACCTCTTGCCCACAGGCGGTCAGCGCCAGGCTTTTGATCTGGAAAAAGGTTGTCACCGGGTCCAGGCGCGCAACCTGGGCCTGCTCGACCAACGCAGCAACCTCCTGGTGCAAAGCATCCATGCGCGGATCGGGGTGGCGCCAGCGATAGGTGTAGGCTGCGGCATCCAGTTCGCCCAGCCAGGGTTTCTCCTCTGGCACCGCGAGCAGTGATGAGCCAGGCGGGATCAGCAGGCGAATGCTGAGATGCACAGGATCAATGTGCTCGATCAGGTGGCGCTCCTCGAAGAAGGTGAGCAGCTCAAGGTAGCTCTCCAGTGTCTCCCAGGGCGAGAAAGGCAGCAGCGACGGACGCAGCGGAATACCCGCCTCAGTCATCAGAGCGAACGCGCGGGCCACGTCATCCCGGCTATGCTCCTTGGCGAGATGCGCCAGGACGCGCTCATTGAGCGACTCGACCGCCGAAACCACAAAAGCGCAGCCTAGCTCGCGCAATTCAGGCAAGAGATGCGCGTGCTTGAGCAAATGCTCGATCTTGATCGTCGCATCGAAGGTCAGGTCGGGAAATTCCTGGTGCAGCGCGCGCGTGATGCGCAGCGCGTGGGTCGGGCCGTTGAAGAAGTCGGGGTCGCCGAAGGTGATGTGGCGCGCGCCCTGGACAACTTGCGCGCGAATATCGGCCAGCACGATCTCAGCCGGAATGGCGAAGAAGCGTCCGTGGTAGATTGGCGTGATCGGACAGTGCAGGCAGGTGTGCTTGCAGCCGCGTGTCGTCTCAGTGTAGCCAGCCAGCACAGCCTCGCCATTGATCTCCAGGTGAGCATAGCGGACCAGCGCGGGCAGTTGCGCGCGATTAGGCACGATGGATGGCGCGCGCTGTAGCCACGGGCCGCTCTCCTGCTGGCGCGTTTTCACGCCGGGAATGCTCAGATCGGACCCTTGCTCCAGCGCGGCCACGAGCTTCAGCAGCGGTTCCTCGTACTCACCCCCAATGGCTGCATCAATCGTATCCTGTAACAGATAGTCGGCGTTGAGCAGGGCGTAGAGACCATACAGACAGATAAACGCGCCGGGATTGAGTGCGCGCACGCGTCTGGCGACCGACTCGCCCAGGCGTAGCGCGGTGTGCATGGGTACGGAGATCGCGACAAAGCGCGCACGCAGAATAGCCTCATCGCTCAACGACTCAACAGCGGTATCGACGGGCACAGAAACGTACCCGGCCTGATTGAGTAGACTCCCCAACGAGGCCAGGTGCAACGGTTGGTGCCCCAGCTCATAACACGAGATGAGCAGAATCGCGCCCGGTGATCTCATTTCTTGCGGGCCGCTCCACCACCACCCTTGCTGCTCTGCCCACCTGCTCCGGCTCCAGCGGGCGTCCAGCCTTCGGGCATCTTAGCATCGGCACCAAAGAAGAACTCTTCCATCTGTTCGCGCAGAATCTTGCGCGCCTCTGGATCGGCCAGGTTCAGGCCATAGTGATTGATAATCAACGTGCTCTGCGCGGGCCACATATTGTAGGCCTCTTGCGAGACATTTTCATAAATGCGTTGGCCCAACGCGCCCGGAAAGGGCGGTTTCTCCAGGCCGGGCAGCTCGCGTCCAAGCTTGACACAATGTACCATGCGTGGCATAAAAATGCTCCTGTTGAGATTTTTGTTTAAACCATGTACTAGTATTATACCGTGAATCTTGCGAGATGGATACAGCGCCTCTACCGGGTTGCTCATTTCGCTTTGACTGCGACCACGCGCCCTTCTATTATTCTCGACATCGCCAGACGATAAGAAAGTGAGCTACATCTATAAATATGCAATTTGCTGCAATTTTGCAATATTGGCGACGTATCGGCCAAAGATCACAACAGACCATCAATGGTCACCACGTACTCTCTCAATATGATATAAACACAAAAAGCGGTGAGAAGATGTCCTGATATCGAACGAAGAGCGAGAAAGGCTCAGGAAGCGAAGATCACTTGGAGCCGTCCTGATCGCGGAAGCACCTCACCAAGCCGAGTTCCAACGCATGACACAAGAAAGCCACGATCCATCACCGCTTTTTCGCGTGGGGTGAACGACAGTAGTCCAGGAGCCGATTCACGCCAAGGAGCCACCTCGTTGCGTACCTTGTGGGCTAGCCGACCACTGGTACCAATGGTGTAGAATAGGCTGGTAGTTCTAGCGAAGATAGAGGAATCAGTATTGTCTAGTGAATCTGTACCTGAGAATAAATCTGAGCATGCGCCGCGTGTCATCTTTCTGGGCATGCAGAGCAACTTCTCGCATCCGGCCTTGCGCGCACTGCTGAGTGCGGGCATCGATGTGTGTGCCGTGGTGCTGCCCGCCGCTCAGAGCGAGGCCAGCGTGCCAGCCTTGCGCCGTTTAGAGCTGCCGAGCCGTCGGCGCACCCTGCTACCGGTCAACCAGTCGTTCCTGCATACCTCCGTTCAGCAACTGGCCTGGGAACGGCATATTCCGCTCTGGGAAGTTTCCCGCCTGGGCGATCCCGCTGTGACCGAGCTATTCAGCGGCTATCAGCCCGATCTGCTCTGCGTGGCCTGCTTCCCGCGTTACATTCCGCCCGCGATTCTAGCCATCCCACGCCTGGGTACGCTCAATGTCCATCCCTCACTCTTACCTGCTAACCGTGGTCCCGAACCACTCTTCTGGACCTTCCGCCTGGGCCACGAGCGCACCGGCGTGACCATCCACCTGATGGACGAGAAGCTGGATAGCGGCGATATTGTTGTACAGGAAGCGATCGATGTGCCTGAGGGCATCAGTTATGCCGAACTGGAAGAACAGACTGCGGAACTGGGCGGCGCGTTGCTGGTGCAGGCCGTGAACGCTCTCGCGTCGGGGCAGGCTGAGCGCAAGCCGCAAGACGAGAGTCAGAGCAGCTATTATCCCTATCCTTCCAACCGGGATGGGCGCGAGGATTTTGTCATTCACCCTGAACAATGGGACGCGCGCCATGTCTACAACTTTATCCGTGGCGTCCAGGCCTGGGGTGAGCCGCTAACACTGGTGGCCGACGCCGCGTTGACGCTGGATGTGGAGGATGTGCTAGACTATAGCTACAAAGCCAATGACCTGCGCCTCCACACCAACGAGCGCGACGCGTGGCCGGTACGGTGTAAGCGGGGGAAAGTCGTGGTAAAGGGGAAGCCGCGCCGTTAAGTTAAGAAAGGCTCTATGCAAGTGGATGTAGAAGCTGTATCACAAGCGGTGGAACATGTCTCACAAATCTATGCTGAGAAATTCGGTATCGAGCGCGATGCTACCTGGTTTATCTTGAAATTGCAAGAAGAAATGGGCGAACTCATTCAAAGCTATCTTATGCTTGCAGGAAAAGCGCGTAGCAAGGGAAAATCTCCTGAAGAAATCCGCTCAGAATTCAACCAGGAAGTGGCTGATGTCTTTTGCCATACGCTTTTATTAGCGAGATTTTATGACATCGATTTGGAAAAAGTGGTTGAGGAGAAATGGCTGTTATGGAACAGAGCTTAAAGAAACGAGGAGAGCGCACGTGACCAACGCCAAAGAGCTAGTTTCGACGATACAGGTGCAACCATCTAAGGGCTTGAGTGGGCGATTACTGCCGCCGTCCTCCAAATATCATACGCTGCGTTACACCCT
>WNFI01666271.1_pt1 | contig 15318 bp, 14 predicted proteins | sample 5400471 | NCBI WGS metagenome assembly WNFI01 (sample SAMN13153348, study PRJNA577476) | soil metagenome | isolation source: 100 cm saprolite on Douglas fir-dominated hillslope | place: USA:California | collected 2013-09-17 | reverse complement strand
GCATCGCGGGCCGCCCCTAGGTCGTCGGGCAAAGCTGCGGTCGCAGACGTGCTAGCCATACAATCCCCCTGGTTTCAAGATCGATTACGCCATCAACCCGAGTCTATCGTTTCGGCGGCGCAGCCGTGATGGCCGCGCGCAGCTCGTCGAGTTTCGTTTTGATCACCGCCGCGTTATCCGGACCCATTCGGATCAGCAATTTCTGCCCGGCGGGACGCGACTCGAGGGCAGGATCGGCAAAGACATACATGACGTTCGGCCGAGCCAGCGCGATGGGTCCTATGGGCTGCGGCGTCGCCAACAGGCTGTCGATGACCTGCACCAGCCTGTCGTTGAAGTAGCCGTTCGGATACCCCAGATCTTGATACGCTTGCTGAAACAGCGGATAGAAGCGGATATAGACGGCGGCGACCTGCCGCATGTCGAGTTTGGCGATCACCGCCACCATGGGCTGATAGCGCGCGAAGTTTTGCGCATTGAGGGTCGCGTGCAGTTCATCGCCGTCGGCAACGAAGGAGCCGCCAACCGCGCTGGTCGGCCGCTTTTGCACCGCGACCTTTTGGCGCGGCAAATTGTCGATCGTGACCACCAAGTGACGGATGATGCTCTCCGGCAGCAGGTAGTCCTTCACCGTCGCTAACCCAACGACCTGGCCGAGAGCGTCCCTCAACGCCGGGTCGCTGTCGGCGAGCGACGGCAGCGGGGCTGTCGAGGCCGACGCCTGGCCTCCGGGCAATGGATGTTGGATGGCGGGTTCCGCCGGCGGCTCGGCGGGCGGCGGCGTCTGCGCTGCCTCGGGCACGCGCGCCAGCTCCGCATGGCGGCTTTGCAGATAGTACCAAGTTCCCGCGGCGACCACGACCACCGCGACCGCCACTCCGATTACCGGCTTATTGATCATCCGTGCTCCATTCTGCTAGCCCGCTCCCGCCCTCAGCATACGCATTTGCAGTTCGTGTCGGCGATAGTCGATGACCAGCGTGTCGAGCAGCCCCAGGGCATCCATGCCGATCAATATCGCGGGCTCGTTCAACAGTTTCCACTGCTTGAAGATATACATGTCGGCGAATGTGACGCCGGAATCGCGAATCTGAATGGAGCCGAACTGTATCGCGGGCATGGGTATGATTTCGCCGTCCTGGATGTCCTTGGTCGCCCCGATGATTTGGTCGGGCTTGCCCCTGACCTGCGCGCCGCGCCGATTCAGCGCGGCCCGCAGCGCAAGATTCGCGATGGTCGTCTGACCGCCGGTATCGATGATGGCCTTGACGGGCACATCACCGATCCGCGCGTTGACGACGACCAGGGTTTCGCGGATCGCGTGAAACGGCACGTCCACGAAATCGCGAGGGGATCTCTCGTTGCGCGAATAGGTAATGACGATCTTGTCGTGACGAAAGTCGATGAAAATGCGTTTGTCTGCCAAGCCTTCGGCGCCGAGTATCCCCTGCGCGCCGCCCAGGGCGTCGGGCACGATGGGCAATACGGCGGAATCCACGGCAAGATCGCCGACCGTCAGCGTATTGACGCGAATGGTCGGCACGGTGGCGAAGCCCGTAACCCCGCGCAGTATCACCGGCGGCGACTGATCCAACGGGATGCCGAGCGCCAGCGCAACGAGCGCAGTGACGGCGCTATGACTCGCGCCGGTGTCGAGCACCAGGCGGAACGGCCCGTGCCCGTTGATCATCACCGGCGCCCAGATGCGTCCGATTTGATCACGTCGGGTAGGCGAAACGTAGCGCGGCTCGGGCGCCTCGACCATGATTTCCGCGAGTTCTTCGATGGCCGCGGCGGTGGCGTCCGCCGACGAGGCCTCTGAAACCGCGCCGCTCGCCCATTGCGGGCCTAAAGCAAGGGAGCCCATCAGCGCGACGCCGGCACCACACCGCGACTTCCGGTGATGCCATGGGTCGAGAAATCCGCTAGCCGCCTTGTTCACTGCTGCAACCCCTTAGGCTTGAGCATAGCACCGGGCTCAAGCACGCACCAACGCCTGTCAGCGGCGGGTCCTAAGGTTGCGAATACCGCGCCGTATTGCGAACATCGCCCGGGCGGGCGGCCCGCGCGGGCCCCGCCGGTCAGAAATTCTCGGTGTCGACCTCTGCCTGCGTCGCGGGGTTGTAGCGTTCGCCTACCACAGTGCGTTGATTGATGAGAGCGTCCAATCGCGCGATCATGTCCGGCTGCAATTCGACCGTCGCAGCGCCGAGATTCTCCTCTAGTTTGCGTCGACTTGAAATCGATTGCATTGCGCTATTGGCATTCGCGTTTCAGATTCAGGCCGGCGTACCCGTCCGCCGCGATTTTTTCGCAGACGCGGCTGTATGTGTTGAAGCCGTCGACATACGGTAAAAACCTGCGCGGCTTGCCGGGAACGTTGGCTCCCAGGTACCAAGACTCAGCTTTGACGTAGAGGGTACGCTCCGCACTCTCTGTCACCTGTCTGGCCCATTCCGTCTGGGCGTGATCGTCCGCCTCGATACAGGTGATGCCGTTCGCTCGCGAATAATGCAGAAGGTCGCTGATCCATTCAACGTGCTGCTCTCCGGCGAGAACCATGTTGGCGAGTACGGAGGGACTGCCGGGTCCGGTGATGACGAACAGGTTGGGAAATCCAGCGATTGCCATACCCAGGTAGGCTTCGGCGCCGTGGCGCCACTCGTCTTTCAATAGTCGACCGGCGCGCCCGGCAATATCGATGCTGGTGAGGGCGCCGGTCATTGCGTCAAAGCCCGTGGCCAGAACGAGTACGTCGAACTCGTACTCCGCGCCGCGCGTGCGAAGGCCAAGGGGTGTTATTTCTACGATTGGGTCGCTTTTGATATCGACCAGACTTACGTGGGGCCGGTTGAACGTTTCATAGTAGTTCGTGTCGACGCAAAGACGCTTGGTGCCGAAGGGGTACCCTTTGGGGCATAGGAGTTCGGCAACCTTCGGATCGCGGACGATGCTGCGTATTTTGTTCCGAACGAATTCGGCGGCTAGCTCGTTTGCCTCTTCGGATACCATGACGTCGGCGAAAGCATACTGAAAATTGAACCCCCCTTCGCGCCAACGCTTTTCGAAATGGGCTTCCCGCTCTGCCGGCGTGAGGTTCAGAACGGATACGTAGTATTCATCCGCATAGTCGCCTGCGTAGGAATTTCTCGATTTCCGGCGAAGTGCTCCATAATTTCGCTTCTTCTCGACGGCGTTCTCCGGTGCCAGGGCTGCATTCCAAGCGGGAATCGAGAAATTGGCGGTGCGCTGGAACACGGTAAGATGCGCCGCCCGCTCGGCGATAATCGGTATCGATTGAATACCCGACGACCCAGTGCCGATGATGGCGACTCTCTTGCCCGAAAAATCTACGCCTTCGGCCGGCCAGTTGGCTGTATGAAGTATGCGGCCTCGAAAGTTCTCCAATCCTGCCAGGTCGGGAGTCTTTGGAACCGACAAACAGCCTGTTGCCATGATGAGGAAGCGTACGCTGAAGCCGTCCCCGTTGCCCGCATCGACGATCCAGCGCGAACACGTCTCATCGAAACGCGCGGATACGACCCGGGTATTGAAAAGGATGTCTTTTCGAAGATCGAAGCGATCGGCCACATGGTTGGCGTAACGCAATATGTCAGGCTGCGCGGCGTAGCGATGAGGCCAATTCCATTCCTGCTGCAACTCGTCGGAGAATGAGTAGGAATAGCTCATACTTTCAACGTCACAGCGGGCACCGGGATAACGGTTCCAGTACCATGTGCCGCCCACCCCGCCTCCGGCTTCGATAATCGTTGCCGCCTGTCCCAGCCGGCGTAGTCGGTGCAGCATATACATGCCGGCAAAGCCCGCGCCTACGATGATGACATCACGTTCTTCGATCATTCCTCGTCCTGTAATTGGCGCCATGAAAAACCTGCTCCGCGATTTATGAGTACAACGTCTCGATCAGAAGCGGCGGGTGGTCGCTCTCGAACCCACGATCGGCTTCCTCGAGCCCACGATCGGCTTCGATGGCCCGACGGTGCTCACCCGCGATATCGAGCGAGCGGCAAACCCAAAGATAGTACGCGGCCGACACCGGCAACCCGACGAACATCGACACATCCGCCCCCTTCAGTGCCGCAGCGACGGGGCCGGTGTAAATGCCGGTGCTGAAAAATGGGATCATGCTGATGAAGCCCACGCCATAAGCCGTCAGCCCGCGCCAATTCCAGCGGCCATACATGCCCCGCGGATTGAAAATCTCGCGCACCGAATAATGACCCTTTCGCACCACGTAGAAATCAATCAGGTTGATCGCTGTCCAGGGAGTGAACAGATAGAGCAGCACCGCGAGCAATCCATCGAAGGCCTTCACGGAATCGCCGCTGCAATGAAAAGCGATGGCGAGCGTCCCGACACCCAACGCGGCCAAGGTGGCGATTCTCTTCGACAGGGTCGAGCGCAGGGGCTTGAAGGAATCGACGATGCTCAGCAGGGTGAGCGAGGCGCCGTAGAAATTGAGCCCCGTTATGGTCACTAATCCCAGCGCAGCCCCGACCAGCACGATGAGACCTAGTCCGGGAAAGATCGCATCGCCGGCGGCCTGTACCGCCTCGGTGATGCTGGCTTCCGGATACAGCGCGGCCGCTACCGCGCCGACCAGCATGGTCCATACCCCGCCGAGCATGACACCCATGAAAGTCCACCAGAAAGACGCGCGCACGCCGACGTTGGGCGGAAGATAGCGTGAGTAATCCGACACATAGATGGACCAGCTGAGCTGATAGGCGGCCGCCGCGAAGAACTGGGCCAGGAACGGAGCCAACGTGAAATGCGCGAGGCTGAACTCATCGACTGGAAATCTGAAGGTGACGAACGCTCCGGCTGTGAAAGCCAGCAGCGCAACGATCAGGAAATACGCGAGCCAGCGCTGCGCCAGATGAATCCAATCGTATCCGACCAAGGCGAGCGCAATCGCCAAGAGGCAGAACGGCACGAGCACGGTATGCGGCGTGATGCCGATCACTTGGTGCACGGTTTGCCCGATGAGCAAATGGTTGAGCGCGTTGTATCCGACATACGTGACGAGCGCCACGCCCCAAACCAAAAGCGCGCCCACATAACCAAATTGCGGCCGCGATTGAATCATTTGCGGCAGGCCCAGCTGAGGGCCCTGGGTCGAATGGAAGGCCATGAAGAAGCTGCCGACCGCACAGCCGGTGACGATGGCGATCGCCGTCCACATGAGATTGATGTGGAGCGCGATGCCGGTTGCGCCGACCGCGAGCGTCGCCAGATTGACGTCGCCGGTGAACCATATCGGCGATAAATGCCACACCTTGCCGTGCCGTTCGGCGAGCGGCACATAGTCGATCGACCGAACTTCGATCAGGCCCGGGTTCGCCACTGGTTTTCTCACGTGGGTTGGTAAAGCGGCCGATCATATCAAAGCAGATCGAAGACATCCGTGGCAGATCGAAGGCATCCACGCGGTTGCTGCTAGACTTGACATTGATACCAGACTTACGGCGCTCAGATGACGCTCGACAAAACCGCCTGCGCAACGACCAAAAGCCTACAGGTACTGCGCAACGGCATTACTCTTGCATACACTGAACATGGGGATCGGCAGGGCCACCCCCTACTCTTCCTCCACGGATTCACCGACAGCGCCGCGAGTTGGGTGCCGCTCGTGCCGCATCTGGCTCATCGGTGTCGAATGATCTTGGTCGATCTGCGCGGGCATGGTGGCTCGAGCAGACCCGAGAGCGGCTATGCGCGTCAGGTTCTGGCGATGGATCTCGTGTTGCTCCTCGATGCACTAGGGTTGGCACGAGTGGATGTGATTGGGCATTCGCTGGGCAGCTTGGTGGCGCAGAGTCTCACCGAGGACTGGCCGGCGCTGGTACGGCGCGTGGTGCTGATCTCGTCTACGGCCACACCGGAGCCGGGGCAAGACGAATTTGATTTAGCCGGTGCACTCGCGGGGCTTGAGGATCCGATCGATCCCAACTCGGTCTTCCTGACCGAGTGGTTCGCGAATCCGACACCGGTCGATGCCGCGTTCCTGGCCGCCGCCCGGAGGGAGGCGGCGACAATGCCGGCTCGGCTGTGGCGTCGCATCTTCGAAGAGTCGCTGAGGCTTGACGATCTTAGCGCGGATCTGCCGCGCCTTTCGGCGCCGGCATTGTTGATTTGGGGCGGCCTGGACCCCATCTTTGGCGCCCGTCACCGTGTCAGCCTATGCCGCGCTCTGCCCGGAGCCACGGTGCGCATTTATGAGGAACTCGGGCACAATCCCTTCTGGGAGCAGCCGGCGGCAATCGCCCGCGAGATTGCACAATATTTGCTATAGGCATGCAAGGGCGCCAGGATTCAGTCCGCGCGAGGTCGGCGATGAACACATATCAAAATTTATCTGAACTACAGGCACTCATCGGTTCAACCCTGGGGACCAGTGACTGGTTCCATATCGATCAAGCGCGCATCGATCAATTTGCGGCAGTCACCGGCGATGACCAGTGGATTCACGTCGACCCGGTGCGCGCGGCGGGCGGCCCCTTCCGTTCGACGGTAGCCCACGGTTATTTGACGCTCAGTTTGTTGCCCGTCATGGTAAGGAGCGCGTTCACGGTCGCCGATGTGCGCATGACCGTCAACTACGGCCTCAATCGCGTGCGATTTCCGGCGCCCGTGCCGGTGGGAAGCCGTGTACGAGGCCATTTCAAACTCTTGACGTTCGAGCCCATTCCCGGCGGCGCGCAGGTTGTCGTCGAAGTGACGTCGGAACGCGAAGGCCATTCAAAGCCGGTGTGCGTGGCCGAATCGGTGGCGAGACATTACGTCCGAGCGTGACGGAATCGTCGCCGCGGGCTTCATCGAATCAATGCGCAGGCTTCGCCGATTCAATGCTCGCTTAGAGTCTTCACATGCGCCACCGCGCTGCGGCCGAGGGCCGACAGGTTGTAGCCGCCCTCAAGCATCGAGACTATTCGCCGCTGTGAATGTCGCGCCGCCAGCGCCATCAATTCGCGGGTGATCCACGCATAGTCGGCCTCTACCAGCGCCATGCCGCCCAGCAAATCCTCGCGGTGGGCGTCGAATCCCGCGGAGATGAGAATCATCTCCGGTTTGAAGTTCTCCAGCGCCGGCAGCCATTGCGTTTCCACCGCTTGCTTCGCCGCGGCGCCGCCGCTGCCTTCGGCCAGGGGCACGTTGATCATGTTGGGTGCCGGATTGGCCGTGCCGCTGTACGGATAAAAGGGGTGCTGGAAGAAACTCGCCATCAGCACGCGGTCCCGCCATTGCGGCGGACTGAACATATCCTCGGTACCGTTGCCGTGGTGAACGTCGAAGTCGATGATCGCAACCCGTTCGAGGCCTATTTTCTCGAGGGCGTACGCCGCTGCGACGCCGATATTGTTGAAAATGCAAAAGCCCATCGATCGCACCTGGGTCGCATGGTGGCCGCAGGGACGCACCGCACAGAATGCATTCACGGACCGTCCGGCCATCACCTCATCTATCGCCAATAGTCCCGCGCCCGCCGCGCGCCGCGCCGCGCTCAAGCTATACGGGTTCATCGCGGTATCGGGATCGAGCTGCACGTACCCTTCGGTGGGCGCATTCTCGAATATCAGATCGACATAGGCCGGACGATGCACTCGCTTGAGGTCGCCGGCGTCGGCGAAGGGCGCCTCCAAGCAGCGCAGCTCATCCAGCATTCCGGACGAGTGCATGTGTTCATTGATGGCATTCAAGCGGGCCGGACTCTCAGGGTGTCCCGCGCCCATCTCATGCCGCAGACAATCGGGATGGGTGATATAGGCTGTCGTCATACGGCAATTCTACCCTCTAGCCAGAACGCCCAAGAGCCTCATACAGACCCGCGGCCCTGCCGCGCTCTTGAACCAGCGCCAAGACGGCATCGATTATAGGGGTCGAAACGCCCGTAAGATACCCATCTGCGCCCTCACCGATGGCGCCGATGATACATCCGAATCGACGAGGCTAGGAGCTCACTGTTCGAGCGCCAGCCAAACCGACTTCGGCTCGGTGAAATTCTCGATCGCGGACGCGCCGTGCTCTCGACCGAAGCCCGACTCCCCGGATCCGCCCCACGGCAAACGCACGTCGGAAGGGAATCACGGCGAGCACCGGACCGAAGATTTCTTCCTGCGAAATTCGCATTTCATGCTCGACGTTCGCAAATACCGTGGGCTCGATGAAGTAGCCCTCATCGCCGAGACGCGCACCTCCCGTCACCGCCGACGCGCCTTCCGCCTTGCCGATCTTGATGTAGTCCAGCACCGTCTTCATCTGTCCCGCCGAAATCACCGGCCCCATCGTGGTTCCGGGTGCGCTCGGATCGCCGACGCGGATGGCGCGGGCGCGCTCCACCAGGCGTTGCACCACTTCGTCATACACCGGCCGCTCCACCAACACTCGCGAGCCGGCGGAGCACACCTGCCCGGCGTTGAAGAATATTCCCGACGCCGCGGAGCGCGCCGCCCGGTCCAGATTGGCGTCCGCGAAAATCACGTTGGCGGATTTTCCGCCGAGCTCGAGGGTTACCTTCTTGAAGTTGCTGGCGGCGCCTTGCAGAATGCCCCGGCCGACTCTTGGCGAGCCGGTGAAGGTCACCTTGTCGACGCCGGGATGCTGCACCAGCGCCTCGCCGACCACGCTGCCCTTGCCGCATACCACGTTGAGTGCGCCCGGCGGCAGGCCCGCTTCCAGAAACAATTCGGCAACGCGCAACATGGAGAGCGGCGTGAGTTCCGCCGGCTTGACCACCACGGTGCAGCCGCATGCCAGGGCCGGCGCGATTTTCCACATGCCGATCATGAGCGGGAAATTCCAGGGCACGATGGCCGCGACCACACCGACCGGTTCGCGCACGGTGTACGTCAAGGCATCGGGCCGCGCCGGTATTACCTGCCCCGTGATCTTGTCGCACCACCCCGCGTAGTAGCGTACCGTATCGATGACCGCAGCCATGTCCTGCCGCCGTACCGCCGCGAGCGGCTTGCCCGCGTCCAAGCTTTCCAGCTCGATGAGCTCTTCTTGGTGCTGCTCAAGAAGCGTCGCCGCGCGCTGCAGAATGCGGCCGCGCTCGGCCGCCCGCATCCCGCTCCAAACTTTGAGCGCCGCCCGGGCCGCGCTCACGGCAAGATCGACGTCGGCTTTGCCGCCCTGCGCCACCTCGGCAATGGGCTGTTCGGTGGCGGGATTGAGGTCGATGGAATACTCGCCGCTGCCGGGAGCGACGTGCTTGCCGTCGATGAATAATTCGTAGTGATCAAGATCAACTCTGCGATCCATAAAATTTCTCCTCGGTGGGCTCCGCCTCAAACGCGGCGAGCCGCCAACCGAAATGGGGGATTTCAGTGTGAATCCAAGGGAGAAATTCTTCTAATCGTTTGCGCGAATACGGCGATAAGCGCGATCAATCACCCGAAGGCGACGAATCGAGCAGCGCCAAGTCGAATCGCGGCTGCAGATTGAGACTGCGCGCAATTTCCCACACCGCGCCGGTAATGGGCGCGAGCGTGGGCTGGTTGCGGGCGATCAGACCGATGGCGCGGGTCAGCTGCGGCAGCAGCGGCCGCGCCTGTACCCGGTTCTTGAGATCGAAAAAATTGAGCAAACTGTGAGGAACGATGCTGAAAAGCCCGGCTTCGCTCACGTGGGCATACAGCGAAAACAACGAATCGGTCTCGAGAATGACCGTCGGCTGAACTCCGGCCCGCCGAAAGGCCGCCTCGATGATCTGCCGATTGCGCATCTTTCCGGTCAGCAGGCACAGCGGGAGCCGTGCCGCCTGTTCCCACGTCAACGTGGGTTCGAGCGTGACTTTGCGATCGGCCAGCAAGACATATCGCTCGTCGAACAGATGTAGCTTTTCAAATCCCTCGATCACCTTGTCATCCAAGTATGTCAGGCCGAGATCGAGTTCGAATTGATCCAGCTGTGTGGCGATGGCGTCGGCGGTCAAAGAGGACAGCGAGCAGCGAATATTCGGATACGCGGAAAAACACGGCGCCGTCAAGAAGGCAGCGACGGGCAAGGTAGTCGGTATCGATCCGATGCGCAGCGTCCCGGTCATGGTCGATTTCGCGACGGATGCGTCCTCGCGCATGTAGGACAGCGAGGCCAGCGTCTGCTGCGCCCAGGTCAGGACTCGTTCGCCTTCGATCGTCAAACCCAAATACCGCCGTCCGCGCTGGACGATCATGACGCCGAGCTCCTTCTCTAAACCGCGGATCGCCGACGACAGCGCCGGCTGCGACACGTGGCAAGCCTCGGCCGCCCTGGCGAAATGCTTTTCGCGGGCGAGAGTGACGAGATATTCGAGCTGGCGGATGAACATGATGAAGGCTGCGCGAGCGCAGGTTACGCTGCGCGTAGTAAACGAGGCCGGCTGGGCGACGGCGCTCAGACGGCGGTGTGCCTGGTCGCCACCGCTATGACCACTCCAGGAGCTCCCATCGGAAGCCGCTTTCATTATAGGGTTGGTCAATCAATGAGTCGTCCAAATAATAGCTGCCGGTGCTCTCGCGGGCGACCCAGCGGCCCACCTCCGGCGCGAACCAAAGCGTCTCCTGACGCACCGAATCCGTCCGCGCGATGTCGCCGTTTTGAAATTGAATCATGTTGGTGTACCGAAGCGCCCTGAATTGCCCGGCAGGCACGCTGATCGTCTCCCAGGCGTGCGCTTTCATCGTCTGATGCCAAGGCAATCCGTCTTGATTGGTCGGCGTCTTGTATTTGCCCCCGACCGGCGAGTCGCGCACCCAACCGACAATGCCGCGGATGACAACAAGAAAAACCTTCGAGTCACGTGGGCCATAAACCTCTCCCCGAATGCATGATTGCCGACTTTCGGCCACCGGTTCCCAGGATGCAATCGCCGCCCGGAGGAACTCGTGATCTCGTCGGCGACCTGCTATAAATCCTTTATCATACGACTGCTGAGGCGCGAGATAAATTCCTTATTTAACCTCAAATAACGCCTCTAGCCTCAAATAACGCGTCGTTGCATCGGAAAGTGTGTCGACAAAATGTTGCAAACGCCCGGGAGAATCTGAATGTCCGTCCCTCTTGAAATGACGGTGATTGAAATCGCGGCGCCCGGTGGACCGGAGCAGCTGAAGCTTGGTCAGAGGCCGGTCCCGCAGCCCGGCGACGGCGAAGTGCTGGTGCGCGTGGCGGCGGCCGGCGTCAATCGGCCGGACGTGATGCAGCGGCAGGGCCGCTATCCGCCGCCGCCTGGGGCCTCCGATTTACCTGGGCTCGAAATCTCCGGGGAGATCGTCGTGCTGGGACCCAAGGTCTCTGGATTGTCGATCGGCGACAAGGTCACGGCATTGCTTCCGGGAGGCGGCTACGCCGCCTACGCGATCGCCGCGGCGCCGCTGTGCCTGCCCGTGCCGAGCGGAATCAGCATGGTCGAAGCGGCAGCGATCCCGGAAACCTTCTTTACCGTGTGGACCAATCTATTCGATCGCGGCCGTTGCAAGGCGGGAGACATCGTGCTGATTCACGGCGGCACCAGCGGTATCGGTACCACCGCCATCCAGCTCGCCGCGGCATGGGGAGCGCGCGTTTTCGCGACCGCCGGATCCGACGACAAGGCGCGTGCCTGCGAACGTCTTGGCGCCATCCGAGGAATCAATTACCGCGCCGAGGACTTCGTCGAGGTGATGCGCACGGAGACCGAAGGCAAGGGAGTCGACGTCACTCTGGACATGGTTGCCGGCAGCTATGTCGCCCGCAATCTGGAGATCGCGGCCCTCGAAGGCCGCATCGTCATGATTTCACTGATCGGCGGCTCGCGCGCGGAAATCAACATGGGCACCATCCTCACCAAGAGAGTGACGCTCACCGGCTCGACGCTGCGGTCTCGAACGGTTGCACAGAAGGCGGAGGTCGCCGATGCGGTCCGCAAGAACATCTGGCCGCTGCTCGCCGCGGGCCGCGTGCGGCCCACCATTCACGCCACGTTTCCGCTGGCCCAAGCCAGCGAAGCACACCGGCTCATGGAAACGTCCAATCACATCGGAAAAATCGTGCTGACCATCTAGAAAAAGCATGCGGATGGTCAAAAGCGCATCGCCACGGATCGTTTGAGACGCGTCCGTTAGATGATATAGTTTCGGGCGCAAAAAATTCCCTCGGGACGCTGCGTTGGCGCCGAGAGGTCCAATTCGGCTTCCAAATTCGGCTCATCGCCGAGACACCTGGAGAAATCGTGAGTTCCGATATCGGGATCGCTCAGAATGCAACCCTCAAACCCATCGGCGAGATCGCCGCTCGTTTGGGGATTCCGGCTGCAAGCATTGAAAACTACGGCCACTACAAGGCGAAAATCGCGCTCGACTACATCGAGACGCTGAAGGACAAACCCGACGGCAAGCTCATCCTGGTCACCGCCTTGAGTCCCACGCCCGCAGGCGAGGGCAAGACGACGACCACGGTGGGACTCGGAGACGCGCTCAACAAGATCGGCAAGAAGGCGGTGATCTGCCTGCGCGAGCCGAGCTTGGGACCGGTGTTCGGCATGAAGGGCGGTGCGGCCGGCGGCGGATATGCACAGGTTGTGCCGATGGAAGACATCAACCTGCATTTTACGGGCGATTTTAGCGCGATCGGCCTCGCGCACAACCTGCTCTCGGCGCTGATCGACAACCACATCCACCACGGCAATGAACTCGGCTTCGACGTGAGGCGCATCGCCTGGAAGCGCGTGGTGGATATGAACGACCGCGCGCTGCGCGACATTACCGTGGGGTTGGGCGGCGTCGGCAACGGCTTCGCGCGCCAGGACGGTTTCGACATCGTCGTGGCCTCCGAGGTCATGGCGATTTTCTGCCTCGCGAACAGCCTGGTCGACCTCAAGCAGCGGCTCGGCAACATCGTGGTCGGCTACCGCCGCGACCTGACGCCGATCCTCGCCAGCGACCTCAAGGCACAGGGTGCGATGACGGTGCTGCTCAAGGAGGCCCTGAAACCGAACCTGGTGCAGACGCTGGAAAACAATCCCGCCTTCATCCATGGCGGTCCCTTTGCCAACATTGCGCACGGCTGCAATTCGGTGCTGGCGACCACGACGGCGTTGAAGCTGGCCGACTACGTGGTGACGGAGGCGGGCTTCGGCGCCGACCTCGGCGCAGAGAAATTCATCGATATCAAGTGCCGCAAGTCCGGACTGCGCCCGGCCGCCGTGGTGATCGTCGCAACGGTCCGTGCCCTCAAATATCACGGCGGCGCGGATCTCAAGAGCATCAACCAGGAAAACCTCGCCGCGCTCGAAAAGGGAGTCGCGAATCTGGAGCGGCACGTCAGCAATGTTCGCAGCCAATATGGCTTGCCCTGCATCGTCTCGGTCAACCACTTCACCGCCGACACCGACGCGGAGCACTCGCTGCTCGCCAAGAAAATGGCGGCGCTCGAGGTCCCGCTGGTGCTCGCACGGCATTGGGCCGAAGGCGGCGCGGGCGCGACGGACGTCGCCCGCAAGGTGGTGGAAATCGTCGAGAAGGGCGCGCCGAATTTCCGCTTCGTTTACGACGAGAAACAGACGCTGTGGGACAAGGTGAAGACCATCGCCACGAAAATCTACGGCGCCGCCGACATCTCGGCCGACTCCAAGATTCGCGCGCGGTTCGACGAGCTCCAGAAAAGCTACGGCCACTACCCGGTGTGCATTGCCAAGACCCAGTATTCGTTCTCGACCGATGCCGCTCTCCGCGGTGCGCCGAGCGGGCACATGGTCAATATCCGCGAGGTCCGGCTCGCCGCCGGTGCGGAGTTCATCGTGGTGGTGTGCGGTGACGTCATGACCATGCCGGGACTGCCGAAGGTGCCCTCCGCGGACAAGATCGACATCGACGCGCAAGGGCGCGTGGTCGGTTTGTTCTAGTCGCCCAGAATTGCGCCGAGGGACAGCCCCACCTCGGCGCACACCTGCGGCGCGGGCAGCTTTTTGCCGCCGTCGTAGCGCAGCTTGAAGATCTCGATCTGCCCGCCCTGCGCCGTCACGAACAGACTTTGCTCGCCGATGGCGGTGACGGCGCCGATAGCACCTTTGACCTCTCCAAAGGTACGCGCCGGATGCTTGCGGGTGGCGTGCAATTGCAATTTCTTGCCCTTGAACGTGGTCCATGCGGCCGGAGCCGGATCGCAGCCGCGGATGAGGTTGTAGACGAGATCGACATGGTTATGCCAGTTGATCCGCGCTTCGGGGTCGCGGCACCAGCCTTCGTAGCTCGCCTGGGATTCGTCCTGCACCCTGCCCTCGGCGCCATGGGTCGCAACCAGGTCGGCGGCCTCCTGAAGGGCTGCAATCCCCATCGGAAACAGGCGATCGAAATAAACGCTCCCGAGCGTGTCATCGGGACCGATCGGGGTCTCCTTTTGCAGGATGATCGGACCTTCATCGAGGCCGTCGGTGGGCCGGAATATGGTAAGCCCGGTACGCGTATCGCCGCGGATGATGGGCCAGTTGATGGAACTGGGGCCCCGATACCGCGGCAGCAACGATGGGTGGAACTGAATCATGCCGCGGTGCGGAATCGTGGCGAAATCCTGCGGCACGAACTGTAGGACGTAGGCCATGACGCCGAGTTCGGCGTCGAGGGCACGCAGGGCCTGGCGCGCCTCCTCGGTCTTCAGAGATCCAAACTGATGGACCGGGATGCGCCGCTGCTCCGCCGCCAGGCGCAGCGGATCGGCGGTTCCGCCTGGCTTCTCCGGGGCGCAGAACACGCCGGCCACGGTATCGCCTCGATCCAGGAATGCGTCGAGCACAGCCTTGCCGAAGTCCCTTTGTCCTACGATGGCAATTCGCATCACGAAATCTCCCCGGTCGGTCCCTTCTCAGCTTGGGTCCCTTGTCAGTTTGCCCTTGTCAGCAGTTATGATATCTCATATATCATCAAGCCCAATCTCAGCGTACAATCGGCCAAAAGGGTCCAAGCATTGGCCAAGTGGGGGCAGATCCTTTGGCTCGGTCGCATCGCCTTCGGCCGGCAGCGTAGCGTACAACTGACGTTCACTCATTCGCAGATAATCCGCGCACTCAAAGGAGATCATATGGCAGGTCGCAACTTTTTGTTCGTTCCCGGACCCACCAACGTGCCCGACCGCGTGCTGCGGGCCATGGCCGTGGCGATGGAAGACCACCGCTCGCCGATCTTCCCCGAACTCACTCGGGCCTGCCTCAGCGCCTTGAAACCGGTGTTCAAGACCACCACGGGCAGCCCCATCCTCTTCCCCTCGTCCGGCACCGGTTGTTGGGAAGCGGCCCTCACCAACTGCCTGAATCCCGGCGACAAGGTCCTGACCTCGCGTTTC
>WNFI01242105.1_pt1 | contig 15318 bp, 10 predicted proteins | sample 5400471 | NCBI WGS metagenome assembly WNFI01 (sample SAMN13153348, study PRJNA577476) | soil metagenome | isolation source: 100 cm saprolite on Douglas fir-dominated hillslope | place: USA:California | collected 2013-09-17 | reverse complement strand
GCGTTTTCCGCGCATGGTTGCCTTTCTGAAAGAGAAGGGGTTTCAATCGGTCTGCGCTCTTCCCCTGACGACGGTCCACCGCCGCGTTGGCAGCATCGCCGTCGCGAGCAAGCGTGCCGACGCCTACTGCCAGGAAGAGGTGCGTTTTCTCTCGCTGGTTGCCGACCAGGTGGCGCTGGCCATTGACGATGCGCTGAATTTCGAGGCCTCTCAAATCGCACAGACAGCCCTGCAGCGTAAGAACGATCGCCTGAAGCTGCTTCTCGAAGTGAATAACACCATCGTTTCGAATCTCGAGCTCCGCGATCTTCTGAGAGCCATCTCGGCAAGCATTCGCTCCGTTATGCAGTGCGATGGTGTGGGCGTCGCTCTGCCCGATCGCGAAAGGAAGCACTTGCAGGTTTACGCTTTCGATTTCCCAACCAACGACGGGCAGATTCGGGAGGGGATGCTGATTGCTACCGATGAAGAATCGCAGGTCGCTCGCGTATTCCGAACGGGCGAGCCAGTAAGCCTCCTGCGTGGCGGCTCGGCTCGTTTTGACGCGCTGGCGGAAGAGCAAGGTGTGCAATCGTTGTGTCATATCCCGCTGATCAGCCGGAACCGCACCCTCGGCCTGTTGAGCCTCGCACGATTGGCTCCCGTTCCTTTTTCGCCGCGGGACTTGGAGTTTCTGAGTCTGGTTGCCAACCAGGTGGCGATCGCAGTAGAGAACGCGCTTGCCTATCATGAGATCGCCGAGTTGAAGGACAAGCTGGCGCAGGAAAAAGTCTACCTTGAGGATGAAATCCGCAGCGAGTTGAATTTCGATGAGATTGTGGGCCGAAGTTCCGCCCTACGGAGCGTGCTGCAGGAGATCGAGACCGTGGCGCCGACCGATTCTACGGTACTGATTTATGGCGAGACCGGAACCGGTAAGGAACTGATCGCGCGCGCTATCCACAACCTGAGCGCTCGTGGCAAGAGTTCGTTCGTCAAGCTGAACTGCGCTGCAATCCCCACCGGATTGCTCGAAAGCGAGATGTTCGGGCACGAAAAAGGAGCCTTCACGGGGGCTGTCGCGCAGCGTATCGGACGCTTCGAGCTGGCCAATCGCGGGACAGTGTTTCTGGACGAAATCGGGGAGATCCCCCTGGAACTGCAACCCAAGCTGCTTCGCGTCTTGCAGGAGCGGGAATTTGAACGGTTAGGAAGCTCACGCACGCTGCGCACCGATGCGCGTCTGATCGCGGCTACGAATCGCGATCTCGGTGCGATGGTTGAGGAACAGATGTTTCGTTCCGATCTCTTCTATCGGTTGAATGTTTTTCCTGTGCATGTTCCTCCGCTGCGGGAACGCCAGGACGATATCCCGCTTCTGGTCCGTCATTTTGTTCAGCAGTTCGCGCGGCGTATGAGCAAGGTGGTGGATACCATTCCTACCGAAACCATGAACGCTCTAATCCACTACCACTGGCCTGGGAACATCCGCGAGCTTCAAAATCTTGTGGAGCGCGCCATGATCCTGTCAACCGGCCCGATTTTAAAGGTGCCTCTTAATGACTTGCAGGCTCTCGCCATGCCAGCAGCCGCCAGGAGAATTGAGACACTGGAAGAGGCGGAGCGCCGGCACATCCTGGAAGCGCTGGATGGTTCGGACTGGATCATCAGCGGGCCGAAGGGCGCCGCCACATCGCTGGGATTGAAGCGAAGTACGCTGCAGGCTCGCATGGAAAAGTTGGGGATTCGCCGGGCTCGTGCGGCGGCGCCGTCCCCACGATGAAACGCGAGGCCTACGCCGCGGCGCGAACCGTCTCCCCGACGTTGCGCATATTTTGTTCGCCACCGGACAGTGGCGATCCGCCCTGGCCAAGAGCGCTTGGCGCCTCTGCCCGACGCCCAAACAATCGAAGCCGTCATCGACGTCGCGTTCTGGGCGAGCCTCCGGCGTGAGGAAGGCTATGTGCCTAGGATTTCACTCGCGTCCAGTTCTTTAGCCCGATCCTGGTGTGAGCGCTCCTCCTGAGCCAGGTCGTCGAGCAACTGCCGCACGCGGGTATACACCGCTCGAGCGGCCGCCTTTTCGTAGAATCGCCGTGCTTCCACTTCTATCGCGCTTACCTGGTTCCGGACCGTTTCAAGCCCGAGGGGCCGTACAACCAGACCGGCGTTCGGTGCACGAAGCCGCTCACGTCGTGTAGGCGAAAGAGCGGTATGTGGTCGCCAAACTTCTCGCGAAACAGCTCGACGAGACGGCGGCCGTGGCCCGATTCTTCGGTCCGCATGTCGTTGAAGACCTCCGCCGAAGCCGGAAGTCCTGGCCTTCGGCGAAATCGGCATAGATCCTTCGCTTAAGCTCTTAAGGCCTCAGGTTATGAGTCGCGGAGCGCGATGACGAGGCGAGTGTAGTCCATCCGTGCCCTCTGGAGGGATACTCTATATGAGGCACGCTGATGTCAACCGGCCATAACTGCGACATTCTGGAACTCGAGCGGCGAGTCCCCTCGACGGCAGTGTCGGCTTTCCGGAGAAAGACTGGAACGGACGGATGAGCGGGATTGACGATGGACGTTGGTCGTTTGGTGGGCAGCACATGTCGGAAACATCCCACGGACGCTGGCATGCCGCTAGACAATTTTTGTTTGGCACCATCGGTTTGGCATTGATCACCCTTGCCGCCGTCCCGCTCCACCTCCAGCCCGGGGCGATATCCCTTCTTTATCTCATCGTGGTTGTGTTCGTATCGCTTAGGGCTGGCTTTGTTTCTTCAATTGCTGTTTCGTTGATCGCAGTTTTCTGCTTGCATTACTACTTTCTTCCGCTGTTTTCATCGTTGGGAACGAAGAACCCTCTGGCCATCGTGGCGGCAGTTGCTTTCTTGATCACCGCCTGGGTGATTACCGCGATGGTGGCCCGGGTGCGCAAACTGACGGAGGCCCAGCTCAGCCTGCGATTTGAAGAGCGCCTGGCCGAAAGAACTCGCATCGCGCGGGAACTGCACGACACGCTGTTGCAAAGGTTTCAGGGTTTGATGCTACATTTTCAAGCGGTAAACGATCAGCTTCCAGCGGGCAAGGTGAAGGAAGCTCTCGAAAGAGCTCTCGATCGTGCCGACCAAGCCATCGTTGAGGGTCGCGATGCGATTCAGAATTTACGTTCCTCCACAACCGTTACCAACGATCTTGCCCAGGCTATGGCCGCCCTGGGTAACGAACTCGGCAACACTCGTGACGGCCCAGGAAATTTGCCGGCCCTCAGCGTTTCTGTGGAAGGTGCCCCCCGGGAACTTCATCCGATCCTCCGCGACGACATCTATCGAATTGCGCGCGAGGCGGTAGGAAATGCGTTCCGCCACGCACAGGCGAAAAAAATCGAGGCGGATATTACTTATGGCGAACGTCTTCTTCGGCTGCGTATCCGGGATGATGGAAAGGGCATTGACCCGAAGTTACTGGACGCGGGACGCGATGGGCATTGGGGTTTGCCGGGCATGCGCGAGCGCGCCGAGCAGGTCGGAGCGCATCTCGATATTTGGAGCGAAGCCGGAGTGGGGACGGAAGTGGAGTTGCGCATTCCGGGTTCGGTAGCATATGCAACATCCCCCGGCCGCGGCGGTTTTCGGTTATTCCGCAAAGGAAGGAAGGCGGCCGATGAGCGCTGATCGGTCCCCGATTCGCATTCTCTCCGTGGACGACCATCCCCTTCTCCGCGAGGGTGTCGCTGCGCTTTTGACCAGCCAACCGGACATGACACTTGTTGCTGAGGCTTCGAATGGCCGCGAGGCGATCGAACAATTCCGAAAACATCGTCCGGATGTGACTCTGATGGATCTGCAGATGCCCGAAATGAATGGTGTCGACGCCATGATCGCGATTTGCGGAGAATTCCCTGCGGCTAGAATCATTGTTCTGACGACTTACACGGGAGACGTACAGGTGTTGCGCGCACTCAAAGCGGGCGCTCGAGCCTATCTGCTCAAGGGTCTGCTGCGGAAAGAGCTTCTGGAGACGATTCGCATGGTCCATGCCGGTCAAAAACGGATACCGCCCGAAGTAGCCTCAGAGCTCGCCGAGCATGCCACGGATGATGCCTTGTCTGTACGGGAAATTGAGGTGCTACGGCTGATTTCGGGCGGGAATGCGAACAAAGAGATCGCCGCCCAGCTCTCCATCACCGAAGAAACCGTAAAGGGTCACATCAAGAACATCCTCGCCAAATTGGGCGCCAACGATCGAACCCACGCCGTTACCATCGGGCTCAAGCGCGGAATTATCGACCTCTAGACACCTCGAAAGAGGGGTTCCTGCAATGCGCTTTTTAGGGTTTCGATGTGTTCGGAATATAGATAGCCTAAGAACGGGACCTCTCGTGCAACGGCTTTTCTCGACATTTCCGGAGGGTTGGCCAGGAACCGGACTTGTATTCCTGCGAACAGTAGCAGCGATCTTGACTGTTCAACATGGGATTGCTGGATTGCTTAAGGCGCCTGAGCCGTCGGTGGTTATCTTGCAGCTCATGGCGGCGGGCGCTGCAGCGATGGTGCTGATCGGTTTCTGGACACCGGTCGCTGGTGTGTTGTTGGCCGTCGCGGAGCTGTGCCTCACGTTCTCGCATGCCAGCGATCCGTCGATCCATATTCTGCTCGGCGCGTTGGGCGCTGCACTCGCCATGCTCGGCCCAGGGGCGTGGTCCGTGGATGCGCGTCTATTCGGGCGGAAACGCATTCAGATTCCTCAGCGTTGAACTGCTTCGCGCCGTAGCTCACGGAACCCCTATCCTATCGTTTGGTCGACCCACCTCCCAAAACAGCAGAACCTGCGACCGCGGGTGCTGGCTTCGAGCGCCTCTAAAGGGGTGCCACCCGGCATAACGATCTAGGCGGCTAGCGGGACTTCCATCGAGGGTTGTTGAGAAACGGCACTCAATCCAGAATGAGATTGAAAGTGATTTTCCACCGGACAGTACGGTTGCTCTTGACTATTAACTTTCGCTGGGAGGGTAGATAGAAATGGGTTCTGCTAGTGCCATCGCATTGAAAGAATCTGAAGGAGACTCACAACGCCGAGTTTCGCGAGGCGGCGCAGTCTTTCCGCCAGACAGAACGGCAACAGACTTTGGGAACTACATCGCACTCGATCAATATCTTAAATTGCGGCGCGATGACCAAGAAAGCCGGAATGATTTTGAAGGGATTGTAGGGTCAAGCACGGCACTTCGTGGAGTATTGGATCAAATTCGAACCGTAGCTCCCACCGACTCCACGGTTCTTATTGAAGGCGAAACGGGTACCGGCAAAGAACTCATTGCGCATGCCATCCACATGCACAGCCGGCGTTCGAATCGCCCCTTTGTGAAGTTGAACTGCGCAGCGATTCCTCTTGGACTCCTCGAGAGCGAGCTCTTTGGTCATGAAAAGGGCGCCTTCACCGGCGCGGTGGCGCAGAAGCTGGGGCGCTTCGAGGCGGCTAATGGCGGCACCCTATTCTTAGATGAGATCGGCGATATTCCGCTCGAGTTGCAGCCAAAGTTGCTTCGGGTGTTGCAAGAGCAGGAGTTCGAAAGGCTTGGCAGCACTTATACGCACCACGTCAATGTGCGCGTAGTGGCCGCAACCAATCAAGATCTCGCAGGGTTGGTCGCGGAGAAACAATTCCGAATGGATCTTTATTACCGCCTCAATGTGTTTCCCCTCGCCCTTCCACCGCTGCGTCAGCGCATGGAAGATATTCCGATGCTGGTGGCGCATTTTGTGCGCCGATACGCGCAGAGTATGTCCAAGAAGATCGAGACGATTACTTCCGATGCGATGGAGGCGCTGGCGCGCTGGAGGCGGAGCGGGATCACATTCTGAACGCACTGCGTGAGAGCAATTGGGTGGTGGGCGGTGCAGCCGGTGCAGCGGCACGTCTGGGCGTAAAACGCACGACTTTGATCAGCAAGATGCGCAAGCGTGGCGTATCGCGGGTCATGGCCTACGGAGCTGTTTGATATGCGAAAAAGCTCTATTTTCTTGATTGAGTCCGAGCGGTCTGGCCACACGCTACTTGTCAACGGACAAAAGATCGCGACGTTTGCCACGCTTGAGGCGACTGAAACGGAGGCGAACCAGGAAGCCAACCGCACGATACCGGGCGCCACACTTAGATTCGAACTGGACTTTAAATGGACGCTCTCGGACCTGGAGATCCGCGTGGCTGTCCTGGAGCGGGAAAGCGCGAAAGGCAGCCCGCTAACGAATCATCGCATCTCCACGGCCGCCGTTCGGATCGGGTCGCGAATCAACCAAAGAGATTGACGGCCGTGTATTCAATTTATTAGTTGCGAGTTTTCGGCTGGTGCGTGAAGGCATGCGCGCGCTCATCGATCGCGAGAAGAATATTTCAGGTCATCGGCGAGACTAACGATCGAAGCGAGATGTTACAGCTTCTCGGCAGTCACCTCGGCGGCGCGATTTCAGCCTCGGCCGGTCAGTCAGCCGGCCGAGGATCCTCCAAGATTTCAACTTCTATTCATCGGCGGCGCGCCAGGTGGCGTCTTTGTAAAACGTTGCCATGGCACCCGCGAGCGCTGAAGTATTTGGACCTAGGTCCTTTTCATAGACTACATCCTTCGCCGTGACGATGAATGTCATGACACCACACGACCGATACTCCGCCGGGTAAGCGATAACGGCAAATCCGCCAGTCATCGACTTGCCATTGGTTGAGTGTGCGGCTAGCACTTTAAAGTAGTAACCGTGAAATAGTACCGGATCGCCATCAGTGGAGCCGCTGGCCGCTTTCGCCACCAGACTCGTGGGAGAACTGCCCTCCAGATCTGCGGTGTTTGGTTTTGCGCGATATTGCTTTTCAGCGGTGACGAATTCATGGCACATAGCAATCGCTGTGAGTTCGTTCTCACCGATTCGCCGGTACAAGACTTCCTTCAGACCGGTTTCCGGATCGAAGTGCCAGGAGCCGTTTTTCTCAACCAGGGGGATAGGAAACGGCCAGTTCTCGGCGCCAATGTACAAGGTCACTGATCCGTCTGCGTCTCGGCCCAAGCGGTGCATCTCCTGGTATTTCTGTACGAAAAGTTCGCGGTCGACCTTATCTTGGCCCTCGTCATGCGACGAAGTGAGGTCCGACGGTCCACCCAGGATGTTTGTAATGGCCTGCTCATTGTTGCTCTGCACGGCCTGGAGGAGGCTGCGGCTTGCCTCGGCGGTCGACGCGAACGCCGGCTGCGCGGATTGCTGCGCCAGACCGGGGTAAGAGCCCATAGTTACCCACATCGCAAGCATGGCCAACGGAACCATTACAAACCGGGTGCGCTGCGAGGGCTCTTGAATCCATAGGTTAGTTGTAATCATCATTTGTCGTTTCATGGTTTAATCTCCTCGTGCAAACTATCTGTGGCCTCCGCCGCCGTGCCCGCCTCCGCCACCGTGGAAGCCGCCTCCTCCGTGGAATCCGCCAAAGCTGGACCGTCCTCGGTAAGCGTTGGCTCTCGCACTTCCTCCATGGCCGAACCCGCTAAAGGCGCCGGAATGCGTTCCTGCCGCTCCGTGCGAGTTGGTCGGCCCGTGAGACGCCTGACGCCCGCCAAAATTGCGGTTACGTGAATCGGCGCCATGATTGAAGTTCGTTCGACCCGAGCGAAAACTGTTGCGATTAACGATAGTCCTGCTATGCGAGATGTACGTGTTGTGGTTGTAGACGACTCTCCCGTCGTGGTGCCAATCGTATCCCCAGTGGTGCCATCCCCACCCGAAGCCGCCAAACAGTCCCACGCCGAAACCAAGGCCAAAAGCGATTCCCGGGCCGTCCAGGAAAAGACCCGGGTACGGATACCAACCGGGAAACATCGCGAGCGGGTACCCATACACTAGCCAGGGATCGTATTGAGGAACGTAAACCACCTCGGTCGATGCAGGTTGAATGATGATCGTTTTTCCCTTAGAGTCTACTTTCTCCTGTGCTGTGCTTTTCAAATTTCCGGCTAGTTTAGCGCGCTCCCGCATGGCTTGAATCGCCTGGCTCAGCTCCTGCTGCTGGTTGACATGGGCGTCGCCCAGTTCAGATGTCCAGGCAAGATTCTGGTTCATGTTGGCGAGTACCGCTGGGAACTGTGTGAGGGCTTTGACACTGGGATCCCAAGACTGTTTGTCTACTTCTTGCGCCAGTTGCTTGCCTTGAAGATCTTTATGTTGTTCCATCCACCTTCCGGCCTCGACTACTTGGTCCGGATAAGTGGCAGCCGACAGGATCTGGGCAATCAACGTATCTGGGTACAGTGCGATGGGCGCCACGAGTTGCTGCAGTTGGTCGGAACTCTGTTGCGCAGCCTGAGGCGGTGGCTGCGAAATGGATGCGTCGGCCTGATAGGCGAACCCATCTCGTACGCCGACGAAAAGCAGGCACCACGAAAGGAAAAGTGCCATACCTTGTTGAATAACTCTCATAATGGATGTCTCCTTCATGCTTCGTTGTTGCGTGCGCTTCAGAGCCCCTATCTGGCAGGCCCCGGGAGCTCACTGGGAGGGCGAGCGACACTGCCACGATAAGCTTCATCGATAGCAACGTGATTCTCGTCCAAAATTGTGCCGATAGCCCGCTCGAGGGCAATCCTCGCCTTGATGTAGGCGCCTTTGGAGGCGACCTCCGTCGAGCGGGCTTGTGCGAGGTAATTCTGATATTGAATTACCATGAGATTTGTTGATAGCCCGACCGTGAACGTCTGCTGTTCTACGCTGACGGACTGTTCCTGGAGCCGGCGGGCCTCGACTGACGCTTCGTAGGCGGCGCGCGCCTGCCGCAAAGACTCCTCAGCGTCGGCGACCTCCAGGCGGACCTGGTCCTGTAGCTGCTGGCGGCGCACCTGAGCCTGCCTGACCTGTAGTTCGTCTCGCACGGCATCCGCTTGGGCGACACGATTCCGCAAAGGCAGCGTCAATTGCAGCCCGACTTCATAGGAAGGGAAATCGCGCCGAAAGAGTTGTCCCAACACCGTGCTATAGCCGCCGGGATTTAAGCTCCCGGTTGGTGTGCCGGCGAGAGGATTCAAATCGCCGGCCATACCGCTGTTCTGAACGGTTCCCACCAGATCGAGGCGCGGTTTCAGCGCATTGAGTGAACCCTTCAAACTGATTTCCGAATTCTCAACTTGAAGACCGGCGCCAGCCAGATCTGGACGGTTACGGAGCGCCTTGCCAACCAGATCCGGTAGCGGCTGGACAGAGTCCTGGTCAGGAACAGCAAGCGTGCCTGTAGGAACAATATGGGCCGCGAGCAACTGCGTGTTCGCGAGTCCCCCACGGGTGATCGCCGTCTTCACAATCAATTCCTGCTGCCGCACCAGACCTTCCGCGACGATGAGTGCCTGCCTGCTTACGGCGACGGCTGCGTTTGCCCTGGTCAGTTCGATGGGCGCCTGGGTACCTTGTTCGACTTGATTTCTGTTGTCTTCATAAAGCCGCTGCGCGAGACGGAGAGCCTCCTGCTTTACCTTGACGTCTTCGTTTAGGCTGACAAGGTCCGTATAGAGGCGCGCGATACCCGACACAGTGTCCATAACCTGCTGTCGAAAAACAAGGTCGGCGACTTTTTGGCTGTTCCGGGCAATGCGGATGTACCTTTTGTTTAACTTCGCACCAAAGCCCTGCAGGAGTGGCTGCGTGATCGTGAAGCCGAGGCTCGAGTTGACGAACGGATTGTACGTATAGCGAGTGGCGTCAGTGGAGTACCGGCTATTGTCGAAGTTGACGCTGAGCTGAGTTCCAGGCGAGAGACCTACGTTCATTCCGGCGTTTGCGTTTACGATGTTCTGGGCTAACCAATTAGAACCTGTCTGAATGGTACTCGCTTCGGGAGTTGTCAAATGCTGCCCGTTCACCAGGGCAGACACGATCGGGTCGTATTGAGGGATGGCCGGCCCATTCGACATCGGAGTCACCCCAGTTACTGAAAGATTGTTCTGCTGTTGGCTTATCAGTGCGATGTCGGAAAAGTTTGTGTTAACGATGGGCGTAGGTGTGGACCCGGACGTGAGGTTCGTCAACAGGGGCCCGTTCGGGCCGCCAATACCGGGAGGCGGCTCATTTACCAGCAGACTCAACCCGCGCAGCAGTCCGCCTCCGTGGGCTCTCAGTAGATCCGTGTCCGCAATCTTCGGCAGGAAGCGTTCCAGTTCGATGTCCAGGTTGTTTTCGAGTGCAAGTGCAATGGCATCGTCCAACGATAAATAGAGTTGGTTCGATCGTTCACAGCTTCACGCGGCCCCTGTGCAGATGCGAACCCAGGAGCGAAAAGCCACAGCAGCGCCGCATGAATGAGGAATCTCATGGCCTACTTACTCGAACCTTGTGCTTGGTTGGAATTGGATGTAGCGGCATCATTTGCCATTTGTACGATGGCGCCCTCCTTCACAGCATCACCAGGGTTCACCGCAACGTACTCACCATCATGCAGACCGTCCAGAATCTCGAGTGTCGTGCCATAGTCCCTACCTGGCTGTACGTTCTGGAAATGAACGATTCGTGCACGAGCCAACACTGTCTTATCCACGCCCTCCGAGGCGGCTTTCTCCGAGTCGTGTTGGCTAAGAGGCTGTAGCACGGCCAATGTTGTGCCGTTTGCCTCCACTACAAGCGAGGCGTCGGGAACCAGGAAAGGCGGCTCCGTGCGGTTGGTGGCGAATCGAACCGTTGCGTACATCCCGGGGAGCAAAACTCCGTTAGGGTTGGCGACTTGGACCTCCGTTAGCAGTGTTCTGGATGCGGCATCCAGGGCATTCGAAGTGCGAGTGATTTGTCCCGGAAATAGCCGATTCGGAAGTTCCTCGATGCTGACGCTCGCTGCCTGACCAACATGGATACCCGACGCCTCACTTTGGGGAAGCGACACGAGAACGCGCAGCCTACCGATCTGTGCAACGCGAAAGATCTCGCCACTGCTGGGAACATCGGAGGGGCCTGCAGGGCTTGGCCGCGACGGTCCTTGACTCGAACCTGTAGCCGAAATGAGGGCACCCACATCAACGTTCCTCGCCGTTACGATCCCAGCGAACGGCGAGGTGATCTTTTCATATCTCTGAAGCGTGAAGAGCCTATTCAATGTGGCCTGGCTGGCACGAACGAAATCTCTCGCTGCCACGACGTTCTTCTCGCCGGCCGTCACATTGGCTTCAGCCGTCTTGGCGGCCGTCATCTGCGTATCACCAGCCTGACGCGACACGGCGCCGGTCTTAGTTAGAACCTGGTACCTCTGCCATGTGATAGCGGCAAGATCTCGGGTCGCTATCAGTTGTTGGAGTGTNNNNTATCGCCGCTTCAAGTACCCGGCGGCGCGCGCGTACATGTATGCTTCCGTGATCGGTGTGATGCTGCCGGGAAACGATACATCAGTCAGATTTGGCGCGCGCGTGACTTTCGCCGCGTTGACAATGGGTGGCGTGTTTCGTAGCTTAGCCGCAGCGCTGTCGAGCTGACGCGTGGTAGTTCTCCGCGGAAGATACCCAGCCAGAAGCGCCGCCGCTACCAGCACTCCCAGCAGCAGCACCGCTAGGATTAAACGTTTGTGCGAACTTCCACTGCGACCCAACATTCTTGGTAACCTCTATTCTTTCCCGCCTGGCGCATCTGTTGTTTCACCGGCTTCCTTAGCAATCTGCGCGTCGAGGTTCATCGGCGGCTTCTTGCGAAGCCAGCTATACATGATTGGGACGAAGAACAGCGTCGTAGGCGTGGCCAGCAATAGATCGCCGATGACCGCCCGGCCTAAGGGCGCATTCTGCTCACCTCCTTCGCCCATCCCCAATGCCATAGGAACCATGCCAATGATCATGGCTAGAGCGGTCATGATCACCGGCCGGATTCGCGTGAACCCGGCCGACTGGGCCGCCTGCGTCGCGTCTTTGCCCTGCTCTCGCTCATCGTTGGCGAACGTTACGAGGAGGATGCTGTTAGCCGTCGCTACGCCGATACCCATAATCGCGCCCATCAAAGCAGGAACGCTCAATGTGGTACCAGTCACGTAGAGCATCCACAGCATGCCAGCCATTGCTCCGGGCAGCGCGGTGAGAATAATAAACGGATCAAGCCACGACTGAAAATTGACCGCCATCAGCAGGTAAACCAAAAGGATGGCGAAGACCATACCGAGACCCAGACGGGTAAATGAGCTCTGCATGGTATCTACTTGCCCACGCACCTCAATGGTGGTGCCTCGAGGTAGGGTCTGGCGCACTTTGTTGACGATGCGGTTCACGTCGACGGCGAAACCGCCCAGGTCGCGACGGTCCGGGCTTGCGTAAACGTCCATAACGGGTTGCACATTGTAGTGGCTTTCGATTTCCGCCGACGTCGTCCGCTGCAGGCTGGCGAGATTGTCGAGGAGTTGGGTCGTCCGGCCGCCAGCCAGGGCCGTCACTGGCGTCCGCTGCATAGCGTCGAACGTCGGCACAGCATACTGGGGCGTCTGTACAGCAACGTTATAGTTCACTCCGTTTTGCGGATTGAGCCATTGGTTTGGCGCCACCTGACCGCTTGAGGAAAGCGAAATCAGCAGGCTATCGGCCACGTCTTTCTGCGTGAGTCCCGACTCGTCCGCCTTGATTCGGTCGACGTTCACCTTCACCGTCGGATAGTCGACCTGTTGCCGGACAAATGTATCCACTGCTCCCGGCAGCCGGGCGATTTCGTATCGTAACTGTGTCGCGATGCGGTGATTCGCATCACTGTCATTGCCTGTTACTTGAACGTCGATCGGTGCGGGCAGGCCGAAATTCAGAATCTGGCTGGTGATATCCGCAGCCTGGAAAAAGAAGGTCTCCGAAGGGAATCGTGCAGCCAGGCTGGTCCGGAGTTGCCTCGTGTAGTCGATCGTCGGGTGGTGCTTGGGCTTGAGTGAGATGAGGATTTCCCCGTCCCCTGATCCACTAGTTGCGCTATCGCTGAAGGCGAGGTTGATGCCCGAGTTTGGGAGACCGATATTGTCGAGGATTGTGTCAAGTTCCTCAGGCGGAACGACACGACGGACTTCCTCTTCTACTGCGCCAAAGATCCGTTCGGATTCTTCGATGCGAGTTCCCGCGGGACAACGCACGTGCATGCGCATTTGCCCGGAATCCACATATGGAAAAAAGTCATTCCCAACGAATAGCACCAGTCCCAATGACAAAAACGCGAAAATGGCAAAGGCGCCTCCAACCAGTACGCGGTGCGCCAGCGCCCGCTCGAGGAGGCGATGGTAGCCGTCGCGCAACCTCTCGAAATGGCGGTCGAACGCCTGGTGAATCCGCCAGATCGGTCCAGCTGCTTTTGCAGCGCTGCTCGCCTCATCGCCCTCCTGATACAGCGGAATTTCCACGGGAAGAAGGTAGTGGACCAACGTCGGGACAACCGTTCTGGTCAACAGGTATGAAGTCAACATCGCGAAAACGACAGCCATGGAAAGGGGCGTAAACAAGTATTTCGCCGCACCAGACAGCATGAGCACTGGGACAAACACGATGCAGATGCATAACGTCGATACGAAGGCGGGCACGGCAATCTGCTCTGCGCCGTCCAGGATCGCGCGCACCAAGGACTTCCCTTTCATTCCCATGTTGCGATGGACGTTCTCGATCTCTACGGTCGCGTCGTCAACCAGAATTCCGACAGCGAGAGCCAAACCGCCCAGGGTCATGACGTTGATAGTCTGTCCGATCAAACCCAAAACGATAAGCGAAGTGAGAATCGAAAGGGGGATGGAAAGGCAGACGATCAACGTACTGCGCCAGCTTCCCAAGAATAAGAGAATCATGAGTCCTGTCAAGCAGGCGGCAATCGTCGCTTCCCGCACAACCCCGCTCACCGATGCACGGACGAACAGGGATTGATCGAACAGCTGACTGATTTGAAGAGAGGTCGGAAGTGTTGCCTGCACCGCGGGCAGCAGTTTCTTAACTCCATCGACAACAGCCAACGTCGAGGCACCGCCGTGCCTCAAGACAGTCAACAGGGCTGATCGTTTTCCGTCTGTCCGGACGATGTTCGTCTGCACCTGGTATCCATCTCTCACTTGGGCGACATCTTGCATGTAGACGGGCGCACCGTTCACGGTCTTGATTGGCACGTTGTTAAGAGCCGATATCAGTTCCGGGCTGCTGTTCAGCTGTATCAAGTATTCGCGGGTTCCCACCTTCACCGTGCCAGTTGGAAGAATGAGATTCTGAAGGCTGAGCGCGTTCGAAATGTCAGTTGCTGAGAGCCCCTTACCAAATAACGCGCCGGGGTTCAAATCCACCATCACGCTCCTGACCTTTCCGCCATACGGTAAAGGCACCGAAATCCCTGGAACGGTCGAAAGGCGAGTGCGGATAAAGTTTTGCGCGTAATCGTAGAGTTGCTGTTCCGTGAGTGTGTTGCTGCTCAGGCCTAACTGAAGGATCGGGACGCTTGACGCGTCGTACTGCACCACAAGCGGCGGGTAAATTCCTGGCGGCAGAGTGCGAAGAATAGTCTGATTTACCGCAACGATCTGGGACATGGCCAGATCGATGTTCGCTCCGGGTTGCAGGTAGACGCGGATCAAGCCGACGCCGTTGTAAGAAGTCGCTTCAATGTGCTCGATACTGTTGACCGTAGTTGTCATGGCTCGCTCGGAGATCAACAGAACCCGCTTTGCCATGTCATCCGGGCTCATGCCCGAATATGACCAAATCACGCCAGCTACCGGAATATTGATATAAGGGAAAACGTCGGTTGGCGTGGTTAGGATCGACATACCACCAAGGATGGCGATCAAAAGCGCCATCACGATGAATGTGTAAGGGCGGCGAAGAGCGAGCCGAACTATCCACATAGAGAACTCCGCTTAGCAATCTGGACGCTCGCGGCTAAAACATGCATCTGCCCGCGCTCACTTCTTCACGTCCGGAGGAAAATGATCGAACATCTTCTGCACTCCCTTGTCAAGAGCCTTGATGTTTTTATCGGACTTGTCTGAAAGGGTGTCACTCGACGATCCACGCCAGATGAGCTTCTTCGTGTTCGCGTCGAACAGATCGACAACCAAAGTACCGACCTTGTAATTGTCGACGGTTGTAGTGGCGCTTCCGAATCCGCCTCCCCATCGCCAGCCGCCTCCAAAGCCGTCGTAGAAGGTGTTGAGAGTGCGTTGATTGTGAGTCATCTCAATCGCTACGATTGCGACGTTGCCGCCCGATTCCACCTGCGTCCAGCCTTTTGCTGTCAGGGCTGCGCTGACGGCTTCTTTGATCCTGTCGACCCACAGGGCGTCTTGTGTTTGGACTTTTTCCCAAGAGTACGTTTTGTACTGGCCAAAGTCTGTGCTGCGATCGTAGTCTGTCTTCACCTGT
>WNFI01090651.1_pt1 | contig 15325 bp, 13 predicted proteins | sample 5400471 | NCBI WGS metagenome assembly WNFI01 (sample SAMN13153348, study PRJNA577476) | soil metagenome | isolation source: 100 cm saprolite on Douglas fir-dominated hillslope | place: USA:California | collected 2013-09-17 | reverse complement strand
AAGTTCTTCCGCCTCAAGGGCCAGACCGTGTACGAGCTCGCGAGGAGGGCCGCATGATGCGCGACGACGACCCGCTTCGCGACGACCAGCCGAACCGCTACTTCGACCCGCATTTCAAGGTCGAGACGGCCAAGATCCTTCCGGGCGAGTATTACGCGACCAACAAGGACATGGCGCTCGTCACGGTGCTGGGCTCGTGCGTCTCGGCGTGCCTGCGCGACCGCGAGTCGGGGATCGGCGGGATGAACCATTTCATGCTGCCCGACGAAGGCAAGCTCGTCGGCACGCACGGCAACATCAGCGCCGGCGGGCGCTACGGCGTGCACGCCATGGAGCTGCTCATCAACCAGATCCTGAAGCTGGGCGGCCGGCGCGACCGCCTCGAGGCCAAGGTCTTCGGCGGCGGCAACGTCCTGCAGGGCTTCATGCTCTCGAACGTCGGGCAGCAGAACGCCGAGTTCATCGTCGAGTACCTGAACATCGAGCGCATCCCCATCGCCGCACGCGACCTGCTCGACGTCTGGCCGCGCAAGATCTATTTCTTCCCGCGCAGCGGCAAGGTGATGGTCAAGCGGCTGCGCAAGGTCAACAACGACACCATCGTGCTGCGCGAGCGCGACTACGGCGCGAAGCTCTTCCACGCCCCGGTCCAGGGCGGAGCGGAGCTCTTCAAATGAGGGCTGAAAAGTGATCCGGGTACTCATCGTCGACGACTCGCGCATGATTCGCGACGTCCTCACCGACATCCTCAAGGAGCAGCCCGACATCCAGGTCGTGGGCGCGGCCGCCGACGCCTTCGAGGCGCGCGACATGATCCGCGCGCTCAATCCGGACGTGATCACGCTCGACGTCGAGATGCCGAAGATGAACGGGCTCGAGTTCCTCGACAAGCTGATGCGCGCGCGCCCCACGCCGGTGGTGATGATCTCGTCGTTCACCGAGAGAGGCTCGGAGATCACCTTCCGCGCGCTCGAGCTGGGCGCGGTGGAATTCGTGACCAAGCCGAAGCTGAACGAGCAGACCCCCGACGACTACGGCCGGATGATCGCCGACAAGATCCGCGCGGCGAAAAGCGCGCGCCTGAAGCCGCCGCGCCGCACGGACGACGAGGGCCTCGTCGAGGCGACGATGCCGCCGGTGATGAAGCGTCCGGTGCCCAAGGGCATCAAGACTTCGGATCGGCTCATCGTGGTCGGAGCCTCGACCGGCGGAACCGAGGCGATCCGCGACTTCCTCGTCGGCATGACGCCCGACTGCCCGGGCATCCTCATCGTGCAGCACATGCCGGAGAACTTCACGCGCATGTTCGCCGAGCGGCTGAACGGGCTGTGCCAGATCACGGTGAAGGAAGCCGAGCACAACGACCCGATCCTGCCCGGCCACGCGTACGTGGCGCCCGGGGGAAAGCACCTGTGGGTAAAGCGCGACGCGGGCCAGCTGCTGGCGAAGCTCTCCACCGAGCCGCCCATGAACCTGCACCGCCCCTCGGTGGACTTCCTTTTCCTGTCGGCGGCGAAGTTCGTGGGCGCCGATGCGATCGGCGTGATCATGACCGGCATGGGCCGCGACGGCGCGCAGGGGATGCTCGAGATGAAGAAGGCCGGCGCCTGGAACATCGCGCAGGACGAGGCCTCTTCGGTGATCTTCGGCATGCCGCGCGAGGCGATCGAGCTCGATGCGGTGCATGAAGTGGCGCCGCTCGCCAGGCTGCGCGACCGCGCCCTGGCACGCGTGGCGAAAGAGGTGACGCGGTGAGCGCGCCGTTCGCCATGGAAACCGACACCACGGTCGCCGAGCAGGCGCGCCGTGAGTTCCTCACCTGCCGCCTCGGCGCCGAAACCTACGGCATCGACATCCTCCAGGTCCAGGAGATCCGCGAGATCGACAAGGTCACACGCGTGCCGCGGGTGGTTCCCTTCCTGCGCGGCGTCATCAACCTGCGCGGGGCGATCGTACCGGTCGTCGACCTGGGACTCATGTTCGGATTCCCGGCCGCCGCCGAGCTCACCGGGGCGAGCGCCATCGTGCTGAACGTCCACCAGCGCCTCGTCGGTCTCGTCGTGGCGGCGGTCTCGGATGTGATCGCGCTCGCCGAGGACGAGATCCTTCCCGCGCCCGAGCTGGGCGAGCGGGCCATCGGCGCGGCGATCGCCGGAATCGGCACACGCCGCGGCGCGGCCGCCGGCGACGAGGCGGCGAGCATCCTCATCCTCGACGTCGATTACCTCATGAAGCGCATCCGCGAGGAGCGCGCATGAGCATCAAGACCTCGATCCCGCCGGGCGCGCCTCCCGGGAAGGCGCCCGCGCGTATCGGCAGCTACGAGATCCGGGGCGTGCTCGGGCGCGGGCAGTCGGCGACGATCTACCTCGGTCGCGAGCTCTTCCCCGCGCGCGACGTGGCGATCAAGGTCTACGATTCGACGCACTTGAGCGAGGAGGACCGCAAGGTTTTCCGCTCGCTCTTCCTCAAGGAGACGCTGCTCGCCAAGCGCCTCACCCATCCCGGCATCACCCAGGTGTACGACGCGGCCTTCGACGACGAGCGCGCCTACATCGTGATGGAGTACATGAAGGAAGGCAGCCTCGAGCGCCACTGCGTTCCCGAGGGGCTGCTCGAGCCGCGGCGCGTGGCGCAGCTCGCCGAAAGCTGCTGCGACGCGCTCTCCTACGCCAACGCCAATGGCGTCATCCATCGCGACCTGAAGCCCGCGAACATCCTCATGTCGGCCGGGGGCGAGGCGAAGGTCGCCGACTTCGGCGTGGCGTTCTCCAACCTCGCCTTCGACTCCACCCGCCAGATGATGGTCGGCTCGCCCGCGTACATGGCGCCGGAGCAACTCGAGGGCAAGGCGGCGTCGAAGAGATCCGACATGTATTCGCTCGGGATCATGCTCTACAAACTGCTTACGGGTGCGCTGCCGATCAAGGCCGATTCGCCGGCCTCGTTTTCCGCTCGCATCATGCTGGGAGATTTGCCGGCGCCGTCGGAAGCGCGCCCCGGCCTGCCCGACATGTTCGACGTGATCTTCGCGCGCGCCACCGCGCGCGATCCGGCGATGCGCTATCCCACGTGGGAAGACTTTGCCGCGGACCTGCGCGCCATCGCCGAGCCCGAGGGCGAGCTTCCCGCCTGCGAGCGCGTGGCGCAGCTGCGCAAGCTGCCTTTCTTTCGCGACTTCTCCGAGGCCTCGCTCACCGAGACGGCGGCCATGGGACGGCGCTTCGACTTGCGCGCCGGCACGCACCTCGTCGGCGAGGACGACCCCGGCTATTCGTTCTTCGTGCTGGTGCGCGGGCAGATGCGCATCAGCCGCCAGGGGACGCTGCTCGCGATCCGCGGCGCGGGCGAGTGCCTCGCCGAGACCTGCTTCCTGCGCCGCGCGGCGGCCAAGCGCTTCAGCACGCTCACCGCCGTCACCGACTGCACCGTGATCGAATTCGACCCCGACGTGCTGTGGCTCGCCACGCCGGAATGCACCGCGCATTTCCAGGCGGCCTTCCTCGACACCATGGCCGAGAGGCTGGTCGCCGCCGAAGGCGCGCTCGCCGAGCTGCTCGCCGGCAAGAACGTAACCCTTTTCTAAAAACGAAACTCTTGGAAAAAATGAAAACTCTCAGTCTGCAGTTCAAGGTCCTTCTTCTCGTCGCCGTGGCGATGTCGGTCGCGATGGGCGTGTCGCTGCTCGCGGTGACCCGAGTGTACGGCTCGATCCAGGACCTCGATCGCATCGCGCGCGACGACTTCGAGACCCGGCAGGTCATCCTGCGCGCCACCGTCGTATTCAAGTCGCAGGTCCAGGAATGGAAGAACGTGCTGCTGCGGGGCAAGGATCCGGTGGCGTTCGAGAAACACTGGCAGGGATTCCTCCAGGAAGAAAAGGAAGCCGCCCAGCTGGCCCGGGAAGCGCGCTCCTCCACCCCGCACGAGCAGGTGCGCGAACGCCTCGAAGGGTTCATCGCCGCGCACAAGGCCGCCGGCGAGCGCTATCGCAAGGGCCTGGAGGCGTTCAAGGAGAGCAAGCTCGACCCGGCCGCGGGCGACAAGGCCGTGGAGGGTGTGGACCGCATGCCGACCACGCTGCTGCTCGAGACCGAGAAGATGGCGGGCGAGATCGGCGCGCGCAGCACGCAGGAGGCGGTGACGCGCGCCGAGAACGGGTATCGGGTGGCGATCGTGGGCACCATCGTCGCGATGCTGGGCGCGCTCGTGGCGCTGTGGGTCTTTTTCCGCCGCGCGGTGCTCGCTCCCATGGGCACCGCGGTGCGCTTTGCCGAACGCATCGCGCAGGGCGACCTCACGGGCGAGCTTGAAGCCGATTCCAACGACGAGGCGGGGCAGCTGTTCAGGGCGCTCTCGCGCATGAAGGATTCGCTCGCCGGGGTGGTCACCCAGGTGCGCGTGTCCGCCGATGCGGTCGTCACGGCCTCCAGCCAGGTGGCGGCGGGGACCACGGACTTGTCGCAGCGCACCGAGGAGCAGGCTTCGAGCCTCGAGGAAACCGCGGCAAGCATGGAAGAGCTCTCGAGCACGGTGCGGCAGAACGCCGACAACGCGCGCCAGGCCGACGAGCTGGCGCGCGGCGCCTCGAAGCGCGCGGAGCAAGGCGGAGCCGAGGTCGTCGGCGTCGTCGCCACGATGAGCGGCATCAGCGAGAGTGCCAAGCGCATCTCGGACATCATCTCGGTCATCGACTCGATTGCCTTCCAGACCAACATCCTCGCCTTGAACGCCGCGGTCGAGGCCGCGCGCGCGGGCGACCAGGGACGCGGCTTCGCGGTGGTGGCTTCCGAGGTGCGCTCCCTCGCGCAGAGGAGCGCCCAGGCCGCGAAGGAGATCAAGACGCTCATCGGCGACTCGGTCACCAAGGTCGACGCCGGCACGCGCCAGGTGGAACAGGCCGGCGACACCATCCAGGCGCTCGTGATCGACGTGAAGCGCGTGAGCGAATTGATGAAATCGATCGCCGAGGCCTCCGCCGAGCAAAGCCGCGGTGTGCAGCAAGTGAACAAGACCGTGACCGAGATGGACAAGGTGGTGCAGCAGAACGCGAGCGCGGTGCAGGAATCGGCGGCCGCGGCCGAAGGCATGCGCCAGCAGGCTGAGAGCCTGGTGACGGCGGTGAGCGCCTTCCGCGTCGCGGCGACTGCCGGGTCCCGGCAGCCGCGTCCGAGCGTCGGTGCAAGGCGCGACCCGGTGCTCGAATTCACGCAGCAGGCGGCGGCTTTGCCGCCGAAACGCAAGGCAGCCGCGGCGATCAGCGCCGGCGGCGGCGAGTGGGAGGAGTTCTAGGCGATGCAAGCCCCGTCCGCCCCTCGCGAGGCGACCCGGGAAGTCCTGGTCTTCGTTCTCGGCCGGGAGGAGTACGGCGTCGACATCCTCAAGGTGCAGGAGATTCGCGGTTACGAGAAAGTGACGCCGATCCCCTCGGCGCCCGCATACCTGAAAGGCGTCATGAACCTGCGCGGCACGATCGCCCCGGTGATCGACCTGCGCATGAAGTTCGGCATGGCCGATCCGCGCTACGATGCATTCACCGTGGTGATCGTCCTGCGCCTCGCCTCGCGCGTGATCGGCATCGTCGTCGATGCCGTCTCGGACGTCGTGCGCCTGGCGGCGAGCGAGGTGAAGGCCGCGCCGCAGCTCGGAGCGCTCGTCGACAGCTCGTTCCTCGCCGGCCTGGGCACGCAGGGCGAGCGCATGATCCTGCTGCTGGACATCGAGAAGTTCCTTTCGAGCGGCGAGCTGAACGTCCTGAACCAGGTCGCGGAGGCGGCCGGGAACGCCCCATGAAGCGCTATCTGCGGTTTCTCGTAAGGCACCCCTATCTCCTCGCCGCGATGGTGGTGGTGCTTTTCCTGCCCTGGGCGTGGATGTCCTTCCTCGTTCCCATGTGGGCGCTCATGATCTCGCTCGCGATGGTGCCGCTCGCCGCCCTCGTGGCGCTCGCCCTCGTCGTGCGCGACGTGAACGCCGAGGAGGACGCGGCCGACGACGAATCGATCCTCAAGTATCGCAAGCGCACGCGCCTCTTCCAGCAGGTGGTCGTCGGCCTCGACACGATGCTCGAGCGCTGGGACAGCGCCTCGCAGGCCAATCGCAAGAAGCTCGAGGCGGTAACCGAGTCGGTCGAGGACGTCATCAAGCTCACCGAGGAGGCGGTGAACGAGATCAGCAAGAACTTTCGCGTGGTCGTGGGCAAGGCTCACGAGCAGACCGAGGCGGCGATGTCGTTGCTGAAGGGCGACGGCACGAGCTCGGGGATTCTGTCGCTCCCGGAGTTCATCAAGGCCTACGACACCCAGCTGGTGAACGTCACCTCGCACATGACGAGCTTTTCCTCCGCGGCCGACGAGATGGCGAGCCACCAGAAGCGCGTCACCGAGCATGCCGAGGTCATGGAGAAGACCATCGACGGGCTGCGCGAGATGGCCTCCCAGATCTCGCGCATCGCGCTGGACGGCTCGGTCGCGATGACCTCGGCGACCGTGAACGCCCGCGATTTCGTCGAGATGACCGACCGCATCCGCGCGATCAGCGCGCAGGCCCACGAGCTCACGCGCAAGACGCGCCATGGGCTCGACGCCATCGGCGACGAGGTGCGGCAGGGCAACAAGAGAACCACGCAGGTGGCGGAGGCCGCGCGGCGCGCGGTCGAGGTCGCGCGCTCGGAGATCACCACGCTCAACGACGCGACCATCGAGCAAACGCGCCAGATCGAGATCACGCTGAAGCGCATCAACGATCTCTCCGTCGAGATCCAGAAGGACATCAACCAGATCATCGTCGCGATGCAGTTCCAGGACATCACGCGCCAGAAGCTGGAGCGGCTGCACAAGCCCGCGCTGGGCGCGACCGCGGATTCGCTGTCCCTCCTTTCCCACGAAACGCAGGCGTTGCTGCAGCGCGACCTTTATCGCGCGGTGCGCGCGTACGCGCAAAGCGCGATCAAGCCGCGCCACGGCGAGCGCGAGGCCGGTGAGGGCGCGGGAGCGGGGCTGGATGCGGTGGGTGCCTCCGGGGAAGGCGACGGGACGGGACAGCCGCCGCCGGAGAAGAAGGTCGAGATCTTCTAGCGCCCGCCCAGGCGCGCCGCTTTGAGAGGGATTCCATGAAAGCCTTGTTCGCTCCCGTGGCCGCTCTCATGAGCGGACGGAACAAGACGAAACAGGTCACGGTGGGACTGCTCTTCTGCATCCCTCTCGCGATTTCCGCGCTCGCCAACCCGCCAGGCTGGAGCGCGGCGGGGATCGCGATCCTCGTCACGTTCCTCCTCGCCACCTACTACCTCGCCGCGCTCCTCTACACGACCGACCGGGCCTGGGGCGAGATCCACCATGTGGCCAATTTGCTGAGCGAAAATGATCTGCGCCGCGGCGGCCTCCCGGACAGTTCCTCGTTGAGCGCCGCCAATCGCGGCGGCCGCGGGCAGATGGGCAAGCTCTATCGCGCGCTCGTCGACACCCACGGAAACCTGAGCAGTCTTGTGGGCCAGGCGCATCGCAGCGCCGATGCCGCGCGCGTCGCCGCCGACGAGCTCGCGGCGGGCAACGTGAATCTCTCGCAGCGAACCGAAGAGCAGGCCTCCACCCTCGAGCAGACCGCGGCGGCGATGGAGGAGCTGGCCACCACGATCGCGCAGAACGCCGAGAGCTGCAGGGAGGCGAGCAAGCTCGCCGGCGCGTCGACGGTGGTCTCGCGCAAGGGCGCGCAGATCGCCGCCCGGGCCGTGGAAACGATGGATCGTATCGACGCGAGCTCGAAGAAGATCGTCGACATCATCGCGGTAATCGACGGCATCTCTTTCCAGACCAACATCCTTGCGCTCAACGCCGCGGTCGAAGCGGCGCGCGCGGGAGAGCAGGGCCGCGGCTTCGCGGTGGTGGCCGCCGAGGTGCGCGCGCTTGCGCAGAGAAGCGCCCAGGCGGCCAAGGAGATCAAAGGGCTTATCGGAGAATCGGTGAGCAGCGTCTTCCAGGGCTCGCAGCTGGTACACCAGGCCGGGGGGATCATCGGCGAGGTCACCGCGAGCGTCGAGCAGGTGAACGAGCTCCTCGGCGTGATCGCCGTCGCTTCCCGCGAGCAATCCGCCGGGGTGGAGAGCGTCAACAAGGCGCTCATGCAGCTACAGGGCGCCACGCAGCAGAACGCCGCCCTCGTGCAGCAGGCGGCCTACGCCGCCGTCACCTTCAAGGACGAGGCCGCCCGGCTTTCAGGGCTGGTGGGACGCTTCCAGGTGGATTCGGACGGGGCGGGAGCATTAAGGCCCTGTAAACTGGCGGTTATTCCGTCCCTTGAGGTCCGCAGGCCGGCGCCACGATGAAGCTCGAAGCCGTCAACGATTTCGTCGTCAAGTTCGCCAACGTCAACGGCTCGGGTTCGGCCTCGGCGAACACGCTGTTCGCCAAGGCGATCCTGCGCATGGGCGTGCCGGTGAGCCCGCGCAACATCTTCCCCTCGAACATCCAGGGCCTGCCCACGTGGTACGAGGTACGCGTGAGCGATGCGGGCTGGCTCGGGCGCCGCGGCGGCGTCGACCTCATGGTCGCGATGAACCCGCAGACCTGGGAAAAGGACGTCGCCGAGCTCGAACCCGGCGGCTACCTGTTCTACGACTCCACCAAGCCGCTGCCGAAATCCAAGTTCCGCGACGACATCAACGTCGTGGGCATGCCGCTGATGGAGATCTGCAATGCCGCGTACGCCGATCCGCGCCAGCGCCAGCTCTTCAAGAACATCATCTACGTGGGCGCGCTCTCGGCGCTGCTCGACATCGATCCCGCGGAAGTCGAGAAGCTGATCGGCGAGCAGTACAAGGGCAAGGAAAAGCTCCTCGAGCCCAACGTGAAGGCGTTGCACATGGGGCGCGATTACGCGCTCGCGAACCTGCCGCCGCTGGGCCTCAAGGTGAAGCGCTCCGACAAGGTCGGCGATCGCATCTTCCTCGAGGGCAACGACGCCGCCGCGCTCGGCTGCATTTACGGCGGCGCCACGGTCGCCGCGTGGTATCCGATCACGCCATCCTCGTCGATGGCCGAGGCCTTCGGCAAGCATTGCCGCAAATACCGCACCGACCCGGACACCGGCAAGGCACGCTATGCGATCGTGCAGGCCGAGGACGAGCTCGCATCGATCGGGATGGTGATCGGCGCGGCGTGGAACGGCGCTCGAGCCTTCACCTGCACTTCGGGGCCGGGAATCTCCCTCATGCAGGAATTCATCGGGCTCGCCTACTTCGCCGAGATCCCGGCGGTGATCTTCGACGTGCAGCGCGCCGGCCCCTCGACCGGGATGCCGACCCGCACCCAGCAATCGGATGTGCTTTCGTGCGCATACGCCTCGCACGGGGATACCAAGCACGTGCTGCTGTTTCCCGAGGACCCGAAGGAGGGCTTCGAGATGGCGGCCCAGTCCTTCGACCTGGCCGACCGCCTGCAGACGCCGGTGTTCGTCCTGTACGACCTGGACATCGGCATGAACGAGCGTCTCTGCGCGCCGCTGCAGTGGGACGACAGCCACCGTTTCGACCGCGGCAAGGTGCTCTCGTACGCCGACCTCGAGGCGGGCAAGCGTTTCGGGCGCTACCTCGACGTCGACGCCGACGGCATCACCTGGCGCACCTACCCCGGCACGCACCCCAAGCGCGGATCGTTCTTCACGCGCGGCACCAGCCGGGACCGCTACGCTCGCTATACCGAGGAGGGCAGCGCCTACGTCGACAACATGCAGCGCCTGCTGAAGAAGTTCGAGACCGCGAAGGATTACGTGCCGAAGCCGATCCTGAAGACGGCGGGGAAGGGCTCGCGCTTCGGAGTGATCTACTTCGGCTCGACCGCGCCGGCGATGGACGAGGCGCTCTCGATCCTGGGTGGTGACGGGATGCAGGTCGACGCGATGCGGGTGAGGGCGTTTCCATTCCAGGACGAAGTGATCGAGTTCGTGAACCACCACGACCACGTGTTCGTGGTGGAGCAGAACCGCGACGGCCAGCTGCGCACGCTGCTCATCGCCGAGGCGATGCTTCCCTCGGAGAAGCTCACGCCGGTGCTGCACTACGACGGCACGCCGATCACCGCGCGCTTCATCCACAAGGAGATCGCCCAGCGCTTGAAGGCGTTCAACGTCTCGCCGCTGAAGCGCACCGCGAGCGGGGAATAATTCCGATGCATCCGCAGATAAACGCAGATGAACGCAGCCCCCTAGTTGCCTTGGCGCAGGAACATCCGCGTTTATCTGCGTTTATCTGCGGATTCAAGGCCTTTTGCGAGATGGAGCGATGACTTATCTAGCCAAGCCGAAGCTGCACCACCCGGACCTGCCGAGGAATTCGCTCGGGCTTACGCGCCGCGACTACGAAGGCGCGATCTCGACGCTGTGCGCGGGCTGCGGCCACGATTCGATCAGCGCGGCGATCATCCAGGCGTGCTGGGAGCTCGCGATCCAGCCGCACCGCGTGGCCAAGCTCTCGGGCATCGGCTGCTCGTCGAAGACGCCCACCTATTTCCTCGACAAGTCGCACGGCTTCAACAGCGTCCACGGCCGCATGCCGTCGGTCATGACCGGCGCCAACCTCGCCAACCGCGACTTGATCTACCTCGGCGTCTCGGGCGACGGCGACTCGGCCTCGATCGGCATCGGGCAATTCGCCCACGTGATGCGCCGCGGCGTCAACATGACCTACATCGTCGAGAACAACGGCGTGTACGGGCTCACGAAGGGACAGTTCTCCGCCACCGCCGACCGCGGCTCGAAGGCCAAGCGGGGTGCCATCAACACCGACGAAGGCATCGACCTCGTGCTGATGGCGCTGCAGCTGGGCGCCACCTACGTCGCGCGCAGCTTCTCCGGCGACAAGGAGCAGCTCGTGCCCCTCATCAAGGGAGCGCTCACGCATGAGGGTGCGGCGTTCCTCGACGTGCTTTCGCCGTGCGTGGCGTTCAACAACCACGAGGGCTCGACCAAGAGCTACGACTACGTGCGCGAGCACAACGAGGCGGTGAACCACCTCGACGTGATCACGATGCACAAGGAAATCACCGCCGCGTACGAGCCCGGCGCGGTGCAGGAAGTCCGGCAGCACGACGGCTCGGTGATCCGGCTACGCAAGCTCGAGGCGAACTACGACGCCTCGGATCGCATCGCGGCGATGACCTACGTGCAGTCGCGCTACGCGATCGGCGAGATCGTGACCGGACTGCTCTATTTCATCCCCAAGCCGCGCGACCTGCACGGCTCCCTCAACACCGTGGCGCTGCCGCTGAACCAGCTCGGAGAACGGGAGCTGTGCCCCGGCAGCGCGGCGCTGGAAAAGCTGAACGACAGCCTGCGATGAAACCCGCGATCGACCTGCGGAGCGACACCGTCACCAAGCCTTCGGCGGGCATGCTCGAGGCGATGACGCGCGCCGAGGTCGGCGACGACGTCTTCGGCGACGACCCGACCGTGAACCTCCTGCAGGAGATCGCCGCCGAGCGTTTCGGCATGCAGGCGGGTCTCTTCTTCCCCTCGGGAACGCAGTCGAATCTCGCGGCGGTGATGTCGCATTGCGCGCGCGGCGAGGAGGTGATCGTCGGGCAGGACGCCCATACGTACCGCTACGAGGCGGGCGGGGCGGCGGTGCTGGGATCGATCCAGCCGCAACCGATCACCAACAAGCCCGACGGCACGCTCGACCTCCCCGACATCGAGGCGGCGATCAAGCCCGACGATTCGCATTTCGCCGTGACGCGCCTTCTCGCGCTGGAAAACACGATCGGGGGCAAGGTGCTGACGCGTGCGTACATGGCGGATGCGATCGCCTTGGCGCGCCGCCGCGGCTTGTCGACGCATCTCGACGGCGCGCGGATCTTCAACGCGTCGGTGAAGCTCGGCATCCCGGTGAAGGAGCTTTGCGCCGGGTTCGATTCCGTCTCGGTGTGCCTGTCGAAAGGCCTCGGGACGCCCGCCGGCACGGTGCTCGTGGGCCGCAAGGATTTGATCGATCGCGCCAGGCGCCTGCGCAAGATGCTCGGTGGAACGATGCGACAAGTGGGAATCCTCGCCGCGGCCGGTATCTATGCCCTGGAGCACAACGTCGAGCGCCTGGCCGAGGATCATGCCAACGCCGAGCGCCTCGGCAAAGGGCTCGCCTCGCTGGGCCTCAAGGTCGATCCGGTGCAGACCAACATGGTGTTCGTGGCCCTGCCACGGGAATCGGTGCCGGGACTCAAGCAGCATCTCGAAGCGAACGCCGTGAAAGCGCTCGTCTCGCCTAGGCTGCGGCTCGCGACCCACCTCGACGTCGATGCCGCGGCGATCGATCGCGCGGTCTCCGTGTTCGCGGCGTTCTTCCAGAAAGCGGTCGCTGCCGCCCATTGACCGGTCATCGCGCTGTGCGAACTTTCCTGGCGTATCTGGCTGCATGCAGCCTCGCCGCCTGCTCACAATTGGAACCCATGCGACCTGAAACCCAGCAGGTTGCCGCGCCCACGGCCGCGGCTCAACTGAAGGCGTTGCTCGACGAGGACCTCGCCGCGGGCTTTCGCCGCAGTCCGCTCAACGCGACGGTGCGCGGCATCCCCGGATACAACCACCTCCTGCCCGACCTGTCGCGCGCCACGCTGCGACGCGAGCAGGCCGCGGAGCGCGACCGCTTGGCGCGACTGCGAGCCATCGACGCCCCAGCGCTTCGCGGCCAGGACCGCGTCTCGCTCGAGCTGCTGCTGGACAAAATGGAGATCGCGGTCGAGAAGCAGCGCTTCCCGGACAGCGAGGGCCTGGTGCTCAGCACCCTGGGCAGCCTGCAGAGTCTCATGCCACGCGCGGCGCAGATCACCCCGTTTCGCACCGCCGCGGACTATCGCGACTACATCCAGCGCCTGAAGGCGATGCCGCGCCTCGCCGAGCAGACGACCGAACGCCTGCGCGGGGGCATGAGCTCGGGGTGGATGGTCTCGGTGCCGGTGACCGATCGCGTGATCGCCGCAATCGACGCCCACATCGTGAAGAACGTCGACGAGAGCATCCTGCTCGCGCCCTTCAAGTCGTTCGCGGCCGGCGTCCCGGGAGGCGAACGCGCAGCGCTCCTCGCCGCGGGGCGGCGCGCCATCGATGAGGACTACCACCCGGCGCTGCGGCGCTTCAGGGCTTTCATCGAAGACGAGTACCGGCCGAAGGCGCCCTTGGCGGCCGGACTCGCGGCGTTGCCGGGCGGAGCGGAGTATTACGAGTTCCTGATCCGCACCGGAGTCGTGCGCGGCATGACCGCCGCACAGATCCATGCGCTGGGCCTGCGCGAGGTGCAGCGCTTTCGCGGCGAGATCGGCGAGATCGCGCGGCGCACCGGCTTCCCCGGCTCGACCGACGAATTCATCCACTACCTGCGCACCGATCCGAAATTCTTCTTCACCTCGCCCGAGGCGGTGCTCGCTACTTACCGCGCGATGCCGCAGCGCGTCGACCCGCAGCTTCCGAAGCTCTTCCACAGCGTCCCGCGCATGCCTTACGCGGTGCGTGCGATGACCCGCTCGGAGGCGGCAAGCAGCACGGCGGCGAATTACACGCCCGGATCCCCCGCCCTGGGCACGAGCGGATTTTTCACCATCAATGCGCTGGGATTCGCGGACGAAGCGACGTGGAGGGTCGAGACCCTCTTCCTGCACGAGACCGTGCCGGGCCATCACATGCAGGTGGCCCGCGCGACGGAAGTCGAGGGCCTGCACCCCTGGCGCTCGATGGGCAGCTGGAACGTGGCCTACGGCGAAGGCTGGGCGCTCTACGCCGAGACTCTGGGATTCGACCTGGGCCTCTACCAGGATCCGTACCAGCACTACGGGCACATCCAGGCGCAGCTCTTCCGCGCCGCACGCCTCGTCGTGGACACCGGGATTCACGCGTACAACTGGCCGCGCGAGCAGGCCATCGCGTTCCTGGCGATCCAGGGCGGGGTGGACAAGGAATTCGCGGTGAGCGAGGTCGACCGGTATTTCTCGAATCCGAGCCAGGCGCTCGGATACCTTCTCGGCCAACGCAAGTTCCTCGAGCTGCGCGCGCGCGCCGAAAAGGCGCTCGGATCGCGCTTCGACGTGCGCGACTTCCACGCCGTAGTCCTCGACAATGGCTCGGTACCGCTCACGGTCCTGGAGAAGCTGGTCGACGAATGGATCACCCGGGGCGGTGGACGCGGGAGCGGCGCTACGGCGAGCTGACGCGCGAGGGCGCGAATCGAGGGTTTTCTGTCCGCCCCGGCGGCGCCTCGCGGGTCTAGGATGGGATCACTGCATCGCGGGAGATCGGCCCATGTGCGATACCGGCTACTCGATCAAGCGGCTCGTCGCCGACCTGAAAGACCTGAAGGAGCGCTCCGCCTCCGAGAAGGACATCCTGGAAGTCGTTCCCGACCTCGCCAAGCGCATGGTGCTCTACAAGCACAACTGGCTTCGCCCCTACATGTGCGACGCGACCGCGAGCCGCGACGACCGCGTCGGCGTCTACCCGCTGCACGAGGAGCCCGACCACTCGCTCGCGATCTTCGTCGTGACGTGGCTGCCGGGCGACGAGACTCCGCCGCACAACCACGGCACCTGGGCGGTGATCGCGGGGCTCGAAGGCCGCGAGACCAACCACTGGTGGCGCCGGACCGACGACGGCACGGTGCCGGGATACGCGAAAGTCGAGCGTGCGGGAAAGCGCGGCATCGATCCGGCGAACATCGTGGCGATGCCCGGGGACGCCATCCACAGCCTGCACAACGATTCCGAAGCGGCCTCGGTCACGCTCCATCTTTACGGCCATAATGTCGATTACACCGACCGCTGCAAGTTCGACCCCGTCGGCAACACGATGGCGCCGTACAAGATCGGCGGCCGTGTTCATCACCCCCCTACAGGAGACAGATCATGATGATGTCGCTCGGCATTGGAGACGTCGCCCCCGATTTCACCGCGGAGACCACGCAGGGCCCGATCCGGTTCCACGAATGGATGGGAGACGGATGGGCGATCCTGTTTTCGCATCCGAAGGACTACACGCCGATCTGCACCACGGAGCTCGGCTATCTCGCGGGCTTGAAGCCCGAGTTCGACAAGCGCGGCGCCAAGATCCTGGGCCTGAGCGTGGACCCGGTGAGCGACCACCGCGGATGGGCGAAAGACATCGAGGAAACGCAGGGACACGCGCTCAACTACCCGCTGATCGGCGATGAGGATCTCAAGGTGGCCAAGCTCTACGGAATGCTGCACCCCAACGCCGGCGAATCGGCGACCGGGCGCAGCGCCGCCGACAACGCCACGGTGCGCACCGTCTTCGTGATCGGCCCCGACAAGAAGATCAAGGCGATGGTCGCCTA
>WNFI01594514.1_pt1 | contig 15331 bp, 17 predicted proteins | sample 5400471 | NCBI WGS metagenome assembly WNFI01 (sample SAMN13153348, study PRJNA577476) | soil metagenome | isolation source: 100 cm saprolite on Douglas fir-dominated hillslope | place: USA:California | collected 2013-09-17 | reverse complement strand
ACCATGCAAACGGTCGCGCCATTGCGGTGCAAGTCGCGCAGCAACTCCATTACCGCTTCGCCGTTCTTTGAGTCAAGGTTCCCGGTCGGCTCGTCAGCCATCAGAATCAGCGGATCACCGACGAGGGCGCGTGCCACGGCGACGCGCTGCTGCTGACCGCCGGAGAGTTGCGAGGGATAGTGGCGCAGCCGGTGAGCCATGCCGACGCGTTCCAGCGCGTGCTGCACCTTTTGCTTCCTCTCCGCGGCGCTCGTGCCTCGGTAGGTCAATGGCAGCTCTACGTTTTCATACACCGTCAAGTCGCCGATCAAGTTGAACGCCTGGAAAATAAATCCAATCTCCCGGTTGCGGATTCGCGTGCGCTCGCTGATCGAGAGATTTGCTACCGGCTGTCCGTTGAGCGTATACTCGCCGCCCGTCGGTGAATCGAGAAGTGTGAATTTCGGACAAGGCGTGCGTCTCGACCTCATCCGTATAAAACACTTTCTTAACGCTTTCCATCTTGATCAGTGTTGCGTTTGCGTCCGCCATTTGCTCTCCTTCAATGAGGATCTACGCCAAGAGTCGTCCTTGAGTTCCAGTCTTCTCCCTTGCCTAATCCACATCTCTCCCGGGACTCGGTGCGCATTTCCACCCTTTACTTCAAGCGCACCCGGTCGAAGTTGTCCCACGCGGACATGTCGGAGAGGATCACTTTGTCTCCGACCTTCAACCCCTGCAAAATTTCGATCGTGTTCACCGAACTCCGCCCCAACTTAACATTGACGCGCACCGCTTCCGATCCGTCATCAATGAGCTTGAAAATTCCGATCGTGCTGTCCGCCTGCCCGTGCACCGGCCGGCCCACATAAAGCACATCCTTCAAATTCTCGAGCTCCACAGTGCCATCCACGCTCAAGTCCGGCCTCGCGCCATTCGGCAGCGGATCGGTGATCGCTACGTCCACGGTCACAGTGCCGTTTAGAACGGAGGGATCGATCCGCGAAACGTGGCCGCTCACCACCCCGTTCCGCGTGTCAATCGTGGCTTTCTGCCCGATCGCCACGTCCTTCGCCTGCGTTTCCGCAATCTTGATTTCCGCTTTCAGCTTCTTGGGGTCCGCCACGCGCGCCATGTTTGTTCCCGGCGTCACCCGCTGTCCCACTTCCACCGGCACAAGCTGCAGCACCCCGCTGATGCCCGCGCGCAGGTGCAGCGCCTCCACCTGGCTTCGCCGCAATTGGTTCAGCGCCTTCTGCTGGTCCACGCGAGACTGCTGCGCCGCCAGCCGCGCCTTCGAGGACTCCGCCGCAATCTGCGTCCGTTCACTCTCCAGTTGGGCGCGGATCGCCAGTTGTTCTTCCTTCACCTTGGAAAGTTTCGCCGTCACCTCGGCCCCGATGCCTTGTTGAAAGAGCTTGTCGTCCACTTCGTGCTGGAGTTTTGACTGCTCGTATTCGCTGCGTACGGCCGCCTCCGCCGCTTTCTGGTTCATCAGCTCGCTGTTGACCTGCACCTTCAGGTTCGCGTAATCCGCTTTCGCGCCCTTCAGCAGGAATTCCGCATCCAGCGCGTCGCGTTGCAATTGTGGATCGCTCAATTCCAGAATGATCGAATCGGGCTTCACCACCGCTCCCGGCCGAAGCACAATTCGCTCTACGCGCGAATCCGTCTGCGCGGGAATCCACCGGATGTCTTCCGGGACAAGCGTCCCCAACCCGCGCACTTCCCGCAGCATCGGGCCGCGCTTCACTTCATCCGGCCAGATCGTGGCCCGGTCCACGCTTGGCGCGGCCGGCCGGAGCTTCGAGAGTCCATAGGTCACCCCTCCCACGAGGAGGAGTGCGACGGTGCCGTAGGCGATCCGTCGGATTTTCTTGGCGCGAGCGTTAGATGGTCGTTGGATGTCCATATATATTGTTACCTTCTAGAACGCAACTCTCCGGCCCCAGGTTCCCTTAATTAACTATATTTATTTTCAATGGTTTAGCCGGAAGGCCTTCCCCGAAATCTCCCCAAATCGACCGGAAATGGGATTACCCGTCCCGCCTTCGGACAAGCCCGCCTGCCCCAACCTCCTCGCCCTCTTGGCTTGTGTAGGGCCGGACTTCAGTCCGGCCTGGTTTCCTCTTCCTACCGGGACCACGGCAGCTTCACCCAAGCCGAGTTCTGCCGAGAAGAATCCAGTACCCCAGAAATGAACTGTACCCCCGCTACACCTTCCTCAACGCCCGGAACCAGCAGCGACGAGGCCATCGGTGCCCGCCCCGCGTTCCGTGCAGCAATCTGCTCAGCCAAATCCGCATAAAGTTGCGCGAACGCCTCCAGGTACCCCTCCGGATGCCCGGACGGGATGCGGCTCGCATGTTTCGCCGAAGCCGTCGCGCACGCCCCGGCCCGGCTGATCGTAACCGGCGGCTTGCCATACGGAGTAAACCGCAGATAGTTCGGATTCTCCTGCCCCCACTCGAGTCCCGCCTTCTCCCCATAAACCCGCAACCGAAGATTGTTCTCGTTTCCCGTAGCCACCTGGCTCGCCCACAACATTCCTCTCGCCCCGCCCTCAAATCGCAAGAGCACTTGTACGTTGTCGTCCAGTCTCCGCCCCGGCACGAAAATGGAAACATCCGCCGCCACCTGCTCGCAGCGCAGCCCGGTCACAAAGCACGCAATGTTGTAAGCATGTGTCCCAATATCCCCAAGCGAACCCGCCGGTCCGCTCTGCGCCGGATCGGTCCGCCAAACCGCCTGTTTGTGCCCGGTCGCCTCCACGGCCGTGGTCAGCCAATCCTGCGCGTACTCCACTTGCACCACGCGAATCCGCCCAAGCTCCCCGGCCTCGATCATCTCTCGCGCTTGCCGCACCACCGGATAGCCGGTGTAATTATGCGTCAAGCCAAAAATGAGCCCGCTCCGTCGAACGATCTCCGCCAGCGCCACCGCATCTTCCACCGTCGTGGTCAGCGGCTTATCGCAGATGACATGAATCCCCGCCTCCAAAAATGCTTTCGCCGGCTGGAAATGAACATGATTGGGCGTGACAATCGAGACGGCGTCGATCCGATCCGGCCTCCTCGCTTCCGCCGCAGCCATTTCCGCGAAACTTCCGTAAGCGCGCTCCGCCGCGATATGCAGGTCAAGGGCCCCGGCGCGGCTTCGCTCCGGATCGGAAGACAACGCCGCCGCAACCAGCTCAAAACGATCATCCATCCGCGCGGCAATACGGTGCACCGCTCCAATGAACGCTCCCGGTCCCCCGCCGACCATTCCGAGCCGCAGACGCCGGTTTTTTGCATCATTTGCTTTTGGATTCGCTGTCATGACCCTCGTCCCATTTCAAACAATCGTGCATCCCAGCAGGGAATTTGCACGCCCTTGTAGCCAAGCTTGGCGGCCCATGAAGCGACGCTCTTCGAACTGTTGAACGGCGCCGCATCCCCAACGAACTGCGCCAGAAAAATCGCTGCTCCTTTGATCGTTCTCATCGTTCCCTCAACTCCACCCTCCATCTACGATGAACTCCTGCGCCGTGCATTTTTCCGCCGCCTCCGATGACAGGAACAGCGCCATGTTCGCGACGTCATCGGGAAGCACGCGCGTCTTCAAGCATTGTCCGGCCATGATTTCCTTCTCCAGCTCCGGCGTATACCACAATTTGATTTGCCGCTCCGTCCAGACAGCCCCGGGTGAAATCGTGTTGACTCGTATGCCGAACGGGCCAAACTCGCGAGCCAGAACTCGGGTCAACCCGGTCACAGAAGCCTTGGACACGTTATATATAGGAAGGCCAGTTAGCTTGAGCCTCCAAATAATCGAGCCAAGATTGATGATTGCCCCTCCGCCAAGCCGCTTCATCTGCGGCGCCACGGCTTGCGCCGCAAAGAACATGTGCCGCAAGTTCACCGCGATCCGCTCGTCCCAGTACGCCGGCGTGACTTGCTCCATCGTGTGCCGGTCGTCGTTCCCCGCATTATTGATGAGCACTCCAATGTCGCCCAACTCGACGCGGACTTTTTCGACAGCGGCTTGCAGCGCGCCGACATCGCGCAGATCGCAGGTGAGGAAGAGTGGCGCCGTCCCCGTGTCTTTCTGAATCTCAGCGACGAGCGCCCGGCTCGCTTCCTCCGCAATATCTACGAAGCCTACTCGCGCCCCCTGCCCGCCGAACGCGCGCGTGAAGGCCGCACCAATCCCGCTTCCTCCGCCGGTAATGAAGACCGTTTTGTCGGCGAGGCCCGCGTAGCTTGACGGTCTGCCTGTATCCATATTTCTCAGCCGCCACGATTCCGGCGCGAGACGCTACTCTACTCATTTTCCTCCTCAAAGCAAATCTCCGCACGCCGTCACCAAAGACAGCCTGTCTTAATGGAAACTGAAGGTAATTTAGCTACGATGAATGAATATTATCTAAATTCTGACATCGTACTATTGACTTTGAATGTAAATAGGAGCGTATCTGCACTCGTACATCCGTTCTACCGTCCGTGCATGGATTCAGGGGCCATGTTAGAGAATGGAGGAAACATGATTAAGCGGTTGCCTTACCTCATACCCTTGCTGTTTCTTGCTGTGCTGGCCGTGCCGTTGCGGGCTTCCCCCCCGATTGGAGCTGTTGTTCAGACCTGGCATTATGATCCGCAAGCGAACACTGTCACAATTCGGATCGTGAATATCTCAGAGAAGGATATAACTGCCTTCAATATCTCCATAACCGAAACCTTTGGCGACCATAGCGTAAATAACCATGAAAAGCTCGTTGACATGCTGGCCGCAGTCGTATTGGTCCAGCAGATAAAGGGAACTCCTGATGAAGACCGTATCCGAACACAATTAGGCGACGGAACACTATCGGCCCACCAAAGTCGTGACCGGATTTTTAGCTATGCTGACGGAAAAGTTGTTGCGGATTTTCACGCTACAATAGACGTAGTGGCATACGCTGATGGCAGCGCCGAGGCAACGAACACTGCGGCCCTCGCCAGATTACGAGAACACCGTAACGCGGAACTCCATTCCTACCAAAAAGCCAACCAGATTCTCAAAGAGGTTCTCGCAGATTCCGCAATTCAAACTCCTAGTGAGGAGGCAACTGCGCGTTTAGAAAAATTCCTGATGGTCTGGAAAGCGCAGCCCCATTTTGACGTGGATATGGAACCTGGCACCATTGAAGCAGTGGTACGAGATTTGAAAAATGCTCCCCGTGTTGCGGCAGCGCAACGCATTGGCGAGGCGGAGTTCTTGCAACGATATGCGGCGGAAAAAGAGCAGCACATATCAATGCTTTCAGCTCACGCCCAACTTAAAACAGGAAGTGCCCAATGAAAGCGTTGAAAACGGCATTACTGTTGGTTGTTCTTTCTCTTTGCGCCAGATGTGGTAACTCGCAGCAGTGCGGCACCCCAAGTGCATCGTTGTCTTACGCAAACGACGCTACAGTCGCCTGCCCAACTTCAAGTTCCTATTCGTACGTAGTTGAAGCAATATCCAAAGTCAGAACGTACAATTTTCGATGCACAGCGGACAGCAACGTTTCACCTCCACCCAATCCGGGCGCAGTCTACTGGTCTCTTACCGGATCGAATGAGACGGGGTATGGGGCAACGTACTGTAATTACTCCTCTCCTTATTCAACTTATACGTGCCCACCATTTATGTATGTGAATGTAACCAGAGCATCAAGTCCCACAGATTATAACCGTTTTTATAATCAGGCTTACAGCTACACGGCAGCTAATGGAAGCTGTCCCCAGACAAATTTCGTGCAGGACTTTCAGCAGTGTAATGGTTTGGCATGCAACACCCCCGTCTGTCAACCCGATTGTCCACCAAATCTACGGACTTGCTGTACGTACTCGCCCGTTATACTTGACATAAGCGGACAAGGCTTCTATCTGACCAATGCTCAGAACGGAGTTGTCTTCGACATTTCTAGCACCGGCAATCCTATCCAGATGGGCTGGCCCACAGCCGGGTCGGGCAATGGGCGGGTGGCAGGCCCCTAACGGCTAGGCGCGAAGTGGGTGCCGCACACGCCGGGTTTGCGTGTGCGGGTTTAGAGTCAACTTCACGCACCATATTACAAAGCTCGGCAACGGAATCGGCGTGTCGAGCCGGGTGCACCGCCTGCCGCCACAAGCGCTAACCCAGGGACCAAGAATATCGCTGGCGAGAATTGCGGACTTGGGACTGTCCGGTGCGCAAACGACCTGTTTTGAAACCGTCTAAGCCAATGCCAGCCGCCTGACCTTGATCCGGTCGGCGCGAATCTGCGCAAGATCGTACTGCGCCTGCTGCGTCAGCCAGCTTTCGGCGCTGCCTCCGAAGACCTTGGACAATCGCACGGCCATTTCGGGAGAAATCCCGCGCTTCTCGTTCACCAACTCCGACAGCGTCGTGCGCGTGAGCCCCAGCCCTGCGGCAGCGTCCGTGATCGTCAGACCCAGCGCCTCAATGCACTGCCGCAGCACGAAGCCCCCGAGGTGCGGTGGATTCTTCATCGCCATGGTTCATTCTTCCTCAACGGTAATCGACATAATCAACCTCCAGGGCTTCCCGGTCGGCAAAGCGGAAAATGACCCGCCATTTGCGCGAACGCTTTCCCGCCCAATGAACCTCTGCCCCCCTACAAATGTCCTATTGTTCGATCCTCTACGCCGATTTCTTCAGCGCCGCACTTCTGCGGCGGGTCGAAGTATGGCGTCCCGAGGATTCTCCCTTATTGCGCCCGGGCTGAATCAGCACATTTGCCGGAATGCCGAATTTGTCATGCAGTTCGCGGATCATATTAAGGGACAGCGAGCGCTTACCCCGCAGTACCTCGTAGACCCGCGTGCGTTGGCCGATTACTCCGATCAAGGCGCGGGAATCTTTCCCTTCCTGTTCGAGCCGGAATTTGATGGCTTCCACCGGATCAGGAAGTTCCATGGGATAGTGTTCGCGCTCATAGGCTTCGATCAGCGTTGCCAGGACATCCAGTTCGTCGCCTTCCGGCGAGCCCTCCGGTGATTTCCATAGCGACTCCACACGCCGCAGCGCCTGTTCGTAATCCCGCTCGTTCTTGATGGGCTTAATTTCCATAGTTCACCGTTTTCACATCGACCCTGTCGGTCAGACCCAGAGGCTCAATGCACTGCCGCGGCGCGAGGCCCCGGTACCGTGGTCTCTTCATCACCATGGTTCAATCCCCTCAGTGGCAATCGACATAGTCTATGTCCAATGCTGTGCTCCGATTAGGGTATCAGCCCTTAGCGCCCAGAAATGCCGTACTCTTAGATATTCCCGGTGCCCATTCAAACAGACACCCTGCTATCCCTCAGCATCCAAACCACTTACAAGTAACCATTGACAAACGATACCAATACGCTATAATGGTTTGGTCAGTCGGCACCGTTCCTCAGTGCCCTGCGAACCATGCGCGCCCGCCTGGCGGTCCTTCTAACCCCTTCAGATCTCCGCAGCCTTGCGCTTCCGCCCCGTTCCCGTCACCATCGGGGCTGTGACGAAAGTCGGTCCCTCCTAACTTCTTCAAAGACGGGGCTTTACATCCCGCCCACAACCTGTGACGCCCGTAACTCCTTTAGAATCCGCTTTTACGAAAACTGCCGGGTGTCACTCGCTCTTTCTTCTCTCTTTGCGCTCTTTTTACAAAGAGCGTTTGACAACCCCTCTGCAATCAATAGGATCCGCACTCTTTCCAAAAACAGCCGGGTGGCACCACTCCATTTCCCTCCAACGCCCCGACAATTCCGCAGGCTAGTCTTTTTCAATGAACCCCTGTATTTTCAAGTGCTTGCGCACTCTTTTTCGCGACGGCGGCATCGTAAGTCCTTTCATTTCTGCACCTTTCGCACTCTTTTCATCACCACGGGGGGTGTAGGGGGTGTCTCCTCCCCGGAATCGCGAATCGTTGTATCATCTCACTCCGTGAACATCCTCCTGAACGAAGTCGAATGCCGGGTCCTGGGCTCCCTCATCGAAAAAGAGATCACCACCCCGGAATACTATCCTCTTTCCCTGAACGCCCTCGTCAACGCCTGTAACCAGAAATCGAACCGCGATCCGGTCATGAATCTCGACGATGCCGCCGTCCGCCAAGCCCTGCATTCTTTGGACGGACAATCCCTTGTCCGCTCCGTCAGCGCCGCGGACAGCCGCGTCACCAAGTACGAGCACCGCCTCCAGGAAGCCTTCAACTTCTATCGTGACGAGATCGCCATCCTCTGCGTCTTGTTGCTTCGCGGCCCGCAGACCCCCGGCGAACTTCGCACTCGCGCCGAACGCATGCATCCTTTCGACGACCTGAGCGCCGTGCAATCCAGCCTGCAACATCTTATGAAGCGCGAGCCTCCGCTCGTCAAAGTTCTTCCACGGCAGCCCGGCACCAAGGAAGCCCGCTACGCACATCTCTTGGCAGGCGACGTGGAGGGGCTGGATGCAAAGCCGGCAGCGGTGCCGCAGATCACTCCCGCGTCCGCCGACGGGCAACGGATGGCGCACCTGGAGAGGGAAGTCGCCGACCTTCGCAACGACGTCGCAGACTTTCAAAAGGAGGTCGCAGACCTGAAGCAACAATTCGCTCAGTTCAAAAAGCAATTCGAGTAGGACAAACCGGACGAATGAAACTGCTTGTCATCTGGCCCGGCTTTTCGCGAACACTGAGTTCGCAACGAACGAAAGGTTGAAAGCGGAATTCGTTGAAAGGAATTTATAAAAGTACATGGCGCGCCCGGAGGAACTCGAACCCCCGACCCTCTGCTTAGGAGGCCGAGGTGCTCTACGAGGAAGATTTTGTTTGTCTCGTAGGCTCGGGTCGGCGGGTTGGGCCCCGCCGGCTCACACTGAAACAATACTTGGAGCTTCCTCACGCGCTGGTTGAGACTCTGGACGGCCAGCAGACATTGGTGGACCGGCCTCTGGCCCAACTCGGGTTGAAGCGACGTGTTGGACTCAGTATTCCATTCTTTGTGCCGGCAATCTTCGCGATCGCGAGCACCGATCTGGTCCTCACTGTTCTGCGCAGATTGGTGCAAAAGACTGCTTCGATGGTCGGCGTCCACGTGGCAGAACCACCCCGGGAGATCAAGGGCTTTCCCTACTTCATGGTGTGGCACCCGCGGCTCACGGCTGAGCCTGCGCATGCCTGGTTTCGCGAACACTTGCGGACCGCTGCTCGGGCAATTTGAACGGGAACTACACTCCGCAATGCTCGATGCTGTAAGCAGCGTTCCATCCGAGCGAGAGTGGAGATGCGAAGTCGTGCGACCCCTTCGAGCTAGGGGTTGTGGTTCGCCAAAACTCTCACGGACCGTAGAATCAGTAACGTACTGCAGTGTTCGGCCACGAATAACTCCGGGCCATGTTCAATGTGCTCTTTCTCTGGGTCGGAACGCTCGCTCGCGTGTTTCATAGCCGTCGGCATCTCGTCCTGGAGAACCTCGCGCTCCGACAGCAGCTCACTGTGCTGAAGCGTCGCCACCCGAGGCCGATGCTGAGCCGCTTTGACAAACTCTTCTGGATCATTGCCCATCGGTTCTGGTTCGCCTGGAAGAGGCTTTGATCGTCGTCCCCCGCTCCCGGAAAACTCCTCGCACGAGGTTGCGCCAGTGTTTCTGCATCGGCGCAACCCGTCTCAAGGACTTTCAGAATTTGAGCTTGATGCCGAATTGGATTTGGCGGGCGCCTGAGGTTCCATCGGCACGGCGCACTTCCAACGTCGATTGTCCAAAGGTGCCCGAATTAGACGTGAGATTCCCGGGTTGGCTGAACTGAACGCGGTTGAAAAGATCGTAGGCCTCGGTGCGCAATTCCAGGCCCAGGCGTTCGGAAATGTGGATGGTCTTCTGCAAAAGCATGTCCCAATTATTGATCCCAGGGCCTCGGAAGCGGTTACGCCCGAGGTTTCCGCCACGCCCGAATGGCGGGTCAGGGAAAAAAGCTAAGTTTGGGCCAGTTTGGGTGCGGGGATTGCTGACCGGCAATGCAACGGCGGCCGGATTGAAGTCAGGACGCTGGACTTCGCCCACATGCGCGGTGTCTAGATCGGTGAAAATATCAAACGGAAGACCGCTAGAAAAAGTCGTGATACCTGCCACCTGCCAGCCCTCAAGAATCTTGCCGGCCGGCCCGCCGGCCAGATGACTGTGCCCTTGGCCGATCGGAATCTCCCACACATAGTTGAGGACAAGCCGCTGCCTCACGTCGAAGTCGGAATTTCCTCGCTCGGCTGCCAGATCAAAAGAGCTTCGGGGGAACTCTTGATTGCCAGCCGTCGGCACCAGCGGGTCAGAGGAATTATCAACAGTATGAGACCACGTATAGGCTGCCTGCATGGTGATGCCATGCGAGAGCCGCTTCGTGATGTTCACTTGCAGGGCGTGATAAATCGAGGAGGCCGCGCCGGTGAAAAAGGCCGCGTGGAGGAAGGCGTTATTGTTGACCGCATCGAAGGGCAGCACCCCCGATTCGGCACCGAAATAGAGATTGTTGAACTGCAAGACCGTTTGCGGCACGCCGAGAGCCTCCAACTGCGCCACAAGTGCCGGCTGTGGCGGATTGCCGTCCAGGACCCTGATTAGGCGGGTGCCCCTGGATCCCACGTAATCCACTTCAATGAGCAAGTTGTGTAATGGCTCCTCCTGGATCCCAAAATTCCAGTTTTGGCTGTAGGGCATGCGTAGATGGGGATCCACAAGGAATGGGAAATTGCCAGCTCCGTTGTTTACAACAGCAGTCGCTGTGAGGGTTGGCGGAAGCGGCAGTGTGGAGACCGCAGGTCCGCCAGCTGTCGGATTGAAAGTGGGGGCAAAAAAGATCTGCTGGAACGGCGGATTACCGCGCGTAAGTCCGAGCAACTGGCCGAACACCCGGTCGTGGAAGATGCCGTAGCCCGCGCGGATCGACGTCTTGCCCCGTTTAAAGGGATCCCACGCGAATCCGATGCGCGGCTCGAAGTCATGCCAGTCGTTGTTGTAAAGCGGAGGCAGCCCCTTGTCTTTCTCTCCGGCAATCACGAAAGTGAACGGAGCCGGCTCACTAGGATTCGTGAAGAGGGTAGAAAGCAGATTGTTCACTTCATAGGGAACACCGTTGAATTGATAGCGCAAGCCATAGCTCAGGGTGAAGTTTGGAAGAATCTTGTAGGAGTCCTGCACGAAGGCGCCGAACTCGGGTTGGCGGAAGCCGCGGGGATCATCGGGCGTGTGCTTGCCGCCCTTGTCAAAAAACTGTGCTTGAGTTTGAGAGCCGACCGCGCCGAACAGAGACCAGACCACGTTTTGCAGCGTGGTATTCGAGTCAACCGCCGATATGCCAGTCTGAAAAGCAGGTACGCCAAAATTGGAGAAATTGTTGAAGTCAACGGTAGTCCGTGAGAGGAACTCGTTGGTGCTGTTTGAATAGACCTTGCGGAATTCGAAGCCGACCTTCCATGTGTGCCGTCCCCTCACCAAAGTAACGTCGTCACCGACGGTATAAGTACCGCTGAATCGTTTGGAGCCATTTCTGTCTACTTGAAGCAGGCAGCCGAAGCCAGAGAGACCGGGCAAAGGAAAATCCTGTCCTCGGCTAAAAAGATCAGTGGGGCCGAAGCTGTTGAATACGTCCAGACCTTGACAGGTCAGGGGGAAATTAATGCGGTTCGCTCCGAACCGGAAGTCATTTACAACTCGCTGACCTAGCACGGATGTCAGGTGGAGAGAGGCATCCTGTCTGCGTTGCAGGGTGCCGGTGCCGCCCAAATCAGGAAGGAAATCTGTGTGGGCAAAGTTGGGGTCCTCGAACCGATTGAGCGTATAGCGGACCATGAGAGTTTCGTCGGGCGTGAAGTTGTGATCTACCCGAGCAGTTACGTTGTCCCCAGTAGTGTCCGTCTTGCTGGGAAAATAGAGCAGACTGCGGACATCATCCACTTTGGATCCATTTGGAGCCGGATACAACGCCAAGATCTTCTGAATAAGCGGATCCAAGGGCAATCCGAAACTGTTGTTCGGCGAGGAGGGCGTGCTTACGTCCACCGGTATCGGAGATGGCAATGGGTTCCCCTTGGCATCGTGCGTAATGGTGAACTGCCCCGCTTTGAACTCAGGAGTGGGTACGGTGCTCGTGTTCGTCAGAGTGGTGACGAAGCGCTGTCCCTCGTAGTTCGCAAACCAGAAAGTCTTGTTTCGCTTGATTGGCCCCCCGACAGAGCCCCCGAAGATATTGCGGACATAAGAATCCTTCGGTTCCACTTGCCCGGCTGAATTGACTTGGTGATTGAAAAAGTCGCGGGCGCCCAGCGCGTCGTAACGCCCAAACCAATACAGGTCGGAGTGAAAGTCGTTGGTTCCTCTCCTGGTGACGATGTCAACTACCGCGCCGGTGTTGCGTCCAAACTCGGGCAGCAGGTTGCTGGTGATGACGCGAAATTCCTGAACGGCGTCGGGATTCAGTGAGGTCAGTCCCGGCTGGGGTTGCGATAATCCAGGAATCTCCGCGTCATTGTTGTCCGTGCCGTCCAGCAGGAAGTTGTTGTTTCGCTCGCGGGAACCATTCACTGACAAACCCTGCAGCAGAGAATTACTCTGGATCGTGCCCGGCGAAAGCAGAGCTAGTTGATAAGGGTCTCGCAAGACCAACGGCAGACTCGTTATCTGTTGGGTTGTGACGATGTTTCCGATCTGTGCGTCGTTCAAATCGACGGGAGCAACCGACTCTCCGGTCACGGTAATCGACGGGAGCAACCGACTCTCCGGTCACGGTCACTCTTTCCGTGACGCCACTAGGTACGAGTATTGCATCGAGGTTTTGAACTTGGTCGACGGTGAGCTGTACCCGCGAATATTCCACCGTGCTGAAGCCTCGTTTTTCGATGAGAACATCATAGATTCCTGGAACTAGGCCCGGAATCCGGTAAGTTCCGGACTGGCTAGTAAACGCGTTGCGCGATGTGTTTGTCGCGCTATTCTGAGCTGTTATTTGGGCCTGTGGAACCACACCGCCTGTACTGTCCTTGATTGTGCCCGTTATTGATGCCGTCTGAGCTAAGGCTGATTGCGCAAGGAAGGACACGAAGAGCAGGGAAATCGAAATACTGATACGCCTAATCATGGGACTTCTCCCCCCGGCTGGGATTGCCGTTACAGTTGAAGAGTCCTCCAATCGAGAAACGGTTGCTTGGGAGAAATGATGTCGCCCTTCCTCGATCGCGTCAGTATTGGCGAAATGGACGGTTTTCCGTGGCTATCATCCTCCTCCTTTCGCCCTGTGCATCAGCAAGATCATCACGCAGCATAAGATAAAAGGGAACGTGCACCTCTTTCCAGACCTGGGATGAGAGCAGCCGAACTCAGCAAGCCACTTGTTGCCCTGTCCCGAGCGTAAGATCTGAAGCATTCCTTCGTGATTAGATACTCCTCGGCCCCGCGTCCGCCGCCGGCATAGCCGGTGCAGATGCCGTTCGCAGGAACACGTTCTTATCGCCTCCCTTTTCCGCGCTCCGCTCGATCTCGATCGAGCCCTTGAAGTATGCTCCGTCTTCGATGATGATCTGCGCCGTCGTCAAATCTCCGGTCACCGAACCGTCCTTCTTGATCTCGATCTTGCCCTTCGCACGGACATTACCGTTCACGCTTCCGTACACGATCACCTGGCCAGCAATGACGTCGGCTGTCAACTTTGCTGTCGCTCCGACGGTCAGCTTCCGCTCATCGAGATGGACCAGGCCTTCAACTGTTCCCTCAATGTAGAGGTCCTCGTTGCCCGAGATTTCGCCTTTCACATGCAGGCTAGATCCGAGCCGCGCTATCGCTCCCGCAGGTGGCAGATTTGTTTGCCCATTCTTCGGTTCCGGGTCCGCACCTTGCGGTGTATGCGATTTCTTGTTAACCCACATCGGACCTCCTAAAGGACAGGAGCGCAGCTGACATATAGAGTCGGCCGTGCATTATTTCAGGTCTCATTACTGGTCATCTGATAAGTGCTCTAAACATCTTCCCATTCGCCTTGAACGCGTATGCCGGGCATTCTCTCCACTTCTCAAAGAGTCTTGCGTTGTTCTTCAGTTGCAGCAAGGCAGACGCCACCACTTCCGCGCTCGGCATATCTGGATCCGCCGCAACAGAGAAGCATGTCGATTCGGGGCGGGGCGAGATAATACGTACGAATTTAGAGTCCACCAGGAAGTGCATGCGGCCAGCTGTCAGGCGGTAACTTTCACCATAAAGCCGCTTGGCTCCAGTCAGCAAAGCAATGCGCTTCAAGTACTTCGTGGCACGCCGGGCGGGCGTGCATTTGGTTCGCTTTCTCATTGCGAGCCGATCACTGCGCACGGGAGAACACCTGGCCGTCCGCCTTATACGCCAGCCCGTTCTGAACGGCCCACTTGTCAAACAGCGCTGGATTGTTCGTGAGCTGTAGCAGCGCCGTAGCAATTTCCTCCGCTCCCGGCATGTCTTTGTGCACGGGATAAAAGCAAGTTTGCTCGTATGCACATCCGGGATCGGTCAGGTCTCGCAGCAGCCTGACATACCTATCGCCCACATGAAATCGCATCTTGCCGACGTCCAGGACATAAGCATCATCCATTTGCGTCGCGCCGGTGAGGGCAGCGATTCGGCGCAGATATCTTTTCGCGCGCTCCTTGCGGTCGAAGGGGTATAGACCATCCGAATTGTTTTCAAAGCGGTTGCCTGCCATTACTGCCACACCTCCCAAGTTTGCGATGTGGAGGCCCTCCCCTAAAAGGTTGGTGTGTCGCTGTTGCTCTGGGGCCATTGCTCTAACGAAAGGCCTGCGGTGCAGGCCAGCGAACACAAACCTCCACACGATCAGGGCGAGGAACGCGATCATAGATAGATTTACACGCGACATACTGTTACCGCCGGGGTTGGAGTGGACTACCGCCAGCGTCCGATTCAGCCCGATGCCACCGAAGTCGTACACTGCCAGCCTGTGGTGTCGCTAGCGCCTAGCGCGCGGTTAGCCGCCTGCGATGGGATGAACCATCAAGACTTCGTTCTGCTCGCGCGTGACTTTCTCGAGGCGTTCGCCGGTTGCCATGTCGAACGGCTGCGCGCCGGTCTTGGCTTCATATTCGGCAATTACTTTGTTCACTTCATCCATGTCAGCGGTTGCCGGATCGTATTCGAGAAGCGTTGTGTCACCTTGAGATGAGAATGTCAGAATCTTGGCTTTCATGTTCGATCTCCTGCGGGACGTCCAGGTTTGGTCTAGTGCGAGGACGGAGTCGGCGGGTTTGGGTCCCTGCAGGACATATTGCACCGTTTTCCGGAGTTGTCAAGACGGCATTCGCGGTGCAAATGAGGATCGCGACATGGTTCAGTGACCTACCTGCTGGTGGTACAGGAAATACGCA
>WNFI01599513.1_pt1 | contig 15332 bp, 15 predicted proteins | sample 5400471 | NCBI WGS metagenome assembly WNFI01 (sample SAMN13153348, study PRJNA577476) | soil metagenome | isolation source: 100 cm saprolite on Douglas fir-dominated hillslope | place: USA:California | collected 2013-09-17 | reverse complement strand
GCTTTAATCCGGCGCCCGACGGTTAGGGCAGGTCTTGCGGTACTTTTCGAGAGGTAGGAATCTCCGCCATTCCTCTTCGGTGAGATTTCGAGTCAGGCGATCACAGGCCTCGTCGATCAAATCTTGATGATGTATGGGGTCGCGAGCAACGATGATTTCCTGCATGCCGGCAGCAGCGCTTGCCAGGTCGCGCCCGTCGGGGCTAAAGGCTACGGCCTCAACGGACCCTTCCAGGCTGAACCGCGAAACCTCCTTGCCGCCGATCACATCGAGTAGCCGTACGGTGTGATCCTCACTTCCAGCCGCCATTTGGCGCCCATCCGGGCTGAACGCCACCGCCCCAACGCGAGCCTGGAAGTTCAGACGCGATATCTCTTTTCCGTTGAGCGCTCCGAACACCCGCGCCGTGCCATCGAGACTTCCAGCACCCACGTAGTTCCCGTCCGGACTGAAGGTCACGGCTCCGACCCGATCTTGGAACCTCAACCGCGACACCTCTTTGCCGCTGAGCGCCTCGAACACCCGCGCGGTTCCATCCATGACCCCGACGGCCACGTAACGGCTGTCCGGACTAAAGGCCACCGCCCCGACCGCAATCCTTGCCTCCTCCTGCGGGTCTTGCACATCTAACCGCAATACCTCTCTTCCGTTGACCGCCTGGAACACGCGGGCCGTTCCATCCCAACGTCCGGCGGCTACGTAGCGGCTGTCCCGACTGAAGGCCACGGCCAGAACGGGAAACTTACCCTCTTCTTGAGGATCTTTAAGTGTGAAGCGCGACACTTCGTTGCCGTTGAGTGGATCGAACGCGCTCAACGTACCGTCGTCGCTCCCGGCGGCCAGGTGGTGACCATCGGGGCTGAACGCCACTGCATTAGCCTGAAGCTTCAGACGTGAGACCTCGATGCCGTCAGCCGCCCTGAAGACTTGCGCTAGGCCATTCGCGGTCCCCACAGCCACGTACCGCGAATCGGGGCTAAAAGCGACTCCCTCGACAAGGCCACGTACGGTGAGACGCGAGGTTCCTTCGGAGACCGGCTCGAATACTCGCAGAGTTTTGTCTTCACTCCCTGCAGCCACGTAGCGCCCATCAGGACTGAAAGCCACTGCTGCAACGGGAGCCTGGAAGATGAGCCGCGAGACCTCTTTTCCGCTGGCTGCGTCGAACGCGCGTGCCGTGCCGTCCGCACTTCCGGCGGCAACGTAGCGCCCGTTCGGACTGAAGGTCACGGCCCCGACGCGATCTTGGAAGCTCAGCCGCGAAAGCTCCCTGCCGCTCGCCGCTTCGAATACTCGCGCCGTGCTATCCCGACCTCCCGCGGCCACGTAGCGTCCATCGGGGCTGAAGGCCACCGCATCAACACTGTCTTGGAACGTCAGTCGCGACACCTCCTTGCCGCTCAGCGCCTCGAAGACCCGCGCCGAGTCATCGTCACTCCCGGCGGCCGCGTATCGCCCATCTGGGCTGAACGCCACCGAACGAACCTCATCGCCGAAGGTCAGCCGGGAGATCTCTCTTCCATTGGCCGCATCGAACACTCGCGCCGTATTATCCCAACTCCCCGCGGCAGCCACGTGGCGCCCATCGGGGCTGAAGGCCACCGCTACAACAGACCCCTGGAACGTCAACCGCGACACCTCCTTGCCGCTGAGCGCCTCGAACACCCGCGCTGTGTGACCGCTCGCGGAAGCCACGTAGCGCCCATCCGGACTGAAGGTCACGTCCTCAACAGGGTCGCCAACTTCACCTCCTATTCTCGGGTCATACTCCTTTACGGCCACCCGCCAGACCTCTTTGCCGTTGGCCGCCTCGAACACGCGCGCCGTTCCGTCCGCACTGCCCGCGGCCACGTAGCGCTCGTCCGGACTGAAACTCACGGTATGAACTTGCTCACCGAAGGCTAGCCGCGACAGCCCTTTGCCGCTGGCCGCCTCGAACACCCGAGACGCGTCCCCACTTGCGGTCGCCAAATAGCGCCCCTTGGGACTGAACACCACAGCAACGACAGAATCATCGTGCGGGATTTTGAAGACAGGCTTGGCCAAAAGACCGAGCGTGGCTCGTAAGGCTGATTCATTCTCGAGCGAAGGGGCCAAGCGTGTCGATTCGATTGCCAGCAAAGCACTCCGCTCCAACAACGCAGCGCTCTCGTTCCTGGCCAGATTCGCCTGGGCCGCTAACCGCCCCGCGTCCGCATCTCTTCGCTGCCGTTGGACCTTTTGCTGCTGCCAGGCCCACACACCGACGAAGCACGACAATAGAACCGCGGTAGCAAGACCCCAGGCCGCCGCCTGAAAGCGCCGCCGCCGTCTGTCTCGCCGCTTCAGTTCGTCGAATGGAACTCCGATGGCGCCTGCGATCAATCTAAGCCGGGCGTTGGCTCTGGAATCGCGTCCCGTTCGAATGTCTGCGGCTAGAGGTTCGGCGGCGGGCCGGGTTTCCTCGATTTGACCGTCCGCGCGGATGCCGAAGCGCAGAGCGGCAGGAAAGCATTCCAGCTCACTGTTCGCTCCCCCGAAGCTCTCGGGCTCTCCGCTCGCAATGAGTGCAAAGATTTTTGATTCGCGGCCTAACTCTTTGAAGGTTCGAATCTCTTCGTTTACCCACTTAGAACCGGCGGCACTCGGGGAACATACGACAAACAAGGAATGCGATTCATGTAGCGCATTTCTTATCGCCGCACCAAGATCAGCAGACGCCGATGTTTCTGCCTTGTCGCGATAGATCGGATAGAGCCGGCGCGGGACTTTGCCTTCGGGGGTATCGCGACCGACTAGTCGACGAGGGATCCGATAGTGCTCCAGCGAGGTCTGGAGCCACTCGGCAAAAGCCTCATCTTCTCGGGCGTAGCTGATGAACCCCCGATATTTGAAGGGTTCCAGCGATACCGACGAAGTCTTCAAAGCAGATCTCCGAATTAACGTCACGGAGTTTTTCGGATCTTCCGCAGTTGTACGCGAAGAGAGCCGTACTCCGGCCGGGGCTTGTCATTGCGAGCGTGTATGGCTGCAACGAGAGCGGGATCCAAACGGACCGCCGCGTCATCACTATCGAGCCGAGCTTGCGATGCACTTCCTCGTGAAGCAGAGAGTCGCACTGACGATGGCGCGCAAATGCGAGCAAGCCGTTGGTGACGACGACTAGCGCCACCACAAAGACAAACAGCTTGGTCCGCATCACTCGGCAAGGCTTTAGCCCAATCTCGGCATTTTAGTTTATACCAGAGAACGGCTCACCTATTTCGATCAGAAAATCGCGTGATTCGCCTGTTTCCAAGGTTTAGCAGAAACAAGCGGTAAATGGGTTCCCAGCTCTGCATCGGCGTCGCCCTTCGCCAGACTTGGCTGTTCTCGTCGAACCATTGCACCACAGATTCGTGCTCCGGATTCAGGCCTTCTCTATCAGCGACGGTCTCGTTTTTTGGTCTCGGCTCAAGTTTTGGCGAACGACAGGCCAGCCACCCTAAAACCTTCTGCTCTCGCCGGGGGATCGTCACTTGGTGAATGTTTGAGTTTGAGGGCATTGATCCAAATACTCGATCTCCGGCGACACCCAATCGCGCCATTCCTGCAGGCTCATGTTGCGGCTGAGTTTCCTGCAAAGTTCCTCCGGCCAAGATTTAGGCGCAGGCCATAAACGGATTGTGTGGTCATCGCTACCCGAAGCGGTGAGGTAACCGTCAGGGCTAAACACCGCCGCTCTCACGTAGAGTTCATGTCCTTCTAAGGGTACCCCGATTGCCCGACCAGTAACTGCGTCCCATAAGCAAACGCAACTCTGCAACCGGAACTCCGTGGCCTTAACCACCCTCCCCCAACACGCCTGACGTGCAGGCCAGATCTGATGTTGCTTTGTGGAATTCACCAATACATATACTGCGAAGATCAGGTAAACTCTCTGCGAAAGAAAAAGCTTGGACGAGGCTTCTCGTCACCATGGGCCAGGTCCCGCCCCTTAAGGATAAACTCTTGAAACAGTGGGATGTTTTCCTGAGCCACGCGTCTGAGGACAAGCAAGCCGTTGCGCTGCCTCTTACCGACGCATTGCGCCGCGCGGGAGTGCGCGTTTGGCTCGACAAGTTCCAGATCGAGATTGGCGATAGCCTCAGGCAGAAGATTGATGAAGGTCTCGCTAATAGTCGCTTCGGAGTGGTAATTCTGTCGGAGGCATTCCTCACCAAGCATTGGACAGGACGCGAACTCGATGCTTTGTGGGAACTCGATGTGGTGCTACCCGTCTGGCATGGCATCGACAAGAAGATACTGACGAAATACTCGCCGCTGTTAGCCGGTAAGGTGGGAATTTCCACCACGGAGGGAATCGACGTAGTAGCGCAGACTATTGCGGCTCGCCTCTTCAAACCCAAGGATGATTCTCAGAAAACCTCAGCACACATCGCGAGCTCGCTCGCGGCACTGCTGGCCAGACCCGCCCCAGTGAACGAGCTGGTCGGCTTCGTTGCCGACCACCCACAGATCCTGACGCGTTCTCTGGGAGTATACTTCAGTTCAGAAGACCTGTTTCGCGTTGCCGTGCCGCTTGGGGCGAACCTCGTCGACTTCTGCACGGCGACCTATCAGCCTTCAATCGGTCGACTTAGCGACTATCACTTTGTTCTGTTTGGGCCGGTCGCCCCAGATCTATTCGATGGCGGCCGGGTGGGCGCGGCATTGGATTCCGCAGTAAATCGGGCAAAGAGCATTGGAGCGTGGCTGCAATCCAACACCCCTGCGGCGCGTGAGGTGTTGCGCGATGTGCCCACTACAGTGCTGACCAAGGTCGTTGCTGGCCGCAGACCACAGCCCGATTCGCCGATGGTACAAGCTCTGCAAAATCTTAACGATGAGCTGATCAGAGTTCAGGTTCGAACGTACGATTGGCTCTTGGACAGCGCGTTGGCACTCGCCGAAGGTGGTGACGACCAATGATCGATCAGGAATGGCTCGGCAACCTGGATTTCGTAAGGCCTGATGGACTTCGCATTCATGGCTTGGCTGGCGTGGGTAGCGAGAAAGTTGCTCTTAAGGCGACCAGCCCTAATGGAAAACAGCTGGTGCTGAAGACCTATCGGAATGTTTTGGGATATCACATCCGGGAAGTCCCGATGCTTCTTTCCGAGACACCTATGTATGACGTGAACAGGCTGAACCGGAAGCTGGAACAGCTTGTCGGGGACGAGACATTCGACGAAATGACTTGCGAGTATGATCGACTCTTCTCAAGCGTCATACGAATTCTTTATCAGGGCTGTACCGAGAATACGGAGAGCAAAGCGAATGTTCCCATGGTGGTGGCTACGCTCTCTGGGTTTCTGGCACGCTCAGATCCAGGGGCCTTGGCATTTCTACTCGCCACACCTATGATAAATCGTCGGCTGCGAGAACTGGCTGGCTTGACTCCCGCTCCCGGTAATCCCGCCAGCAGGTTTGTTCACGTCAATGGGCCCAATTTTCCTATCGACGCTCTGATGGACGAGGTCACCAAATGAGCCAAAAGCATTCGGGCGTACTGTGCCGATAGCCGTAGGCGGGCTCCATTCGAACCGAACACCTTGTCGCAGAATCCCTTATTTGCTGGGGAGCTGCCGTAATGGATGGCTTCTTCACCGACGAAGAACTTCCTTCTGCCGTGGCTTTCGTTCAGCAGAAGTTTGGGAGTTTGCCGTCGCATCCCCGTGTCGCACAGCTTTTTGCTTGGCGAGTGCCGATCTAAGACAGGAGATCGCTATTCAGATTCGGGAGTCATGCGGTACACGGAATCTGAAAGATAGCCATGCGTTTTTGCTAGTCGTAGGTGCAACAGACAACACACCTGTGAGGGGCGGACCCTTTGAGTCAAATTTTGGATTGGCGCGAGCGCGAGCAGAGCGAGTTCGGGACATTCTGCTAGGCGAGAACTGCAACATGCCTGTGCATAGTGTGCTGGCCTTGGTCTCAGGGCCTCGTCACACGGATGCGCAGCATGATAATCCCCAATCCCGAAAGGGCGGAACTGCGGAAGACCGAAGTGTGGATGTATGGGCTTTCTGGGACAGACCCACGGAGTTTGAGCTGCTTACGTCGGTGGGGGCTATGAGATCGCAGCAGGCATGTTCGTCATCAGTGACCGCTCCGACTCGTCGGAAAAAGTAAGAACGACCCACCAGCTGAAGTCTTGAACTGCTACAACGCCACCCCTGAATTGTTACTTGTTCGACGCGCTCCCGAAGTCCGGTTGGAGGAAATGCGGTGATTTGGAGCGCTGCTCGCGCTCCCATCTTGTCGAACTCCATTTCCCAATTGTTTCCGGATTGCGGACAATACGGCTGCAACCTCGGCGGGCATCTCCCGGAAGCATGTTTTGGACCACGAAGTCGGGAAGGGAGTGCCTTGAGATACGCCCACTCAAGCGTCGATCTGGTCTCATACGCTCCTGAATACCTGAGCGTCGGAGTTGATCAGCGATAGGGACCAACCGGGATTTGCTGGCCTCACACGCTCAGCCACACATTGTCTTCGCGAAAGGCAGATATCTGAGCTTTGATCTCTCCCGAAGCTTCGTTGCGTTTGCTGAAAGGTGAAAACACCGTGCACGCTACGGTGCCGCGTTTGGGCAATCGATTTAGTTGGGCGATTGCCGAGTCGAGGTGAGCTTCCCAAGCGTCCTCGAAGCCATCAGAATATCGTGCACTCATTCCCGCCACTATCCGCACCAAAATTCGCGACCTTAACTCAGTGACTTCAATCAAGTGGTTGAGGTTTCGAATTTTGGCGTATGCCTCCGCGAAATACTTGTGCGCCTCTTTGTTGTTGGGGTCAGCGTCCATTAGAAGCTGGGCGTAGGTTACAAGGGCGAAATAGGAGGGGTCCTTTTTGGACAACACATCTCCGGGGATCTCATTTGCCTTGGTCTTGTTCCCGGCCTTGCGGAGGAGCATGTTGACCTCCACAAGCTTGGCCCGGCCATCCAGCCCAAGCAAGTATTTCGGGAATGGCATGTTGCGGCGCTCACATTTGGCAATTGCGTCCCTCAAGCAGGATCGGATGTCTTCAAAGTAGACGGTTGTTCTGCCCGGCTCTGCCGACATGGCACAAGCTTCGGCTCTAACGACTCGTGAGAGGATGTCCTTGAAATGTGGTTCTGCACTCGCACTGTCGCCCGACTCGTCGGGTTCGAGCGAAATGGAGTCATCAAAGTACTTGATCGCCTCTTCGTAGTTCGCAAAGTTCGATTCGATAAGCCCTAAAAAATACAACGCGATTGCGCTCCGCTTACCTTCAACCGAGCACCGCCGTTCATTCGAGTCACCGGGTCTGACGGTAACCAAAGGCTTCAAGAGGTCATGCGCCGACACGGGCTTGCTGCCGTAATGAGCAGCAACCCCTCGAACATATTGCGCCTCTGCACTGATCCGGAGCTCCCCCTGTTCCAGCTTGTGATGATACTTCCCGATAAAGGAATCGTACTTCGGGACATACGCTGATAGTTCTTCAACGCGATCGCGAAAGTCGTGCCGTTGCGTTTGAGCAAGCTCTCTCGCTTCTTGCTCCAATAGCTGATGCTCGTTTTCTATTGTTACGCGAGAATCTGCGAGGTTTTCCGTGTAGTTCTTCAGTTCATTGCGCATCGAAGCGATGTCATTTTGCAGTGAGCCGATTGTAACTCGCAATTGCTCTGCGTCTCTGCGAGCAGCGATTTCGGCATCAAGGCGTCCCTTCATTGTGTCGTGGATTACTTGCAGCACCGAGTTGAGCTTTCCCAACCCAGCGGTGTTCTCGCTATCCCACTTGTCACGGCGTTCCCTGTTGCTCTCGAACTGTTGCTGTTCCTGTCGTCGTACGCCACGCTCCTGGTGAAGATTACTTAGCGTCGTATACGTCTGGACTCCAACGATGATCGTGAGCAAGGTGCCAAAGGCAATCATGAGCCCCTTTGTGCTGTCGCCAATCGTCCGTAGAGAATCGACAGCAGCTTTGAGGGCCTCCACGGTTGACTGCTGCTCACTCTCCAATTTCTCAACCCGCCGGTGCAGATCCGTGGCAGGAGTTGCTCCCCCAGGCTGAGACTGAGGTTGGGTTTGGGAAACGAGTGGAGACGATCCGAAACAGGAAACGGCGGCAAGAAATAGCGCCGTGCGCAAAGCTGGGAACAACATTGGCATCTTCCTTTATGGACGCAATTGTAGACTCATGTCCCTCGACAATCCAGAGCAGCATGCCCATGTCTATTGAGGACGAGAATCCAGTTGTGGGGACTTGGAGATGTTCTTGGCGCGTGACGCCTATTTCGGGCGGATCACGGCGTGCTCAGAAACTATACCGGTCCCGAAGTGCGCTTGGAGGAAATGCAGTGCCACTGAGGGCTGCGCGCATTCCGACCTCCTCGAACCCCGTTTCTGGCCAACTTCCGGATCGCCGTCCACCCACTCGAGATTGACAGTTTCATCCAACATGCGACCTTCGACCTACCGACGCTGGCCATTAGCCGTATGACGATACACGGACAAATTGTGGATCTGAAAAACGGCAAGAAATGTTTTGACCAGTTGCGACATTGTCGGGGACAATCCTTTACCGGCTGTGAGGGCGTGCAGATACCGATGGGCACCCCGACTCATGAGACGGCTGTTTCGCGTGCGAGAGGCATTGCAGATCGCGTGCTGGCGCCGCTTGCAGAGCAGAACGACAAGGCCAGGGGCGTAGGGATAGATGAAGTAGTTGAGTGGATCGCCTTGCTGCGGTGGGTCGAGGCGGATGTCTCGTCCGACGGTGAATTGCACACGATTGTCGTCGTGCGCCCCGAAGAAATAATCCTTCTTATCGGGATGCTTCCAAGCTTCTGAGGCATCCACGGGGATCCAGCCGTAGGACTCGACATAGAACTCCGCCCAGCAGTGATATCCCGGTACGGTCCCATCGTGCTGATCAGCAGGCAGTGGAAAACCAATTTCGAAGCGCGCAGGAATTCCGGCCGCCCGCATCATACCGATAAACAGGGAGTGGAAATCAGTGCAGTTGCCGCGCTTGGCGGTGCAAGCCCATATCGCATCGCCGTTTCCCCAACCGGTGCCGGACTTATCGTAGCGCATGGTGGCGATGACGTAGTTGTAGATTGCGCGCGCTTTCGCGATTGGGTCCTGGATTCCACGTGTCTCCTGCGCAGAGAGTTCCGCGATGGTCCCCTGAAGAGGCACGCGGCGGTCTGGTTGGAGGAAGCGCCGAAGATCTGTCGAGGTCGGCCCAGATTGTGGACTGACTCGGCGTGCATCGAGCGCTACCTGGTGTTCGTGGCGGGTTACCTCAAAGCTTACGCGCACCTCTACAGGTTGGCTAACCTTTGCTGCGGGAACCTGCAGATACACATATTCATTGCCATATTCGGGATCGCGATGCCTGGTATAGGCCAAAGGAGCTTCGATCTTCAGGTTGCCAATAGTCTGGTATCGGTCCGATTGCGGCAACGGAATCCAAATCCGTGAGATCTTGGCGTCTGTGGGCAAAGTCGGAATTCGCGTCAGATAGGTGAATTGGAAATTACGCAACGGGCCAGTGGTCTCCGAAGAAGCAGAAAACGCCGCCCCGATAAAAGCGAGTGCGATGATACAGGCAAACGTCAGAACAATAGGCTTGGGCGATTTCATGGCGAGAATCTCCGTTCGAAGGCGCCAACATACGTAACTCTAATAGCATCGAGATCTGCTCATTGGCAAGTACTTCCCCAACTCAGGGGCGTCCGGGGACCGATGGCCTCGTGCGCTGCGAGATGATGCCGCGAAACGGCGCAGAATTGATCAGCAGAGCCAGGTACAATCGTCCTCAGCGCATTTTCGACGCTGGAATTTGACAAGGAACAAAGTTGAGACTAACCTGCCGCTGAGTTTGTGGGTATCGGAGATCGCGTGTTCCGCCGTGCCGTGGAGTTTGAGATGTGGAGGCTTAATACTTCGCGGTTCCAAGACGCGGACAAATACGCTGCATACCTGAAGACGACTGCTGGCAGGCTGCGTTCCGAGTTGGCATGGGAGAACGTGCGACGCTTCCTGCCCCGCGAGGCATCGAAGCGGCGAGCTCTCGATGTGGGCGGTGGCACTGGCTTTGCGAGTGTTCAACTCGCGCGTATGGGCTATGAGGTCGTGCTGCTTGATGGTTCCGAAGAGATGCTCCGGATTGCACGCCAGCAGGCGGAAGCCGGCAGGGTGGCAGCGCAAATTTCCTTTTGCCACGCGGACGCTGGCCAATTGCCTGAATTGTTCGATGCTGAGTCCTTTGACATCGTCATTTGCCACAACCTGCTGGAGTATGCTGAGAACCCTTTTGCGACCGTTGGCGACATCGTTCAGGTCCTGGGGAAGGACGCCGTGCTTTCTTTGTTGGTGCGCAATCGTGCTGGAGAGGTGCTAAAAGAAGCCATCAGATCGCGTAACTGTAAGCTCGCAGCTGCCAGTCTCACCGCGGACACAGTGGTGGATTCGCTCTACGGTGAGTGCGTGCGTGTATTTGACCCCGAAGAGGTGCGCGATTTGCTCGCCCGAGCCAGCTTGGAAGTCGTCGCCGAAAATGGCGTCCGCGTGTTTTTCGACTATCTCGGTCTGGAAAACCCGGCAGAAGCAACGTACTCTCAAATATTCGAATTGGAGTCGGCGCTTGGGGTGCGCCCAGAGTTCGCTGCGATTGCGCGCTACATGCAGGTAATCGCTCGCCGTTCCTGTGCGTCATCGAGCAAGGAAACGGGACCATGACACAGGCCGACACCCAGTCCCCGTCACACTCTGCGTTGGTCCGGCCTGCTGCGACTGGAGGATTTGCGCTCGGACTCGGGCTAACCAACGAGTGCAATCTTGCTTGTTCTTTCTGCTACCGCGATCCGGCACGCGTCGACCGCCTGAGTCTCGAACAGGTGCGGTCGGTGATGGCAAGCCTGCCGGTCCGCTCCGTGAATCTGGGCACCGGTGAGAATGGAATGCACCCAGCGTTCCGGGAGATCTTAGCCTATCTCAGGACTCTGCCGTTGAAGCTCACCATCACCTCGAATGGACATAGCGCGGCCGTGCTCACAGATGACGAGCTTCGAGCCTTTCACGATGTCGAGTTCTCCCTGGATTATCCCACCGAACGCGAGCAAGATACCCAACGCGGTTCCGGCAATTGGGCGCTGATCCACGATCAGGCGGCGCGCTGCGTCCGGTTGGGGATCCCTGTCACCTTCATCGCGGTAATGATGAAGTCGAACTATTTGTGCCTTGCCGAAGTGGCCCGCGTGGTCAAGCGTTACCAGGCGCCCCTACGGGTCAATGTTTACCAATCTGTGCGTTCTGACCTATATGCCTTGAGTTACGAAGAGTATTGGCAGAGTTTTCGGGCGTTGTTTGCGGAAACTGATGTGATCACCATCGGGGAACCGCTGGTTCGCGCCATGGCGGGGCTGCCTCCCAGGACCGGTGGATGCGGAGTGAGTACCGTGCGGGTTACGCCGCGCGCCACCACTCAGCCTTGTGTGTACTGGCCGGGCGCTGGGGAACCTCTCTCACTCCTACTGTCGCTCCGCTCAGCAGTTGTTGAAACTCCCCCCTTTTTGGAGGCGCGCACCACGCCAGAGGCATGCCGTTCTTGCGTTTACCTCGAGTCATGCTACGGAGGGTGTGCGGGACGGCGCCGCATCCAAAACGCGCTCGATCAGCCGGACTTCTATTGCCCAATTGTCCGTGGAAGAGTGGAAAAGCTGGAGATCCGCATGGCTCCCGCTCGCGAGCTCCCCAAAGCCGAAAGCGCATGCACGACCATCGTGATGGCGCGCGATTAAGATGGCTGGGTTGTTCATGGGCAGGAGTATGGACTGCAGCTGTAACTTAAGGACGTTTACGTGATCTAAAACTGGGAGGGTCACGATGATGACAACCACGATCCAACCCCTAGACAACACATCCCAGGTAGCCGGCCAATCGCAGTCTGGAATCGGACTCGCCCTCGTCCGGTTGACGATTGGGGCGATGTTCGTATGGGTCTTCTTTGAGAATCTGGGGAAGGACCTATACACGCCAGAGGGTTACGCCGGCCTCATCAATAATTATATTGAGAACGGTCAAGCTCCCGCCGTGTGGAAGAGTGTTATGGCGCTCGCGGCGAAACACGCGTCTATGGCCGCCCCTCTTCAGGGGGTGACCGAAATTTCACTTGGAGTGCTGCTGGTGCTCGGGCTTCTTACGCGTCCGGTCGCGCTCGTCGCTTGCGCGTTCCTCGCCAGCCTGTGGGTTTCGGAATGGGGAACGGCGTGGATATGGGAACTGCTGGTTCCCGTCCTGGCCTCGCTTGCGCTGGTCATAGGGGGCGCGGGCCGGACTTGGGGCGTTGATTACTTCCTGGCGCGCAGGCGACCAACCTCTCTTTTGTGGTAAGCACACGGCGGCTGAGTGCGAGTCTCCGTTATTATTCCCACGCGCAACGAGGCACAAGCTATCAGCCGGGTCATAGGTGATCTTCCCGCCGATGTCGTCACCGAGGTCATCGTCGTCGACAGCAACTCGACGGACGGGACGCCTGAAATTGCCGCACGTATGGGGGCCCGAGTTATTTCCGAAGTTCGTCGTGGTTACGGCCAAGCCTGCCTGACGGGCCTCGCTTGTGCGAGCGCGCCCGACGTTGTCGTATTCCTTGATGGCGATTACAGCGACCGGCCTGCTGAGCTCCCGCTTCTCATCGCTCCAATTGCCGAGGGGCGCGCCGACATCACCATCGGTTCGCGCCTCGCGGGTCCGCGCACGCCCGGGGCGCTTCCCTGGCACGCCATGTTCGGCAATTGGCTAGCAGCTATCTTGATCACGAACCTCTACGGACTAAAGATCAGCGACCTCGGTCCGTTCCGCGCTGCGCGTGCCGACACGCTCCGCGCGGTTGGACTGCAAGAGACCACCTACGGATGGGCCGTCGAATTAATTCTAAAGGGTGCCACTCAGGGTTTTCGCATCGTCGAGGTGCCGGTAAGCTATCATCCACGGATCGGGAAATCCAAGATCAGCGGCACGGTCCGAGGCACGATTGGAGCGGCGTGGTTTATTCTTAGTGGGATCGTGCTCTATTATTTCCGCCGGCGAAAAAACAGCATGTCACGGTCGGCGTGAAATCCTATGCGGCAGTATTTATGGAACCTCGAACGAGCGGCGGTGACACCTTTCGATGACATTAACGAATCGCACGCTAGTCATCATGGCCAAAGCACCCAGACCGGGCTCGGTAAAGACCAGGTTGGCTGAGAGTCTTTCTCTGCAAGCGGTCACCGAATTGTACCGATGCCTTCTGAACGACACAATCGCTCTAGCGCAAGTGCTCGACCAGGTTGAAATTGCGATTATGTGCCCCGCGCCCGACGTTGAAGAACTGTCCCGCGGGGTGGCTGAAACAGTGCGCATCGTGCCTCAAACGGGTCAAGGCCTTGCCGCGGGCCTTGCCTCCGTGTTCGCGCACTTTGCAGCCCCTGGCCACCAGCGGGTCATCGCCTTCAACAGCGATAGCCCGCACCTGCCGGCTTCAGTCCTTGAGACCGCGTTCGAAGTACTCGAAGCTTGCGACCTGGTTGTAGGGCCCACCCACGACGGCGGCTATTATCTTGTCGGTGCGAGGGCATCCCATCCAGGTCTGTTCACCGGCGACGGCATGGGAACTGGGAATGCGCTTGATGCGTTGTTGACGCGGGCCCGAAATCTAGGACTTTCAGTACGTCTGACCGATCCGTTCTACGACATCGATGTAGCGGCAGATCTCAGTCAGCTCGCCAATGAACTGAAGGGCGTGCCAGGGAAGGCACCAAGAACGGCTAGATGGCTTTCCGAATGGGCAAGTGCGGGGGGCGAATAAAGTATTTCCATGAAGAGAATCGTTCCGATTTTCCGAGGCTGTTTGCAACGCTTTAAAACTCGTTGGCCCCATGGCATTGTCACGCTAGGGCTCGCTGCCCTGGCGGCAGGGTTGACTGGTGTCTTCAGGTGGGTCGCGCGGCAGCAGGACCTGGACGCGCGCATGCCGGAATTCATCGGACTCCTGCTCCTCGCGGGCATCTTCTACGTGGTCGGCGTGTTTTGGGTTGGGAGGTTTCGGCTTGGAACAACCGCTCTTCTCATCATCCTGGGAGGCGCCGTTTTGTTTCGCGTCGTGCTGCTGCCGGCCCGCTCGACACCTTCCGACGATGTGTATCGCTACCAATGGGATGGCCGGGTGCAGCGAGCACACCTAAATCCATACGTCGTATCCCCTAATTCGCCAGGACTAGAGTGGCTGCAGAATCCCGAGCACCCTGAACCTCCCGGAGAGGAGACTCCCACCATTTACCCGCCTTTGAGCGAATTCGCCTTCAGGATGATCGAAACGGTGCCCGGATATAAACGGTTCTCGACGATCCTCGATTTGGCGAGCGCCGTTGTGCTGATGCTCTTGCTGGCCGCGATGAAGCAACCTCCGCATCGTGTGCTGGCCTACGCGTGGAATCCCACTGTGCTCATTTCCTTTGCGATGTCCGGCCATTGTGATTCGCTTGCCATCGTCACATTCTTGGCGGCGCTCTTTTTCCTTGTGACCAATCGCCCCGCTCTTTCGATGGCCGCGCTCGCGCTGTCATTTCTGTCCAAGTTCTTCCCGGTCTTGCTTTTGCTTACCTTCCTGAAGCGTGTGCGGCTCGCTCATGTAGGTGTTTTCGTATCGCTGATTTTCGCATTTTATGTTCCGTTTTTGGGCGCGGGCTTGCATGTATTGGACGGCGCGAGGAATTTTGCCCGAGATTGGGTGAACAACGCCAGCCTCTTCCATCTGCTGCGTTTTGTCGCGGGGTCGAGGGCCGGTGGCCAGGTGATCGCCGCCCTGATGTTGTTAGCTGCGATTGGCTACTTAGCGAAGAGACAGGCGGCGCCGCTGTGGTCGAGTCTCGTTCTCACGGGAGGAGTGCTTCTGCTGTCACCGGCTGCCTTTCCCTGGTATTTCACTTGGTCGATCCCGTTCTTGTGTTTTTACCCAAGCAGCGCGTGGTTGCTCATGAGCATCACTAGCGTCTTGGGCTACACGCCCGCAATCACCTATGGGGAAGGGGAACCGCTCAAGAATTCTCTTCTGATGTTGTTGCTCGAATACGGTCCCGTCTATCTTTGGCTGGCCTACTATTGCTGGGACGCGTGTAGGACGAAGCTATCTTCGAGTCCACAAGACGTTGGGCTTTCGTCAACTGGTTTGCAACGCTACTTTGCCGAATGAGCACTCCCGCTGCTCACGAAGTGTCGTCTTAGAAAGATTTCCATGACTTCTCAGAGAAAATGCGCTACATACTTTTCAACAGAACTCGGGACACTGCTTCATCGTGGAATGAAGATTATCTC
>WNFI01246381.1_pt1 | contig 15333 bp, 13 predicted proteins | sample 5400471 | NCBI WGS metagenome assembly WNFI01 (sample SAMN13153348, study PRJNA577476) | soil metagenome | isolation source: 100 cm saprolite on Douglas fir-dominated hillslope | place: USA:California | collected 2013-09-17 | reverse complement strand
ATTCTGTATGTATACCTGGGTTCCATCATGCATGATGTTTCCGACCTGCTGCGCGGACGCCCCAACTCCGGCATTGCCGGACGCATCTTGCTGTGGGGTGGCCTGGCGGCCTCAGCCTTGATGGTCTGGTGGCTGGGCCGGCTGGCGCGAAAAGCTCTGCAGGAAGAATTGCAGCAAACGTCTTAACGCCGGGTGGCAGAATAGGAAGCCGCCAGGAGAGTATTAACGAGTCTCGGTTAATTTTCTACTTGAAAGTCACCTGTATGCCGGAAGCAGTCGTATGTATCTTTGCCAAGCCCCCTCAGCCAGATCTGGTGAAGACGCGACTTATTCCTGCCTTGGGCGCGGAGCGTGCCGCGGAGCTGGCGGAAGCTTTTTTGCAAGATACAGTTGCCCTGGTGCGCACGTTACCCTGGGCCGAATGCATCATTGCCGCTACGGAGCGCTTTGAACGGAGCTACTTTCGACCGGAAGAAATCTGGCTTCAGTCGGAAGGCGATCTGGGAGAGCGGCTGGAAAAGATCCTGCGGCTGGCGCTGAAACGGCGCACGGCTGTGCTGGCGATCGGCGCTGACAGCCCCGGACTTCCGGCGGCGTTTCTGGAAGACGCGCGCAAGGCACTGCGCGAGTCGGACGCTGTTCTGGGACCATCCGCCGATGGCGGTTTTTATCTGATCGGCTTGAAGGATTGCCCGGCTGGCGTTTTGGGAGGAATACAGTGGAGCCACTCTTCAACGCTGGCCGAGACAGCCGCACGGCTGGAGCAATATGGGCTGAAGACCACGCGCATCGGCGAATGGTTTGATGTAGATACTCCGGCGGACCTGGAGCGTTTGCGCCGGAGTTTGCAGAAGGACCCATTGGCGGCGTCCAAGACCGCGGCGCTGTTGCAGCGCATTTTTACGCCGGGCGTTTTTACGCCAGACCAGCATCTTCCGGAACAACCATGAAAATTTCGGTGATCATTCCTGTGCTCAACGAGCGCCAAGCCCTGCCTCTATCGGTTGAAGCGCTGCGCGCATGCCAGGGGATTGAGGAAATCGTTGTTGCCGACGGCGGCAGCACCGACGGTACGGTGGAATGGCTGCGCTCACAACCTGATGTTGTGGTGGTGAATTCCGCGCGAGGCAAAGGACCGCAGCTCAACGCCGGGGCGGCCCGCGCTTCGGGCGGTGTCTTGCTTTTTCTTCATGCCGATTGCATTTTGAATCAGTCTGCGCTCGACGCCATGCAATCTGCTGCCCCCGATCCTCGGATTGCCGGCGGAGCGTTTTGCGTGCGCTTTGCTGAGAGCAGGCCACGATCGCTTCGTGTGGTGGCAGCGGGAATCAATCTGCGGGCCAGGGTCAGACGTTCAGCCACGGGTGATCAAGGAATTTTTGTCCGCAAAGATGTGTTCGCTTCCATTGGTGGCGCGCCCGACTGGCCGCTGTTTGAAGACGTTGAACTGGTTCGCCGAATCAAGCTCGCGGGAAAGTTCGCGGTGGTGAAAACGCCGCTGACCATCTCCGCGCGGCGCTACCACGTGTACGGTGTCTGGAGGACGGTCTTTCTGGTTTACGCTCTGCGCCTGGGCTACTGGCTGGGCATCCCACCACAGCGGCTGAAGCAGTGGTTCAAGGATATGAAACCGGCGCATGACTGAGGAGCTTTTCACGACGGAGACACGGAGGCGCGGAGGAAAACAGACTAGCCGCTGATTTACGCAGATGACCGCAGATTAAAGAATAAAGTTTGCACCACGCAGGAACATTTTCGGAACCTCAGAATTCATCTGCGCTTTTCTGCGTCGATCTGCGGCGATTTTTCTGCCCTCTCCGTGCCTCCGTGGTGAAATAATAGTCGTCTTATGTACTACCTTCTCAAAACCGAATCCTCTGTCTACAGCTTTGCCGACCTGCAACGCGACCAATCCACCATATGGGACGGCGTGACCAATCCGGTGGCCGTGAAGAACCTGCGCGGGATGCAGAAGGGCGACCATCTCGTGATCTACCACACCGGTGACGAGAAGAGCGCGGTGGGCACGGCTACGGTCGAATCGGTCGACGCGACTGATCCCAAAGTCCCCAAGGTCAGGATCAAGGCGGGAAAGCCCATCGCCAAGCCGGTGACGCTGGCGGAAATCAAGGCCGTCAAGCTATTCGCTGATTCGCCATTGGTCCGCCAGGGACGACTCTCGGTGGTGCCGATGAGCAAAGAGCAGTATGAGTGGCTTACGGGAAAATAAAGATGGCCACGAAAGCCGCCGACTACCGATATCAATATCTCTTCTGGAAGTGATCGCTTGCTCCCGTTACTGGCAATCGGAGTATTTTTCTGTATAGCTTACTCGTTCTTTCGCGAAATGAGAATTACTGGCTGGCCGGCGAGCCTGTTGTCTGATTCACCAGTGTTTGACGGCCATTCCGCACGACATCCCTGCGTCTGATTTATAATTTCTAGTTGCTCTAACCAGCCGATACACACCTGTGGAAGGAACCGATGCCGACTGATGTCGTTATGCCCCAGATGGGCGAGTCAATTTTTGAAGGAACCATTACCAAGTGGCTGAAGAAGCCCGGGGACAAGGTCCAGCGCGATGAGCCGCTGTTTGAAATTTCCACGGACAAGGTGGACGCAGAGATCCCCGCCCCCGCGGCAGGCGTGTTGAAAGAGATCAAGGTAAAAGAAGGCGCCACCGTTCAAGTGAATACCATCGTGGGTGTGATTGACGCTGAAGGCAGCGCAGTCAGCGCGAGCACTCCTGCGCCGACGAAAGCGGCCCCTCCAGTAGACGGTGCTCCCGCGGCCAAACAGCCGCCAGCCGCACTGACGGTTTCACCCGCTCCAGCCGCGCCTGCGGTGGCATCTCAAGCCGGGGGCAACGGTGGTCCCGGCGTGGACGTTGTGATGCCGCAGATGGGCGAATCGATTTTTGAAGGCACCATTACCAAGTGGCTGAAGAAAGTAGGCGACAAGGTCCAGCGCGACGAGCCGCTGTTTGAAATCTCTACCGACAAAGTGGATGCGGAAATTCCCGCCCCGGCCGCCGGCGTGTTGCGTGAGATCAAGGCAAAAGAAGGCAGCACGGTCCAGGTCAACACCGTGGTGGCGGTGATCGGCGGATCCGGAGCGGGAGCACCAGTTTCAGCCCCGGTAAAACCAGCGACCGCACCTGAACCCAAATCGGCAGAGCGAAAGGCCGAGCCGACGCAGCCCAAACCCGCAATCGAATTTCCTGCCCCGGACCGCGCGCAGCAGGGCGAACGCATACATTCTTCTCCGCTGGTGCGCCGCATTGCACGCGAAAGCAATATCGATTTGTCCAAGGTGTCCGGCACTGGGCTGGGCGGTCGCATTACCAAGGATGACATCCAGAATTTCATCCAGCAGCACGGCTCTGGCCAGGCTGTACGTTCGGGAGACCGGATGCCCCCGGAGACAACCGACACGTCAACCAAGCCCGCGCCGGCAGTCATTCCAGCCACACGAGTTTTGCCGGGCGAACTGGTGCCGATGACGAAGATGCGCTCGATTATCGCGCAGCGCATGGTGGAGTCAAAGCACACCAGCGCGCATGTGCATACGGTGTTCAAGGTGGACATGACGCGGATCGCCAAGTTCCGCGAAAAGAACCGCAAGGCGTGGGAAGCCCGCAACGGCGTCAAACTCACGTTCATGCCTTTCGTGGCCAAGGCGCTGATGCACGGCATACGCGTGAAGCCGATCGTAAACACGTCCGTGGTGGGTGACGCGATTCAGTATCACAAGAACATCAACATCGGCATTGCCGTGGCCCTGGAATGGGGGCTGATTGTTCCTGTGGTCAAGGGCGCGGAGAACTTGAGCTTTGTCGGCCTGCAACGCGCCATCACCGACCTGGGCGAACGCGCCCGGGGCAAGAAGCTGGTGCCCGATGACGTGCAAGGCGGCACCATCACCATTACCAATCCCGGGATCTTCGGCCCGCAGTTCGGCACGCCGATCATTCTCCAGCCGCAAGTGGCGATCCTGGGCATGGGCGGTATCTTCAAAGAGCCCGTGGTCATCACCGACGAAGACGGCAATGATTCCATCGCCGTGCGACACATCATCCGGCTGACTCTAGGCTACGATCACCGCATCATTGACGGCGCGGACGCCGATCAATTCATGGTCGCGGTAAGAGACTATCTGGAGAAATTCGACGAAGACATTGGCTAGGCACACTCCACGTGTTTCCAAACAGCGGCAGGCTTAGGCTTGCCGCTGTTTGCTTTCAGACGGGTGTCTGTCTTTCTCTCAGCTATTCAAACGGTACTTGATCCTCGCTGACTTGTATCCCCTTTAAAATCATACGCTTGGAATGCATTGCGATGCCTTTGCAAGCTCAGGCAACACTGCGTCCATGCTACGACTCTAAAAGTTGAGCTTGCCGCGTGGGGGCTGGAGTTTGCCCCCAGGCGTTCAGAGCTTCAGGGCTTAAGATCAGCCATTGTGCCGATCAACCAGCCGCAGCAATTCAACGCGTTCCTTTCGAGCTCCGCCGCCACACAGGTGGCCAATTGGAGCGTAAATAACGTGGCCGGTGGCAACAGCACGGTGGGCACGATTAATGCCAGCGGGATGTACACATCTCCTGACGCTTTTCCCTCGCCGAACACGGTGATGATCAGCGCGGTGTTGCAATCGGACGCCTCCAAGACGGCCAACGCCAGCGTTGCTATTGAATTTCCCAACAACAATCATCTGACGCAAACCGTTCCCATTAAGCTGGGCACCACGGGCGGCAACTCAACGGACATCAGCGGCAGCTTCTGTTGCTCCGGCACGTTGGGCAGTCTGTGGACCCGCGCGGACCTTGCCAATCCTGTGATCCTAAGCAACAACCATGTGCTGGACAAATCAAGCTTCGGCGCCGTCAACGATCCCATTGGCCAGCCTGGGCTGGGGGACAACAACTGCGTTCCCGGGACCCTGGTGGCCCGCATGACGCAAGGGGCCACCCTGAAACCAAATCCCTGCACCACCACTCCGTGCACCGGAGCTGCGCCGAGCAATGTTGATGCCGCCATCGCGCAAATTGTTCCCGGCGCAGTGGACCCGCTGGGAAATATTCTGGACCTTGGCCCGGCGGGCACCACCAGCATTGCCGCGGCTCCGCCTTCAACGGGTGTTGCCACCACGACGATCGGCGGGCAGGTGGCAAAATCCGGCAGGACCACAGGGCTGGCCTGCTCGAGCCTTCAGGCCGTTTCCAACGTGCAAGTACCGCCACATTCAACAATCAGACCACCGTCAGCGGCGGCGGTTTCAGCGCCGGCGGTGACTCCGGCGCTCTTATTGTCGACGCCACCAATGCCCGAGCAGTAGCTTTACTGTATGCAGGGAACACTACCAGCACGGTCGGCAACCCGATTGCCAACGTGATCACTGCACTCTCCAACGGCGTCAACACCTTGACGATTGTGGGTGGGGCTGACCACGCGGTAAGCTGCGCGCCGGAAGCTTCTTCGTCTGCTCCGCACAATACCTCAGCCGAGGACGTTACTGGGCTTTCCCCGGAGCAGGTGCAACGCGCTACCGATGCCAAGCGGGCGTTTGCCGCTCAGCTTATGCGCGATTCGGCCATTGCTTCGGTAGCTGCCGGCAAAAGCGCTGACAATTCTAAAGAGGGCGCCCTGATTATCCACGTGACCGGCACGCTCTTTACTCCTGTTCCGGCGCAAATCAATGGAGTACGTACGCGAGTTGTCCATGACAGCGGCGAGGAAACGCAGCCGCTTCTAGCTGCACAGGACTTCGATCGCGGCATGGCGCTCAAAGACAATTACTCCAAGACCATGCTGGGGAAACAAGGCGTTTACGGCGTCGGCATTGGAATGAGCGATGATAATCCGCCTGAGCCCGCGCTGGTTTTCTTTGTTGATCCGGCGGCGAACCATCCGCCGTTCCCGGCGGTCATTGAAGGAATGCGCACCAAGATCATTGAAGATGCGCCGTTCCGCGCCTTCGGATGGAACCAGCAACTCGAGCCCAGCATCAACGGATGCAGCAAACCCGTGAGCAGTTCAACGGTTGGGAAGAGCTTAAAGAAGTAGCTGGAACTATCAGGAAGGCAAAAACTACCGTCGTGCCTTCTTCGGGTCGATCCCGATCGCTCAAGTTCCAGCGCTTTTACGGTTTCATCGAACCGTCGGCAGCACGAGAATCTATTGTGCTCCGTACGAGAAATCATCAAACAAAGTCACGCTGTCGGCTTTGGTCCAAACGCCGACTTTGCCGGCTTCCTTGAATGTCTCGTCGTCCCATTCCAGGGCTTTCTTGCCGTCCAATGTCACCGTGAAGTGATTGGCCTGGAAATCGACTCGCAGAGTGTGCCATTGCTGCGACGCCACTTTCATGCTCGCGCGTTTCTTTTCGGTGCGCCGTCCGTTGATGGTGTGATAAATGGTGACATTGTCCTCAAGCGCATTGGCGCGAGCGACATAGTAATTGTCCGAATCTTTGGCGCGCCAGATCAGGCCGCCAGCCTGATCTTCCTTTCCCGAGACAGGCTTGAATTTCACTTCGACGAAGCCGTCTTTCACGCTGGTATCGTCCTTGATGCAAACCGGATATGTGGCTTGGCCCGATTGCTTCAGCACATTCGGCTTGCTCGGCGCGGTGTCGTCTTTCTCGACCGTCCACTTGGCTTCGCCACTGCCCGTTTTGGTGGCGGTCCAGCCGGGCGGCGGTGCACCGGTCTTGAGGGCGTCAAAATTTACGGTTTGGGGCGGCGTTGCGCCGGCGGTCATGGTAGCGCCAAGTATGATGGCGCCGAGTACGACGATTGTGAGTGGGTTCATGTGGAATCTCCTGTAATGGGATGGCCTTGCTCTTGCCTTGGAAGTCCATGACTGAATTTCAGGTCACCTAGGCTTTTCCGGGTTGGCCTCCATGAATTTTGCCACCACGCCGGCGCAGGACTCAATAAAAGACCGGTCGCTGGCATCTTTGAATGTATCGACAAAATAGCTTTGAATGTCGATCTCAGCCGCGAATTTTCCGCGGACAAAAATAGGCGCCACCATCTCCGATTTCACTGCAGAGGAGGCTTTGAGGTAACAGGCATCTTCGTCCACGTTGTTGACCACTACGGTCTTCTCCGTGGCCGCCGCCGTTCCGCAAAGACCCTGCCCAAACGCGATGCGGGGTTGCGGAGTGAAGCTTCCCGTGTAAGGAGAATCAGCATCCCCGGGTCTGCCTTGTCGATCAGGCGGAAACTGATGCTGTTGTAGCGCGGCATCACCGAGTGTACATGATCAGCAATGCGCTGCATCAGTGTCTTCGTATCCGGTGCAACCGCCGCCAAGTCTCGAACGTAGCGAAGTAGGTCATCGCGGTTAGACATACCCGATGCCCATCTCCCTTGCTGCTTGAGCCGCCAGCGCCGGCATCTGCGCAAGCGTTGCGGTCTTGATCGACTGCTGCGCCAGCGTCTCCAGAGCAAAACCAACAGCTTCGTTGCTTTCATCTTCATCATTGCTTTCCAGATCATCCTCCACCACAGCGGTGAGTTCCGTGCGCGCCCCTTCGGTCTTCCTGATTCCTTCCGCCAGGCGGGGGAGGCTGAAGGCCAGGACCTTGGCTGCGTTTACGTCGCCGAGCAGCGGCAGAGCGTGGAACATTTTAACGGTGGCGTTGGCCAGATAGCCGCAATCGATCTTCAGCGGATCGCCGCTGCGAGTGAAATCAGCCGCCCGGATTTCCCGGCGCATGACGCTCCAGACGCCCGCGCTTTCAAACTCCTCTCGCATACGGTGATAGATGGCCTGGCGCGCGCCGACCTCACGCGGCTGGCGACGACGCGAGCGTTCCAGGTAGAGCCGCGCCAGTTCGTCGGCCTCCGCCGCGGGCGATTCCGCCAGACACGCCTTGAATTCCGTAGGCTGTAGCGCGTTGGAGAATGAATCCTGGATTTTCCGCAGGATGAAGTCGCGGTCGCCGTTCATTTCCAGCAGCTTCTCCCGCAAATCGGCCTCAATGGCCTCTAGCAATTCCACATCAGCCTGGGGATCAAGGCAGCGGACGCGCGACCAGTCCCGGGTGAAACGCAGTTCAGCCCCGCCCGAAGCCGGCAACAGCACCAAGCCCACGTTGACGAACTCATTCTCTGGGGGTCCAGGCAGCGCACGCGCGACCAGTCACGGGTAAAACGCAGTTCGGCGCTGCCTGACGCCGGCAGCAGCACCAACCCCACGTTGACGAATTCATTCTTCACCGCGTCAGGCGCGTAGCGCAGCAGGAAGAAGCGGCATTGTTGTCTTGCAATCGTATTCATAACACCACCGATTTCTTAAAACCGACTTCGCTAAACTAACAACGTTGGCGCGATTTTTGTTGCCGGGTGGTCCCACTTGGAAAATGGCTGCCGCGACGAACTCCGAAACGCCTTGATCAGCTCCCTCACCTTGGCCCGGCGTTCGATGATCGCTTCCACCAGACTTTCCAGAGCCTGCCAGTCATTTTCCACCCATTCCGGCGGTATCTCTCCGGCAATTCCGCGAATTATAGCGGGATCAAATTTTTCCACCCGTGGCAACCAGGGCGCAAAGGACTCCCATCCACGGACACTTTCATACACGCAGTTTCGCGCGTAGACGCCGCGCAAAGCTGAGTCAGGAAAATTCCATTCACCGGCGTTGAAGCAATAACCCTGGTCAATGAACGTGGCATTGTATTTCCGCTCCTGCGCCTTCTTCCAGAACACCGCTTGGCGTCCGTTGGCGTTGCCTAGCCATTTGTCCAGCACCAGGATGCCGGCGAACGCGGCATGGTTCTTAACTTTAGCCAACATACTTTCCGGCAGGTAGTCGAAGACTTGCCCTTCACCGGGATCGCACACGTAGCGCGCGCCAAACTGCAGTCCGGCTTTGCAGGGCTCGGCGTTCCCGACGCCTTCCATCCGCAACTCCGTTGTGTTTTCAATCAGCCATTTTTTTACTTCAATGATCTCGGTGACTGGCACGGGCAGTCCGATGCGCTCGGCCAAGCGCGTGGCCAGTAATTCGTTGGTCAGCACGCGCAGATGTTGGGGATTGTTCTGAAACTTGACCACGTAGAAATGGCCGTCATCGGCGCGCATAAGGTGCGCCTGTGCCCCTCCGCGCATGCGCCGCACGTGCTGGACGGCTTCAATGGCCATAGGGTGGTTATTCTAAGCCTTGACCAGCCAACCACCAAAAACCTTTCAATCCACGGTAGTGGTGCAGTTTCACTCGCGACAGTCATGTATCCCTGCCCACAGCGCGCTGATTCAGATTGCTTTTTAGGTCACATGGTGCTAAAAGCGCTCACATGGTCAAGCCAATATTCCTTCTCGCTTTTTGCGCTCTGTTCACACTGCCGGGGGCTTCACAGGCGGCGCGCCCGGCAGGCGACACATCGCAGGAAGCGGCCCTGATCCAGCAGTTAGCCACTCGAGTACGCTATGAAAATGACGGCACGGGCCTTCACGAAATCACGTCCGCCATCTTGATGCAGAGCCAGGCTGGAGTGCAGCGATACGGGCAGTTGGTTTTTGGCTACAGTTCGGCCACTGAACAGCTTGAGGTGAACTATGTCCGTGTGCGCAAGCCCGGCGGCCAGGTGGTGGAAACTCCCGCCGCCAATGCTCAGGATTTCGCGCCGGAGGTCTTGCAGTCCGCTCCAATGTACAGCGACTACCGCGAGCGCCACGTCACCGTAGTGGGTTTGCGGCCGGGCGATGTTCTGGAATACCGCACAACCGCTCACATCACAACACCGCTGGCGGCGGGAGAGTTCTGGTATGAGTACAGGTTTCCCAGGCATATTGCCGTTACTCAGGTACGCCTGGAAATCGACATACCCAAGGCTCGCGAGCTGAAGCTAAAGAGCCCTGCCCGGAAATATTCCACCAGCGACTCTGGAGATCGTCGCACTTATAGTTGGGTGGTCGAAAATATCGCTCCCAACCGCAAAGACAAAGATGACGCCGAAGAAGAGCCCGAGGAAAGCGATGATGAGGGTCCGGACATACAGCTCACCACTTTCAAGGACTGGTCGCAGGTGGCGCGCTGGTACGCGAAACTTCAGGGTGAACGCGTGGTAGTGGATGATGCTATTCAGAAGAAGGCGGCGGAACTCACACGGGGAGCAGCCACGCCCCAGGAAAAAGCACGACGCCTCTATGACTATGTTGCCAAGGACATTCGCTATGTCAGCCTCTCTTTCGGTGTGGGCCGGTTCCAGCCCCACGCCGCTCCGGAGGTGATGCAAGGAAGTTACGGCGATTGCAAAGACAAGCACACGCTGCTCTCGGCCCTGCTGCGGGCCGCGGGAATCCAGAGTTATCCCGTGCTGATTGACTCGAGCCGCAAGCTGGATGAAGACATCCCATCGCCGGCACAGTTCGACCATGTGATTACCGTAGCCCGGATCGACAAGGATTGGATCTGGCTGGACGCAACTGCTGAAGTGGCCCCGTTCTCGCTGCTGATGTACCAACTGCGTGACAAACAGGCGGTCCTTGCCTCCGATGATGCCAATGGTGGACTGCGCCGCACGACGGCAACGGTCCCGGTCAAAAACGCAATGTCATTTTCCATGGATGGAAAAGTTTCTGAGACCGGAGCGATGGACTCCACGGTCACGGTCCTGGCCACCGGTGACAGCGCGGTCCTGCTGCGCCTGGCTTTCCGTGCAACGCCGCAAGCGGACTGGAAGAGGCTGGCTGAATATATCGCGCTGAGCCAGGGGCTGCGCGGGCAACTCTCTGATGTGGATGTGACCGAGCTTGACGACACCGCAAAACCACTTCGCCTGGCATACAAATTTCACCAAGACTCTTACTTCACTGTTCTCCCGTCACTACGCTGAGTACTCGTTGATCTATAAGTTTTCCAACGGCGCGCTGGATGCAGACAGGACGCTCCTGCTGAAGACAAGCAAACTCCCTGCTTCTCGGCGCTCCGACGTTGAATCTTTGCGCAGCGTTGCTATGAACTATGTGGAACAGAGCATCAGCGGCGATGCGCGTCCGGCAGTAAAAGCCGCGGCGGGTGCGGTTGCGCTGGGCGAATACTCGGCGCAGGAGTTGCGCAAAGCCGGCTCCAAAGCACTGCAGCAGAGAGACTTCAAAACGGCAGCGGACATTTTCAAGCGCGTCGTGGATACTGACCCGAAGAGCGACGACGGCTGGGACGCCCTGGGACGCGCCTATGCCGGCTTGAGCAACCATTCCGATGCCACCGACGCCTATCGCAAGCAGGTTGAGGTCAACCCGTTCCACAAGCGTGCCTACAATGACCTGGGCGCGGAACTACAGCGGCAGGGCAAATATGACGAAGCGCTGCTGGCGTATGGCAAGCAACTGGAGAATGTGCCCGTTGATCGTGTGGCGCGCAAGTATCACGGGCTGTTGCTGGTGCAGTTGAAGCGCAACAAGGAAGCGCTGACCGAACTGGAGGCGGCAGACGCGGCGTCCCCCGACGATCCTGAGATCGAACTGGCCCTGGCCCAGATGTATACGGTGAGCGGCAACCAGGAAAAATCCCAGGCGTTGATGAAGAGCGTGATCGGCAGTCCGATAGCCGCGGCGGGCAGCGATCTCTTTTCCGCCGCGCTACGCGATGACATTAATGCTGAAGACAGCCTGCGCGACGCCAAAAATATTGTCGACACAATTGCTGAACAGTTTGAGTCCGGATCGTATGACCAAGACTCCCCCGAGGTCGGCTCCGCTATGTATTTCGTGGCCCTGGAATGGGCCAGGATCGGCTGGGCCAAGTGTCTGAAAGGCGAACGCCTGGAAGGGCTGCGATTCATGGATTCGGCGTGGATCCTGAGCCAGTCTGGGACCCTGGCCAACCGCATGGCGCGGGTCTATGCCAAGGCCGGAGACGCCGCCAAAGCCAAAAGTCTTTTCCTGCTTGCTGCCGCGGCCGGCGGCAGTGAAGTGGAAAACTCACGCGCCGAACTCAAGAAAATGGGCGCGAGCGCGGACCTGGCCCCGGCCCAGGCTGCGCTCCTGCAGATGCGCACAGTAAAACTGTCGGGTCTGGCGATGAAGAAAGGCCAGGCTGAATTCGCCCTTGTGTTCAACGGTTCCAGCAAGGCTGAACGCGCCGAGTATGCTGAAGGTGATCCAGATTTGCGCTCCGCCGAGCAGGCGCTGCTGGACGCTACCTATACCGTTTCTTTCCCTGACTATTCTTCGCTCAAGATTGTCCGTCGTGGTGTTCTCTCCTGCGGCGCTTCAGGATGCTCGGCGGTCCTCAAGCCGATTGAGAATGCAGGTCTGGGAGTGGGCTCCGCGATGCAAAAGTAGGACCTCACATTCCAAAAGAAATACGTCCTGCCATCGATGAAGGTGGCAGGGCGTTTGCACGAACCGGCTACGGTGAAACGATAGCAATAGGCGATGAATCATGCCTGATGAATCATGCTCGATGTTAAGATAAGCGGTCTTTCCAGGCCCCGAGGCGATCCCATGTTTCCTGATTTTTTCCGGCGTGTAATTTTAATTACTCTCGCTAGTATTTTCTTGCTGACTGCTGGAAGTATTGCCGAGGCGCAGCGTCTGCCCGGCAATGTTGTCCCCAGCCACTACCAGCTTCTGATCGACCCAGGCATTGAAGCGCGCGCGTTCTCCGGCGAAGAAACGATCACGGTGCAAGTGGCGCAAGCCACCAGCGAGATTGTGCTGAACTCGCTGGACCTGGAGATCGCGCTGGCGGAAGTCACGGCAAGCGGAGCCACGCAGCCCGCGCAGGTGAGCTATGACAAGCCGAATGAAATGGTTCGGCTCAGCTTTAACAATGCCATCCCGGCCGGCGCGGCAATACTGCACATGAAATTCTCTGGCAAGCTGACCAATGGATTGCGCGGCTTATATCTGAGCAAGTCAGCGCGCAGGCAGTACGCGGTCACACAATTTGAGGGAACGTATGCGCGCATGATGTTCCCGAGCTTCGATGAGCCGGGCTTCAAAGCTACCTTTGATATGGCTGTAATCGCGGACAAGGGTGACACGGCAATCTCCAATGGACGGATTATCAACGACGAGCCCGTCGCCGCTACAGACCGGCATAAGCTGACTTTCTCTACTTCACCCAAGATGTCAACGTACCTGGTCGCGCTTGCCGTTGGAGATTGGCAATGCCTGGAGCACACCACGGATGGCGTGCCGATTCGTGTGTGCGCGGTCCCGGAGAACAAGGCCCTGGGGCAGTTCGCGCTGGAAGTCGCCTCGCATTCCATACAGTTTTACAACCAGTGGTACGGCATCAAGTATCCATTTGGGAAACTCGATATGGTGGCCATCCCAGACTACGAATGGGGCGGCATGGAGAACACGGCGTCGATCTTTTATCGCGACTCATCCTTGCTGATGAATGAAGCAACGGCTTCCGTATTCAGCAAACGCGGGCGCGCGACCGTGATTGCCCATGAGATTGCGCACCAGTGGTTCGGAGACCTGGTAACGGCAGCCTGGTGGGACGACATATGGCTGAATGAGGGGTTCGCCACATGGATGGAGCGCAAGCCGATTGAAGCATGGCATCCGGAATGGCGTCTCGAAGACGACGAGGCTGCGTCGGCGCAGCAGGTGATCTCTCTGGATTCCTTGGGCGCGGCGCGCGCCATCCACGGCGAGCCGAAAACATCAGCGGAAATCAAAGAGATGTTTGACGGCATCACCTATGAAAAAGGCGGGGCCGTGCTGCGCATGTTGGAATCGTATCTGGGTGCGGAGACGTTTCGCAAAGGAGTCAATCTGTATTTGCAGGCCCACGCCAATGGAAATGCAACGTCCGCGGATTTCTGGCAGGCGGAAGCGCAGGCGTCAGGCAAGCCCGTGGACAAGATCATGCCGACATACGTGATGCAGCCGGGCGTACCCGTGGTGACACTGAGCGGAAGCTGCCATGCTGGTTCCACTTCACTCCAGGTTGAGCAGCAACGGTTTTATCTTTCATCCTCATCCTCACCCTTGCCGGAAGGCACGAGCGCGCGCCCCGCGCAGCAGTGGCAGATTCCTGTCTGCATGAAGACATCCCATGGCCAGGGGCCTGCGTGTTTTCTGGTGACCGAAAAGAAGCAGGCCATCTCGCTCAAGGAGTGTCCGGACTGGTTCCTGGCCAACCGTGACGCAAAGGGCTACTATCGCGCGTCTTATGACGATCCGAGCAACTTGCTAAAGACCGCCGAAGCCGCCGCTAAAGAGCTGAATGTTCCCGAGCGCATTGCTCTGGTGGAAGACGCATGGGCCATGACGCGCGTGGGAAAATATCCGGCCGGCGTCTTCCTCAATGCCGTGCAGGTCATGCGCTCAGAGCGCGAACGCCGGGTGATTGAGTTCATCGCCAGCCACATGGACTATATCGGCGATTCGCTCGTTCCCTTGGACAAGCAGTCCGCGTACCGCGCTTTTGTGCTGGCGCAGTTCGGCCCCCTGGCCAAAGAACTAGGATGGAAAGCGGGCGCGGCGGATACCGACGACCAGAAAGCGCTTCGAGCAAGCCTTCTGGGAATTCTTGGCGGCGCAGGTGATCCCGCCGCAATCGCTGCCGCGCAAGGAATTGTGCAGCAGTATCTGCAAAAGCCGTCTTCTGTTGAAGGAGCGATTGCCGGACCGGCTTTTACTGTAGCCGTCGAAAATGGCGACGCATCACTCTATGATGAGCTCAGCAAGGCCATGGGCAGCGCAGCATCGGCCGCAGAGTCTAACTTTTATCTTTTTGTCTTGGCCCAGTTCCGGCAACCTCCATTGATAAAACGCACGCTTGATCTCATTGATCAGGGCAAGGTGCGCCAGCAGGACTACCCGCGAATCTTCCCGGTGTTGCTCGCCGGCCCCGGACGCGAAATGGCATGGGATTACCTGAAGGCACACTGGAACGACTTGGCCGAGAAAGTCACTACCTTTGGAGGCCGTGGCGCAGTCTCCGCGCTAGGGGGCTTTTGCTCCGCGCCGATGCGGGAAGATGTAAAGAAATTCTTTGCCGACCACCGCGCGCCGGGAGCGGAGCGGGCCTTGCAGCAGAGCCTGGAGCGCATGAACAATTGCATCGAGTTCAAACAGTTGCAGCAGGCGAATATGCAGCTGTGGCTGGCAGCGCAGGGGCGCTAAACAGCAGAATTTTCACCACGGAGGCGCGGAGACGCGGAGGAAAGCTCGCCGCCGGACCAACACGATAACCGCGACGATTTTCGAGGGGCGAAGAAGACACAGCCGGGGGGCGCTGTGCCATACGGGTATAGGAACTCCATTAGACCGGTTCCAGAGTTGCTGTGCTGGAAAAGACTCACCGCCGGGGGCGGCGGTGCCACACGACTCTAGGAGTACCAAGCACTATGGACAACGAA
>WNFI01181758.1_pt2 | contig 15335 bp, 12 predicted proteins | sample 5400471 | NCBI WGS metagenome assembly WNFI01 (sample SAMN13153348, study PRJNA577476) | soil metagenome | isolation source: 100 cm saprolite on Douglas fir-dominated hillslope | place: USA:California | collected 2013-09-17 | reverse complement strand
CGGTACGGCGGGCCGGCGTAAACCTCGGCGTGCAGGGCCTGCAGCTCGGCCGCATGCGCGGCGGCCTGCGCGCCGCCGAGCAATTGAAACGTCAGGTCGGATGCGGGCACGGCCACCTTCTCTGCGTAGGCCTGCTTCGAGAACAACCCAGCCGCCCACTGACGTCCCGTGTTCTCAGACCGGCCCCGGCTGGTACGAGCCAGCGCTGACCATGCTCGGCCATCGCACCCTTCTAGAGGCCCAGTCACGTAATCGGCTGGCAGACCGTTGCCCCAATGGCCCCGCTGGTCCCGACATCCCCGCCAGCCCCAGCACCAGCCGCCCGCCCAGAACACAGGCCGGCATGAATGTACCGATGGTGGCGCCAGAGAACCACCATCGGTACATTCACGGCGGGCGGTGGCGGCCGCCGGGCGATTCTCGGTCCCGCGGCCGCGGCTCCGCGCGCCCGGGCGGCCTTCACAGAGGTCGCTGTGCCGCAGCCCAGCGAGCAAGGACTACCTGACGGGCTCTAGCGGTCTAGAGCGGCGGTCAAGTAGTCGTTAGGCGGCGGAGCTGGTAGTTGCTGGGGCTGGCGGGCGACGACGTGGAGATTGCGGACGACGGCGACGCGTCTGAGGTCGACCAGGTTCTTGCGGGTGCCGCGGTAGCGGGCGCGGCGGCCTTGCCAGTGCCCGACGTGGGCGAGGGCGTGCTCGACCTGAACGCCCGCGACGAGTCAACGGGCAGGGCACGGGCCGGTCACTCTGACACCGTGCCCTCCTCGATGGATGCTGCGAGGTTGCCGAGGGCGTCGGCGATCGACATATGGATGTCCCGGTGAAAGAGGTACGCCCTGGCCTCTCGTTCCTCCGCATGGCGGCGCTGGGTGCGTTCTTCGGCGCGAAGCGATTCGACGATCAGGGTTTGAAGATCCACGCTGCTGCCTCTTCCTCTGCCATGGCGTGCACGATCTCCGCGCCGTGCTGCCGTGTGCTCCAGGCAGGCGCCCATCCTGTCACCCTGGCTGCTGGCCGCGGCGGCACGGCACCGCGGCCAGCAGCCGGCCATCAGCGAGCCCCGGTGGGCTGCCCGGCGATCGCGGCCTGATCCTCGTGGACGCGATCGCGCGCGAGCCTGCTTGGCCACCACAGCCATCGGCCGAGATCCAGGTTGAGCGCGGTCACCAGCACCGAGCGGACGACGATGGTGTCCAGCAGCACTCCGAACGCGACCGCGAAGCCGAGCTCGGTGAGGAAGGTGACGGGAAGGGTGCCCAGCACGGCGAAGGTACCCGCCAGCACCGCGCCGGCCGAGGTGATCACCCCGCCGGTGACCGCCAGCCCGGTAAGCGCGCCGCGGCGGGTGCCGTGGCGCTTGGCTTCCTCGCGCACCCTGGTCATCAGGAAGATGTTGTAGTCGATGCCCAGGGCGACGAGGAACACGAACACGAACAGCGGGAAGGATGTGTCCGCGCCGCCGAAGTTGAACACGTTGTTGAACATCAGCGCGCTGACGCCCAGGGCCGCGGCGAACGACAGCACCACGGTGGCCATCAGCATCAGCGGGGCGATCACCGCGCGCAGCAGCAGGGCGAGGATGACGAACACCACCGCGAGGACGACGGGGATGATCACGTTGCGGTCGTGCGCCGCGGCGCCCTGGACGTCGAGGTTGATCGCGGTGTTGCCGCCGACCAGCGCATCTGCGCCGGGAACGGCCTGGACGTTCGCCCGGACCCGGTCGACCGTGGCGTATGCCGCCTGGCTGTCGGGCGCCGTGGTCAGCGTCCCGTCGAGGTAGGCGTGACCCGCCCGGGTGACCGGCGGCGTGACACCGGTGATCCCCGGGGTCGCCTTGAACGCCGCCTCCAGCCGGGCCGCCGCTGCCTGGTTGCCGACGACCACGACCGGCTGCCCGCTGCCCCCGGCGAAGTGCTGGTCCAGGATCGTCTGCCCGGTCACCGAGTCGGGGTGGCCGCGGAAGGACTGAGCGTTGGTCAGGCCGCTGGCCTTCAGGCCGGTGAGGCCCAGGGCCATGGCGCCGAGCACGACGGCCGTAGCCACCCAGACCACCCGCGGCCGCACCGCGATGCCGCGGCCCACGCGTGCCCAGATGCCGCGTGAGGTCGGCTCCGCCGAGCCGTACGTGGGCCGAGCGGGCCAGAAAACCCACCGGCCGACGATCACCAGCAGGGCCGGCAGCAGCGTCATCATCGCGAGCAGGGCGACGGCCACGCCGATGGCCAGCACCGGGCCCAGGCCCTTGGTGGAGTTCAGCGCGTAGTCCGTCCCGGCGCCGAAGACCAGCACGTCCAGGATGCCCGCGCTCTGCGCGTTCACGGTCAGGCCGGCGTGCGCGGCCAGCAGGTAGATCAGCGCCTCGGCACTGGTCAGCGCCACAGCCGCCGAGATCACGGGCAGCAGCCAGAGCACCGGACTCCGGTAGGTGATCAGCAGCAGCACGATGACGATCGCCAGGGTGGCGAACAGCAGGGTCCCGTTGATCCCCTTGAACGACTTGGCCGAGTCGGCCGCCGTGCCCAGCGGGCCCGCGATGTGGACGGCCAGGCCCTGCGCGTTCGCCTGCGCGACACCGCGGATGGCGTCAGCTGCCTTGCCGGCTTCATTCCAGCCGTTCTTGCCCAGGTTGACCGGGACGACCGTCTCGATCGCCTGGCCATCCCTGGCGAAGAACGGGCCCGAGACCTGGCCGCGCACCACGCCGGAGATGGTCTTGAACTTCGCCGCGTCAGACGCGGCCTTCGCCCGGTCGGCAGCGGTCAGGCCAGCCGGCCGGTCGTACACCACCACGGCGGAGAACACGTTGGGCGACTGGAACTTCGACTGCAGGGCCAGCACCTTCGTGGACTGCGCCTGCGCGGGCAGCCACGACTGCGCATCGTTCCTCTCAGCGCCCGTCAGCTTGCCGGCCAGCGAGCCTGCCACGGCCAGAATGATGATCCAAAGGATCAGGACTACCCATTTCCCCCGACGCCCGCTCGGGAAGCTAACGATCGCGCGGGCCTTACTCATCTCGCTCCTCCTACGCTCGGCAGTTCTTGCCCATGCGTCGAACACCGCTCCTTCAGATCGACACCGGGGCCGGAAACTTCCAGGACTTCGGCGGCAACGCCCATCGGCGGGCATCTGCCAGGCCTCGTCACTGAGACGCGCCCCGCCCCGGGAACTCATCGGTCCACTCCCGGACGGAACTCATCGGCAAACACGATATATCTCGTAAGTTGCTCCGCACAAGATATATCTCGTTAACGCTGGGCTAGCGGTGGGCTAGCGGTGGACAAGGAGCGGGCCATCGCCGAGAACGAGCTGGCCAACAAGATCGAACTCGCCCGCCAGGAAGAACGGCCGATCGCCCAGGAGGGCCAAGAACGCCCAGCGCCGGGGCAGCGACGAGGCCGCCGCCCTGCGGATCGCCACCGAGGCGGCGGCCAGCAAGCGCCAGGTGCTGGCAGGCGCCGAGGCTGAAGCGATAACAGCCGTGGAGGGCGCGCGAGTGGGCGCCGAGCGTGACCGGCTGGACGCACTGCGGACGGGCGATCTGCGGCGGGCCGGCTTGCGCGTCATCGAGCGAGGGCGGACCCCGCGGTCATGGGTGGGCGAGCGCTGGTGCGCGGCATCGGGCCCGGGCCGCTCCGCCGCCGGCCGGGGAGACTGGCGACTTGCGTGATTCGACCAGCGCGGGTCGGCCGTAGCGTCGCAATCTACGACAAGAAGCTGGCCGAGGGCAAGATCCGCAAAGAAGCCCTGCGGTCGCTGAAGCGCCAGATCAGCGACGCCATCTTCGCCCGCCTCCAGCCCGACGCCCGCCGTGCCGCGGCCGCCGCGAACAGCCCGGGAGGGCAACCGGGGGAACGACTCTGGCTCCAGCGCGGCCGGCTCTCACCAGAGATCAGGGGCTTCTGTAGCTGTCAGCCCCGAGTGATGGGCGGCCAGAGCATCTCGGGGATGGCTGTGCCATCAGCCTCGTGACCGGGTCGCGGCTAGCTGGCCGGGTCTGGCGGGAAGGTACTGGCTCGCGGCGCTTCCAGTTCCGCTGCCATAACGAGTATGCTAATCGTTATGTACAGTATCTGGCTTGGCCGGTGAGTGTCCGGCACGCTCTGCTGGCCCTGCTGAGCGAGGGGCCGAAGTACGGCCTGCGGCTGCAGCAGGAGTTCGAGGAGCGGACCGGCGAGGTGTGGCCGCTGAATGTGGGGCAGGTGTATATAACTCTGCAGCGCCTTGAGCGCGATGGGCTCGTGGAGTCCGGCGGCGAGGGCGGGGCGGGGCCGCAGAAGCGGTTTGTGATCACTCAGGCCGGCGGTGCGGAGCTGGAGGGCTGGCTTCGCACACCTGCGGGCGATATCCCTCCGCCTCGTGATGAGCTTGTCATCAAGGTGCTGATCAGCCGGCGGGTGCCCGGGGCTGATGTGCACGACATCGTGCAGGTCCACCGGCGGCACATGATCGAGCTGATGCAGCGGTACTGGCACCTGAAAGCGGAGGCCGCGGAGGACGATATCGGGCTGGCGCTCATCGCCGACGCCGAGCTGTTCCGGCTGGAGGGGATTGTCCGCTGGCTGGATGCGGCCGACACCCGGCTGAAGCTGCAGCCGGCACCCGATCCGGCCAGCCCGCCTGCGGCGCCTGCCCCGGCGGCCCGCAGGCCCAGGATGGGAACACGGCGATGACAGCGGTGCTGGAGCTGCGCGAGGTGTCGAAGGTCTACGGGACCGGGGCCGCCGAGGTGCATGCGCTGCGCCGGGTCAGCCTGTCGGTCGGCGGTGGTGAGCTGGTGGCGGTCATGGGGCCCAGCGGCTCCGGCAAGAGCACGCTGCTTACCATCGCCGGCAGCCTGGAGGAGCCCACCAGCGGCCAGGTGCTGGTCGCCGGGATTGACCTGTCGGGTGCCTCGCTTAATGACCAGGCGAAGCTGCGCCGCCGCCTGATCGGTTATGTCTTTCAGGATTTCAACCTGCTTGCTGGGCTGACTGCGGCCGAGAATGTCACGCTGCCCCTGGAGCTTGATGGCGTCGGGGTCAAGGCCGCGCGCCCGGCGGGGATGAAGGCCCTGGAGGAGCTGGGCGTGGCTGAGCGGGCTGACCGTTTTCCCGATGAGCTGTCCGGCGGGGAGCGCCAGCGCGTGGCGATCGCGCGCGCAGTAGTGGGTGAGCGCCAGGTCTTGCTCGCCGACGAGCCGACGGGTGCCCTGGACTCGGTGAACGGCGAGGCGGTGATGCGGCTGCTGCTCGCGGCCTGCCGGCGTGGGGCGGCCGGGGTGGTCGTGACTCATGACGCGCAGTTCGCGGCGTGTGCTGACCGGGTGGTGTTCTTGCGCGACGGGCGCATCATCGATCAGACGCGGACGCCGCCGGGCCCGGAATCGCTGCTCACGCCGGGCCCGCAGCGGTGAGCGCGACGCTGCGTGACCGGGGGGTCCGTCCCGGCCCCGCTGGCGGTGGCATCCCGGCCCGCCAGGCCGTGGCCCGGTGGGCGTGGCGGCTGTTCCGCCGTGAGTGGCGGCAGCAGATCCTGGTCCTCGCGCTGCTGATTCTTACGGTCGCGGCGGCCGCCTTCAGCGTGTCAGCTGCCTACAATGTGGCGTCCCTGCCCGGTCCGCAGTTCGGCTCCGCCAACCACCTGCTGCAGTTCGACGGAACCAGTCCGAAGGCCCTGACGGCGGACATCGCGGCGGCCCGGAAGGCGTTCGGGACCATCCAGGTGATCGGCCGCCGGTTCGTGCCGATCCCAGGCTCGACCCAGACTGTCGAGTTCCGGGCAGAAAGCCCGCACGGCCCTTACAGCGGCCCCATGCTCGCGCTGACCGACGGCCGCTTCCCGGCCGGCCCCGGCCAGGCCGCCGTCACCGGCCCGCTAGCGCAGACCCTCCAGCTGCGGATCGGCTCCGCACTGTCCCTCGACGGCCACCAGACCGTGACCGGCATCGTGGAGAACCCCAGTGACCTCAACGATGAGTTCGCTCTCGTCTCGCCCTCGGGCGCGGGCCCGCCGCAGTCGGTGACGGTACTGCTGAACGCCGGCCCGGCCAGCTTCGAGGTCTTCCGCGCCGCATTTCACGGCCCGCTGGTGTGGCAGGCGCGAGGGGCCAGCACCCAGGGAGCCGTCGCAGGTGGCATGCTCGGCGCTGTCACGGTCCTGCTGCTGCTGGTCGGCCTCGTCGGCGCCGCAGGTTTCGCCGTCATCGCGGCGCGCCGCCAGCGCCAGCTCGGCATGCTCGCCGCCATCGGGGCGACGCGCAAGCAGCTTCGGATGGTCATGGTCACGGGCGGAGCGGTGGTGGGCGTCATCGCCGCCGTGGCCGGCACCGCAGCCGGCCTAGCCGTGTGGATCGCGGCCGCCCCGGGCCTGGACACCTTCGCCGCGCACCGGATCGACCGGTTCGCGATCCCATGGGAGCTGGTCGCACTCGGCATGCTGCTCGCCGTCGTGACGGCGACCGGCGCGGCGTGGTGGCCAGCGCGGGCGGCCGCCCGCCTGCCGGTCACGCTGGCACTGTCGGCCAGGCCACCGCGGCCCCGGCCCGCGCACCGCCCGGCCCTGCTGGCCGCCCTGATGATCCTGGCGGGCGTCGCCTGCCTGGGCCTGGGTAACCAGAACCGCCCCCCGCTAATCATCGCTGGCGCGGTGGCGATGACCCTGGGGATCTTGTTCATCAGCCCGCTGGCCATCCGGGCGCTCGCCGCGCCCGGCCGGCGGGCACCGGTCGCGGTGCGGCTGGCGCTGCGCGACCTGGCCCGTCACCAGGCCCGCTCCGGCGCAGCACTGGCCGCGATCAGCCTTGCCCTCGGGATCACCGCAGCGATCATCATCAGTTCCGCCGCCGACAAGACCGCCGCGAACGCGGGCAACCTGCCAGACACCCAGATCCTCGTCTGGACCGGCCAGTCAGACGGCCCGGATGGCCCCGTCATCCCCCTCCGGACACCCGCCCAGCTGCGCGTCCTGGCCGTCGCGGTACACCAGATCGCCGGACCACTTCCTCACTCCGAAGTGACCGCCCTCGACATGCCCGTCAACCCGGCCGACAAGCCGCAGCCCGGCGGGCAGGGCAGCCAGGCCGGACAGCCGGTAGCTAGCCTGGGCGCCAGGCAGAACCCAGCCGCCGGCGGCCGGGGAGGGACCTATAGCACGATCCCCCTCTATGTCGCCACGCCAGCAGTACTCCGGTACCTCGGGATCAGCCCGGCCACGATCACCCCGGCCGCCGATTTCCTCACCGTCCAGGCGGGGCAGCTCGTGGTCACCACACCCTCCACCTTTGCGAACGCCACCCACGTCCAGCGGATCCAGGCCCCGTCCTACGCCTCCCAGCCCACCTCGCTGATGACCCTGGGCGGCCTGCACCGGCGCGGCTGGACGCAGATACAGTCGGGCTGGCTTGTCCAGTCCGGCAAGCCTCTTACCGCCGCGCAGCTCGCAGCCGCACGCGACGTGGCCGCGAAAGCGGGCCTGATCATTGAGGCCAGGAACAACCAGGCCTCACTAGCGACGATCAGCGCCGCAGCGACGGCCGCCGGGGCACTGCTCGCCCTTGGCATCCTCGCGATGACCGTCGGGCTGATCCGCACCGAGGCCGCCGGTGACCTGCGCACCCTCACCGCCGCCGGAGCCACTAGCACCACCCGGCGCACGCTCACCGCCGTCACCGCCGGAGCGCTGGCCGTGCTCGGCGTGCTGCTCGGCTCTGCCACCGCCTACCTCGCGCTGGCCGCCGGGCACCTCAGCGACCTCGGCAATCTCAGCCGCGTGCCCGTCCTCTACCTCGCCATCACTATCCTCGGCGTACCCGTCGCGGCTACCCTCACCGGCTGGATCCTCGCCGGCCGCCAGCCACCATCCATCGCCCGCCAGATGCTCGAGTGACCGCAGACCGCCGGAGCAACGATCACAGCCCCCGGGCCTGGCGATCACTTACTGGCGCCGACTGGCCCGCAAGCGCCGCATCGGATGGCAGTTCCAGGAGAGTCAACTTCGGTTCTGCATCACCGTCGAGGACCCTGACCTCCAAGGCGAGGCCAAGCGCGCCGCGCGAGAGGCGATCGTCGAGGCCGGGCACGCCCGGCCGTGCCCCGCTGCTTCGTCGGCCGGCATTTTCCTGGCTCATACAGCCGGGCCAAGGGTCCAGATGGCTGACCCGGTCCGGCTCGCCATGAGGTCATGACCGGGTCGTGTAGCCGGTGGTGCGGCAGATCTCCGTGCGTGTGGTGCTCGTGGCTGGTAGTCGTTTCATGTCACGGGGATCGGGGAATGAGGTGTCGGCGACTCCGGCGGGGCGCCGTCCGGGCCGGTTGTGGCGCCTGATCAGGCTGGGTGCGGGCGAGCAGCAGGGCGATGTCGTCTCGGGCTCGGGGGGCGAGGCTGGCCAGCACGCTGTCGCCCAGGTCGTCCAGCGATCGCGCAGGGCCGGCGGCCAGGGCGCGGGCGAGCCGGGACATGCCGGCGCCGATGTCCTGGCCCGGCAGCTCGACCAGCCCGTCGGTGTACAGGGCCAGCACACTGCCTGCGGGCAGGTCGATGTCGGTGGCCGGGTAACGGCCTGCGCCCGCGCCGAGCATCACCCCGCCCGGCACGTCGAGGAATTCGGTCGCGCCGCCGGGGCGGCGCAGCGCGGGCGGCAGGTGCCCGGCGCTGGTGAGCCGGCACCGCCGCGACGCCGGGTCATACGCCGCGTACAGGCAGGTGGCGCCGGCCTCGTCGCCGTGGGCGGCGACCACATTGCTGAGCTGGGCCATGATCTCTTCCGCCGGGTGCCCGAGGCGGGCCAGGGCCGCGGTGGTGGTGCGCAGCTGGCCCATGATCGCCGCGGCGTGGATGCTGTGGCCGGTCACGTCGCCGACCACCAGCGCCACCTGGCCACGATCGAGCGCGATGACGTCGAACCAGTCGCCGCCGACCTGCACGGCGCGGCTGGCCGGCTGGTAGCGGTAGGCGATGTCGAGCCCGGGCACCGGGGGGATGTCGCGGGGCAGCAGGCTGCGCTGCAAGGTCACCGCCGCGTCGTGCTCGCGGGTGTACAGCCGGGCGTTGTCGATGTGCATCGCCGCGCGGGAGGCCAGGTCGCTGACCAGCCGCACATCGGCCTCATCGTAGGGCTCGGGGTGCTCGGCCCGGGAGAGCGCAGCGACCCCCAGGGTGACGCTCCGGGCGGTCAGCGGCACCACCATGGCCGTATGCACCCCCCTGGCGAGGAGGGCTTCCGCATTGCCAGGCGCGCACCAGACCTGACTCCTTACCTCGGCCCGATTCCGCGCCAGGACGGGCTTCCCCCGTGAGAGCGCCATGGCGACCGGACGTGTGACCGGCGCGGTGATTAGATCGCCTACCTTGTAAGCAATCTCGGCCCTGGTTGCGGCATCGCGCACCGCGACCCGGCGAAGCCGCAGGGGGACTGTGCCGGGGCGCGGGAGATCTTCGCCCCGCAGCATCTCGTCGCACAGGTCGATGGCGATGCGGTCGGCGAGTTCGGGCACGGCCAGGGCGGCCAGTTCCTCAGCTGTGCGGTGGATGTCGAGCGTGGTCCCGATCTGGCTGCCGGCCCGCTCGAGCAGGTCGAGCCGGGTATTGGCCTGCACCCGGTCGGTGACGTCAATGAGGAGGCCCACCGCCCCGAGCAGTTGGCCGTCGTCCGTCACCCGGTACGCCGACCAGGACAGGACCCGGCGCTCGCCGGCCAGGGTCTGCTCTATATGCACGTCGACCGCGGGAACGCCCCGGTTGATCACCTGCTCGGCGAGGGTGCGTTCGGCCAGCGCCGTGTCCATGCCAGCCTCACCCTCTGAGGGCCGGCGGCCGAGGATCGCCTCGTCCGGGAGGCCGACCAGCCGGCGGAACGCCGCGTTGGTGCGCCTGGCGCGCAGCTCGCGGTCGCCGAAGACCATGCCGATCGGTGACTGGTCGAACAGCGCGTCCAGTTCGCGGATGGAAAGGCCAGAATAAGGAAGCGATGGCATGGTGACGTTCCGTATAATATTAGTATTATCAGTGGTGTATCGTTCCGGTATGTGCATTGCCACACCCGTTGTCCGGAGACGTGCAATCATCGGTACGGAAAATCAGCAGTGACCAGGAAGTTTACCGATCCCGGCGTACTGCGATGATCAGTCCTGTCCGGCGGGGATGCGGTCGGCACCTCCCGGTTCATCATGGAGGAGGAGCTGCCGGCGCTCGTGGCGCACGGCGTGTGGCTGGTGGCGGTGCTGGTCGAGGACTGCCTATGGGACCAAGAGCCGCGTCTGACTGCGGTGCAGTGGGCGCACGACTCAGGCCGGGAACGGGCCGCTGGCGGCCGTCGGCTCGCGGGAGGTGAACGGGCGGATCGACGCGGCCACCGGATCGGCGGCTGCGCATGTAGTCGTGATACGAGCTATTGGCGAGGATGGCGGCGATAACCCGGCGCGACCAGGAATCGAGGCCTCGGAAGCCAGGCGCCAGCATGGACGTGTAGCCGGGGAGCTTGTCGCCTTTCGCCGGTCACCGCGATCACCTTCGGATGGTCGTCGGCCCAGGCGAGTGCGGCCAGGTTGAGCTCGATGGCGACCACGCCGCCGTGCCGTCATCGCCGGAGCCGCTCGACCACCGCACGACCGATTCCGCGGCTGTCACCGGTCACCACGTGCAAGCGGGCCACGTGTCTGGTAGGTCAGAAGCCGCGAACGCGGGTGAGGTGGATGCGGACCGGGACCGAGTACGTCTCCGCGAATTTCACGGCGTCACCGAACCGCGCGTCGATCTCCTCGATGTACTTCTCCAGCCACGCGGAGTTGTCAGGCACCGCCGGGTAGTCGTCCAGGGTCTCGGCGGTGCCGGTGAATACGACGATGTCGCCGCCGCCGCCATCGCTGTCGAAGTGGAGCGAGACCAGCGGCTGTCGCCGGATGTTCGCGAGCCGTTTGGCCTTCGCCTGGTTGTAGGTCAGCAGACTGTCGCCGCCGTCCCAGAGAAACCCGACCGGGTTCGGCTGCGGCACACCGTCACGCCCGACGGTCGTTAGCCAGATCGTCATCTCGTCGGTGAGCCGCCTGCGGACGCGTTCGCCGAAGGCGGTGGCCCGATCAGGGATCACTTCGCTCGTCACGGGCCGAGCGTGCCCAGACGCGACTCGATCGAAACCCATCTGACGATCATGTTCGCCGCCCTGGCCGTGTCCCGATGGATTGAACAGCGCACCGCCTGCGTCCGAGGCGACCAGCGACGGGTTAGCCACCAACGCGCACGCTGCTCCTTGCTCGCGCGCTGACCCGCCGGTCGGGGCGCGAGTTCGGGTTGGCCGGTCTGCGCCGCCGCTCCCGACCGGGTGATCTGCGCGCCAGTCAGAACCGTTGCTGGCGCTCGGCACTGGCCCTGGCTCGGCTGGCGCGGGGACGACGGGTGCCTCAGGTGCGCCGGCAGACCGAGACGTGGCCACCGCTGGCGGAGCAGAACGGCCGCCGGTGCCAGTCGCCGTGCCGTTCGGCGCGGCGGAGGCCGGCTGCGCGGCCATCAGGGTCCAGTTCGCTGGGCCACGAGTAGCGGATGGCCACCGGCCGCATGCTCCATCCGTGCGCGTCCAAGGTGACAATCTGCGTGGTGACCCGCTGGGCCGCGGCGTCGTGCCGGGACAGCCCGAAAGCGGCCGCGTCCTCGGTTACTTCAAGCGCCTCGACCCGCTGGCCGCGGTCGAACGGGCCAGGTCGGGCACGAAGCACTCGATCACGAACGCCCCGCCCGGGCCGAGCACCCGGGCCACGTTGTGGAAGCACTCGGCCTGCCGCCCGGCGCTGAGCAGCCCGAACAGGGTGTTGAACACCAGATACACCAGCGTGAACTGCCCGGTGACGGGAACCCCGGCCATGTCGCCGATGGTGACGAGGATCGATTCGCCGCCCGGCTTAGCTCGCAGCCTGGCCACCATCGCCGCTAAGGCGTCTACGCCCTGCACCGTGATCCCGCGCGCCCCCAGCGGCAGCGCGACCCGGCCGGTGCCAATCGCCAGCTCCAGCACGGGCCCGTCTCCAGCCAGCCCGGCCAGGAACTCCACCGCCGCGGCCGGGTCAAGGCTGCCGTGGCGCTCGTCGTAGACATCTGCCCAGCGCTCGCCGTAGAACGCCGGATCATCGAAGCCGCTCATGACGGCAACCCAACCAGGCGGCCGGCTGCCGCCGCCACGCAACTACAGGGGCCCGCTCAGCGGCCGCCAGCCCGCCCGTAACGATCAGTCACAGCAATGCCACCCCGCCGAGCTGCCGATCTGGCGCGTCGCGATGTCGTTGAGCGTGCATCGTTGGCGCAGATGGCGAGATCGGTGCTCGCGGTCAGTGCTCGCGGCGACTATTGGTGAGTTGGGGCTGGCTGTCCGTTTGACGGGCGAGGATGGCGGGCCGATGGGAACATCGGGCCCGTGGCGTCGCCAAGCATCACCGGCCGCACGTCGATTAACGTGCCGCGCGACTTCCCGAGCATTCAAGCCGCCGTGAACGGCGCAGCGCCCGGAGCGACCATCCACGTCGGCCCGGGCACCTGCACGGGCACTGGCCTCGATGGCGTCGTGCCGAACAGTTAATCGGAACGCCCTGCAACGCATAAAGCTACTGTCCAATAGGAATTCATATTCATCGATCCGGCGTACGCCAGGCGCGAGGTCTGGTCACGCTCAGTGACCTGGGCTGGTCCGAGGCCAGCGCGCCGGATCCGCCTCGTTCTGTACGACATTGATGGCTCGATGCCGGGCGAGCGGTGGCGCGCAGAGCGGGTCGTTCTGTGGCCGATGACGAGGGTGCGGCGCTCTGGGTAGGGGCGGCCTCGACGAGATCGGCTGCTCAGGACTTGCGCGACGGGTTGTCACGATCTCGGTGGCCGCAAATACTACCGATGACCGCACCCGTCGTGTCCAGGGCGTGTGCTCCTAGGCTGTGCCGTTCGAGGCGAGCAGCCGCCAGGTGCTTGTCGGCGGTGATCTGCTCGACGGCGGTCACGCCACCGTGCCATATGCGGCATCGGTGAAGGACTTCATCGCTGCCCGGCGGTGGGATTACCAATGCCCAATTCCCGTCTTGGACTCTGGCCCAAGCCGTCGAACTGCTCGGCGTGGCCAACCTTCGCAGTGCGCGGCGGTCCAACGGCGATTCTGGTGCACGGCAGCTCAATGAACTGCTGTCGCACACCACCGCGCCGACGATAATAGATCAGTTGGCGAAATCCCGACTCTTTCATACCCGCGGGATGGAACGCGCGTTCGACATGCGGCAAGGTCGGGCCATGACGTCTCCCTAGCCGATCCGGTCCCTGCCTGGGATGATCGTTTCGTGGTGGATAGGGCGCGCGGCTGCCGCGAAGCAAACGGCAGCTAGATGAATAGCGTCGCTGGCTGGCAACGATTATGCAGGTGGAGGCTCGATGATGAACCGAGCGGGGGCGTCCGGCCAGTCTGACTCCGGCCTTAACCTGGTCCAACTCGAGATTCTCCGCACCATCCGGAGGATCACGCGGAGCCGTGGGCGGCCGCCATCCATGAGCGAGGTCGCAACGGCGCTGGGACGTACGAGCGTAGGCGGGCTCTCCCATCAGTACTCGATCTTGGAAGCCAAGGGATACCTACGTCGCGACGCGGGATGCCCGCGCACGGTGCAGGTACGGCTGCCTGGAGAGCCAGACTTCTCGTCAGAAACTGGCGAAACCGAACAGACGCCGATGGACATGGGCTCGCAGGAAGTAGTGGATGTGCCGTGGCTTGCGCGGGCCGCGGCGGGCAACCCGATCCTGGCCCAGGAGTTGATCGAAGACGTCTTCACGCTTCCCCGGCAGGTGGTCGGCGCAGGGACGCTCTTCATCCTCAAGGTCGTCGGCGATTCAATGACCGGTGCTGGGATCGTCGATGGTGACTGGGTGGTGGTCCGCCAGCAGCCGGACGCCGTGAACGGTGACATCGTGGCCGCGACGATCAACGGAATCGAGCTTGAGGGCACGGTCAAGACCTATAAGGAGATGGACGGCGAGCGCTGGCTGATGCCGCAAAACCCGGCCCACACTCCGATCCCGGGCAATAAGGCAAGAATTGCCGGCAAGGTAGTTGCCGTCCTGCGCCGGGTCTGAACGAACGGCAAGCGACGAATCGCTGGGTCCCAGCGGTGATGGGAACCGGCCCGGCCCGCTTCCTTGGCGCCGAGCACGCCCTCACAATCGCTACCAGCGTTGGGGCGGCTGGGTCCACGCCTGCCGTTGGTCGCAGAGCGTGGTCGGCACTCTGGTGGCAGTCGTGCGAATATCCGCCTTGCATGTCCCGCTCGGCGGCGAGCGTTAGCCTGTGCCCGTCCAAGATCGGGTCCGACGTCCTGGTCAACCAGAACTGCCTGAACATCACCGGCCCGGATCTGCAGGGCCGCGGCCAGGCGGAAAACGAGACCGCGATCGCCGAGAACCCGCCGGACCCGCGCCAGGTGGTGACCGGGTTCAACGACTACCGGCGCGGGGACGGCAACTGCTACGGCGCCTTCACCGGGAATGGCGGGTCCAGCTGGACCGATACCACGATCTCGATGGGGTTCACCCGGGGGACCGCGTTTGGCGGGGTGGCCCGGCAGTACTGGCAGGCCGGCGGCGACCCGTCGGTGGCCTGGGACACCCGGGGCAATGCCTACTTCGCCTGCCAGGTATTCCAGCGCGGGCCGTCCGCCACCAGCAACCTTGTCCAGTCCAGCGCCGTCTACGTGTTCCGCTGCACCGGTGACGGCGGCGCGTCGTGGGACTTCCCCGGCCGCCCCGCGGTGCAGACGTTCACCACCGCCGCCAGCGGCCTGCCGTTCAACGACAAGCCGTACATGACGGTGGACAACCATGCGGGCAGCCCGTTCCGGGACCGGATCTACGTGACCTGGACCCTGTTCGGCGCCGACGGCACCGCCTATATCTACGAGGTGCACTCCGACGACTACGGGCAGAGCTTCAGCGCACCGGTCCTGGTGAGCGGCACCAGTCCCCTGTGCAGCAACACCTTCGGCCTGCCGGCCCCGCGCGGGACCTGCAACGAGAACCAGTTCCCCGACCCGTTCACCGGCCCCGGCGGCACGCTGTACGTGGCCTACTCCAACTTCAGCAACTCCGTCAGCAGCAGCACCGATAATCACATCCAGGTGCTGCTGGTGCGCTCGACCGACGGCGGCCAGACCTTCAGCGCCCCGGTCCTGGCAGTAACTGCAACGGCCCACCCGTTGTGGATGGACACCAGGACCCCTGACGCGTTCGTCTGCCCGGGAACCGCCGTGCCGGGCGCGCCGCCCGCGCTCTGCCTGGCCACCGAGCCCAGCGGGCTGCTCGCCAACGACCAGACCATCTACACCGACGGGCTGCCTGCTCCCTGAC
>WNFI01084717.1_pt1 | contig 15335 bp, 16 predicted proteins | sample 5400471 | NCBI WGS metagenome assembly WNFI01 (sample SAMN13153348, study PRJNA577476) | soil metagenome | isolation source: 100 cm saprolite on Douglas fir-dominated hillslope | place: USA:California | collected 2013-09-17 | reverse complement strand
AGACGGCATACTGAATGATGGGCCAAGCCAGGCTCGACGGTAGCTGGCGCCTCATCTTGGCCGGGTCGAAAGCGAGGTGCGTCAGCGCCCAGCTCATTTCGTGGATGCGAGGCCCCGCGCCAAAGGGAGAATCGGGCGGCCCGCCGGCGGCGAGCTGCGCCTGAAACGCCGGGTCCAGTTTTCCGATGTCGTGCAGGAATCCCGACAGAAGCGCTCCGAGGGCCCAGTCCGGGCGCCGCGGATGGTGAGTCTCGACGTGCTTGCGCGCAACCAAGCCCACCAGCGCACAGTGGCCGGCGAGGGGTTGCTTGGCGGCATTGGCGATATTAAGCGGCCTGCCGCCTGCGTTACCAGTTGCGTGTTGGCTGCTCGGATTCACGGAAAAGCGCAGTCCAAAAGACACACTGCATCGATTGGGATCTTACGGGTTGGGGACTTGCCCAGAGAAGTGGGAAAGCGCGACACTTTGGCCGTAATCCGGTGGCCGGCCGTGTCGGAGGTCCGCGAACCTCGGACTGCGGCCGCTGGGTCTCAGAAATACCGCGCGACCTTCAAAAGGACGCTGCCCGCCTGCGGCAGGCTGCCGAAATCCGAGCGCCGTGCGCCCAGATCGACCAGCACGAGGCCTCCGATCGTCCACCGGTCCGACAGGTAGTAGTCGGCAGCCCATTGAACCCGTGTCGAGCCGTCCGCCAGATCGGTGTTGACGAAGCCGGTCAGCTCCAACTTCGGAACGAAGGCGTCCACCCAGTCGGCGCGCAGAAAGATCAGGCTGCGGCTGACCGGTTCCTGCTGATCGAGCGCATAGTCGCGGATGTACCAGAGCTCTGCGGCGACCGGCGACCGGCTCGTCGTGCCGTGGCCTGTCTGGAACCAGTTGTTCCAGTCGCTGCGCGAGAAGCCAGCCTGGTTGTAGTGGAAGAAGGGGCTGCTGCGCGTCCAGCGGCAACACGGAAGGTGCGCCAGGAGGCAGCGAGCCGGTCGCGCGGCCGAAGCGCAGCGCATCGTCGATCAGGCTCGCACGCGGACCCCCCGACCACTCCGCGTAAGCGACCACGCTCTGGCTGACGCTTGCAGTCAGATTCATCCCCCAACGGGTTCGTCCATCCTCGCGGTAAGCGAGAAATTCCGGGCTTAAGCCTTCGCCGATGTCGACGCTTGCCTTCAGAAGGAACCGGTCCTGCGCATTGGTCCGATCGAACATCGGATCGAAACTGTGCAGCTTCAAATCGGTGTAGATCGGGCTCGTAGAAGCGACCGCCGGCGCGTACACCGCCGTCAGCGAGCCGCCTGCCCAGATGCGCTGCAGGCGGACCATCAGCGTTCCGAGCCGATCCTCGCGCAGCACGACCGGATCGACCGACAACGGCTCGACCACTGCGCGCGTCTTGAAGAAGTCGGTCGGATTGAAGCCGAGCGCTACGCCGCTCTTGATGTTGATCCGTCCCGCGTCGACGAACACGCGCTCGAGCGGCTCCCAACTCGCATAGGCCTCGCGCAGATCGTTGATCACGTTCTCGTGGCTTGGGAAGTTCGGCTGATTCTGGGCGCGCAGGTTCAGACGTCCGCTGTAGTTCAGGTTGAGGTCCTTTCCAAGGCGCCATTCGTCGCGCACGTCGAAAAGCAGCCGCTCCTGCCAATTGGAGGCCTGCGGGGGAGGAAACGATACGACCCCGCCCCGCCGCCAGGACTGCGTGAAGGCGTTTTCCAGATAGAGCTTCCCCGTTGCGCGGGTCGAGGCCGATGCCTCGGCAGTCGAGTTCGGCGGGGCTTGGGCGGGCTTCGGGATCAACTCGAGATCCTTGTTCTCGTCGGCCTGTTCGCCTGCCAACGCCGCCCCGCTCAATGCGACGCTCAACAGCAGCGTCAGGCAGGCGCGCGCCATCATTTGATCTGCAAGCGGGGCAGGTAGTCGCGCTGGAACCAGGCTTCGGGAATATCCTGATACGCGTACTCACCGAAGGTGGCGGTGGTCGCCCGCGAGGTATCGACCGCGTCGATGATGACCGCCTCGGTCGGGCGAACGGCCCCGAGCCGCTCGGAGAAATTGCGGAAATACAGGATCTTCAGCAGTCGGCCGCTGTCCGAGTAGAACTTTCCCTTGATCGGATAGAAGCTTCCCTGCTCGATCCAGTACTCGACGCGGTTGTACGTGGCCAGATCGTTGGCGGCCTTCAGGTCCAGATGCCAGCACTGGTGCGGCTGGCGCGTCGCATCGTCGATCTTCTCGGTTCCGACGATGCTTGCGGTGTAGTCGATCGCCAGGTTCACCGTCAGGATGTCGCCGATTGCGGCTTGTCCGATCAGGCGCTGCTGCGCCGAAATGCGCACGCTCACCTTCGAGTCAGGGTCGAAGAACCACAGCGAGTGGCCGTCGAGCAGGACTCGCTTGCCGGCGTCGCGTGCCGGCTCCACGTACTGGACCAGATTGCGAAACTGGTGAGTCGCCAGATCTTCCTTGGAAAATACGGCGAGCGTGTCGTGGTCCCGCTCCTTGCCGGCGACGTACTCGGTGAGCGTCAGCGTGGTGCGGAAGGGCCGGCCCGGATTCCTCACCTTGTCGGTCGCGGTGACGATTTCCTGTGCGCTCTGAGCGTGCACCGCAGCTCCGAGCAGCAGCGTCAGGGCAAGGGTAACGATTCTGGCTGCGCGGTTCATGGCGCGCTCACACATGCCTCAAGGCGTCGACCACCGGCAGCCGCGCCGCGCGGTTAGCCGGAAGCAGGGCCGCCATCGTCGCTACCGCGGCCAGTCCGAACCACGCACCGATCAGCAGCAGCGGGCGGCCCGCCACGTCCAGGCGCAACGGGACCTCGGTGACATTTCCCGGCGGAATCCAGGTCATCCCGGCGTGATTGAGCAGCCCTGCGATCGCGTAGGCAAGGAGCGCACCGATCGTGGCGCCGATCGCTCCGATCATCGATCCCTCGATGATGAACTGCGAACGGATGCCGCTGCGGCGCACGCCCATCGCGCGGATCGTTCCGATCTCGTTGGTCCGTTCCATCACGTTCATCGTCATCGTGTTGACCACGGCGAACAGCACGATCACGCCCATCACCAGCGCGATGAATAGGAAGATCGAGCTGAACATCCGGACGACCTGGCCGTAGAACGGGGTCAGCTCCCCGAAATCGCGAACATCAAGGTCCAGATGGTTTTGCCTGAAAAGCGCCGTGAGCCGGGCTCTCGCGCCCGGCAGGTCCTCGCTGCGGCGCAACTGCAGCACGATGCCGGTGACCTTATGCTCGCCCCGGCCGTAGACCAGCTGTTGCGCGAGCGCCAGGTGCATTGCGATGAAGTTGTCATCGAGCTCCTTGACTCCCTGCGGCTCGCCGCCGCTGACCGTCAGCCTCACGACGTTCGGCGCGCCGCCGCTGGTCGCGGCCAGAAGATCGATCTGGGGCATCCGGCCGATCAGCCCGCGCGATGGGTCGGCGTCGGACAGCCGCGCATCGGGGGAGTAATTCCGGCTGGCGCCGAATTCATCCCACTGCCGCATCCTCTCACGGTCGGATGGAATCAGGCCGATCCCGAGGAAGGTCTTGGACGCCTCGACCTCGCCGCTGAAGTTGCCGGCGATGCCGACCAGCGACTGCGTCGGGGTGATCACCCGGATCATCGGCCCCACCACGGAATCGTGTTCGATCAGCTTCATCACGTCCTGATAGCGATCGATCCCGTAGGCCGCCGGATTTCCCGCCCCCAGTAGAAAGTAACCGTCGCGGAAAACCGTCAGATGGCCGATCCGCTGCACGTTATTGGTCTCCAGGCCCGCGAAGATGTACGAGGCGAATCCGCCGAACAGCAGCATCGCCATCGCGCCCGCGGCCACCGCCGAGCCGGTCATGGCCGATCGGCGCAAGTTGCGCAGCATGTTGCGAAACGCGATCTTGATCAGCATTCTCATCGTGTGCCTCCGCTCTTGTGGTCGACCAGCTCTCCGTCCCGGATCGCGTAGATCTCGTCGGCGTGCGACATCAGCTGCGGATCGTGGGTCGCGAAAATGAACGTCGTGTGCGACTGCGTCTGGACCCGGCGCATCAGCTCGATGATCGAAGCGCCGGTCGCCGAATCGAGGTTCGCCGTCGGCTCGTCCGCCAGGACGACCTGAGGGCCTTTCACGAGCGCGCGAGCGATCGCAACCCGCTGCCGCTGGCCGCCGGAGAGCTGGTTGGGGCGCTGGCGCGCCTGGCCGGCCAGTCCCACCGCCTCCAGCATCTCGAGCGTGCGCTTGCGCCGCTCTGCCGGTGCCATGCCCACCAGCAACAGCGGATATTCGACATTCTCGTACGCGGAAAGGACCGGAACCAGGCTGAACGTCTGGAAGATGAAGCCGATGTTGCGCGCCCGGAAGTCGGAGACGGCGTCGTCGGCGAGCTCGGCGATCTTCTGACCGCAGACCTCGACTGCGCCGCGCGTGGGCGAATCGATGCAGCCGATCAGGTTCAACAAAGTCGTCTTGCCGCTGCCCGAGGCCCCGATCACGACCGAAAAGCGGTGATACGGAATCTCCAGGCTGAGGCCCTTTAGCGCCGCCACGTCGACTGCGCCCGACCGGTACGTCTTCGCAACCCCGCTCAAACGCACCACCGCTGCGGTGTCGCCGGCTGGCGTTGCAGCTTCCAGTGGACTCATTTTCCCCATCGCGTTCACCTTCCCTCCCGACTGCTGGTGTGGTACCGTTTGGTACCGATGGATCGAATACTACGGTACCGTCCGGTACCATGTCAAGGAGTTTTGTGGGACGTGTCAAATCCGCGGAGAAAGAGCGCGATCAACCTGCGCCGGACGACCCCGTTCGCGGACGGATCCTGTCGGCCGCGTTTGGGGCGTTCAAGGAACACGGATACGCGCAGGCCAGCACGCTGGAGATCGCGACGCGCGCCAAGGTTTCGAAGCGGGAGCTGTATGCGCTGTTCGGCAGCAAGCAGCAGATGCTGGTCTCGTGCATCTCCGAGCGCGCGCAGCGGATGCGACTGCCGGCGAACTGGCCCGCATTGCGCAATCGCGGCGATCTCGATGCGGCGCTCAGCGCCTTCGGCGCGGTGTTGTTGCACGAAGTCAGCGACCCGGACGTCATCGCGGTGTTCCGCCTGGCCATCGCCGAGGCCGATCGCTCGCCGGAAGTCGCTCAGGCGCTGAATACGTTCGGACGTCAACCCAGCCTTACCGCGCTGCGAGGCCTGCTGGAACAGGCGCGATCGGCCGGTCTGCTGGACGGCAGCGATCCGGGCCGGATGGCAAGCCAGTTTATCGGGCTGCTGTGGGAAGACCTGATGGTGTGCCTGACGCTGGGCATCGTCGCGCGGCCCGGCCCGAACGAAATCCGCCGGCGCGCACGAGACGCCACGGACGCGTTCCTGCTCCTGCATCCGGAGCGTGGCGCCACATGAGCTCTTCTATACTCTTTGAATAACGACGGCGGCAGCCGAGAAAGCAAGGGGAGGCACCCGGGTGAGCTGGTGGGCTTGGGTCATCGGCGGCGCGGTCCTTCTGGGGGCCGAGCTCGCTTTCGTCGATGCGCAGTTTTATCTTGTCTTTGTCGGCAGCGCGGCCATCCTTGTCGGCGTGATCGTCGCGGCAACGCCCTGGCTTGCCGCCTGGGCCCAGTGGGCCGTGTTCGCGGCCCTGGCAATCGTTTCGATGGTGACGTTCCGCAGCCGCGTCTATGAGCGTCTGCGCGGCCGCACGCCGCCGGTCCGCACCGGACCGGCCAACGAGGTCCTCACGCTGCCGGTTTCCCTCGCACCGGGCGAGACCTGCCAGGCGGAGCACGGCGGCACCTTCTGGACCGTGCGCAACGACAGCGATGCGACTATCCCGTCCGGCGGGCGCGCGCGGATCTCGCGCGTGCATGGACTGACCCTGCTGGTCCGACCGGATGCCTGATCAACCCACGATGGACCCACCATGGTCACCTCATACGCCTTCATCGTCATTGCTGTGGTCGTCGTCATCGTGGTCGCGAAATCCTCGACCGTGGTGCCTCAGCAAAGCGCGTACGTGGTCGAAAGCCTCGGCCGATACAGCCGGACGCTTCAAGCCGGATTCCACGTTCTGATCCCCTTCGTCGAGCGCGTTGCCTACCGCCACAGCCTGAAAGAGCAGGCGATCGACGTTGCCGAGCAGGTCTGCATCACGAGGGACAACGTCCAGGTAGCGGTCGACGCGGTTCTGTACATGCAGGTGCTCGATCCGCATCTGGCTTCATACGGCATCACCAATTACAGCTTCGCGATCTCCCAGCTCGCGCAGACGACGCTGCGCAGCGAGATCGGAAAGATCGAGCTCGACCGCACCTTCGAGGCCCGCGGCGTGATCAACGCCAACGTGGTTGCCGAGCTCGACAAGGCATCGGTCGCCTGGGGCGTGAAGGTGATGCGCTACGAGATCAAGAACATCACGCCGCCGCAGGACGTGCTGTCCGCCATGGAGAAGCAGATGCGGGCCGAGCGCGAAAAGCGCGCCGTCGTGCTGACCTCCGAGGGCGAGCGCGACGCCAAGATCAACCAGGCCGAGGGCGACAAGCAGCGGGTCATCAAGGCTTCGGAGGCGAGCAAGCAGCAGCAGATCAACGAGGCCGAAGGCCAGGCGGCGGCGATTCTCGCGGTCGCGACCGCCACCGCCGAGGGTCTGCGCAAGGTCGGCGATTCGCTCGCGGGCCGCGGCGGCATCGAGGCAATGCAGCTGCGAATCGGCGAGGAATACCTGCGTCAGTTCGGCAAGATTGCAAAGGAGAGCACCACCCTGATCGTCCCGGGCCAGCTCAGCGACCTGGCCTCGGTCGTCGCGATGGCGACCAGCATCATTCGAAAGACACCATCGCCGCAGCTTTAGGAGCGGTCTCGCCCGTGGCTGTTCGGCGGCGTCGAAAGCCCGACCGCCTCCGCAACGCCGTCTCAGATGCTGGTCAGCGCCGACGCTCGCGTCGAGGCGGACCGGGTCCGCGTCAGATAAGCCGTGGCGCCGCCGTCGGTCCGGAACGATTCGCCGGCCAGCGCGCGACTGAAACAAGTGCCCCCGCGACGGCCGGGCCGATGCCCCTAAGGCCCGGTCACCAGCGCCAGCGCGAAGCCGTCGTAGCCCTTGGCCCCGACCGTCTGGATGGTGGTCGCGCTCACGCGCGGCTCCGATGCCATCAGCTCGTTCAGCCTGCGCACGCCTTGTACGCTGGCGTCGAGGCTGGCGGCCTCGATCACGGCGCCGTCGCGCACCACGTTGTCGACCACGATCAGGCTGCCAGGGCGCGAAAGCTGCAGCGCCCACTTGAAATACGCCGGGATGTTCGGCTTGTCGGCGTCGATGAAGCTCAGGTCGAACGGTCCCGCCCTTTCGGCGGCCAGTTGCGCCAGCGTGTCGAGGGCCGGTCCCAGCCTCAGCTGGACCCGCTGGGACAGCCCCGCGTGCGCAATGTTGGCGCGCGCCACTTCGGCGTGCGTCGCGTCGATCTCCAGCGTCACCAGCCGACCGTCGGCGGGTAACGCGCGCGCCAGCCAAATCGTGCTGTAGCCGCCCAGCGTGCCGATCTCCAGGATCGCCCGCGCCCCGAGCACGCGCGCCAGCAGGTTCAGCAGCTTGCCCTGGCTCGGCGCCACGTTGATCGCCGGAAGACCGGCCTTCGCACTGACCTGCAGCGCAGCCTCCAACGCGGCGTCGTGCCCGACCAGTAGATCGTCCACGTAGCGGTCGACCGCAGTCCAGGTCTGCTGATTCATCCGATCATCATACAAAAAGGGCCGCGCTCGCCGCGGCCCTCGTTCTGTTGTCTGCGTATCGGTCACGTCAGCGCGCTGACGATCTTCCTCATTTCATCGAGGGAAAAGCTGCGCAGTGTTTCGGACCGCACATTGCCTTGGGAGCCGAGCTTCAACAGCGCGGCGGTGACGGCTTCGTCGGTGCCCTCGCAGACGATTGCCATGTCATAGCGCCCCACCGTGTAATAGATGCCCTTGACGCTGACGCCCGCCTTTTCGGCCGTCGCCTTGAAGGCCGCATAGCGGTCGGGCGATTCCTTGATACCGCGGATCCCCTGTTCGGTGAAATTCACCAGGCTGATGAATGTCGCCATCGCTTACCTCCATCATTGAACGATTTCGCCTCGGCGGTCGACACGCCGGCCGGCCAGCGCGGAGAAGACCGCCGCTTCTCCGCGGCCAGGCGCTCCCGGGAAAAAGGGAGCGCTGTCCGCAAGGCTACGCGCTTGGAATTCCTCTAACCATGACCCGGTTTACAGGAATACCGCACACGGGCGTCACCGCAATCAGGTTTTCAGGCGATAGCCGGTCCTGAAGATCCAGACGACGACCGCCAGGCCCGCGACGAAGAATCCCAGCGTCGCGGCCAGGCTGGTTGCGACACTGACGTCCGAGTTGCTGTAAAAGCTCCAACGAAAGCCGCTGATCAGGTACACGACCGGATTGAACAGCGTCACGGTTCGCCATGCGGGCGGCAGCATGTCGATCGAATAAAAGGCGCCGCCCAGGAACGTGAGCGGCGTCATCACCAGCATCGGAATGAACTGCAGCTGCTCGAAGCTGTTGGCCCAGATGCCGATGATGAAGCCGAACAGGCTGAACGTCGCGGCCGTCAGCACCAGGAAGCCGACCATCCAGATCGGGTGCTGGATCTGGATCGGAATGTAGAAGGCGGCCGTGATCAGGATGATCAGCCCGAGCGCTATCGATTTGGTCGTTGCCGCGCCGACGTAGGCCAGCACGATTTCCAGCGACGACACCGGGGCCGACAGGATCTCGTAGATGGTGCTGGTGAATTTGGGAAAGTAGATGCCGAACGAGGCGTTGGAAAGACTCTCGGTGAAGAGCGTCAGCATGATCAGCCCTGGTACGATGAAGGCGCCATACGGCACACCGTGCACTTCGGTCATCCGGCTGCCGATGGCGGCGCCAAAGACGACGAAGTACAGCGACGTCGTGATCACCGGCGTCAGAAGGCTTTGCATCAGCGTTCGCGTGGCCCGGCCCATTTCCAGCTTGTAAATGGCCCATACCCCGTGCCGGTTGAATGCCTGCACGTTCATGGGCGCGCCCCCGCCCGTTCGCTCACCAGGCTGACGAAGATCTCCTCGAGCGAGGTTTGTCGCGCCGGGATCACCGCCATCGGCTGCTGCAGATGCAGCGTCAGTTGCTTCTTGCCGAGCTTCTTCATCAGCTCGGTCTTGTTCTCGACCAGGATCAGCTCGCCCTTGTTGATCACTCCGATCCGGTCGGCCATCTCCTCGGCTTCGTTGATGTAGTGCGTCGTCAGGATGATCGTGACCCCCGCCTGGCGCAGGCCGCGCACCAGCGCCCACATGTCGCGCCGCAGCTCCACGTCCACGCCGGCGGTCGGTTCGTCCAGGAACAGGATCTGCGGCTCGTGCGACAGCGCCTTGGCGATCATCACGCGGCGCTTCATGCCGCCCGACAGCGTCATGATCCGGTCCTTGCGCTTGTCCCACAGCGACAGGTCGCGCAGCAGCTTCTCGACAAACGCGGGATTGGGCGCGCGCCCGAACAGCCCGCGCGAAAAGTTCACGTTCGACCAGACCGATTCGAACGCGTAGATGCTCAGCTCCTGCGGCACCAGCCCGATCGTCGAGCGCGCGGCGCGGTAGTTGCGCACGATGTCCTGGCCGTCGACCAGCACCGTGCCCTCGGTCGGCGTGACGATGCCGCAAACGATGCTGATCAGCGTCGTCTTGCCGGCTCCGTTCGGCCCGAGCAGGGCGAAGATCTCGCCCTTGCGGATTTGAAGGTCGATGCGCTTCAGCGCCTGCAGGCCGGACGCATAGGTCTTGGTCAGGTTCGAGACGGAGATGATCGGCCGCATCGCTCGGATTATCGCAGGCCGCGGTCCGGTCACATTTGGCGCGGGTTCACCGAGCCGCTGCCGATGGCGCACGGCGATGACGACGTGGTGTCGGAATCCGCGCACGCCCCTGCTTCCCCCGTGCCGAAAGCGCCGCAAAGCCACACCCCATTCAGGGAAAGGAAACAATCGGTCTGCACCAAATTCAGGTGAATCGTTCATTTACAGGGCGCGGCTTTTGGTGTGCAGTCCCATGTCCCGGACTCCAGGACCGTGATCGATGACACCCAGCCGCAAACCGACCAACGCTAGCCGGCCTCCCAGTCGGGCGAGCGACGGCGGATTAATCCGGGAGCTGGTCGCGCACCTGCGGCGCGAACGCGCGGCACTGCGCAAGGAATGGGCCCGGCGTATTCACGAGGCGAAGCTGCTGACCGCAATGAGCGAAGAGGAGATCTTCAACGAAGCGACCGCGGTGTACGACAAGTACGTCGCGGTGCTCGAGACCGGCAGCGTCAGCGATCTGCAAGCGTACGCGCGGGATCTGTCCAGGCGCATCATCCAGCGCGGGGTCGAAACGCACGACGTCGTCGGGATCGTTCTGCTGTTGCGCGACGTGCTGGCCCGCTCGCTGTTCAAGAAATATCGAAGCGATTTCGAACTGCTGAACCGCGTCTTCGATGCTTACGAGCCCGCCGCCAATCGCATCGCCAACACGGTCGCCGTCAGTTTCGTCGAACAACGCGAGCGCGTGATCCGCCGGCAGCAGAAGGCCATCCAGATCCTGCATGTCCAGGAGGAGGAGCGCAAGCGCATCAGTCGCGAGCTCCACGATGAGGTCGGGCAGGCTGTGGTCGCCATCAACACCTACCTGGCCGTCTCCCAGCGCGATTCCCCCGCGCAGCAGAACTCGCTGCTGAGAACCAAGATCGCCGACATAGAAAGACTGCTGCTTGTCGCGATGAACCGGGTGCACAGCTTCGCCCGGGAACTGCGACCGCCCGTGCTGGACGACCTGGGTCTGGTGCCCGCGCTGCGCTCCTACCTGAAGGACTACGCCGAACGCACCGGACTGCTGGTGCATTTCGAGCGAAGCGCACTGGACGCGCCGTTGAGCCCTGAACAAAAGACGGTGCTGTTCCGCGTAGCTCAGGAGAGTCTCAACAACGTGGCCAGACACGCGCAGGCCGCCGAGGTGGAAATATCCCTCAGACGTGTGAAGAACGGCGTCCAGCTGCGCGTAAGGGACAACGGAAAGGGATTCGCAGCGGAGCGGCAGCGCTCCGGAACCGAGACGAAGCGGCTCGGTTTGCTGGGAATGCAGGAGCGGGTGCGTTTGATGAACGGGCGCTTTCTGGTGCGATCCGCGCGGGGCGCCGGAACCACCGTGGTCGCGGAGATCCCCTTGCACAGCGCCACGAAGCCGGAGACGCTCGAGACGATTCCGACTGCGTAGGCTCGCGAGCCGGATTCCAATGTGTTCGAGTTTTCGAGCGAGGTGCCGATGCACAGGGTCAGGGTATTGATCGCTGACGATCACACGCTGGTGCGCCAGGGACTGCGCTCGCTGTTGCAGGCGGAAAGCGATATCGAGATCGTCGGGGAAGCCGAGACCGGCCGCCAGGCCGTGCAACTCGCTGCAAGCCTCAGGCCGGATGTCGTACTGATGGATATCGCAATGCCGCTGCTCAGCGGTCTGGAGGCAACGCGGCAGATCGTAAAACGGGTTCCTTCTTCGCGCGTGTTGATCCTGTCCTCCTACAGCGACGATGAATACGTGCACCAGCTGGCCGAGGCGGGAGGCGCGGGCTACCTGTTGAAGCAATCCACGTACACCGATGTGGTCCGCGCGATCCGCGAGGCCACCAAGGGCAACGCATTCTTCAGCCCTGCCATTTCCAAGCGGCTGAGCAACCATTACCGGGAAACCATCGCTCGCGGCACCCCGGTCAGGAAGAGTACGGACCTGCTCACGTCGCGCGAAACGGAGGTCCTTCAATTGATCGCGGAAGGCGCCGGCAACAAGCAGATCGCGGCGGAACTGGGCATCAGCATCAAGACCGTGGAAAGACACCGGCAACGCTTGATGCACAAGCTGGACATTCACGACGTGGCGGGCCTGACCCGCTACGCGATTTCCAAGGGGCTGGTTGAAACGAGCGCCGCCGCACCCAAGACCGTGCTGCAGTCGTCCTGAGACGGCGTCAGCAGGTCGTTGAAAACCGACCGGTGGGCGTTTCGACCCAAAGGACTTTGCGCCCGTCGAAGACAAATAGAGAGAGGCGTGGCCTGGGCGGCCACGACCCTCTCTGACAGATCGGAGCGCCGGCTTTCGAACCGCCCGCTCAGATCACCGAGCTGCCGGCTGCCAGCGTGCTGGTGGCCGCCAGGTTGCTGCCTGCCGCGAGGACCGTCGAGGCTGCGTGGCGCCGACGATGGCCGTGTTGGACACCAACGCGCTGCCCGCCGCGAGCGTTGTGCCCCCCGCGATCATGCTGCCGCCGCTAAGACTGGTCGCCTGCACGATCGCGGTACTCGACGCCAACGCAGTCCCATTGGCGACGGCCACGGCGTTGACGACGCTGCTGGCGGTCACGAAGCTGCCGGCGCCAAGGACGCTGCCCTGCGCAATCGTGGTCGCGCTGACCAGGCTCGAGCCCGCTGCCAGCGTCGTACCGCCTGCCAGCGTACTGCCGGCCGCAATCGTGCTGCCCCCAGCCAGGGTCGACGTTCCGGCCACGCTCGTGGCCGTGGCCAGCATCGTTGCCGAGGCATAGCTGTTGCCGTTAACGACGCTGCCCGCGGCGATCACGCTGCCGGCCGCCAGCACGCTGCCGGTCTCGATCGCGCTACCGGCCGCGAGGGACGTTCCCGCTGCCAGGATCGTGTTGGTCGCCAACGAGGAACCGGCTGCGAGCGTACTGCCCGCCGCCAGAACCGTGGTGCTGCTGACGCCCGTATTCTCCGTCAGAACCCTCCACGACCCGCATTCCTCATCGTTCAACACGCTGCCTGCGCTGACCACGGTTCCGGCTGCCAGAACGGTACCAGCCGACACCACCGTCGCACCGGTGACGCTGGCCGCCCCGGCGACCATGGTGCTGCCAACGACCGTCGTGCCGCCGGCTACGTTGATGGCCCCAGTGCCCGAACCTACGATTTGCGCATGCAGGGGAGCCGGAAATTGCGCAGTGCAAAGCAACATAGCGAGCGAGCTCGCCGCTGCTGCCTTGCCGATCCTACTGTTGTGGATACCCGTCGTCATGATCTCTCCTTCAATCGGAAATTTCACTGGGCGGCGGTTGCCGCTTCGCAGGTCGCTCAGAAGCTGAGTCAGACCGGGCGCACTCTAGGCAGGCCGCCCGACTTTCGTCAGGCGGGTCGTACCCGCGCTCCGTTGGGTTCATCACCTCAACCACGCCGACAGGCCTTCCGAACCCGGGCCCTGCCTGCGAATGCCGTTGACGCTCGCAGCGCGCGCGTCGATACTGAAGACAGACAAAGGGGGAGGGCGCTGCCGTGGCGGACATCGTATCCGCGAGACGCGATACGCGCGGTTTGATCCGGATCGTCCGCACGATGGCGGTCGTCGCGGCTGCGTGCGTGACAGCATCGACGCCAGGCGCCGAAGGCCGGCCCTCCGTCGAAGACTTCTTCCGCAGTCCGATGGTGATCAATGCGAAGCTCTCTCCGGACGGAAGCTATCTTGCGGTGACGGGGACCGGTCCGAACGGACGCGTGGCCCTGATGGTCGCGGACCTGAGCAAACCGCTGCAACTGCGCGGCCTGGCCAATTTTGACAAAGCCGACGTCCGACGATTTTTCTGGGTCAACAACCGGCGCCTCGTGTACGACGCGCATGACCTGCAATCGGCGCGGGAGACCGGCAACGGGGGCCTCTTCGCGATCGACCTGGACGGGTCGCATTTCGTCCGGCTGATCGCGGCCCAGTTCGACTTTCATCAGGAGAACACCGGCAGCATCATCAAGTCCCGAATCCTGCCGACGACGTATGTATTCCACAGTACGCTGCCCGGGGATACGGATGATGTGGTGGTCGCGGAATACGCGTTCCTGCAATCGGATCCGTATAACGAGGATCACGTTCGGCTGGTTCGGCTGAATACGCGCACGCAGGAACAGCGCGACTTGCTGGACAACCAGCCGCCGTGGGTTCACTCGTGGTTTCTGGACGGGGACGGCCATCCACGCATCGCGGTTTCGACGCACAAGAACATCTGGCGAGTGCACTACCGCGAGAAGGACTCGCCGGCATGGAAGGTGCTGGACGAAAAAGATGCATTCGACCCCGCTGCCATCGGCCCGTCGTTCATCGGATTCGACGACCTTCTCTATGCATGGAAGGCCGGCGAGATATACGTGGCCGATCTGAAGCAGGCCGTGCTGGATTGGAAGCCGTTCCTGACGGTGAAAGGGTTCGACTTTGACGGCGACTGGGAAGCCGACCGGAAGGCAAGAAAGCTGCTCGGCGTGCATTTCCTGACCGATGCGTACGGCACCCACTGGATCGATCCGCGGATGGCCGAGGCACAGAAAGCGATCGACGCGGCGCTGCCCGGCACGACCAACACGATCACCTGCGGCAACTGCCTGTCGTCCAAATTCTTTCTGGTCCACGCGGCATCGGACCGGCAGCCCACCCGCTTCCTGCTGTTCGACCCCGCGGCCAACAAGTTCATGGGCTACGCGCTCGCGCGCCCGTGGATCGACGCCAAGCAGATGGGCCAGCGCGATTTCTTCCGGTTTCGCGCGCGCGACGGCATGGAAATCCCGGTCTACGTGACGCCGGCTTCGGCTACGAGCACTTCCATGCCGGCTGGCACCAGTGGGGCCGGGCGATGCAGGACGATCTGGCCGACGCAGCGCGCTGGGCCATCGCCCAGGGCTATGCCGACCCGGCGCGGATCGCGATCGGGGGCGCCAGCTACGGCGGATATGCGACGCTGATGGGTCTGATCAAGGAGCCCGAGTTGTTCCGCTGCGGGTTCGAGTTCGCCGGCGTGACCGACATCGGGTTGATGTACTCGATCACGTGGGGCGATGCCTCCGACGAAGCGAAGAAGTACGGGTATCCGACCTTGATCGGCGATCCGGAAAAAGACGCCGCCCAGATCGCCGAGACGTCACCGCTGAAAAACGCTCAACGCCTGAAGCAGCCGCTGCTGATGGCCCACGGCGTGGACGACGTCAGGGTACCGATCAAGCACGGCAGGAAGTTCCACGACGCCGTGACGGACACGAACAAGAATGTCGAATGGATCGTATACAGCGACGAAGGGCACGGGTTCCACCAGGATGAGCACCGGATCGACTACTGGAAGCACGTCGAGGCGTTTCTGCACCGATGCCTCGGATCTTCGCCGGGTCAACTGTCCGACAATCGGCCGGATACCGCGCCGCCTGCCGCCAACGCTGCAGTCCCAACGCAATAGCGCCGCGGGCCCGCCGCCTGTGCGGTCGTGCTGGACGCACTCCCTGGGCGAGTTCCGGCAGGCTTTGAAAGG
>WNFI01207170.1_pt1 | contig 15337 bp, 4 predicted proteins | sample 5400471 | NCBI WGS metagenome assembly WNFI01 (sample SAMN13153348, study PRJNA577476) | soil metagenome | isolation source: 100 cm saprolite on Douglas fir-dominated hillslope | place: USA:California | collected 2013-09-17 | reverse complement strand
GCTGTGAGGCTGAACTTCTGCAGGCGTCCGCTTTTCTGGCCCGCGCTCTTTTCCAGGTAGGTCTGCAAGTCTTCGCTGAGCAAGTCGAACCCCGGAGGAATGCCAAGGTCAACCATCACCATATTCGCGGCCTTGGGCAGGTTATTGCGGATGGTCGCGGTAGCAGTGGCAAGGTCGTCCTGCGCAAGATGAGCGCGGTCGTAAGCCACATCGATGGAGAGAGGCTCGTTCGCCGGTTTTTCGTTCCAGGGAAGGAAATAGCTTCCCACAACCTGGTAGGCGAGTCCGCCTTTGCCATCAAAGCGAATTTCCACAGAATTGGCGCCCTTCGAATCGATGCCCTTGAACACGAACTGATGGAGCAGATCGTTGTTCTCCGGTGTGAGGGTGAGTTTTTCGACGGGCTTGCCGTTGAGCAACACTTCCAGCGTGCCGCGAACGTCGGCGGCGCCTTTCTCGGTAGAAAGCAGCAATGCCCGCAGCGCCATGATGGTAGCTTGCGTGGTGCCCCATGTGCCGGAAGCATCTTTTTTGGAAGCAACGTAACTGAGGGCCTTGTGCGCCGTGCCTGACGCCTGTCCCCACTTGAGCAGCGCTTGCACCGCCAGTCCGGTGGTCTCCACGCTGGCGCTGGCGCCGGTGGCGTAGACGCTGGTCTCGTCTGCGCTCCACCATGCTTGCTCATCTTTCTCAGTGCGCGCGTCGAGCAGCATCTGCATGGCCTGGCGGGTGAAGTCGCGGTCCTTTCCATAATCAACCGCGAAGTTGGCCAGAACCGCCAGAGTGTAGGCGTCTGCCTTGCCAGTCATGTGCTTCTCGATAAACTGCTTCGCCTTCTCCACCGCCGGCCCCTGATAACCGGTATTTTCCAGCGACCATGCGATGTACGCAGTAATGCGCAGCACGTCAGAGTTGTAGCGGTTGGTGGCGCCTTCGTTGATGAAGGAAGTGTCCGGCTTCCAGCTTCCGTCCGCCTGCTGTTGTCCAGCAAGCCACTGCTGGGTCCGCGCGATCAGGTTGGGGTCCACGGCGTAGACCTTCGACATGTCGTAGAACTCCATCAGGCCGTACGAGGTCAGGATCTTGTTGGCCGGCGCCTGGCCGAACCAGGAGAAACCGCCGCCGGGAACTTCAAAAGTCAGCAACCGTTGATAACCGTTGGCAATGTACCCTTCAGCCTTGGCATGCACTTCGGGAGTCAGCTTTTTAGTGCGCTTCATGTAGTCAAGTGCCAAGACGTTGGGGTAAGTACTGGACGAAGTCTGTTCAAAGCAGCCGCCCGGCATGCGCAAGATGCTGTCCATGCCTTCGATGACCTGGCTCAGCGGACCGGGGTAGAACCGGACGAAAATCTTGCTAGCGTCGGGAATGGAAGATGCCGGGAAGTTCAGGTCATGCTGCACTGAGCTTTCCAGCCGTCCGTTGAAGACCAGGTTCTGCTCGCGTCCGTTGGGAATGACTTCGATTTCGCGGACCACGATGTCGGCGCGGCTAGCGCCTCCGTTCATGTGCGCGGAGAGCGTCAGCTTGAATTTCCCGATGCGCTGTGCTTCCAGCGTGAACTGTGACCCGCCCACGCGGGCGGAATCCACGGCCACGGTTTTTTCGGGCACGTCATCCACCAAAGAAAACCAATCGTCCTTTTGCAGTTGCAGGCTGACGTCGCCGCGCGTGCCAGAGTAGTTGTAGACGGCCACGGGGACCGACACGCGGTCGCCTTGAGTAAGCGTGACCGGCAGATCAAGGTCGACGAAGAAATCCTGGAAGACCTTGAGACTCGAAGTGCCGCTGCCCAGCGCGCCACGTACGGTGGACGCCATCATGGCCATGCGCCAAGTGGTGATGGAGTCGGCCAACGGAATGACGATGCTGGCGCGGCCGTCTGCGTCGGTGATGATTTCCGGATTGATGTAGAGGGCTTCGGGGAAATACGAGCGCACGCGCGGAGCGGACGAACGGGAATCTTCCTTGTCCTTGACCAAAATCGCGCTACTAACAGCAAGGTTCGTACCCGCAAAGGTGTTGGTGACTTCAGTCATGGGAGCAGGCACAACCATCTTTTGCACATCAAGCTCTCTGCGAAACACTCCGCCGGCAACTCCGGCGCCGAAACCACCACCCACGCCACGTCCTAAGCCATCACGAAGGGACCAGAATTCTTCTATGAACCTTTCCTTTTCATTGACTGCCACCACCATTTCCGCGGCTTCCTGCCGGAGGAGAACGGAAAGGACTGCACGGTCGCGCGCGTCGAGCTTTAGGTTTTTCGAGATCGTCCCTGCCTGGGTGGCAACTTCGACCTGATAATCACCTGCAGGCAGGGCCCCCAGCGTGAAGCGTCCGTCGGCGTTTACCCTGGCCGCGCGCGTCTTTCCCGTGGAAACTTCGCGCACCGTGACCGCGGCTCCTTCCAGCGCTCCGCCCCACTGGTCAACAATCGTTCCCGCAATTTCCGCGCTGCCATTGAAAGGTCCGTGATCATGTTCCATGTTGACGTCAATGGCGCTGGGCCCGGAACTCTTGTGGCCTACTAACTTCCTGCGGTGAACTTCCAGATAAGTCGCCAGGTCGTCGCCGGTGTTGAATTGCTTGTCTGGGCCGGCGCTGCGCACCAGGTAGTACCTCTTCTGAGAATCCCACCGGACGGGTTCGATGCGAACATTGGTGTTCCATGCGTCGCGGAATTCTGGTCCACCGTCGCGCGCTAACTTCCGAATTCCGTCTCAAACTTGTTGGTGGTCACCATTTCCGTGGCTGAAAACAATGCCCGGGCCGCCCGGTCGCGCTGCTCGGCCTGCGACTTTTCCACCGGCTCAACAATCTCCGGCATACCGATGGAGTGGATCTCATAGCGAGGCTTCAACACTTCCTGCTCAAGATAAAAGAAGACCTTGGCAAAGCCGGGCTGTTTTTCCGCCAGTGCGAAGACGGCCTCATCCACCACCTGCAGGCCCAGCGCGGCACTCACGCCCTCGCCCCGCGAGTTGGTCACGCGGAAACGTAGGCGCGCTTCGCCGCCCGGCTTGTAGATGGGAGCGTCAGCTACGGCCTCGATCTTGAGTTCATCCGCCGGCTGCACGAAGACCAGCCGGTGGTCACCAACGGGACGCGCGTCACGGCCGAACAGATAGGCGTTGAAGTCCACGGTCCCCGCCATTTCTGGCGTAGCCGTCAGGGCAAGCTCCGCTTGGCCGTTTTCGATGTCCAGGTCGCGCGTGAGCACGGTCTGCCCTTCCTTGACGATGTCCACGTACGCGGTCCCTCGCTTGAGCGTGGAGAAAACCCGCAGTTGGATGCGATCTCCGGCACGGTAAACGGCGCGTTCCGTGCGCAGAAGAATCTGGTCCTGGCCGCCACGAGATTGGAGCTCGACCTTGGTTGATGCGTGGTTTCCTTCTTTGTCGTCGGCCTCAATCTCCAGCGTTTCGGTTCCCGCGCCGGCAATGATGCGAACAACGGCCACTCCGCCGTCATCTGTAGCTGCGCGCTGGTCGAGATTCCCGGCCGCATGGACCATCAAGCCGGCGCTGGCCGGAGTGCCGTCAGCATAAGAGGTCAGGATGAAAACCTGGTTTTCCAGGTTGGGGACCAGCGTGCCGCCCTCGGGGACGGCGGTAATGAGCAGAGGCGATTCGCTGACGGTAATTGGTTCACCGCGCGTTTCCGCATGGCTTGCGGAGTCCTTTACCGTGGCCTCAATCAGCACACGCGCCGCGCCGTGGCTGAGAGGACGGCCGGCGAAGTACGCGGGCAGCTTGAGATCAAAGCGGTATGCGCCATCGCGGTCCGTCTTACCTTGAACGGAGCCGACTTCAAACACCGCGACATCCATGCTGGAAGCCTTGACGGTAATCTCCGCGCCATCCACCGGCTTGCCAAAGAAGTAATTGGCGCGGACAGTGCCGGTCACGCGGTCGCCAGGCCGGTAACCGCGCTTGGTCTTGGTGCCCTTGCCGCCGAAATCGATGGCGACTTTGAATTTGGGCAAAACGTATCGCTCGACGTTCAAGGCGATCTCGGCGGTGTTCGTGGGCGCCGCTTCCGCTTCACCCATTAGGGCGCGGAGGTGGTAGGTACCCAGGTTAACTTCATCGGCAAGCCCGAATTCCGCCGACGCAATTCCGAACTTGTCGGTCTGGGTGAGTTTCTTGAAGACCTTGTTGCCGCGGGAGTCTTCTATTTCAAAAGTCAGCTTGCGGCTGGCCGCCGCCTCATGATTAGAGCGGTCTAGGGCCAGGGCGCGCACGTGAATGGTCTGACTCGGCTGGTAGATCGGCTTCTCGGTGGTGAGGAGAATGGAAACTTTGTCTTCCAGCCGCACCGGTTGGGTGAATTCCGTCGACCCGATGGGCGTGTCCACCACGTAGCGCAATTGATAACTGCCCACAACGCCGGCTGGAAACCGGAACTGGGCTTCGGTGGTCCCACGCCGGTTCAGCCGTCCCGTGAAAAGGACGCGAGGCTTCTGGTCGGGAACCAAGAATTCGATTCGCGCCGAGCCAGAGCCGGCGATGACTTCATTCTTTGAGTCCGTGACGATCACCCGTACCGCTGCCTGCCCGCCGGTTAAATAGGATTGCTGGCCCAGAATGTGGACCACCGGCGTGCGCAGGATCTGCGAGATGGATTCCGTGCCCTCCAGCGCCGCGCCCTCTCGATCGCTGTATTCAAAGCGATAGCGCACGCGATGCCACACCAGGTCATCGACGGCCAGTGGCTTTTCAAGTTTGACCTCCTCATGCCACCGGCCCTTGCCCTCGGCAACTTCCACGCGCCGTTCCGCGCGCCCCAGGACCTGGTCTTCCGTGTCTAGAACTTCCACGATCAGTTGTCCCGCGCCGGCATGAGCAGCATGGTAAGGAATGGTCACACGCAGGACGCCATGGGTGTACGTGGCGGCGCCCGCTTCGCTATCCGGCACGTAAAAGGCTTGCACCGCCATCACGACGGCGGTGCCTAGGAATGCAGCCAGGAACAAGGGCCAGAATATTGCCGGGTTCTTGTGTCGATTGGTGACTTTCATCAATGAATCTCCGCGAACGCGCTTTATCGGCGCCACTACAGCCTTCTCACGTTCAAGAACAGAACGCGCTACTTGCCGGTTCTTGCGCGTAGTCGATTAGAAATGGTCAAAAGTTGTCCGCAGAAATGATGAGAGCAAGCCGAATGCTCAGGAACTTTAAGAGGATTGCCGGTGTCGAGCGGAAACCTAAAGATTGAAATGGTCCGCTCTTTTCTCCGCTCGGGACGAGCGCGGTGTAACGAGAAAGTATGGGGCGGAACCTACCAGACAGATTGCGGACCTGTTTTATGAAATGGAGGATGTAGCGCCGGCGGAGAAGTGGCGGCTAGATTCGAAGGACGTCACCGCCTGGGATTCTGTAACGCCTTGGCCAAAGTTATGTGTTCAGGTTTAGGAACGACCGCGCCAACAGAACGAAAACCGGATCCTCAGCAGCCATCAATCTGGATGTTCTCGCGAAACAAGCGTGCATTGCAGAGCAGTCACTTCATTGAATAACTCCAATTATCCCACTTTGGTTTCGCGCTCTTACCGCTGCTTCAAGAACCCGTATAAACATATCATTCTAAATGAGATATCTAGTCTCTCGCATGGGACGTAAAGCCCTCGGATTTCTTGCATGGAGTACAAGAGTAACGTTGTTGATGAGTATTTTGTAACGTAATCTCGACATAACTCACATGGCGCCCATTAGAGAAGATCGCGAAAGGTCCATGTCTAAAAGGTAAGTCAACTGACAAACGCTCGTAGAAGGAGAAACACAACTCACATGAAAGCGGCAAAGACTCTGAAAACGGGATTCGTAATGATGGCAGCGCTGGTGTTGTATCTGCCTCTTCAGGCAGAAGTCAAAGTTCTTCTGGTTGCCAACAAGATAGTAAAGGTGGATGGGACCGAGCAAAAGCAGTCCGCGGACAAAGCCAAACCGGGAGAAGTGATTGAGTACGTGGCGGAATACAAGAACCCGGACAAGAGCGCGGTCAGAGATGTTGTGGCCAATCTGCCTGTGCCCGTGGGAATGGAATACATTCCACAAACTGCAACACCAGAGCAAGTCTTGGCCAGCACGGATGGCGTGAATTATGCACCCGCTCCATTAAAAAAATCAGTTCGCGGCGCTGACGGAAAAATGGTCCAGCAATTGGTCCCCTATTCGGAGTATCGCTCCTTGCGCTGGAACCTCGGAGACATAGCCGGCGGAACGAGCAAGTCAGTCAAGGCACGAATGAAGGTTAGAGCGCAGAACTAGGAAGCCAAAGCCTAGGTAACAAACAACGAAACCGATCACTTTCCCCAAGTGAATGTAAATTTTTTGTGCAAATGAGGAGAAGGAAGATGGCAAATACTAACGTCAAGGGGAAGAGGTCTGCTTTGTTGACAAGGTGGCCTTTTCTTATTTTAACGGTACTGGCGATAGCGGTGCTGCTGGTTCCAACCGGAGCAACGGCCCAGACAGCGGCCGGTACCTCCATTGGGAACCAGGCTTCGGCCACGTATACAGATAGTTCTGCGGTCTCGCGCACAGCTACTTCGAACGTTGTTACGACAGTCGTTCAACAGGTAGCCAGCTTGACCTTAACCGCCAACGGGGCAAAGACAGCGTCCCCTGGCGCGCCGGTGTTCTATCCGCATACGTTGACTAATACTGGCAACGGTTCAGACAGTTTCACGCTGACACTGGCACCAGCCCAATCCGGCGCATTCACGCTGACCGGCACTCACATTTATCTGGACGCGAATGGCGACGGCATCCCGGATAACTTCACCGACCTGACCGGAACCAACGTGACGGTAACTCCCGGCGCGGTCAATGCCTTCAAGTTTGTGATTACCGGCACGGTACCACCAGGCGCCACAGCTGGGCAGACGAACAATTTCTCGGTGACGGCCACGTCAGTCTTTGACAACACCAAGGCCGCCTCCGACACCGACGTGACCACAGTGACCGCGAATGCTGTGATCAACGTCAACAAAGTGATGAGCTCCAACTCCGGCGCATCGCCTAGCGGACCTTACACCGTGACATTGACGTACACCAACAGCGGCAACGTTACGGCAACCACCGTCAATATCGGCGATGTACTACCCGCCGGCATGACCTATGTTGCCGGCAGCGGCCGTTGGAGTGTAACCGGCGTAACCGCGCTGACGGATGCGACGGGCGACGTTCAGCCTGCCGCAGGCTCTCCGCATATTGACTACAGCGTGACCGGCAGCACCATCACCGCGATCGTTGATCAGGTTGGCTCGGGCGTTTCCGGCCAGCTCACTTTCCAGGTCAATATCGCCGCGGGCGTGGCTCCTGGAGTGCTCAGCAACACTGCGAGCCTTTCTTACAACGATGGCTCCGGTACGACCGTGAATGGAGTCAGCAATACCTACAACTTCACCGTCCGCCAGAGCGCAGCGGTCACCATCAGTGATACCGGCGTTGCCGCGAACGACAACGACGCAACCATCAACGGCATTGACACCATCAACGCCGCAGCCCAAGGCAGCATCGTTACCTTTACTGATGTTGTGACGAACACCGGCAATGGCACGGATTCGTTCGACATCACCATCCCATCGAACACGTTCCCGGCTGGGACCGTCTTCACAATATATAAGAGCGATGGCGTAACTCCGCTGATCGACACCACAGGAAACAGTGTCCCGGACACCGGGCCGGTGGCTGCGGGTGCGAGCTACACGGTCATCGTGAAGGCTTCGCTGCCTGCCGGCGCTTTGGGCGGTCCTTTCAATGCTACGGCGACGGCAACATCAACTGTGGCTGGCGCATTAAATGCGGGAGCCAATGCCAGCATGACCGATCGCTTAGTGGCCATCACCGCCAGCACAGTTGACGTTACCAACAATGCGGCGATTGGCAGCCCAGGCGTTTTGGGCGTGGGCGCAGGTCCGGAAGTTGCCGTGGTTGTGAACAACGCAACCAATCCGGGGACATCCACAACCTTTACGCTTTATGCGAACAACACGAGTGGAGCGAGCGTGGCGGATTCGTATGATCTGCTGGCTTCTTCGACCACAGTCTTCGGTGGCAGCAGCACGCTTCTGGCAGGCTGGTCAGTGACCTTCCGCGCCAGCCTCGGTGCGGACTGCTCCGCGGCCAATCTCGGCAGCGTGATCAGCAACACTGGCGTAGTGAATGGCGGCACGGCAAAATTGGTTTGCGCCGTGATCAGCGTTCCCGCTAACTACGCCGCTGGTGCACAAGCGGTTTACTTCCAGGCCAAGTCGCCCACCTCGGGCGCGCTGGACGTAATCCACGATCAGGTAACCGTCAACACGGTGCACAACGTGACCCTTACGCCGAACGGATCCAACCAGATCTTCCCCGGCGGATCGGTTGTCTATACGCACATCCTGACCAACAACGGGAATGTGACCGAAGCAATTACGTTCACCAACCCCATCACCTCCGACAGCCTGGTTGGCTGGTCTTCTGTCTTCTATCAGGACACCAACTCCAACGGCGTATTGGACGGAGCTGATCAAGCGGTTTCCACTGCAACTACCTTTAACCTGACCCCTGGACAGAGCGTGACCATGTTCGTTAAAGTCACGTCTCCTCTTGGGGCGGCTGTGGGCGCCATTGATACAACCACACCCCGCGCAGGTTACAACGCAACCTTCGCGACCGCCCAGGATCAGACCACCGTCATTGCCGGCGAATTGCGGCTGCTCAAAGAGCAGGCGCTGGATGCCAACTGTGACGGCGTTGCGGACACTGGGTTTGTGCAAACCAACATCACGGCCGGAGCAGTTCCGGGCGCGTGTGTCATCTATCGCTTAACCGCAACCAACGCCGGCGCGTCGAACATCACAAGTGTGGTGGTCAGTGACGCTACACCGGCCTTCACTCTTTATCGGAACGTTCCGCCGGCAAGCACCACGGTGGGTAGCACCGTGGCGCCGGCCAACGGAACAGCTGGAACTATCAGTGCGACGGTGGGCACGCTGACTCCTGGACAGTCAGCCGTGATCATCTTCGCGGTGAAGATCCAGTAAGAGGCCCAATCAGGGGAGGCGCTCAATAAGCGCCTCCCCTCACTCGAAGCACGCAGGGCATCAGGCACCGAAGCCATATGCCCGGCGTGTCAAGGTGACGCTTCTTGGCGCGGTGGTTCCGATGAAGAAGACTTATTCAATCCTGGTATTCGGCCTGTTGCTCGGGTTTTTAACCGCAGCTTCAGGCGCCGGTACGCCTCCGGGAACCTCAATCGATAACCAGGCTAGCGCCTCGTACTTGCCGTCTTCCGGGCCTTCTACCTCTGTAAATTCCAACGTTGTGCATGTGATCACTCAGGCAGGAGCGGCACTGGCGGTGACCAAGTCCGCGTCTAAAGCTACGGCGAATCCTGGCGACCAGATTACATTTACGCTGAATGTTGTTAACAGCGGCACCGGGGATGCGGCGCCGGTCTCGGTCACGATTGACGGCGGGGCAGCCAGCAAAATCGTGGTGCGTGACATCATTCCCAACAACACCAGGTTTTCCGGGTTTGTGAGCACGGGAGCGACGCCGCCGCTCTACCACATATTCAGCGCACCATTGCAGAGCTACGTTAGCATTGCTCCAGGCAATCTTGCGACGGTAGACGCTGTCGCGTTTGCGCTCGACACCTTTATCGCAGGGGCGAACGCCAGCTTCAGTTTCAATGCCACGGTTGCCGCCAATGCCAGCGGCACGATTCGCAACACCGGCGTGGTGTTTTTCAACAATGGAAGCGATACCTCAACGGTTTCCAATGAAGTGGATGTGACCGTCAGCGGGCCAGCACCCGGAATTTTGTATTACTTCGACGGTACTTTTGCCAAGACCATTAAGGCCACGTCCATCAGTTCTCCACTTTGGATCCAGGTGGACGCTGCAGCCTGCAATCTCGACCCAACCGCCGTGGAGACTCGGCCCATCACTCTCAAGTCGGCGCTTACCGGCGATACTGAGTCTTTTATTGGCATAGAAACCGGCCCCAATACCGGGATGTTTCGCGTGCTGCCGCCAGTACCCATGCGCGATGCCAGCGCGAATCCGATCGTCTCCGGCAACAAGATCATGGAAGTGCTGAGAAACGATCTATTGACCGCTTCACTCGCCGGCTGCGGAGCCGCCAGTGTAACCGCCACGGTCTTGATCGACCCAGAAGGAATGGGTTTTGACAGCCATAGCAACGCGCTGGTGGCTGGAGCGACGGTCACGCTGATTGACGTTACCGGCGGCGGCAATGGCGGCAATCCGAACGCGCCGGCCACGGTGTTCCAGTTTGACGGAACCACGCCCGCTCCCAGCACTGTAGTTACCGGCGGCAACGGCCAGTTTCAGTTTCCCCAGGTACTGCCCAGCACGTACAGGATCGCGGTGAAACCGCCAGCGAATTACACGTTCCCGTCCACGGTTCCGCCGGGGCAGCTTCCTCCAGGACGCAACATCGATCCCTCGGCCTCTTACAACGGTCCCTTCATCGTTAACGCCAGCAGTGGCGCCATCAGTTTCGATGTTCCGATAGATACGTCCTCAACAACTGCTATCTTCGTTCAGAAAATAGCAGACCGTACCACCGTCGAACAGGGTGACTTTTTGAATTACACCCTGGAAATCAAGAACCTGACCTTCGCGGCGCTGCCCAACGTGCTGGTGACGGACAATCTGCCGCCCGGCTTTATTTATCAGCTCAAGAGCGCGCGCTTGGACGGGGTTGCCATCAGCGACCCTGCCGGGAGAAAAGGGCCCGCTCTGACTTTCAATATTGGAACTCTGGCCCCCAATGCTGACGTGAAACTCACTTATCGCATTTTTGCCGGTCCAGGCTCCGGAGTCGGCGACGCGGTAAACCGGGCTTCCGCGGCCAGTGGATCCCTTCAATCCAATGTTGCCACGGCGCGCGTAAAGGTCAAGGCCGGCGTCTTTAGCGATAACGGCTTTATTGTGGGCAAGGTATTTCAGGATTGCGATGGCAATCGCATGCAGGACCGCGGTGAACAGGGAATCCCTGGCGTGCGCTTGTATCTTGATGATGGTACCTTCGCCATTACCGATGAAAAGGGCAAGTACAGCATTTATGGTGTGCCCGGCCACACGCACATACTTAAGGTTGACAACTACAGCCTGCCTGCCGGCACGAAGCTGGTTGCCATTTCAAACCGCAACGCCGGCGATGGCGGCAGCCTCTTTATTGACCTTAAATTTGGCGAGATGATAAAGGCGGACTTTGCCATATCCGATTGTTCCGCTGCCATGGCGGAAGAAATCACGCTCCGCAAGCAAAAACTGAGCAGTAATCCAGAGGAACTGGCACGCGCCGTTAAAGCCCAGTTCCACGTGGAAGCAACCGAGAAAAGCGCTGCGGAAGTGAAGGCGCTGGCAGCCAGCGGATTTGTTGACGCGTCCGGCCCGCAACCGCTCGCTAACGGAAAAGCGTCCCCGCAACCTGCTGCTAAGACCCAGCCGGCTGCGTCTGTAAATGCTTCGGCGCCGGGCGCCGAAGCCAGTTCGTACGCTGAGTTTGCCAAACTCAACAACGAACTTGGATTTGTTGATCTGCACGACCATGACGTGTTGCCATTTGCCCAGACCGGGGTCCGCATCAAGGGAAAGATGGGCAACAGCTTCAAGCTAGTAGTAAATGGATCGGAGCTTTCGGCAAAACAGGTCGGCAACAAGACGACGATCGCCGATAGGCAGATCGAGATTTGGGAGTTCATTGGAGTCAACCTTCAGCCCGGCAAGAATGTGATGGAGGTCAGTCAGGCTGATCCTTGGGGAAACAGCCGCGGCGCGCAAAAGATTGAAGTGATAGCTCCGAGCAAGTTCGGAAAACTGAAGCTAGAAACCGCAAAAAATACGTTTGCAGCCGATGGCAAGACCCCAGTCAAGGTAATAGTCCGGCTGACGGACGCGAGCGACGTGCCAGTGACCGTTCGTACTCCCATCACTCTGGAAACCACCAACGGCGTGTGGCTGGTGAAAGATTTGGACCCCAAGGAGCCGGGCACGCAAGTCTTTGTTGAAGGCGGATATGCGGAATTTGAACTGATGCCCCCATTGGAGGCGGGCTCGAGCATGGTCCGGGCCAGCAGCGGCGGAGTGAACTCCGAAAAGAAGATTGAGTTTGTCCCAGAGCTGCGGCCCTTGATGGCCGCAGGAATCGTCGAATATCAGGTGAACTTTGGCCATCTGGCGCACACTGCCATTCAGCCTTCGCTCACTGACGGCTTTGAGCACCAGTTGCAACTCTTCTCCACACAGAATGGAGACGGCACGGTGGGTTCCGGCGGACATGCAGCGCTTTTGTTGAAAGGAAAAATTAAGGGCGAAAATCTGCTGACACTGGCCTATGATTCTGATAAAACTTCCGGCGGGCGGCTCTTCCGCGACATTCAGCCGGACCAGTACTACCCGGTTTATGGAGATTCTTCCATCCGAGGCTACGACGCTCAATCAACCACCAAAGCCTACGTTCGCATCGACCATGGCCGCACCTATATTCTTTACGGCGACTATCTCACGTCTGAGCCCAGCGCCGGCAACAGCCTCGGCAACTACAGCCGCAGCATGACCGGCGTGAAAGAACATTTTGAAAATAACCGGGTCAATCTCACAGGTTTTGCCAGTTATGACTCCTTGCGCCAGGTTGTGGATGAATTTCCCGCGAACGGGACCTCCGGACCGTTTACGCTTTCGAGTTCCAATGGGATCGAAAACAGCGAAAAGGTTGAAGTCCTGGTGCGCGACCGCAACCAGCAGGCGGTCATTGTAGATATAAAACAACTGACCAGATTTGCCGATTATGAATTTGAGCCTTTTACGGGCCAGTTGCTGCTCAAGGCCCCCATCCCCACGCTGGACCCCTATTTCAACACGAATTCAATCCGAATCACCTATGAGATCAACCAGGGAGGAGAGAGGTTTTGGGTGGGCGGAGGCACGGCCCAGATCAAGCTGAACAACATGCTTAGCGTCGGCGGCACATTTGTAAATGATTCCAACCCCCAGGACCCCAGCAAACTGTTTGCGGTGAACACCGGCCTCAAGTTGGGAGAAAAGACTTCTTTCGTCGCCGAGTTTGCCGGGACCGAGCATGCAAGCACTGGAACCGGCATGGGATACCGCTTTGAGCTCACGCACGACGGCGCCAGGCTGAAGGCCAAAACCTACTTCACCCGCACCGACGCCAACTTTGATAACCCAACCTCCATCATGAATAAAGGAAGAGGCGAATCGGGCGTCAAGGCGAGCTATGCCATCAACGGTACCACTCGTCTCCGGGGCGAATTTATACGTACCGAGGACGTCAACAACGGCGGGACCAGGCAAGGCGGTGGAATCGCTTTGGAAAAGAGTTTGCCTGGGAATATTCAGACTAGTTTCGGTTTTCGGCATGTGGAAGAAGGCACAGTTCCCGCCACCAGCAGCAGCATTGGCATCACGCCGAACAACATCAACACCGTGTTGGCCAAGATCAGTTTTCAAGTTCCACATTTTCATCGCGTGACTGCCAGCAGCGAGTATGAGCAGGATGTTTCCAATATCGACAAGCGTGTGTTGGCGGTGGGAGCAGCCTATCAGTTCTCGGCGAAAGGGAAAGTCTACTTCCGGCAGGAGCTGATCTCATCTTTGGGAGATGTCTATTCGTTGAACAGCTTCCAGCACCGGAACACGACGCAGATTGGAATTGACAGCACGTACTACAAGGATGCGCACGTCTTCAGCGAATATCGCGTGCGCGATCTTTCCAATGGCCGCGAAGCAGAGGCAGCCATCGGCTTGCGGAACAACTGGAACCTGGCCAGGGGGCTTGTGGTCAACACCGGCGTGGAGAGCATCCGTACGCTGAATGGGACCAACGCTGATTCGCTAGCGCTCACCGGAGCCGTGGAGTATACCGCGCATGAGAACTGGAAGAGTTCAGCACGCATGGAGTGGCGCGGCAGTTCCACCACCAACAGTATTTTGAGCACTCTCGGCTTTGCCGCCCGTCTCACGGACAGTTGGACGTTCCTCAGCCGTAATGTTCTTTCCACTACCTCGACCAAAGGTACTGCCGGTTCTCGTTTGCAGGACCGGATGCAGCTTGGTTTTGCGCTGCGTGATTCGGAGAAGAACCGCTGGAACGCCCTGAGCATGTTTGAGCTAAAAGCTGATCACGATAGCTCCCAGCCAGGCGCGCCGGTACGCACCACCACTGGGATTTTTTCTACAACTGCGAACTATCAGGTGAGCGCTCCCTTTACGCTTTCCGGCCGCTACGCAGCCAAGTGGAACGTTGCCAATGACAGCAATCTTTCCAGTTCCGCCACCACGCAGATGGTGGGCGGACGCGCCACCTGGGACGTTACCCGCAAGTGGGACCTTGGCTTGGCTGCCAGCACGAAATACAGCCTAGGGTACAACTCGCAACAGTATGGAATGGGTTTTGAAACCGGCTACCGGGTTTTCGGAAACATGTGGCTCTCCGCCGGTTATAACCTGGTAGGGTTCCGTGACAATGACCTGACCGGGGAAGACGTTACACGCAAGGGTGCTTTCATCCGCATGCGGTTTAAATTTGATGAAAGCATCTTTGCGCATCGAAATGAGAGCAAGCACTGATGCAGGCGGGGAATAAAACTCGGAGACGCGCGGTTCCGGCATGGAACTCTGGAACGAAGTCTTTTTCCCCGGCCGCGCCTCGAGCTTTACTGATCTCATTCATTCTCATCTTCACGTCCTTTGCCGCTGCTGACAACCGCGACCAGGTGTATTCCTTTGGTTTGGCGACCAGGAACATCTACCAGGTCAATGCCAACGGAACTGTTACTAGTGTGTTTACCAACTATGCTGGCTCCACCACTGCGGCTGCTGCCCAGCGTGCCAGTGACGGAATAATCTATTTCGTCACGCAGGTGGCGAATGGCCAGGTGTATCGCTGGGACCCGGCAACACCCGCCACTGCACCGGTACTGCTAGGCACCACCGGCGCCGCCATACCCTATTTTCCCCGCTTGGCATTTTCCGCCAGTGGTGTGCTCTATGCAGTGGACACAAACACGGCAAATTTGTACACCATCGATCAAACTACCGGCGTGGCCACCGTGGTGGGAGCATTGAGTGGAGTACCAACAGGTCTCGGCGGCGACATTGGGTTTGGCCCTGATGGCGTGCTCTATATGGTTGCGGGCGCAACCATATATACCGTGCCGCTCACAGCCGGCGCCGTTACCAGCCTGGGAACGATTAGCGGGCTTTCTGGCGGTGCGACCGCCATTGTGGGAATGACCTTTGACGCCAGTGGCCGCATGCTGGTGGAAGATGATCAGAATCCAGCGCAACTC
>WNFI01690003.1_pt1 | contig 15339 bp, 15 predicted proteins | sample 5400471 | NCBI WGS metagenome assembly WNFI01 (sample SAMN13153348, study PRJNA577476) | soil metagenome | isolation source: 100 cm saprolite on Douglas fir-dominated hillslope | place: USA:California | collected 2013-09-17 | reverse complement strand
GGCAGTATATGGGCCAGACCGATCTGGAACACGTGGTGGACCAGCGACGATCCGCGCCTTAATTCAACGGCGGTCATGTGGCTGCTGTATGCCGCTTACCTGACGTTGCGCGCCACTATTGACAACCCGGAACGCCGGATGCGCTACGCTGCCGTTTATGGCATCCTGGCGTTTGTGAGTGTGATTTATGTCTTCTTTGTGATTCGATTCCGTACCGATACGCTGCATCCCGTTGTCATTGGTCCCAGCCCGGTTGAATCGCAGGCCAAAGGCTCGTTTGGTCTGACCGATCCGCGTATGATCTGGACAATCAGCGTCTCATCCGTGGCCTGGATGCTCGCCGCATTTACACTGATCTGGCATCGTCTACGGATGGAAAATGTCGCCGAACGGGTCCGAACGCTCAAGTTGCGCGTAATGAGTCAGTAGGGAGGACGAACATGCCTGACACGACTAATTACATGCTTTTGGGTTATGCCGTTGTTGTGACTATTCTGATTGGCTCAGTAGTTTATTTGGTGTTGAAAGCGCGCAGTTTGCGGAATGAACTGCATATGCTGGAAACACTTGAGGCGGAGGATAAGGCCCCTGGTCAGCAATCTACCCGCGAACCTGCTAAAGAACCGCTTGCGACCAGAGACACCCGTTCTGGTGACGTGCCGCTCTAGGTTCAGCAAAGTTAAAGGCCGGTCCAGAACCGGCCTTCACTCGTAATCTTCTCCCAGAAGAGAAGTATTTAACCTGAGAACTCTCAGAATCAAGTCAAGCGGTGGCAGGAAACCCAGTGACCGGGCAAGACTTCGCGTAACTCCGGCTCTTCCTCGAAGCAAACCCCTTCAATCGCGACTGGACAGCGTGTGTTGAAATTGCAGCCCACGGGCGGATTTGCCGGGCTGGGAACATCGCCCGTTAGAATAATTCGCGTCCGCTTCCTTTCCACTTCGGGATCGGGAACGGGAACCGCCGAGAGCAGCGCCTGTGTATAGGGGTGCAGCGGATTGGCATACAGTTCGTCAGCGTCCGCCATTTCCACGATCTTGCCCAGATACATCACGGCGACGCGATCACAAATGTGGCGCACCATGCTCAGGTCGTGGGCAATAAACAGGTAGGTTAGGCCAAATTCCTCCTGCAGGTCTTGCAGCAGGTTGACCACCTGGGCCTGAATTGACACATCGAGCGCGGAAATTGGCTCGTCTGCCACAATGAGCGCCGGGTTCAATGCCAAAGCGCGGGCGATGCCGATGCGCTGCCGCTGACCGCCAGAAAATTCATGCGGAAAACGGTTAACGTAGTAGGGGTTCAATCCCACACGTTGCAGCAGATTCTGGACCGCTTCGCGCTGCTCCTGAGGCGTGCCGACCCCGTGAATTTGCAGCGGCTCCGCAATGATGCGCCCTACCGTCATACGCGGATTGAGCGAGGCATACGGATCCTGGAAGATCATCTGCATCCGGCGGCGCATCCGGCGCAAATTGCCACCCTGAATGCTTGCGAGATCAACGCCCTCGAACTCAACGCTGCCAGCGGTGGGACGGTAGAGTTGCAGAATCGTGCGGCCAGTGGTCGATTTGCCGCAGCCCGATTCACCAACCAGCCCCAGCGTTTCGCCTTTATAGACATCGAAGCTGACATCATCGACAGCTTTGACTGCCCCAACCTGCCGCTGAATAAGCAAACCGGCATTGATGGGGAAATATTTCTTGAGGCCACGGACTCGCATTAACACTTCACGCCCTTTGGACGCGGCGCTCGGTTGGGCCTGATTTTGGAGTTTATTGGCTTCTAGTGTTGTGTTAAGCAAGGCTGGCAATCCTCTCTCGCAAATCATAGAAACAAGCGGCCAGGTGTTCGGGATGTCCATCCTGGACAGGTAGCAAAGGTGGCCTTTCGGTCAGGCAGCGCTCGATGCGGAAAGCGCAGCGGGCCGCGAAGGGGCAACCAACAGGTGGGTTACGCATATCGGGTGGTGTCCCTTCGATTGACACCAGACGTTCGCCGCGACGATCAACGCGGGGCAATGCGCCTTTAAGTCCAAGTGTATAGGGGTGGCGCGTATCGTTGAAAATTTCGTTGACCGGGCCGCGTTCGACAATCGTACCAGCGTACATGACTTGTACGTTATCGGCGAGACCTGCCACGACACCCAGGTCGTGTGAAATCCAGATAATCGCCATACCGATCTTGTCTTTAAGACGCTTCACCAATTCGATAATCTGCGCCTGAATGGTCACGTCTAGGGCAGTCGTCGGTTCATCAGCGATGAGCAATTGCGGATTGCACGAGAGCGCCATCGCGATCATGGCACGCTGGCGCATACCGCCGGAGAACTGGTGCGGATAGCTGTCAAGTCGTGTCTCCGCCATTGGAATGCCGACCATTGTTAGCAGTTCGGCGGCACGTTCACGGGCCTGGTGGTTATTCATTCCCAGGTGCAGCCTGAGCGCTTCCGTAATCTGGCGTCCGATGGTTAACACCGGGTTCAGCGAGGTCATCGGGTCCTGGAAGATCATGGCGATCTCTGCGCCGCGCACCTGTCGAATTTCCTCCGGCGAGAGTTTTAGCAAATCTCGCTCTCGGAAGATAACGGTACCGCTGGCAATTTCTGCCGGGGGTTTGGGGAGCAGTCCCATGATTGCGAGCGATTGCACGCTCTTGCCGCTACCGCTCTCGCCAACAATCCCAAGCGTTTCCCCTTCATCCAGGGTGTACGAAATGCCATTAACGGCATAAACGGTACCTTCCTGGGTATGGAATCGAACACTCAAGTCTTTGACATCCATTAAAACGGTCAAAGGCGTATCTCCTCATCTAGAAAAGTTATGTGCATCGGGTGGGTTCTCGACCAAGGTAATAATTTTAATGGAGGTTAATTGTATTAAGTGCGGTTAACCTACGCAAGTTTTTAGATATTATACACAATTTATGCACAACGGGCGGTATTTAACCGCCCGCGAATACTAGTGATATTGCTGTCGATTGACTAATTAACTGCTCTTGGTTGGAATGAACTGCTTGATAGCAGCCGCGAGGCTAGAGATAGGCATTGTTTGCAGCCATACTTTGCCGGGGCCGCGCAGCGTTGCGAGATACAACCCTTCGCCCGCAAACAAGATATTAGTGATGCCTTTGACCATCTGGATGTCATAGGTGACAGTCGGCTCGAACATAGCGATATGGCCTGCATGAACTTTCATTATTTGACCGGGGGCAAGCGTGTATTCCTGCACTTCACCGCTGATCTCGCCCCAGAATATGCCAGGCCCGGTAATCTTTTGCAGGACAAAACCCTCACCACCAAACATGCCAGCGCCGAATTTCTTGGTAAAGGTCGCTTCGAGGCTAACGCCATCCTGAGCCACCAGGAATGTATCGCGGTGCGCGATCATGCTTTGGCCCGCCGCCAATTCAATTGGGATAATCTTGCCTGGTGCGTCGGTTACAAATGTGACCATACCGCTTGCCGCAACGCATTTGTAGGTGGTCAATAGCAAACTGGAACCTGCCATCATGCGTCCCAGGGCACCCATGACACCGCCTTTACCACTGGTGGTCATATCAATGCCGTCGGTCATCCAGGCCATGCCGCCCGACTGAGTGAAAACTGTTTCGCTCTGCACAAGCTGAACTTCGAGGCACTGCATGACGGTGTGATGGATCTCGTATTTCATGAATCATTTTCTCCTGGAGGAAACTAAGAAGCCATTTGTAAAGTTGGAAGTGGCGTAATTTCGGTGAAGGTAGCGATAAAAAGTCCCGACCTGATTACTAAGGCACGATTCTTACTTTTCAAATGGTCTCCAAAAATCACGATGCCCTGAATATAAGGCAGAATTCGATTCGCGGAAAGTTCATGATATTACTATTTTGTGACAAACTCGAGGAAGTACGGAAAAATGCCCTCAATAGGCGTAAATGCAGGTTCTGACATCACAAACCTCTAATAATTTAGCAATATTGGTTATAGACTGTATCCCTTATTCCTAATTTGATATATACTAACTGAATTCAAACTGTACTCAAACGTTGTGTTGACATCCAGGCACGCATGGTGGCAAGACCATATGAATATCTTTATTAGCTACAGTAATAAGAGTCGCGCAGTAGTCGATGCGCTCACGGTAGACCTCGATGCACTGGGGCATACGGTCTGGTTTGACCGCAGATTGACGGGAGGGCACGATTGGTGGGAAGAAATTCTGAGTGGTATTCGTCATTGCCATCTCTTCCTGTTCGCACTCACGCCGGAGGCATTAGAATCGCAGCCCTGCAAACTCGAATACGAGTATGCGATTGCCCTCAACAAGCGCATACTGCCGGTTATGCTAACGGATATTAATATTGCCTTGCTGCCTATTTCGCTTCAAAAGTTTCAGCTTGTGGATTATCGTCAACAAAATAAAACGCAGGCGCTATCACTTGGTCGGGCACTCGGCAGCTTGCCGCGCCCCAAAGCGTTGCCCAAGCCCATGCCGCCCAAGCCGGAGATGCCTCTGTCGCCTATCGCCAAACTTCGCGATTTGATCGATGCGCCGTCACTCAAGCCCGATGAACAGCGGGTATTGATTACAAAGTTAAAGACGTTTCTGGAAGACGACGTTACTGCAAACGATGCCCGCCTGCTGTTGAAACGGGTCCGTGAACGTGAAGACCTGTTGGCCTGGACGGAGCGCGAAATCGCCAGACTGCTAGGCGGCAGGCTCGCGATCAAAGGGCGTGTCAAGAAAAGCCATATTCCGCTGGAACCGCGAACATTTTCTGGTCACACCGAGGCCGTATTCAGCGTGGCCTATTCGCCTAGCGGACGCTATATTCTCACCGGCAGCGTCGATAAAACAGCACGATTGTGGGACGCGGTGACCGGCGAAGAAGTACGCCAGTTTGTCGGACATACCGGGTCGATCTGGACAGTTGCCTATTCGCCAAATGGCCGGACAATTATCACGGCCAGCCGCGATGCCTCAGTCCGGTTGTGGGATTCGGCTTCGGGCAAGGAACTGCACCAGTTCACGGGACACACCGATACGGTCTGGGGTGTCGCCTATTCGCCCGACGCCCACACTATTGTCACGGGCAGTTTTGATCGCACTGCCCGCCTGTGGGACCTGGGAACCAAGCGGGAACTGCGCAAATTCGTCGGGCACGCCGCCGCAGTCTGGGGCGTGGCATTTTCACCCGACGGGCGCTATGTCCTCACCGGGAGTTGGGACAAAACGGCCCGGTTGTGGGACGCAGCGACGGGCAAAGAAGTACGTCAATTTACCGGGCACACTGGCGGTGTCGTCAGCGTCGCCTTCTCCCCGGATGGCAGCACGATCCTCACGGGAAGCCTTGACTCGACGGCCCGTATCTGGGAAGTCTCATCGGGCAAAGAACTTCAGCAGTTCGGTGGGCACATCGCATTCAGTGTGACCTACCCTCCTGATGGCTGCTTCGTCCTGACGGGCAGTGCTGACAAGACCGCGTGGGTATGGGACTCGACAACAGGGCAGGAACAACGTCAGTTCATTGGACACGCCGACGCTGTGACCAGTGTGGCCTACGCACCCGACGGGCGCACGGCACTGACCGGAAGCGCAGACAAAACCGCACGTCTATGGAACGTAAGACTTTAACGACATAAACAGCACAGGAGATAAGCCGTGCCCATCTGGATGGCGGTTGAAGATGAAGAAAATATTCATGATGTTATCCTTGGAATATTCGAGGTGTGGGGCATCGCCGGAATATCTTTCGTGGATGGCGCTGAAGCGATTTCATGGATCGATGCCGTAGATGCAGGCAACGTCGTGGCGGAGATGCCCGAACTGGCAATTATCGACATTCGTTTGCCCGGCGCTTCAGGCGTGGAAGTGAGCGCCCGGCTGCGTAAAAGTGAACGGCTGTGCCGCATCCCCATTGTGCTCATCACCGCTTATCGCTTCACACCCCAGGATGAGATCGATGTAATGGCGCAGGCACAGGCGGATCGACTGATCTACAAGCCGCTGCCTGCCATTAACGATTTGCGCAAAATTCTGAGCGGCCTCACCCACGATAAAGAAAACGGCCATCGGCGCAAAAAATCACGGGATAACATCGGCACGGGGCAAGGTTAGCATTTGGCATTTAGTTCTGGCAACCTCGCCCGTGGCTGAAGCCAGCGGGCTGAGCGACACCAAGCCACCTGAAGGTGGCTACCTACCGCGTGATCGTCAGCGCAGCTTGCTTTAGCGGGCTTGATGACCCTCAGCCCGGTGATTTATCGCCGAGCGCATCGTGTCGTTCCCTTAAAGCTGTCCGACGATAAACTAAATGGACTGGGGATTTTACAAGATTGCCACTGCCTTCGGGTACGCTAAGAACTGTTATCCCAAACACCTATAATGTTTGTGGGGATATCAAACAAAATGCCCTCGTCCAGAGCGGACCAGGGCATTTTCAGTATCTACGGCCTAGCGCGTTACTGGCGATAATAGTGCAGGTGGAAACGATGCTTGTTGATATTGCGAATCTTTGCGAGGGATTCAATCTGGGCGTCTAGCTGCGACAGGTGATTGTAGCCGTCAAATGCACTGTGGTCGCTCATGGCACTTGCCGCCAGAATATCGAGATGCGTTTGATTAGCTTCCTCGATCATGGAAAAGATCATTTCAAGGATCTCATCGCTGCGACCTTCAGGTGTCTCGTTCGGCATCAGCCCTGGAATAATAGACATGTTGGATATCCTGTCCTTCTAAACTTCGTTTGATCCCTGCATATCAAGGTGATGGTGTCGTTTCGGGCGCTTTGCTGCAATCGCCATTTGGTACTGTGTAGCCAGCGCTGAGCCATCCAATTGTGCCATTCGCCCGCTTCGCCTGAAACCATGACATGTCATGGTTCCGCCCGATCACGGTGAGATTGTCGCTTACCTGGAGTGTTCCGATCTGTCGATATCCGATCCCCGGCCCCACGCGGAACGCCAGTCCACTCACCGCAACTTGCGTCGTACAAATCGAGCCTGCCGCGACACCAAGCGTCGGGTTGAGTGATGATGGATTGGTAAGCTCGGCAGCGCTCCCGACAATCGTTACCGTGACTCTGGCTGGGTCGCTAACCATACTTTGGCGGAAAGCGACGACTTCAAGGGTAATGTGACCAATACTGCTCGGCTTGTACTGCAATAACGCTGTAAAATCCGAAGCTGGCTCCGGTGATGGCTGGCTGGCAACCACCCGTCCCGACTCTCGCATTTCCACGCGCGTGACCCCGATGGTGTCTGTCGCATGAACGCGGACAGTTAGTGGTTGGGCAATTACTGCCTGTGCATCACTACTCGGCGTTTCGATCACAACTTTCGGCGGTGTCCCCCCATTTGCCGACTCCGTTGCCTTCTGAACAACCGACGTTGGCGTACTGTTATTGCCTGTAGGTGTAATGCTACAGGCCAAAGTTGCTATGATGAGTAGCGTCAGCGTCAGCGTCGATTGTTTCATGAAATCATTGTACCGCCATCCCCCCAAACCGAACAGACTTTCTTTACCAAACTTTTATGGTGTTGGACGTGGTCGATGATGCTGCGGCAGTTGCGGGCACTGGCGTCGGTTTGATCAACACGACATCCATGGGCAGCAAATTATCATTTTCGCTCGACTCGACGACGGTGTTATTCGAGTCCACGAAGGCTGTCAGACGGACGGTTCCCGGCGTCGTAAAGGTCACATCAGTCTGGAAGATTGCCTGCTGCCCGGCGGCGAGTCCGGCAACTAAGCCCATATCACGCAGCGTGCCGTCAGGCATGATCATGCCGACATTGAATTGGCCCGCGTTGGCTAATCCGACGTTCATGACCGTTACTTTGTAGGTCGCCGTCTGCGTATTGTCCTGCTTCAGAACGAGCGACGCCGGGCCACTGATATTGATGACAACCAGATCGGGCAAGGTGCCGGTGGCTGTGGCGGCTGGCGCGGCAAGCGACGGCGTAGGCGTAATGGTTGGAATGGGCGACGGTGGCGGATTGACTGCCGGGACGCTCCGGCACAGGCTGCCAAAGAGCGTGATATAGCTGGCGCTCATCCACCCGTACGTATTGCCGACCTGGCCCTGCCACCATGTCAGGTTAGGAATCGCTCCGGTAATCGGAACGAACGTGCCTAATTGCAAGACTTGAAGGGGTGGATAGTTTTGCCCTGGACCTTGCCGGAAATTCAGTCCATTCACATCGACACGGGCGCGGCAGGTTGGATCAATATTCGTTGAGCCACCCGTGTTGTTGGATGACTGCTGGCTGGTTGCCGTAGCCGCCGCTGCTGAGTCGGTCACATTGAGCGTTATGCTCGCGGGATCGCTGGCTAAGCTGCCACGATAGGCAATCACTTGCAGTAATAGCGTCCCGGCAGCCGTCGGCGTGTAGTTGAGGTAGGTTTGAAGCTGCTGATCCCCGGTCGGGTTCTGTGAAACTTTGCTATCGACCTGCTGTGAATTGGCAAGCAGCTCGATCCGGGTTACGCCATCGGGATGAACCCCGGTTGCCTGCACGGTGATCTGTGCGGCGACTGCTGCGCTGGAACCATTCGCAGGCGATTGAATCGTGACCGTCGGCTTTACCGAGGAGGTCGGGGAAGCAATCGGTGTGGGCGTGAGGGCTGGCGCACCCAGGGCACAGGCCATCGCCACCAGGGCGGAGATCGAAAGCAAAAAGCCATACCAGAATACCAGCCGGGATCGTGCGTTCACGCCAATATCTCCTGAACGGTTAGGCCAATAAACAATTGAGGTCGAGTTGCATTGTAGCAAAGCACGAAATAATCCGCGAATGGCCTGCGACAGTATTTTGCCAGTGAAAAAACGGGCGCGGGTGATGTCCCCGCGCCCAATTCTAGCTAATGGTTGTTTGTACAGGCCGTCTGACATCTGGCAGACGGTTGCCCTACGCTATTTTTGTGCTGCTTTCACCGCCGCATCGGCTGGGCGTGGATTGCCCTGAGGGTCAAGCAGGGAATAGTAGCAGCCCACGAAGTCGGTACTGCTCGGCTGCACGTTCGTTGTCTGGCAGTAGTTCAGGTTGTACAGGAACATCGGGCCGACATAACCCAGCGTGCGGCCCAGTTCAAAGGCGCGTGGGATATATTGCGCCTGCTGAGTCTGGTTCACGAATTTCACAAAGCCAAAGTTTTGATCGACGGTGTTCGGGTCGGCGACGACGCCATCACTTGATCCCCAGCCAAACTGCGTCGCCCAGAGATACGTACCGCTGTCGTTGTTCTGGGTCATGATGTCGCGGTAATCCTTGAGCGTATCGCGGAAGTAGAAGCTGCGGTCATTGAACCAGCCCGAAACACCGGGCGAGGCCGTGCAGCAGGTGCTATCCGGTGGGTTGCCGAACCCTTCAGGATGGACGCCAATAGCATCTGTGTAGTTGGCGAGTCCTGCCGCGTATGCCTGACGCAAGAATATGCGGTCATTGATGGCATTCACGCCGTCGTGGTAGCCTGTGGGCGCTAGCCCGGCGCTAACCACAAGGGCTGTCGGATCGGCATTTTTGATCGCGGTGAAGGCAAGACGCACCATCTCAACATAGCTGGCGGCGCTCAATGGTCGTCCACTCCACTCGCGGCGGATGTTGGGTTCAGTCCAGATTTCGTAGGCCCCAACCTTACCCTTGTAATGAGTCGCCAATGTGCCGACAAAATTAGCGTAGTCGTTGAAATCACTTGGCGGGCCGCTTTCCGCAGTCGAAGGCCGTGCCCAATCCGGGGCGCTGGAAACGGTTAGCAAAACCTTGATGCCGTTCCCATTAAGGGCGTTCACCTCAGCATCAAGTGCCGTCGTGTCCACATTACCCTTGGTCGCTTCAATCCGGCTCCAGAGTACGGGCAATTTTGTCCAGGCCATGCCCAGGTCTTTGACCGAGCCTGTGAGTGTATTGGCAGTGTCAGCCGTCATATCGGCGACGATGCCGAAGGAGAAGCCGACGTTGCTGGCGGCATTGACGGGCGTTGCCTGGGGGACTCCCGTCGCGGCTGGCGTACCGAGCGGATTAGGAGCCGTCGGCTGCCCGTTTGGCAACTGCAAAACTTGCCCAACATAAATCAGGTTCGGGTTGGCGATATTGTTCAACTGCATCAGGGCCAACATGTTTGTGTTGAACTTGAGTGAGATGCGATACAGGTTGTCGCCGGGCTGAACAGTATAGGTCGCCGGATTGGTCCCAGGTGTCACAGGAGCCTCAGTGGGGGCGACGGTTGGCAGAACGGTTCCCGTTGGGGAGGCAGTCGGGATGATGCCAGAGTCTCCCGTACTGGTTGCCGCTTCAGTTGCGCCAGTGGTCAGGCTGAGTGTGGGAACGAGCGTAACCCCAGGAGCCGCCGGAGGAACGACAGCACCGGCTGGGATGATCAGCTTTTCTCCGACGTAGACAAAATCGGGGTTAACGATCCCGTTAGCCTGTGCCAGCGCCGTAACGCTCAGCCCAAACTTCAGGCCGATGCGATACAGATTATCGCCGGGCTGGACAATATAAGTGGTATTCGTAGTGCTCGTGCTGCCCTGTTGTGCCCCTGCTGGCGCGACGATAATCGCACCGAACAATGCCACACATGCAAGCAAGGCGGTGACGGCAACTTCCAAACGTCTCATAAAAGTGCCTCCTCTGGGGGAGAGAGAATAAGCTCATCAGTAAGCTTACTTTATAATAAAGCAATCCTGCTGACTTCGCTAGCACATCTCGCACCACCACATAAAATTTCGCTTTCCTTGCCTATGCGCAATGGCAAAAGGCGAACCCATGCGATCCCAGAGTCAGGGGTTCACGTTATAAGTGATCGATTTCGAGTTGTTGGCCTCACCAGATGGGCCTTCATTCACTGTGTTGTATTTGTCGACCTCGATCACGGCAGTCTGGTTAGCGCCGCCTGCCTTAAGTGTTACTTTCAACTGAGCATTAATGGTTTGGCCCGCTTTTATCGGCGGAACATCACCGGGGCTTAATTCGTTCTGCGGCTGGAATGTGCCAAAGACGGTGCTGGCGGGCGCATCGACTGATCCCTGGTTGCGAATGGTCACAGTGACTGTAAACGTTTGGTGAGCCGTCGGTGTTTGCGGGTCCAGCGTTACCGAGTCAATCACAAGATCGGCGGAGCCAATTGTCCCGGTGCTAGTCGGCACGCCACCCGCAGTAGGTCCGGCGCTCGGCGTGGGTGTTGGCGGCGACTGGACGAGTGGTATTTTGGAAGTATCGCCAGTCACATCGCTAAAAGTCGGGTCGGCAATCGACCAACCGCGTGTCTGATCTTTCTGAACAAACCACCATGTTTTCGCGGCATTGCGTCCGACAATTTGCGCCGTATCGCCCGTTTTCATGGAGGCAATGATATTGAAGTTAGTTCCGTCGCCACTGCGGATATTCAAGTTGGGCGATTTGACAACCAGAGTCGGAAATTCGCTCGTCGGGACTGCCGTTGGTGGCGCTGACGTCACGATGATGATTGTGGGGCCAACCAGCGCTTTGGTAGTAGGCGGTAGGGCCTGCGTATTTGTTGGTGGCGGTGGCAAGCTCGGTACAAGCGTCACACCCGTTGTGCTGGCCTCGGTTGCCGCCTGAGTCTGTACCGCCGCAACAACCTGAAACGTTAGCTTGGCATCACCGAATTGCTTGCCATCCGCACCGTATGCCACCGCGTCCACAAAATGGCCCTGTACGCCTTTGGCGGTCCACGGTTGCTGTAAAGTTATACTTGGAGAAGTTTGCTGATCCGGTGGGACAGACTGCGTGCCGATAGGGTTATCGTCGACGGTGAAATCCACTTTCGAGATACCGCCGCTATTGGTTGCATTCACGGCAAACGTCAGCGATGTACCTTCGGCCACGCTGCTGTTGCTATCTGGCGCAATAAAGACAACCGACGGGGCTTGCGCCACAGCAGTTGGTTCAATATTACCGATGGGTGCGTTGCAGGCCAGCGATGCCACGGCGAGCATCAACAAGGCAATTGCAGCGCGAGAAGTAATCCGTCCTGGCATCAACATCCCAATTCGCTCCACACGACATCTGGATTGCAGAGCGCAAATCTAACAGATTCGGGATGTCTTCGCCACACACAGGCAGGGACACGTAGGGCGGGCGTCAGACACTCACCCTACGCTTATTGAAGCAACAGCTTATTGGAGAATGGTCGGACCCGGCGTTCCGACGAGAATCGGAACATTATCCAGCGGGCCAATGACAATTACATATCCGGCCCAGACCCAGCCTGTGCCGAATTTACCTTTAATCTGTAACCAATTGCCACGATCATCGCGTCCAATGATGACAAATTGATTATCCAGGCGCACATCACCCAGCACTGGTGCATTGCGGTCCGGCGCATCATGAACCTTCAAATTGTAGGTCGCAATTTGAGCCAGCGGCGGTGCATCATCATTTGGCGTAAACCGCAGATTGCCGGGTGGGAACACGCTATTCTGGAAGACCCAACCGATTGTGCCATCTTCTAAAGCGATCTTATACCACACGGGACGGCTGCGATGCACGGCGATCACATCTGCTTCAACGCCCGCTGGCAGAGTCGTAATGATTGGATATTTATCGTTCGGCCCCTGTCGCACATTGACGCCTTCGCTGCTGATAGCGCTGACGAATGGCGGAAAGACCAAACTGACTGGTAGGTAATAAGGTTTGTCTGTGGGCAAAAGCCAGGTTCTATCAACCCAGCCAATCCCTTCCGGTGCAATGACGAGCAGCCATGCGCCGGTTGAGTCGCGGCCTACGGCGGTGACCTGTTCCCCCTTTTGCAAGAGTGCACGAAAGCTCGACGTAAGACGCGGTGCGCGGCGCAAACGCAGATTGGTGGCGATGACCGTTGCCGGAAAGCCAGCATTCGACGTTTCTGCTGTGGGTGGTGTGGCCTGCGCGTGTACGGCTAGAGGCAGGAGCAAACTGATAAGTACGACAGCAATTAATCCTCGACGCTTCATGAAAAGCCTCCTAGAGATGCGCTTAACGGCGCAAGGTGCAAGAGCCAGTCACGTGCCTAGTATTTTGTGGACAGGTTGTAGAGCACCATGAAGCTCACAATGCCGCAAATAAAGATCATCAGAGCCGCACAACCCAATCGAAATATTACAGCGCCCAGCCGCAGTACAGTATGGACAACGAGCCAGCCGATAAACAGGACTATCGCAACTAGAAAAATCGAGCCGGTTTGTGCGACGGTGAGACCCCAGGGTGTAGCTTGTGCTAAGGTTTGCTGAAGATCGCTCAACGATGGATTTCCTCCAGGAACAAGCATCTGGCTTGTTCGCACTGCCCGATCAGTTTAGCACAGGTATCAGTATTGCGATATAGTGGGGCAATGTACATCGATATCTTCACGTTATTTCCAGCAATGTTCGAGGGTCCGCTGACCGAAAGCATCCTGAATCGCGCTCAGGAAAACGGACTGCTGGAAATCGCCTTGCACAATATTCGCGATTATGCGGCTGGCAAACACAAAATCACCGATGAACCGCCATATGGTGGCGGTGGTGGAATGGTCATGAAGGTCGAGCCAATTGTTACTGCCGTTGACGCCGTGTTGGGCGAGGCCAGAAGTGGTACCCCCGTCATACTGACCACGCCACAGGGTCGAGTCTTCAACCAGACAATTGCGCGCGAACTGGCTGAGTATCCGCGTCTGGCTTTTATCTGCGGGCGCTATGAGGGCATTGACGAGCGCGTGCGGCAACTTGTCGTTACCGACGAAATCAGCATTGGCGACTATGTGCTGACGGGCGGTGAACTGCCAACCATGGTCATGATTGATGCGATTGCCCGCAATATTCCTGGTGTGCTTGGAACTCAATGGGCCGCCGAAGATGATTCTCATGCCAGCGGCCTGTTGGAATATGCGCACTATACGCGACCTGCTGAGTATCGCGACCTGGGCGTGCCGGACGTGCTGCTCAGCGGCGATCACGCGGCAATCGAACGCTGGCGGCGGCAGCAGTCGATTCGGCGTACATGGGAAAAACGTCCTGATTTACTTTTAACCGCTAACCTGACAGAATCAGAGAAGGTCTGGTTGGAAACGCAAAGTAAGGAGTGGGCTAAACAGCAGGGAGGCAACGATGGCGGCCAAGACGATTGATGCAAACTGGATCAAGGCTCGTGTGAGCGACGAACTGGGGTTGACCGAGGATGATCTGGCGCGGTTGTACGGCATTGAGCCAAATGCAGTCAATAAACATCTGAGCACGCTCGGCGGTGATTCGCAGACAATCTATGATCAGGTGCTGTCCGATGTGGACGCGGTGCGCATCGGTTATCGGCAGATTCAGGTTGGCGATGACCAGATCGCCGCGATTCGCAATCTGCTGAGGGCTTATCTGTTTCATCCGCTGGTTTCTATTCCGACGGCAAATGGACAAATCGGCTGGCGTCTGAGCGGGGATGACGCACAGTACGTCGCCTTTCGTTCGGCGGACGCGGTTGGTATTGATTTTGAGTGGGGCGAAGTCCTACGCACGCGATTGAACCGCGCCATTATCTGGCCGGATGCTGCCATGCCCAAGACCGATCAGGCATTCCGGGATCGGGTGGCCGATGTGACGTTTTACCTGTTGGAACTGAGCGGAATCCTTTAAACAACAAAGAAATTAAGTTCAATGACGAAGGCATGTGACGCTAACGCGTTTCAACCAGGCATACCATCGTGTTCAGGGTCCTTGAGCGATGTCTCAAGCGAGATGTTTTGATCACGCTTCAACTGTGTACCCAGGGACCTCAGCCCGCTACTCAAAGCGTACAGCAGTCGCTGTGCTTGCCGCGACATCCTGCCTGACATATCATGATGTGTGACGGCGATACCTGACAGAACACGATAGACTGATAGCTGTCGATTATCCTTCAACCGACCATCATGATCCTGAACTGGAGTCAATGAGCGAATTCGTTCTTCATATTCTCGCTTCGCGATCTTGCTAGCCATAAATGGGTCGATCATTGTGTTTTCCTCTAATGCCTTAAATAATCCACTGTTGTTCTATGTCTGGAAGTATAGGTGTGAGCGGCTGACCAGTCTCCCCTCTAAAGAGAGGGTACAAGGGGGGAATATAAGGGGGATTTTCTCCAGGCGCTCTTATAGAGCGCCGCTTGCCGTTCAAGGCTGGGTTGAGTAAGATAACCAGAGTAAAGTCTTAGCTTTTCTCCAAACAGAATAAGGTTGCGATCCTTCACACTTAATGCAGTTCAACAGGTGGCGGATGGACGATCTAAGCAGGCAGCCGGTAGCCGATCATCTCACTCACCGAGAGCTAGAAACCCTGCGCCTCATCGCCGATGGCCGGTCTAACCAGGAAATCGCTGAGCGGCTGTTCATCACGCTGGGAACGGTTAAGTGG
>WNFI01361597.1_pt1 | contig 15340 bp, 14 predicted proteins | sample 5400471 | NCBI WGS metagenome assembly WNFI01 (sample SAMN13153348, study PRJNA577476) | soil metagenome | isolation source: 100 cm saprolite on Douglas fir-dominated hillslope | place: USA:California | collected 2013-09-17 | reverse complement strand
CCTATTTCGTGGCCGTCGAGCGTGGCTGCGACGTGGACCAGCCTCGCAACCTGGCCAAGTCTGTGACCGTCGAATAGCACTCCCGCGACCGCTGCCGGTTAGCCTTAACGGGTGAAGCTCGGCATCGATGTTGTCCCGGTGGCGCGGATTATCGCGGCCATCGACAAGCACGGCGACAGGTTCCTGAACCGCATCTACACTCCCGGGGAGCTCAAGTACGCGCGCGGCAACCCGGAGCGGCTTGCTGGCCGGTGGGCCGCCAAAGAGGCTGTCCTCAAGGCGCTGGGTGGACGCGGAAGGTTCCCCCGGATGTCCCTGGTGGAGGTGCTGCCGGGCAAGCGGGGGGCGCCCGAGGTGCGCCTTACACGCGAGCCGACACCCGATATTGCCGTCAGCATCACCCATGATTCCGGCCTCGCGATGGCGGTGGCTTCGGTCATGGACCCCGAGGTGAAGCCGCGCAGGCGGCCGCGACTGCCGGCCGAGCTGCGCCTCCCCGAGCGGCCCGAAAACGCTCACAAGGGGACCTTCGGTCAGGTCGTGGTGGTGGCGGGCTCGCTGGGATACACCGGAGCAGCCTACCTGGCAGCCACCGCCGCCGCCCGGACCGGAGCCGGCTACGTCCGGCTGCTGGCCGCCGAAACGATCTACCCAATCCTGGCCATCAAATGCACCGAGGTGGTCGTGACCCAGGTGCCCGAGGTGGCGCAGGGGGTGCTCGGTCATGCCGGCCTGGAGCCGCTGCTGCGATATTGCGGTGCCGCCGACGCCTGCATCATCGGGCCCGGCCTCGGGCGTGAGTATTCGACCCGCCGCATGGTTGGCGACCTGGTGAGCCAGCTGCGGTGTCCCGCCGTCGTCGATGCCGACGCCCTCAACGCCCTGGCCGAGCAGCGCAAGCTGCTGGGCCGGCTGCGGCCGTCACTGGTGCTGACTCCGCACCCGGCCGAGATGGCCCGTCTGACCGGGATGTCCGTCGAGGCAATCGAGGCGGACCGCCAGGGTGTCGCCTCCCGATTCGCCCAGGAATGGCACCAGGTGGTCGTACTCAAGGGTGCCCACACCATCATCGCGGCTCCCGACGGGAAGGTGGTGGTCAACCCGCACGCCAACGCCGCGCTGGCCTCCGCCGGCACCGGTGACGTTCTGGCTGGGATCATCGGCGGCCTGCTGGCACAAGGCCAGGAGCCGATGGTGGCGGCGGTTACCGGCGTGTTCCTCCATGGCGGCGCAGGGGATGAGGCCGCCGCCCGGCTCGGCGACGCCGGGGTCCTGGCTTCAGACTTGCTGCCCCTGATTCCGCTGGTCATCCGCGAGCTGCGTCCTTTCGTCGGCAGATCCCAGTAGTGGGCGGCCCAGAGCTGCTGCGCTGGGCCGAGATCGACCTGGGCGCCATCGCCGCCAACGTAGCCCAGCTGCGTGCGAGGCTCAGTCCGGGCACCCGGCTGGCGGCCGTGGTCAAGGCCAATGCCTACGGTCACGGCGCAGTCGAGGTCGCCAGGGTGGCACTCGGCGCGGGGGCGGAGTGGCTGTGCGTGGCCACCGTAGGGGAGGCCATCCAGCTGCGGGAAGCGGGCATCGACGCGCCCGTGCTCAACATGGGGCCGACTCGCGGCCAGGACGCGGACATCGCGGCGTCGTCAACCGTCAGCTGCTGCGTCTATGACCGCGAGGGCGTTGAGGCGCTGGCCGCCGCCGCCGCCGTCCACGGACGAACGGTCTCGCTGCACCTGAAGCTGGACACGGGGATGTCGCGCCTGGGTGTGCCCCCGGGAGAAGGGTTGGAGCTGGCGCGTCTGATCGATCGGACCCCGGGGCTTTCGCTGGAGGCGGTCTGGACCCACCTCGCCGAGGCGGATGATCCCTCGTCGGCGCGAACCGCCGAGCAGGTTGCCCGATTCCTGGGCGAGGTCGACGGCCTCCGGCGCGCCGGCATCGAGCCGGGCATGCTTCACTGCGCCAACTCGGCGGCGGCCCTGCTCAACCCCGCCGCCCACATGGACATGGTGAGGTGCGGCCTTCCCGTCTACGGCTACCTTTCGACCCAGGTCCCGGTTGACGGCCTGTCCCTTCGGCCGGCGATGACCTGGAAGTCGCGCGTGGTGGCGGTGCGGCGGCTGGCCCCCGGGGATCGAGTTGGATACGGCGGGGCTTTCACCGCCTCGCGGCCGACCCTGGCTGCCACCATCGCGTTGGGCTACGCCGACGGCTACCCGCGCCGGCTCTCCAATCGGGGCCGGATGCTGATTGGCGGCAGGCAGGTGCCCGTGGTCGGCCGGGTCAGCATGGACTTCACAACGCTCGACGTGACCGACATCGATCCCCCATCTCTGGGCGACGAGGCAGTGGTGCTGGGCGCGCAAGCCGGCGCCTTCATCGGCGCCGACGAGCTGGCCGCTTGGCTGGAGACGATCTCCTGGGAGGTGCTCGCCACCGTCGGGCCGAGGGTGACGCGCGTCTTTATCCCCGTTGGTCGACCCGGGGCAGAGTCCTGAGGGCCGCCTCCAGCCTGAACATCGCCTCGGCATCACTGAGATCGATCGAGAGAATGTCGGCTGCCCGGCGGAGTCGATAGATCACGCTTTGGCGGTGGCGGTGGACAGCCGCCGCCGTCTTGGAAACCGAGCGGTTGGCGGCGAAGTAGTGGCGCAGCGTGTCCAGCAGCAGCAGCTCATCGGCGAGCGGGCCGAGAATGGCCTCGTGTGACCGCGCCAGGCCCACGGGGTCCAACCGCAGCGCGGCGTATGCGTAGAGCTTGACGTACTCGACCAGCCGCGGCCTCTCGGCGGGCGGCATCTCGGCTCCCAGCCGCGCCGCCACCACCGCCTCCTGGACGGCCTGGCCCAGGGGCACGTCGTCGCTCGCGCCGGAGACCCCAAAGGCGACGTTCTCGCCGGCCGCGGCGGCGTCGAGCGCCGGTATCAGGGGGTCGCGGGCCAGCAGCCAGACCGCCACCCCGCTGCGCTGGCCGACCACCGAGCGGGGGAAGCGGCCTCGCATCCGGCCGGCGACGTTGTCCGCGGTCCGGCGGGCGGCGGCGGGGTCGGGTTCGCCGACGGCCACCGCCAGCGCAACGCGAGGCCGCTCGACGGCGCGTGCCTCGACCCGGTCCGGCCCCGCCCGGCCGGCTATCAGCTCGTCGAAAAGGGCCGACTCGTTGATCACGCTGGCGCGCGCCGATTCCTCCACCTGGCGGGCGTAGGCCTCGGCGATCCTGGAGCTGAGCTGGTCGATGTATTCGAAGACCTGAGCCGCCAGCGGCAGCATCAGCTCGGGCGGCGCCGCCGGCGGGTCGAGGCTGACGCGAACGGTCTCGTCCCAGCCGACCCGCAGGCCGATCCGGAGGGCGTGGAGCAGCGGCTCCAGCGGCTCGCCGAGGATGGCGATGTTGCGGGCGATATTCTGCACAACAGTGATCTCGCGGGGGCCCGGGGGCTGGCCGGTGGTCAGGATCCGAAGGAACATGCGGGTGGCCAGCCGGCAGCGCTGAAACACCGGCTGGCGGTATCGCGCCGGGTCGCCGGCGTAGTGGGGCACCTCCGACAGGATCGCCGCTTCCATCCGCTGCGAGATCTGCGCCATCTGGGTCCGGAGGCGACCCCCGAGATCGGCCGAGAAGCCTTGCGGGGCCTGGTTCGCGGCTGGTTGCGCCATCGGACAAATCTTACATATGTAAGACTAAGGCCCCAAAACTTTCTTCGTTCACGCGAACGGCGTTGGCGGATTGTCGCAATAGACTCGAACCATGTCTGACGAGATGCTCTACGAACGACATTTCGAGCGCATGGAGCGCAACCGCTGGATGCTCACCCGGGATGTCCCGTGGGAGCAGTTGCAACCGGAGCTGCTGCCCCAAGGGCTGCTACAAGACCTTCGCTACATCTGCCTGACCGAGCTTTCGGCTCTGTACGCCACCGAGATGTTCATCCGCGACTTCTACGAGGACATCGACTTCTGCGCCTTCGTCTCGATCTGGTTCTACGAAGAGATGAAGCATTTCCTGACCATGAAGAAGTACATCAACAAGTGCGGACTCCACCTGAGGAACCGGTGCTGAAGAAGATCTTCCGCATCCTCGCCCAGGACGAATTGCGCCACGGGGCTGTTTACATGACCTATCTCAACAAGGCTGCGGGCAAGGATGAGGAGGTACTTCGCGAGGCGCTGATGATGTCGCTCTGGATGCTCCGGAGCAGCAAGGACAAGCCCAAGCACCCAACCACCATCACCAAGCCCTCGGTGCTGGACATGCTCGAGGACCCCGACTATCTGGTCCGCATGATCTACACCTACACGCCCAAGTACGACGAGACGGAGATGAAGCAGACGGTGTTTGCCAACCTCTCCAAGTTCGCCGGCCAGAGCATCACCTCCGAGAAGGACCTGCTGGGAGTGCTCCGCAGCCTCAAGGAACCCGACCAGGAGATGGTCGGGGCCCGGCCGCTCTAGCCGGTCAGGTCCTGGCCCGCCAGACCCAGGCGGGCTGTCCGGTCAGTCCTCCGGAGGCGACGGAGTTGGCGGATCGGGTGGGGGAGGAGCCGGAGCGAACGGCACCGCGTAGGGTGCCTGCGGCGGCGGCTGTGGGGCTGCCGGCGCGGGCGGCCGCGCGGTCTGGCTCAGGGGTTCGGCTGGGCGCGGCGCCATCGCCGGGAGTTCACCTGGCTGTCCGGTCGGGAATACAGGCAGTCCGGCCGCCGGCGATTCCGGGGGGCTCTCAGGCGCGACTTCTGGCCATCGGGGCCTCGCTGCTGACGGCGGCCGCGGCTATGGCCGCGCCGGCGTATGCCGGCTCGGGTGGTGCTGGCGCCGGAGGAGCCACTGGCATCGTCGGAGGCGGAGCCGGCTCGGTTCCCGGCTGCTGCGCGGGCGGCAGGTTCGCCGCGGTGGGATCGAGGAACTGGATGACGTATGTCCCGGCGAGCAAATCGTGGACCGCGCGTTTGTCCTTGCCAAAGGCGACCATCAGGGCGCTGACGGGAGCAAGGATGCCGAAGAGGCCTTTGGCGATATAGCGCAGCAGGGCCCGCCCAAATCCAATCGTGCGGGCATTGCTGTCGACAATCCGCAGGCTCATCAGGAGCTGGCCGGGGCTTCCACCGAGGATGCTCCACGTCCCGGCATAGTAAAAGAGGGCCAGGATCTGGAGGCCGGCGAGGAGGGCTATCAGCTGGTTCAGCTGGTCGGCGGAGTACTGGTTCAGCGCGGCTCCGCCGGCGCTTCGGAGGACGTCGGTCGCGACGTTACCCTGCGAGCCGGCGGCGAGATGCGCGGTTTGCTGGCCGGCCTGCCAGAGGTATATGACGGGGACGATGATCACGGCGAGGAGCAGTCCATCGATGATCGCCGCGATAAGTCGGGGAAAGAAGCCTCCAGGTTGGACCACTCGTTTGGCCGGGGCAAGGCTCTGCGGCGCGATCGCGCTGCCGGCGGTCTGACCGGCGATCAGCAGCCCCGGCGACGTTCGCAGGGGCTGGCCGCATTTCATGCATCGGCGTTCGGCGCCGCTGTTGGCCCAGCCGCAGCGTGGACAGATCGTTTGCCAGGATTCGGGGCTCATGGCGGCCATTCTCTCCTATACGAGAGGCCAGGGGAAGGACCAGTCACTGCGAGGCGACGGAAAGTAGCAAGGCTGCGACAACGCCCGGACTCGTAGCCGCAGGGCCTCGATCTCGCCCTGGTGCAGGAGCCGCGCGAGGGCTTCCACCAGTGGCGACCCAGCGTCCCCAAGCTCGCTGTCGAGCCGAGCCACGGCCTGTCTCTCCCGAGCCGGCACCCGGCGGCCGGCAAAGTCCCAGATCACCGTCCGCAGCTTAGGCGCCGTGTTGAAGGTCAAACCGTGGTCGACCGCCCAGATCCGGCCTTCGGCGTCGAGCAGGCAGTGACCGCTCTTGCGATCGGCGTTGTTGCAGAGGATGTCGAAGGTGGCCAGGCGCTTGAAGAATGTCTGGTTTTCCTCAAGCAGCGTGAAGTAGTGCTGCGACGGGTCGTGATCGATGAAGAGCTGCACCGAGCCGGGGCCCAGCGGGGCTTCGGTTCGCACCACGGTAGGCGGTACCAGGTCCCAGCCCAGTGCTCGGCTGACCTCGTAGGCGGCGACCTCGCGCTTGTAGAGCGTCTCGTCTGGAAAGTCGTGGAGCGGCCGCTCGCCTCGTGCCGGCTTGTACACGGCCAGCGCCCCCGCCCCATCGCCCTCTTCACCAAGGCGGACAAGAAAGGTCCGGTTGGAGGAGTAGGGCAGCAGGCCGATGACCTGCATCGGCCATGCCTGGAGCACTCCGAGCGGGTTCAGAAGATGGGGCTCTTCCCGTTCTTTCGCGGGCAAAGATGGCCCTCGGGATCCATCGGCAGACCGCAGACCGGGCACAGGGGTCTGCCGGCGCTTACCAGCTCGAGGGCCCGGACTGAAAAGGCGGCCATCTGCGCCGGCCGGACCCATACGCGAGCGGTGGCCAAGGTCTCGGCGTTGGCCTCCTCGTCGTCATCGCCGGCAGACTCCTGTGCCACCAGCACGATCATTTTGCGGTCGGGGTCGAGCCCCAGCCCCAACTGTCCGGCGCGCCAATCGGGCACGACTGGCTGGCCCAGTTCGGCCGCGCCTTCTTCGGGGCCGACATCCTCGCCCTGGAGGAGCTCGACCGCACGCTCGGCGAGGGCTTGCACCTGCACCTTCTCGACCAGCATCGTGAGGCTGCGATAGCCGTCGCGCGCTTCGATGTAGAAAGCCCGCTCTCCGGGCTCACCGACAACCCCGACGGCCAGCGTCTCCACTGGGTCGAACTCGATCTCACGCGCCATGTGGGCTAATTCTTGCGCGCCGGGGAGCGCCGGCGCGCCGGTACCAGCTCACCAAGGTCGCTGGTGTGGTTCAGCTTGATCAGTGTCGGCGCCGTGCCGCCAACGACAATGGCGGTGACAGATGCCGGGCTGACCGCGAGGCGCTGGAACATGTCCAAGTGCAAGCCGGTCAGGTGGGCAACGGCGAACTTGATCATGTCGCTGTGAGAGAAGACGGCGACAGTTTCTCGCGCATGCGCATTGGCGATTGATTCGAGCGAGCCGACGATTCGCGCCTGGGCCTCGCGAACGGCCTCCCCGCCCGGGAAGCGGGCGTCGGCCGGCCGGAGCTGGACCCGTTTCCAGAGGTCGGTCTTGCGAAGCTGCTTGAACTCCTGGCCCGCCCACTCGCCGTAGTCCACCTCGGAGAGCGCGGCATCCTGTCGCACCTCGATCTGGCGATCAGCGGCGAGGGGGCCGGCGGTTTCCATGGCGCGCTCCAGCGGGCTGGAGTAGATCGCCGCGATCGGTATGCCGCGCAGGAGTTCCACCAGTCGGGCGGCCTGCTCCTGGCCCTTGGGGCTGAGGTGGACCCCGGGCCGGCGTCCGACCAGTTGCTCAGAGGTCAGGTCGGTGATGGCGTGGCGGATCAAGAGTAGGAGCACAGCGCAAGGCTACCCGGTTGTCACCGACCTGAGACCTGACGCCGCCGGAAGTCGGCAATTCATTCGTCGCACTTGGAAGAAGGCCGCGTCGACCGCGGTTGTGGGGTGTGTATCCAGGTCCCGTATCGACGACACGACGGGACTGGGGTTGAAGCGAAGATGGAAAAGGCGATCAACGAGTTCAGGGACCAGCACGCACTGCTGTTGACGGAGATCCGGCGCCTCCAGGAGGAGGATCCCGACGACACCAAGGTTGCGCGCAAGCGCGAGCTTAAAAGCATCCTCAAAGTGGTGGCGCGGAGCTACCTGCGTGAGTCGGTCGACCCCGAGATCACCGAGGATCAGCTGACCGACTGGCTGGCCCGTCTGGAGGCCGCTTAGCCAACCAAAGCCGGGCCGTACACTCTGGTGTGGCGAAAGAGAAGCTGACCCGCGCCGAGCAGCGCTATAACTATGCCCTGGCGATCGGAATCGTGGTCGTGGTCATCGTCCTCATCGTCGTCTCGCCGAGGGTGGTCATCGATGGAAGTGAGGTTCCCGTGCTGGTTGTCGCGGTGCTGCTGGGAGCGTTCCTCTTCGGGCTCGGTCAGATGGTCATCGGCATCACCCGGCGTCGCCGGTATCTGAGCTCGCTAATGGATCGGGAGCATCGGTCGGCCTAGGTTGGGAGCCCGGCGGAATCCGGCCGGCCAGATCAGAATTGGTCGGGGCGAGGGCGTTTATGACGCCTCGACGAGGGTATAACCGGATCAAATGCAGACACAGCGACCACGTGGCTGCGCCGACACTGACTGAATGAAATATCAAGGGAGTAGATAGCAAGCATGGCCAAGGCAGTAGGAATAGACCTCGGAACCACCAACTCCGTCGTCGCCGTCATGGAAGGCGGCGAGGCGGTCGTCATACCAAACTCCGAGGGCGGGCGGACCACGCCATCGGTGGTGGCGTTCGCCAAGGGTGGAGAGCGCCTCGTCGGCACCCTGGCTCGGCGCCAGGCCGCGGTCAACCCCGAGAACACGGTCTACTCCATCAAGCGATTCATGGGCAGGCGCTTCGCCGAGGTCGACTCAGAGCGGAAGATCGTCCCCTACAAAGTCGTATCCGGCAAAGACGATCGCGCCGAGGTTGAGGCCGGCGGTGAAGGGTTCACGCCCGAGCAGATATCCGCGATCGTGCTCCAGAAGCTGAAGGCCGACGCCGAGGCGTACCTGGGCAGCAGCGTCAAGGACGCAGTCATAACCGTGCCGGCGTACTTCAACGACGCCCAGCGCCAGGCGACCAAGAACGCCGGCGAGATCGCCGGCCTCAACGTCATCCGGATCATCAACGAGCCCACCGCCGCTTCGCTGGCCTACGGGCTCGATAAAAAGGCCAACGAGAAGATCCTCGTTTTCGACCTCGGCGGCGGGACCTTCGACGTCTCCGTGCTGGAGGTCGGCGAGGGCGTCTTCGAGGTCAAGTCCACCAACGGCGACACCCACCTTGGCGGTGACGACTACGACCGTCGCATCGTCGATTGGGTTGCCGACGAATTCAAGAAGGACCAGGGCATCGACCTGCGCACCGATCGCCAGGCCCTGCAGCGACTGACCGAGGCTGCCGAGAAGGCCAAGATCGAGCTCAGCTCGCGACAGGAGACCGACATCAACCTCCCCTTCGTGACTGCCGACGCGTCCGGCCCCAAGCACCTCGACATGAAGCTCAGCCGCTCCAAGTTCGAGCAGTTGACGGAGGACCTGACAGCGCGCTGCAAGGGGCCGTTCGAGGCAGCTCTCAAGGACGCCGGTCTGAAGGCGTCGGAGGTCGACGAGGTGATCCTTGTCGGTGGTTCGACCCGTATGCCCGTGATCCAGGAGCTGGTCAAGAGCTTCACAGGAAAGGACCCGCACCGGGGCGTCAACCCTGACGAGGTGGTGGCGATGGGCGCCGCCATCCAGGCAGGCGTGCTCCAGGGCGATGTCAAAGACGTGCTCCTGCTGGACGTCACCCCACTGAGCCTCGGCATCATGACCGAGGGCTCGGTCAACACCGTGATGATCGCGCGGAACACGACGATCCCAACCAGCAAGACGGAGACCTTCTCGACGGCTTCGGACAGCCAGCCGAGTGTGGAGATTGTCGTTCTCCAGGGCGAGCGACCGATGGCGCGTGACAACAAGGAGCTGGGCAAGTTCAACCTAGATGGCATCCCCCCGGCGCCACGCGGCGTTCCCCAGATCGAGGTTGCTTTCGACATCGACGCCAACGGCATCATCAACGTCCACGCCCGCGACCGCGCCACCGGCAAAGAGCAGAAGGTGACGATCACGGGGTCGACCACGCTCGACAAGAACGAGGTCGACAAGATGGTCAAGGAAGCCGAGTCCAACGCCGCCGAGGACGCCCGCAAGCGCGAGGAGATCGAGGCTCACAACCACCTCGACGGTCTGATCTATCAGGTCGAGAAGTTCATGCGCGAGAGCGGCGACAAGGTGCCCGCCGAGCTCAAGGACGAGGTCGAAGGCAAGCTGCCCTCCGCCAAAGAGGCGCTCGAGAGCAACGACACCACCCGGATGCAGGAAGCCTTCAAGGACCTCTCTGAGTCGTACCAGAAGGTCGGCTCGGCGATGTACGAGCAGGCTCCCGCCGCCGACGGCGCCTCCCCGGACGGTGCCGGCGCGGCCGAGAAGCCCGAAGCCGAGGGCGAGGTCGTCGACGCGGAGTTCAAGGAGGTCTAAGCCGTCCTCGTCTTGGGCTCGGCGCCGACCGGCGGCCGGGCTCGGGGCTCAACCGCCCTGAGGGGCGGTGCTTTGGCGGCCGCCGGAAACGCGACGCTACACGAGGGCTGAACGGCCGCGTCGCATTCACCCCGAGCCCGGCCGCCGGCCATCGCCGAGCCACGGTGAGGCCGTCTTAGGTCCGGCAGGAACCCAATCTGGGCGGCGCAACCAGATCCTCGAGCCTGCGCGCCTTGAGGAGCTGGCGGTTGCGGCGGTGGAGTAGCAGCCGGTAGCTGAGGCGGACAGGGCTATTCGTGCCGGGCTCCGATGACCACGGTCGCGTCCAGCTCTTCCGACGTGGCGACCCGCGACACCAGGCCGCCGGCCTCGAATACCGCGACTGCCAGCTGGGCCTGGTGACGGCTGGTCTCGATGAGCAGGCGGCCGCCCGGGGCCAACCAATCGGACGCGGCTGAGGCCACGCGTCGCACCAAGTCCAGGCCATCGGGACCACCGTCTAGCGCCACCCTGGGCTCGTGGAGGCGCGCCTCGCGCGGCAACATCTCGATCTCCTCGGTGGGGACGTAGGGAGTGTTCGCCATCAGGATGTCTACCCGGCCACGCAGCGATGCCGGGAGCGCGTCGAATAGGTTGCCCTCGTAAACGTCGCCGCCGATCGGTCCGACGTTCCTGCGGGCGCAGCGGACCGCCGCCGGGTCGATGTCGGAGGCGTGCAGTTCGGTTCCATCAACCGACGCCGCCAGGGCGACGCCCAGGGCGCCTGAGCCGCAGCACATGTCAACAACGACGGCTCCCGACAGCGCGAAGGAGGCGGCCTGGCGCAGCAGGAACTCGGTGCGCTGCCGGGGCACGAAAACGCCCGGATCGACGGCTACTCGGATGCCGCAGAACTCCGCCCAGCCGAGGACTTGTTCGAGAGGCAACCCCGTGACCCGCCGCTCCACCATCTCGTCGAGCTCGGTGGGCGTCCGCGCGGCGGCGATCAGAAGGTCCGCCTCGTCCTCCGCGAAGACACAGCCGGCGGCGCGAAGCCGGTTGGTCACGGCAGTAGGCGAACCAGGTGGCGGGCGATCTGACATCGGGGCTACTGGTCGGACCCCAATACCGCCGGGACCCGATCGAGGAGGATGCCAAAATGCCGCTGGTAGGCCGCCAGGATCTGGTCGTCGGATCCCAGGGTCGACTCGTTGCGGTCCGTGCCGACCGTTTCGATCAACCGGTCGCCGCTCAAGGTCACCCGGCCTTGCGCCGTCAACAGCGTGCACACCAGCGACTCCCGGAAATGGGACAAAGGCGACGTCTGCTGCCACCAGCACATCGGCTCGAATTCGTCGATCCCGCGTGGGCGCAGGTCCAATCGGTACTGTGGCTTGCCGTCTTGCGAAACATCCAGATCACCGAAATCGAAATCGGAGAGCTGGAAAACTCCGGCGGGGTCGGGCTGCTCTTCACGAGAGCCGAGCCTCAGAGGAAACGTGCTAAAGCCGCCGAAGCCGACGTCCACCAGCCACGGGTCCTCCAGCTCGACTCGCAGGGCAAGATGGTCGAAGGGAGGGCCGGGGCCATCCGGGCCGAAAGGTTGCGCCTGGAGCAACGTCACTTCGTAGCCGAGGGCGGCCAGAAGTAGAGAGAATGCGCCGTTGAGCTCGTAGCAAAAGCCCCCGCGGTGGCGATCCATCAGCTTCTCGAGCAACTCCTCAGGGCCCAGCGAGATCGGCTCGCCGAGATGAATGCTGAGGTTCTCGAACGGGACCGCCATCAGGTGGCTGCGCTGCAGCTCGCGCAGAGCGGTGAGGTCGGGCTGCTGTGGGGCGCGCTGGCCGATCCTGGCCAGGTACTCGGCGACACGCGAATCGGTTAGCCGAGTCATACGGTGATGGTCACCCCAGACCCTGCACGGAAGCCAGTCTACGGAATTGAGGTAGATCCGGGACACGATCTTCTCGCTCGGCCGCGTTTTTGACACCCGGCCTGTGGGTAAAGCCCAACCAACCATGAGACTGGATAGGTTCACGGAAAAATCGCAGGAGGCGCTCCAGGCCGCCCAGGAGCTGGCCGAAGGCTTGCAGCAGCAGGCCATCGATCCCGAGCACCTGCTGCTGGCGCTGCTGGACCAGACCGATGGAGTCGTCCGGCCCATCCTCCAGAAGCTGGAGGCGCGGCCCGACGACGTCGCGGCGCGGTTGAACGAAGAACTGGCCAGGAAACCCAAGGTTTCGGGCGCCGCCGAGCAGGCATTCGTTTCAACCGACCTGAAGAAAGACCTCGACGCGTCCTGGTCCGAGATGCAGAAGCTCAAGGATGAGTACGTCTCCACCGAGCACCTACTCCTCGGCTTGGTGGCCGGCAAGAGCCCGGCGGCAGCGATCCTGCGCGAGGCGGGGGTCGACCATGACGCGGTGTACAAGGCGCTGGCGGACGTCCGCGGCAGCCAGCGGGTGACCGATCCGAACCCCGAGGGAAAGTACCAGGTCCTCGAGAAGTACACCCGTGATCTGACCGCGCTGGCACGCCAGGGCAAGCTCGACCCCGTCATCGGCCGGGACGAGGAGATCCGGCGAGTGATCCAGGTCCTCTCTCGGCGCACCAAGAACAACCCCGTGCTCATCGGTGAGCCGGGGGTCGGCAAGACCGCCATCGCCGAGGGCCTGGCCCAGCGGATCGCTCATGGCGACGTCCCCTCAACGCTCAAGGACAGGCGCGTCGTCGCGCTGGACCTGGGGTCGTTGATCGCCGGCGCCAAGTTCCGCGGCGAGTTCGAGGATCGCCTCAAGGCTCTGCTCAAAGAGGTCGAGGGTGCTTCCGGCGAGGTGATCCTCTTCATCGACGAGCTCCACACCCTGGTCGGAGCAGGCGCCGCCGAGGGCGCCATGGATGCGTCCAACATGCTCAAGCCGGCGCTGGCCCGCGGCGAGCTGCGCGCCATCGGCGCGACCACGCTGGACGAGTACCGCAAGTACATCGAGAAGGACGCCGCCCTGGAGCGGCGCTTCCAGCCGGTCTTCGTCGATCAGCCCACCGTGGAGGACACCATCTCCATCCTTCGCGGCCTCAAGGAGCGCTACGAGGTCCACCACGGGATCAAGATCAAGGACTCCGCGCTGGTGGCCGCCGCGGTTCTCTCCAACCGTTACATCAGTGACCGCTTCCTGCCGGACAAGGCGATCGATCTCGTCGACGAGGCGGCCAGCCGGCTGCGGATCGAGATCGACTCGATGCCCGCCGAGCTCGACGAGGTGGAGCGGCAGATCCGCCAGCTGGAGATCGAGAAGCAGGCGCTCAAGAAGGAGAAGGACGCCGCCTCCAAGGCGCGACTGCAGAACCTGGAGAAGGAGCTGGCCGCGCTCAACGAGAAGTCGCAGGGGCTCAAGGCCCACTGGGAGCAGGAAAAGGCGGTGATCGAGGGCATCCGCAAGGTCAAGGCCGAGATCGACGAGACCAAGACCGAGGCCGAGCGCGCCGAGCGCGCCGCCGACTTCGGCCGGGCCGCCGAGCTCAAGTACGGCCGGCTTACCCAGCTCGAGAAGCAGCTGGAGGAGCAGTCCCAGAAGCTGGTGGAGCTGCAATCCGACCGCAAGATGCTGAAGGAGGAGGTCGACGAGGAGGACATCTCCGAGATCGTCTCGCGCTGGACCGGGGTGCCGGTGTCGCGGATGCTCGAGAGCGAGATGCAGAAGCTGTTGCAGATGGAGGCCAGGCTGCACGACCGCGTGATCGGCCAGGACGAGGCCATCGCCGCAGTGGCCAACGCGGTGCGGCGGGGGAGGGCGGGGCTGTCCGATCCCAACCGTCCCGTGGGGTCGTTCATCTTCCTGGGCCCGACGGGCGTCGGTAAGACCGAGCTGGCTCGCGCGCTTGCGGCGTTTCTCTTCGACGACGAGCAGGCGATGGTGCGCCTCGACATGTCGGAGTACATGGAGAAGCACACCGTCTCGCGCCTGGTGGGTGCCCCGCCCGGATACGTCGGCTACGACGAGGGTGGCCAGCTGACCGAGGCGGTACGCCGGCGGCCGTACTCGGTGGTGCTCTTCGACGAGATCGAGAAGGCCCATCCCGACGTCTTCAATGTGCTCCTGCAGATCCTGGAGGACGGGCGTCTGACCGACGGCCAGGGTCGCACCGCCGACTTCAAGAACGCCATCGTGGTGATGACAAGCAACATCGGGTCGCACCTGATCCAGGAATTGGGCTCAGACGAAGTCAAGACCCGCGAGGCGGTGATGGAAGCGCTCCGCCAGAGCTTCCGGCCTGAGTTCCTCAACCGCGTCGACGACGTGATCATCTTCCACTCGCTGTCGAAGGAGCAGTTGCGAGGCATCGTCGAGATCCAGCTCCAGGGCCTGCGGCGCCGGCTGGCCGATCGCAGCCTCAACCTCGAGGTCACCGATAGCGCCAAGGACAAGCTTGCTGACGAGGGCTACGACCCGGTCTACGGCGCGCGCCCGTTGAAGCGAACCATCCAGCGCCTGCTGCAGGACCCGCTGGCGATGCGGATCCTGGAGGGCGAGTTCCACGAGGGCGACACCATCAAGGTCGACGGCAAGGGTGGCGAGCTGCGCCTTACGCGCGTGGCCGGATCCAGTTCGGCACCAGCAGAAGCCGAAGCCGCAACCGCCGGCTGAGCCGGCGCGCTCACAGCCCGGGCCTCCGACTGCCCTGACACCCCGGGTTCAGACAGGCCATCCAGTCGCTGTTGATGTTTTGGCGCACCTATGAGAAGGTTTAGGTATGCCTCAATTTCCGGAACGCCGCGCCGAGAGAATGGAAGAGTCTCGAGCCGCGCAGGACTACGTCAAGGCGATCTACAAGCTCCAGGCTGAGGTCGGTCGCGCCACGACGCTGGCCCTGGCGGTCAAGCTCGGGGTCAGGCCGGCGTCGGTGACAGAGATGGTCAAGCGCATGGCGGACGACCCTGGCGGCCCCTTCCTGACGCACACGCCATACCACGGCGTAGCCCTGACGGCGCGGGGCGAGGCGCTGGCGCTGGAGATGATTCGCCACCACCGGCTGATCGAGCTCTTCCTCACGGAGCACCTGGGCATGCCCTGGGAGGAGGTCCATGACGAGGCCGACCGCCTCGAGCATGTGATCTCAGAGCGGCTCGAGGAGCTGATCGCGGCCAAGCTCGGTCAGCCCCTCCACGACCCTCCCGGGCATCCCATCCCGGCCCGCGATCTCACT
>WNFI01150134.1_pt1 | contig 15340 bp, 14 predicted proteins | sample 5400471 | NCBI WGS metagenome assembly WNFI01 (sample SAMN13153348, study PRJNA577476) | soil metagenome | isolation source: 100 cm saprolite on Douglas fir-dominated hillslope | place: USA:California | collected 2013-09-17 | reverse complement strand
GTTGTTGGCGCGGCCGTAGCCCACGTTGCCGTGTCCGTGCACGATCTCGATGCGGCCCGCGTCCTTCGGAAACGCGCGCGTGGCCTCGCACACCGGGCCCACCGAGTCGGCGGGCCCGTTGTCGACGACGAAGACGGCCGCATCCGAGATGAGGCCCGCTTCGCGCGCCCGCTCGATCGCCGCGCCCAGCGAGCGCAGCGCGCGCTCGAGCAGCGCCGCATCGGGGCGATACGTGACGACGGTGGCGGAGAAGCGCGAGTCCGGCATGGGCGGGAGCGTAGCCCGCCCGCGGGCGCCGCTCAAGTCTCTAGAAGGGAAGGCGCGTGATGCTCTTGGATCCCGAGACGCCGTTCACCGTGTACGACCACGTTGCGTTGTTCGCGTCCGTGAAGACGAGGGTGCCCGTGCCCACCGCCGTGCGCGTGACGCGATTCGGGTCGAACGCTCCGTTGTATCCCGGGCCAGACGCGGTGTAGAGCTGTCCCTGGTAGGTGTTCGATGATAGCCATGTGCCCGACGACATCGCGTACCAGGTGCGCTTGCCGTTCGCGTCGTAGGTATACCAGATCGCGAAGATGATGCCGTTGGGGTGCTGGACGAGATTCAGGCCCCAGCCGTTCTCGTTCGGGTTCCACCACAGGTCGGTGTAGTCGAAGGCGGGAAACGACGAGGAGGGGCTGAGGTACTGCGCGAGCGACGGATATGCGAGGTCGAAGCGCGAAAAGTTGTCGGTGCCATTGGGGTTGTCGCACAACGCCGACCCGCCCCACAAGCCGCCGCGCAGGAGGTACTGCGAGCCGTCGAACGTGAAGAGGCCCGCGCCGCTGCTGCCGCCCTCCGTGGTTCCGGAACTCCACAGCACCTCGGTGAAGGGCAGCCCCGCACCGCCCATGACCTGGGGATTCGAATAACGCTGCACCGTGCCCTGGGTGACCTTCTTCAGGTCGCCCGAGGGATGGGAGATCGTGATCACGCTGGACCCGACCGGAATCGGGTTGGGATCCCAGCCCGCGAAGAAGGCGCCGGAAGGGGCGGTGTCGTTCAGGCGCAGGAAGAGCACGTCGGCCGCCGGGTAGTTGTAGATGAACGTCGCGCCGCCGGTGAGCTGCACATAGGGCGGCACGCCGCGCGCATTGCACGACGTCGCCTCGAAGAACCACAGCGTGTTGAGCGTGTTGGCGACGGCCTGCATCTGCGCCGCGGTCTTCAGCGGCGGCGACTCGTTCTCGAAGCAGTGATTGGCGCCGTGGAACCACGGGATCTGCGTGCTCGACACCGTGTCGTTCAGCAGCGTGCCCGTGCACAGGTACGTGCTCGAGCCCATGTTGTAGACCATCTGCGCCACGGCATTGCGCACGCTCTGGAACGCCTGCGAGCTCATGAGCGACGAGCACTTGATATCGACGTTGCACGGGCCCGAGGTGCCGATGTCGGCCACCATCTTGGTGAACGCGCTCGACAAGGTGGTGAAGAGGTGCGAGACGCCGGTGACCCTGAAGCCGAGGCTGCGTGGGTCGTACTGGGCGGGAACGAAGAATTCGACGGTGAGCGTCTCCCCGTCCACGACGGGCGACCACCATGTGACGCTGCGGTCCTTCACGTCGCCCACGCGAATCGGGCCTTCGAGGACGTCGGGCGCATCCGAGCCGAAGAAAACCATCTCCACGTCGAGCGGCACGCCGGCTAGGTCGATGGCCGCGCGCAGCGCGCCGGCATCGGGCGAGCTCACCGCGACCTGCGCCGCGTAGCCGCCCTTTACGGGAACCCATGCGAGCTCGCGCGCCGAAGGCGCGGCGGCGGCGATCGGTCGCACGATACCCACCGCGAAGCGCTTCTGCGCCGCGGCGCCCTGGGCTGCGGTGCGAGCCCTCTGGTTGGCCGCGCGCAGCGCCTGGATCTCGCTCTCGGGCACCGGCGTGAGCCGCACCTGCGGCGCGGCGGGAGCGACGCGCAGTTGCGCCGCGGGACCCGCGCTCTTCGGCGTGAGCGACGGCTCGCCGCGCACCACCGGCAGCTGCGCGAACGCACCGGCGCCGGCAAGCAACCAGGCAACCGCCGCGATCCTGATGAGTTTCAACATGTAATTCCGGATTCCATATGCAGGCTAAAGCCCTGCGCCAATTCCATATTCTGAGGCACGACCGGCCCCGGCGAAGCAGGATTGTTCGCGAGATGGCGTAGGGGATTTCCTACGGGCAAAACGTGCGGGGGACCACCTTGCTGGAACGCACGGGGGGCAAAAAGCGTTGACGGCGCGCGGGGGACCCTAGGCCGCGGCGAACTGCAGGCGATGCAGCCCAGCATAGACCCCCCCGGCGGCCACCAGCTCGCCGTGCGCGCCGATCTCGACGATGCGGCCCTGCGAGAGCACCACGATGCGGTCGGCCTTCTCGATGGTGGACAGGCGGTGGGCGATGACGATGGTCGTGCGTCCCTTCATGAGGGTCTCGAGGGCTGCTTGAACGGCGCGCTCGCTCTCGGTGTCGAGCGCGCTCGTCGCCTCGTCCAGCAGCAGGATGGGCGCGTCCTTGAGGATCGCGCGCGCGATGGCGATGCGCTGGCGCTGGCCGCCGGAGAGCTTCGCGCCGTTCTCGCCGATCTGCGTGTGCAGTCCCTGCGGCAGCTCGCGGATGAACTCCATCGCGTGCGCGGCCTGCGCCGCGCGCACGAGGTCCGCCTCGGAGACAGTGTCGGCGCGCCCATAGGCGATGTTGGCTGCGACGGTGTCGTTGAAGAGCACCACGTTCTGCGACACGAGCGAGATCTGCCGGCGCAGGCTCTCGAGCCGGAGCGACTCGAGGTCGTGACCGTCCAGCATGACCTTGCCGGAATCGGGATGGTAGAAGCGCGGCAGGAGATGGATGAGGCTCGACTTACCGCTGCCCGACGGGCCCACGAGCGCGACGGTCTCGCCGGGCTGGATGTCGAGGGACACGCCCTGCAAGGCGCTGCGCGTGCCGCCGAGGTACGAGAGCGACGCGTTTTCGAAGCGGATCGCGCCGCGCGCCCGATCGATCTCGACCGCGCCCCGATCCTCCTCGGGAACCGCGTCGATCAGGCCGAAGACGCTCTCGCACGCGGCCAGCCCCCGTTGCAGTTGCTCGTTGATTCCCGTGAGTCGTTTCAGCGGTTGCAGCAGGAGCCCGGTGGCGGCGATGAACTCGATGAAATGGCCCACGTCGGTGGAGCCCGCGAACGCCTGGCCCGCGGCGAGGTAGACGATGGCGGCGATCGCGCACGCGACGAAGAGCTGCGTGACGGGGACGGTGCCCGCGGCCGCCGCCGCTTGCTTCATGCTGTAGCGGCGCAGCTCCTGGCCCGCTCGCTCGAAGCGGCGCATTTCGTACTCCTGGCCGCCGAAGATGCGCACCACGCGCTGGTTGGCGATCGACTCGTCGAGCACCTCCGCGATGCCGCCGATGGCGCGCTGCGACTCGCGGCTCATGGTGCGCAGCCGCTTGCTGAAAGCGCGAACCACGAGGGCGATCGGCGGGATCACCAGGAACGCGACCAGCGTGAGCTTCCAGTTCGACCACAGCAGGATGCCGATCAGCGCGACGATGGTCACCGTGTCGCGCACGATCACCGTGAGCACGCTGGTCGAGGCGCCGGCGAGGTTGCCCACGTCGTTGGTGAACTTGGTGACCAGAGACGCCGTGGCGACCTCGTCGAAGAAAGCGGGCGGCAGGCGCAGCACTTTCTCGAACATGAGGCGGCGCAGGTCCAGGATCACCTTCTGGCTCACCCACTGCGTCGAGTAGCCGGAGGCGAAGCTCGCGAGCCCGCTCACCACGAACACCGCGATGATGCCCAGCGGCAGCAGGATCGCGAGGTCGCGGTTGCGGTGCACGAAGAGCTCGTCGATGAGCGGGCCGCTGAGCTTCACCAGCGCCGCGTCGGCCAGGCCGCCGACGATCATCGCGACGATGCCGGCGAAGAGGACGCCACGGTAGGGCCACACGTGGCGCAGCAGGCGCGCGTAGAGCTGGCGGCTCGAAGGGCCGGCGGGAGTCGTCATCCCGGCATTATCGGTGAAGGCAGGGTGCTACACATGACCCGCGCGCATCAGCTCCAGGTATCGCGCCTGCATCGCCTTGCGGTTGCCCTTGAAATGGATGAAGTACTTCTGGGCGAGCTCGGCGGGCGAGTACTGGCGTCCGGGGCTGAGCGTGCAGTTGTACTCGGTGCAGGGAAAGAAGCGCACCTTCGAGCCCTCGACCTCCAATGCCTCGGTGGTGCGTTGCGCGAAAGTACGGTGCCCGATGAGGGCCGCGAGCGCCATCTGGTCGCCCCACCAGGCTTTCAACTCCCGCGGGAAAAGGGCGCATAGCGTGGCGTCGGCCGCGATCGTCTCATAGCACGTGAGCGTCCTTTGCAGGAAGCGCGCCGGGGCGTGTCCGGGCCCGGCGAAGATCATCCCGCCGTTGAACGGCGCGTCGGGAAACTCGGGCCGCCACGTGAGGCCGACGTCGAAATCCTCGGCGAAGACGGCGGCGGGATCCGCATTGACGACCACGTCCGAATCCATCAGGACGGACACACGTCCGGGCGGGCGCGCTTCGAGATAGGAAGCTTGCACGCGCATGCGCTCGAACATCGGCCGCGCGGCGTCGAGCGGGAATCGCATGATTTCGTCGACGTCGATGGACGCCGGGATTTGCGTTTGCTCGTCGGTGATCAGGATGCGGCGCGCGGCGGGGGCCTTGATGCGGGCTGACTCGAAGGACAGGGACAGCACCGACATGTAGTCGATGTCCCCATGCATGCCGCTCGGCGCTTGCGCCAGATGCACGTGGAAGGCGACGATGTCGACGTCGCGCGCGGCGGGCGCCTCGCGTCGCGCAAGGGCGATCGGCTTGCGCGACGCGGGATAGTCGATGCCCACGACCGCAGCCTGGCGCTGGACGAGACGCAGATTCTCGTCGTCCGGCATTTCCCGCAGCAGGCGAGCGAGCGGCTCGCGGGCGAGGTCCGCGCGGCCGAGGCGCAGGTTCGCGAGGACCGACTGGTACAAGGGTTCAAGATCCATCTAGGGAGCACTGCGCCGCTGCGAGGCGCCCGATACAATTGTCCCATGAACGTCGACGAGACCATCCGGTTCCTGCGCGCCAATGCGCTCACCTATTGCGGCCGTCCCGGCAAGCTCGAGGTGGTGCACGAGGCAGTGAAACGCGTCGAGGCGGCGGCGGTGCCGGGGATCTTCGTCGAGGCGGGGGTCGCGATGGGCGGCTCGGCGATCGTGATCGCGAAGTCGAAGTCTCCCGAGCGCGAGCTGAGGCTCTATGACGTCTTCGAGATGCTTCCGCCGCCCTCCGAGAATGACGACGCCCGCTCCCACGAGGTTTACCGTGAATTCGCCGCCGGCAAGGCGACCGCGGCCGTGGACCGCAACTACATCGCGCATTCTTCCGACCTCCTTGCTTACGCGCGAGAGAACATGCGCAGCACCGGCGTGGACCCGGACGCCGCGAACGTGCGCTTCATCAAGGGGCTGTACGAGGACACGTTGAAGGTCGAAGAACCGGTGGCATTCGCCCATATCGACTGCGACTGGTACGACTCGGTGAAGCTCTGCATCGTTCGACTGGCCGACCGGATGAGCACCGGGGGCATCATGCTCTTCGACGACTACAACTCGTTCCAGGGATGCCGGAAGGCAGTCGACGAATGGTTGCCCCGCGACCCGCGCTTCAAGGTCGTCCATTCCGATTGGACGGTGGCGGTGGAGCGTTTGGCTTCGGGCTGAGCGCACGCTAGCTCTTCAGCTCGGCATTGCGCAGGTACTTTGTCTGCATCGGCCAGTCGGGCTCGACCGCGGAGTTCTTCATCGCGGCCACCACCAGGACCGAGCGCTCCGGAGCGAGGAACGACGCTGTCGGCGCAACCATCGCGACCTGCGAAGCGAGCACCGGGCCGTGCATTGCGTAGAAGGGGCTCACGATCGCGTTACCCGACTGGGTGTACCAGTCGTGGTAGAAGGTCGGGTTGAAGTTGAAGAATCCATGGTTGTAGTAGTTGAGCGGGTTCACGTGCACGATGAAGCCGCCCACCCGCGCGAAGCCCGCGATGTTGCGCATCACCTGGCCCACGTTGAAGCAATGCTCCAGCGTGCCGCCGTCGTAGACGATGTCATAGCGGCCGAGCAGCTCGCGCGGCGCCTCGCGGTTCAGGTCCACGACTTTCTCGAAGCCGCGCGAGGCCGCAATGTCGACGAAATCGGCTTCGATCCCGAGCAGCGCAAAAAGCGCGCGCGATTCGGCGACGCGGTCCATCTGCCCCTGAAGCGAATGCCAGCGCAGGATGGTTTCGGAATCGTCGCGGTACGGCACAGTGCGCGCAACCTCGTCGCCGCAGATGCGCGCGATCTGCGCCGCCGTCACCAGCATGTCGGGGTAGCCGAGGCAGAGCATTCGCCGCGGCGCGGGCAGCTTGCGCGCGATCTGGACGACGACTTCCAGGACGAACGCGTTTATCGCCATCGTCAGGAGGGCTTGATGAGCGCGCGCACCTCGCCCACGAAGCGGTCCATGGTCGCGCGCGCGGCGTCGCGCCGCCGGGCGGCACGCGAGAAGTCATATTCGGCGAACAGCGCGTCAGGGATGCGCGTGGCGAGCGGGAAATCCAGGCTCTCGGCGAAGTAGGCCTGGCGCAGGTCGAACGGTGTGCAGTAGGAAACGGCTCCCAGGCTCAGGCACTTGAGGTGCGCATGGACGCGATTCCCGAAATGCACATCCGTGGCGCGGTAAAGGCGCAGGAAGTCCTGGTGGTTCGCGCCGCGGAAGACTTCGTACCCCAGGCTCTGCGCGATCTGCCACAGCCGTTCGTTGCCGTAATCCTGGTGCAGCGCCAGCACTCGGCGTTCGGCGGGAAAGAGGGACACGGCGGCCTGTACCAAGGGCAGCTGAGCGTCGAGGTGCGCGCGATCGGTGATCGTGACCACGAGCTGCTCGTAGCGGGGCTTGCGCGCAAAGCCGCGATCCACCCCCTCCACGTCGTGGACGACCGGACACGATGTCATGACGACCGATTGTTCGATGTCGGGCAACGCCTCGATCACGTAACGCCGCGAGGCGTCGCAACGCACGGACATGAGCGGGAAGCGTTCGAGAAACGCGCGAAAGAGCTGCTGCGATCTCGCGGTGAGGCCTCGCGTCACCTCCGCGACCCCGTAGTGGCCGACGCCCATGAGGATGACCGGAACGCGGATGCGCTCCAGCGTGGCCCGGTCGAATCCCGGAGTCAGCTCGAAGTCGTCCTTCAGCGTATTCGCGCCGACCGCGATCAGAGCGCGGCTCGTGTTGATGCGCTCGATGATTTCCCCGGAAAACGCCATTCGCGACGAGAACGCGGCAACCGGGCGAGCGCCGATGAGCCGCGTCGCCGAGTCGAGGATGAATCCGTCGCCGACATTGACCTTCTTCGGCCCCGGCGGGACGAGATAGGGGGTGACGACGCTGTAATCGGCCTGCGGCAAGCCCGGGGCATACTCGATGGCATCGAGCGGAGCGGCGGCGGGAGCAGTCACGCTGCGTGCGAGCATTCGAACATGAACTGGACGTTTCCGGGACCGCGTTTTACCTCGCGCGATCGCTCCACGCGCCAGCCTGAGCGCTTTAGGGCGGCCACGAAATCGCGCTCTGTCATGTCGTTGACCCAGCCCATACCCCTGCGCATGCTGGCCTGTCCGCCGGCATTCGCGCAGTAGGTGACGATCATTCGCGGCGCGGCCTCGTGAGCATGGCGCAGGGCCGATTCGACGTGGTGCACATATTCGAGCACGCCGAGAAAGGTGACGAAGTCATAGCGGCCCGGCGGAAATTCACCGCGGTTGAGATCGACGACGAGACAGCCTGGCCGGCGTTCGACTACGTCAGCGGGCTGATAGGCGCAGCGCGCGGGAAGCGCGGCTTCCAACGCCATCGCCCCGGCGCCGACATCGAGCACCCTGGAGCCGGGGGCGATCCACTCGCCGGCCATCGATGCGCGCAGATCCCACTGCGTGGCGAGGCTGTCGAGACGCGACCAGCGGCCCACGTCGGTGCCGCCCTCGCGGATGAGTTGCTCGGTGAGGATCGCTCGCTCTTCGGTGGATTGCGGCGGCGCGCGAAAGGCCATGTACGGGACGCCCGGGAAAAGGCCATTTTACCCAAGGTGGCCCGCCATCCGCGCAATCCCTCGCCGTCGGGGCGGCGCCTTGCCCCGAACCGGGCGCGGGGGCCATCGCTGCTAAAATGTTCCATTTTGGGCGGCGCACCGCGCGCGCATGAAATTCAACCTCGCCTATTTCGGCCCCGAAGCGCTCTTCCACATCCGCCGCGATTTCATCCTCGCGGTGAAGTACGGGCTGGAGAGCCTAGGGCACGACGTCTTCCTGTCCGGCCTGCAGCTCGACACGGCGCGCTTCAATCTCATCGTCGGGGGGTACTTCCTCCAGAAGGGCGAGCTGCCCAAGCTCGACCGGGCCGGCGTCGATTTCGCGCACATCAACACCGAGGTCATATCCAACGACCTGCTGAACTTCAATCCCGTCAAGACCGACTTCCTCGGCGAGTACCTGCCGAGCCTTCGCGCCGGGCGCTTCATCTGGGATGTGATCGCCAACAACATGGACGAGCATCGCCGCTACGGCAACAACGCGCACTTCCTTCGCTGGGGATGGCATCCGAAGCTCGAGGAGATCGAGCACCGCGCGCAGAAGGATGTCGATTTCTACTTCTTCGGCCTGATGAGCCCGCGGCGCATGGAAATCCTCAACGAGCTCGGCAAAGGCGGCGTGATCGGCTTCGCCGACGCGTCGTGTCCGTACTTCCTGCGTAACGACCGCATCTCGCGCGCGAAAGTGATCCTCAACGTGATTCAGGACGAGAAGTACACGCATGTGGGCTCGTTCCGCGTCTGCTACCTGCTCAACAACCGCTGCGCCGTGGTCTCGGAACCCGAGATCGACCCGGCGGGATACCTGAGTGGGACGCGCATCGTCGAGCGCGCCGGGATCGTCGACGCGGTGCGCGAGCTTCGCGAGGGCACTCGATGGAAGGATCTCGGCGAGGCCGGCTACCAGTCGTTCCGCGAGATCCCGATGGCGCGCACGCTCGAGCAGCTGCTGGAGGCTAGCTTCGCCAATCCCGCGCGCGCGGCGGCCGGCATCGCACGATGAGCGCGGCGGCCCTCGAAGCGGTCATCCTCTGCGGCGGGCAGGGAACGCGCCTGCGCGAGGAGACCGAGTTCAAGCCCAAGCCGATGGTGGAGATCGGAGGGCGCCCGATCCTGTGGCACATCATGCGCCGCTACCACAAGTACGGCGTGCGCCGCTTCATCCTCTGCCTGGGCTACAAGGGCGACATGATCCGGGATTACTTCCTCAACTACCGGCTGCGCCAATGCGACGTCACCGTGAACCTGCGCTCGCACGCGGTGGAGGTGCACGGCGAGGACTCGGCCGAGGATTGGGAAGTCGTGCTGGCGGATACGGGCGACGATGCGATGACGGGCGCGCGTATCAAGCGCGCGCTCCCGCACGTGCGAGGCGAGGAATTTTTCGCCACGTACGGCGACGGCGTGGCCGACGTCGACATCGCGCGCTTGCTCGAAGCGCATGGCGCCGGCAAGCGGCTCGCGACCGTGACGGCGGTGCATCCCTCGTCGCGCTACGGCGAGCTCGACATTGAGAAGGGCGCCGTGCGCAACTTCCTTGAGAAGCCCCAGGTCGCCGACGGATGGATCAACGGCGGATACTTCGTGCTGTCTCGCCGCGTCTTCGACGACGTGGGAACCGGGCCCGAGGTGGTGCTGGAATCCGATGTCCTGCCGCCGCTCGCGCGGCGCGGACAACTGGCCGCCTATCGCCACGATGGTTTCTGGCAGTGCATGGACACCTACCGCGAGATGCTGGCGCTGAACCAGATCTGGGCCCGCGGCGACGCGCCGTGGGTGTGAGCGCCGCGATCCCGAACCCCGAGTGGTGGGTGGGCCGGCGCGTCTTCGTCACGGGACACACGGGCTTCGTCGGAGGATGGCTGTGTGCCTGGTTGATGCGAATGGGCGCGCGCGTGACGGGCTATGCGCTCGCGCCGCCCACCCAACCCAGCTTCTGCGCGCTCACGGACTTGGCCAAGAGTTTAGATCGTGACGTGCGCGCCGATGTTCGCGATGCCTCGGCGCTGCGCTCGGCCGTCGAGGCGGCCGATCCCCAGGTGGTACTCCATCTCGCCGCGCAGCCGATCGTGCGCGAGGCCTGGCGCGAGCCCGCCGAGACCTTCGCGGTCAACGTGATGGGCACGGTGAACGTGCTCGAAACCTGCCGCGGACGCGAAGCGCTGGAGCGCATCGTCGTCTACACGACCGACAAGGTCTATCGCAACGACCAGTCGGGACGCGCTTTCGGCGAGGACGATGCGTTGGGCGGCAACGAGCCCTACAGCGCGAGCAAGGCCGCCGCAGACTGGGCTGCCCGGGCGTACTGGGAATCCTATTTTCGCGGCGCGTCCCCGCGTCCCGCTCTCGCCATCGTGCGCGCGGGCAACATCATCGGCGGCGGCGACTGGTCGGCGGACCGGCTCCTGCCCGACGCGGTGCGGGCATTCGGGGGCGGAGATGCGCTCACGGTCCGAAGCCCCGCCGCGACTCGTCCCTGGCAGCACGTGGCCGACGCGGTGCGCGGCACGCTGCTGATCGCCGAGCGCCCCGCGAGCGACGACGACATCGCGTGGAACCTGGGCCCGCGCCGAGGCGAATCGCACAGCGTGGCCGAGGTCGCCGACGAGGTCGCGCAAGCCTGGGGCGAGGGCGCTCGCTGGCGCCCCGTGGGCGACGGCACGATTCCGGAATCGCGAGCCCTGGTGCTTTCGAGCGAGCGCGCCGCGCTTCGGCTCGGTTGGGAATGCGCCTGGGGGTTGCGCCGCTCGGTGGGCGCGAGCGTCGAGTGGTACAAGGCGGCGCTCGGCGGCAAGGGTGATCTTCTCGCGCTCACGCAGCGCCAGATCGCCGAGCACCTCGCCGAGGTGGCACGGGTTCCCGCATGAAGATCGTCCCGCGCAAGCTCGCCGGAACGTTCGAGATCGTCTGCGAGCGCCGGGCCGATGCGCGCGGCTATTTCATGCGCACATACGACCGCGACGCGTTCGCCGCGGCGGGCCTGCCCACGCAATGGGTGCAATGCAACGAATCGGGCTCGCGGCGCAACGTCGTTCGCGGGCTGCACTTCCAGCGCCCTCCGCACGCCGAGACCAAGCTGGTGCGCGCGGTGTCCGGCGCCGTCTACGATGCGTTCGTCGACCTGCGGCGTGGCTCGCCCACGTACGGGCAGTGGGATGCCCTGGAGCTGTCGTCGGAGCGCGGCAACGCCGTGCTCCTTCCGAAGGGATTCGCGCACGGATTCTGCGCGCTGAGCGAGACGGCGATCGTGGGTTACATGGTGGACGCCGCGTACGCGCCGCAGGCCGAGGGCGGCCTCGCGTGGGACGATCCAGCCCTCGCGATCCCGTGGCCCGTGTCCGGCGCGGCGATCGTCTCGGAGCGCGACCGCCGCTGGCCGGCGCTCGCCGACCTCGAGCCCATCGCATAGCGATGCGCATTGCCCTCACGGGTTCGAGCGGTCTCATAGGCCACGCCATCGCAGCCGAGCTGCAGAGGGCGGGGCACACGCTCGTGCGCATCGGCCGCGCCGCCGCGAGCGACGTGGCCTTCGATCTCGAGCAGCCGCGCGTGCTCGAGCGCGCGGAGCTCTCGGGCTGCGATGCGCTCGTCCATGCCGCCGGAGTGATCGACGAGGATTTCCGCGGCGTGGGCCGGGAGCGCGCGAATGCGAAGGCGCTCGCCGGCCCGCAGGCGATGCTGGATGCCGCCGCGGGCGCGCAGGTGCGACGCTTCGTCTACGTGTCGAGCGCACACGTGTACGGCGCCCTTGAAGGCCGCATCGACGAGTCGCATCCGCTGGCCCCCATCTCCGAGTATGCAAGGTCGCACGTCGCGACGGAGGAGCTGTTCGCGCGCGCCGCGGCCCCGCAGTCCGCGGCGCTGTTGCTCGCGCGGCCGTGCGCCGTCTACGGCCGCCCACCGGACCTTGCGCGCTTCACGCGCTGGTCACTCATCCCGTTCGATTTCCCGCGGCAGGCATTGGGGGGCACGATCACGCTCAAGTCGCCTGGCCTGCAGCAACGCAATTTCGTCGCCGCGGATTCCGTCGCCGCCGGCGTGGCCGCCTGGCTTGACCGGCCCACCCCTGGAATCACCGCCGCCAACATGCCGGGCGCCGAGACCCTTTCGGTTTATGATTTCGCCTTGCGGTGCGCACGGTTGGCCGAGGGGGAAACCGGCGTGCGCTGCGAGGTCGTGCGGCCGCCCCTGCAGGGCGCCGCCCCCGCGCCTCTTTCGTATCTCACCCTCGGCACGGCGCCACCGCCGTCCGAGAGCCTCGACAACCACCTGCGCGCGATGGTTCGCGCGCTCTCCCGATGAGCAACCCGTGACAGCCAATTCCGCGAGCCCGCTCGACAAGCACCACCTGCCGCTCGACAAGGAGATCGCGCTCAAGTACGTGACCTATCTCGTGGACAAGCGCATCGCGGATCTTCCCGAGACGCGCCGCGACTTCTGCGCGGAGGCCGGGTACCACCCGAAGCTCCTCTACAACAATCCGCACATCGACTCGATCGCGAAGCTCTTCCAGGACCAGTCGTCGATCGAGCGCCTCGGCGACATGACCCTGCGCGAGTGGCTCATGTACCACTATTACTACCTGCACCAGGGCTACCGCTACGGCGCTCCCGGGCTTCAGCAGCGCTGGCTGGGCCACGACATCATCAAGACGCCGATGGACTGCTGGGTCTACCAGGAGATCATCCACGAGACCCGTCCCGACTATGTGATCGAGCTGGGCGTCATGTTCGGCGGGGCCACGCATTTCTACGCGAGCATCCTGGAGCTCGTGGGCAACGGCGAAGTGATCGGCATCGACGTCTCGCTCGCCAAGGCGAAGGCGCCGCAAAGCGCGCGCATCCGCTACCTCGAAGGCGGCAGCACGGAGCCGCAGATGGTCGAGAAGGTGGGCGCGCTCTGCCGCGGCAAGCGGGTGCTGGTGATCGCCGACTCCGACCACGAGAAGAACCACGTGCTCGCCGAGATTCGGGCGTACGCGCCCATGGTCCATGTCGGCGGCTACTTCGTGGTCGAGGATTCGTTGAACGATGTCATGGGCTACCATCCGGTGCCCAACGAGGGGCCGAAGGCGGCGGCCGAGGCGTTCCTCGCCGAGAACGACGCGTTCGTCGCCGACCGCCGCTGGGGCGAGCGCTACGTGATGACGCTCAATCCGAACGGCTTCCTGCTGCGGGTGAAATGAAATGCGCCACGTGATCTCCGCCCCGCCCGATATCCAGGTGTCGCCGCTCGCGGCAAGCCTCGCCGGCGCGCGCCCCGTCGTCCCCGATCCGACACGCGCGGCCTGCGCGCGCTACGGCTACCAGACTCTCTACGAAGTGCCGCTCGAGCTGCAGAAACGGCTGCGCCGCGAGCTGATCCGCGCGCACGCCGAGACGCTGCGCGGCGATCCCGATGCGGTCTGCGACCACAGCGTCTTCGCCTGGCTCGCCGACTGGATGCGCTGGATCTGGTCGCATACGCACGCGGAAGAGTGGGAGTCGGTCCTCACCGAGGCGCGGCCCGCCGTGGACCGCTCCGAGACTATCCACCACGTCATCGCCGGCCCTGGGCCAGGACGCGCGGGCGCGCGAGGCGGTGGTCGACGCGCTGCGCGAGCTGGAGGGGGCCGCGCCCCATTCCGCCGCGCTGCGCGAGGAGGTCACGGGCCCGCTCGTCGATGCGCTCTTCGCCGACGCGGGGCGTGTGCGCAAGACTCTGAGCTCCGGGCTCGTCATCGAATTCGTGCATTCGAGCAAGATCACGCGCGATTTCATCCTGTCGCGGCCGGCAAGCCCCGACCACGTGGGGGAGCCGCAGACGACGCGCCTTCTCCTGCATCTCCCGCGGGGCGCCCGGCATGTGGTCATCGGCGGCGCGTATTTCGGGGACCATGCGCTGCTCATCGCGCGCAGCCTCCAGGGCTCCGGCGGCGTGGTTCACGCCTTCGAGCCTAATGCGCGCAACGTCGAGCTGCTCGCGCACAACGCCCTCCTGAACGGCCTCGCGAACCTGCGCGCCCATCGCAAGGGGCTCTGGGACCGCGCGGCCCGGCTGAGCCTCGCGGGCGACGATGCGCTCGCGAGCTCGGTCGAGGCGGTCCAGGGCGGATCGCCCGAGGACACGTTCGACACCGTGACGATCGACGAATACCGGCGCGAGCTCGATGGGCCCGTGGGCCTCGTGATGCTCGACATTGAAGGCGGCGAGCTGAAAGCGCTGCAGGGTGCACGCGCGCAACTCTCGCTGCCCGCGGGCGAAGCCCCCAACGTCGTGTTCGAGATCCACAGCCACTACGTCGACTGGTCGCGCGGGCTGCACCGCACCGGGATCGTGGAGTTCATGCGCTCGCTCGGCTATCACGTGTGGGCGGTGCGCGACTCGCACTCGAACGTGGACCTCGCGGGCCAGCCCATCGAGCTCATCCCGCCCGAGCATACTTACCTCGAAGGCCCCGCTCACGGCTTCAACATGCTAGCGGTGAAGGATCCCCGCCTGGTCGCGGGCGAGCCGTTCCGGATGCGCCGCGACGTGAGCCCGAAATATCTTTTCCACAAGGACCCGAGCCTCTACCATCCGCTGAAGGATTGACCATGAGCACGCCCGCAGACGTGATCAAGCTCGAAGTGCATTTCCCATTGAGCGACGGGCGCACCCTGGTCCAGGGTCCGCTAACGTACAACCAGGACGGTCTCGCGACACGCCATAACGCCGATTTCATGCGTGAGCGGTCATTCCTCGATGCATTCCGCGTCGGCATGGAGAACGGCAATCCCGAGACGCGCATCGAGTGGCGCGTGCACGTCGCACTGTGGGTGGCCACGCAGGCGATCCGGCTGGAGGGCGACTTCGTCGAGTGCGGCGTGCACACGGGGATCTACTCGGGCGCCGTCATGACCTGGCTTGACTTCGCCGTCCACCCCGAGCGCAAGTTCTATCTCTTCGATACCTGGCAAGGGATCCCCCCGGAGCAGATCTCCGAGGAGGAAAGGCGCATCGGGGTGCTCGGCATGAATCGCAAGTACCAGGACGGCGATGCCACTTACGACGCCGTCGTGAAGAAGTTCTCGCGCTGGGCGAATGCGGTGGTGGTGCGCGGGCGCGTGCCCGACACACTCCCCGCGATGGCGGATTCGAAAGCGGTCGCCTACGCCTCCATCGACATGAACGTCGCCGCCGCCGAGATGGCCGCCGCCGATTTCCT
>WNFI01071872.1_pt1 | contig 15348 bp, 7 predicted proteins | sample 5400471 | NCBI WGS metagenome assembly WNFI01 (sample SAMN13153348, study PRJNA577476) | soil metagenome | isolation source: 100 cm saprolite on Douglas fir-dominated hillslope | place: USA:California | collected 2013-09-17 | reverse complement strand
GTGGCGGCCAACGGTTTTTGAAATGTCATCCTTGAACTGCCATTTCTTCTGGAAGGACTGTTGAGGAACGTTGGTATTGGTGCCGAACGAAGCGTTTGGAAATATGATGTTAGGAGCACGGAGGTTGCTGTCAATGAGGTTGTTCCAATATTGATAGCCCAGCGTGAACTGGTTGACCAATGTCGGCGAAAGAATGGAGTTCAACGTAAAATTGCTCACGATCAGATGGTTTTTGGTGAAGTTGCCTTCGGTCAGGTCGAAGGTAGCGTCCGACTGGTCATTCAGGCTGTCGTTCACCTGCGAAGTGTAGCTGAGGTAAGCGCTGTTCTTGCTGTTGATCACCCAATCGAGTCGGGCGTTGTAGCGCCATTCAAAAAAGGGACGCGCAATGGTCGGCGAGGGCTGATCCGCAAAACCGTTGTTCTTTGCTATGGTAAGCTCATTGAGAGATGTCGGGTCCACGGTCTGAGCCTGGTGTTCGCGTTCCCGTTCGAGGGCAAAGAAGCCGAACACCTTGTCCTTGCGGATAGGTCCCCCGGCCGATCCACCGAACTGTTGGCGTGTGTAGCTCGGGTGTGACTTTGTTGTGCCGCCGGTGCCGTCGGCATCCTTCTCGTCGGTGTTTAGATTGGTGTCGCGGAAGAATCCGAATACAGAGCCGTGGTAGTTGTTGGTGCCCTGTTTGGTGATCATGTTGATGGCGGCGCCTTCCGATCGTCCGTTGACCGCCGAAAACCGCTGTGTGCTAATCACAAATTCTTGGACGGCTTCCAAGGGAAGCTGCATCACCGGGCCGCCAACGGTGTTGTCCTTGTTATCCACCCCGTTGACGGTGACGTTCACGTTGCGGCCGCCGTCCCCATTGACGGAAAGAATGGCATAGCGGTTTTTCGTGGGGTCGTACGAGTCAGTGGCCTTTACCCCGGGAGCCAGGTAAGCGAGATTGGCCACGTCGCGCCCGACCATGGGTAGTTCCTGGACTTCTCGCGGCGTAATGTTCTGGCTCACATCCGTTTTCGCTTGATCGAGAACCGGCGCTTCGCTGGTGACCTCGATGAGTTCACTCGCGGCGCCGGGTTTCAACTCCGCGTTTACCGTTGCCGTTTGGCCTATCAGAATCTCGATCGTCTGCGCATAAGTCGCAAAGCCGGTCTTGGTGACCGTTACCGTGTAGTTGCCGACTGGCAACAATTCGAAACGGTAGTCGCCCGTGTCTGACGAAGTTGCTGTCCGGCTGAGATCAGTCGCTTTATTCTTCGCCACAACTTGGGCGCCAGTAACCACCGCCCCGGACTTATCCGTAACGGTACCTTGGATGGTGCCGCTTGCAGTTGCCTGGGCGAAAGCGCTTCCACTTCCCAAACTAAGGAGGACTATTCCCACTAACAGTAAATACGTAAGTCTTTTCATTTCTATTCTCTCCCCTAGTGCAGCTTAGTTGCTCGACTTCATTGAGGTTGTTCTAAACAGAGCTATGCGTCTTGTCTCTTAGTAGGGCTCAGATTCTTGGGAAGGCGTAGCAAAGTAAGAAGTCACCGGGCGTAACTACCCCCGTAATTCCAATCCTTCTCGAAGGGTCCCCTTCCCCTCGCCTGTTGGCCCCGCAAATTGATCAAGACACGCTAAAATTGCACTCAACTCCCTGGAATTGAGCACAATTTCTTGTTTCGCCGGATTGAGACAAACTAAACTTGACGACCTGCACATGACACTCCACTTCCTAAGAAATGGCGCGCAAATCGTCATTTGCCAGTCTACATTCATCGCAATTTTCTTGCCAACGTTGATTTGACGTAAATCGCTGATAATAAACATTATATTTAGCTATTTATCGTTCATTTAGATGGATTTCGGGAGTCAATGCGTTCAGGAATACAGAAAAACATATATGTTTTGGACGGGGCATTAGAGCTGTGCAAACATCTGGCCCCGACCAAGTAAAGCCCGCCATGTCCGCTTGGACTTGTGTGCACCTGCTTCGTGAAATACAGTCATGGTGTGGAATTCCGCATTCCTCCTTTTGAGCCACACCCACTTCTGAAAAACGGCCACGCCATGACCATCGTCTCTGCCTTCGTGCCTAGACGGTTCGATATCCCGCCCGCCGAAACCAGACTGTTTCAGGTCGATCCGGAAACCCGCCTGCTCGCCCATTGTCATTGGCAACCCAAGAAGCCCAAGGACGCGCCCGTCATCGTCATTGTTCATGGACTGGAAGGTTCCAGCGATGGGAATTACGTCCGAGGCATTGCGGAAAAGGCTTTTCACCGCGGCTTCCACGCCATACGCATGAACCAGCGTAATTGCGGCAGCACGGAAGCATTGACCCCCACGCTGTACAACTCCGGCATGAGCGCGGACTACCGCGCTGTCTTCGAGGAACTTTCAAATGTTGACGGTTTCGAGAAGATCTTTTTTGCTGGTTACTCGATGGGCGGAAACTTGGTGACCAAGATGGCCGGCGAATTTGGCTCGGCCGTCCCGAGGGCGCTGCGTGGAGTCTGCGCCGTGTGTCCTGCTCTTGATCTCGCCGCTTGCGCCGATGCGCTCGAGCGTGCGGACAACTATCTTTACCAGCGGCGCTTCGTGAAGGGTCTGATGTCGCGCTATGCGAGAAAACACAAGATGTTGCCGCAGCGTTACCCCATCGCTGGTCTGCCACCGGTTCGCACGGTCCGTCAATTCGATGACGTCATCACCGCGCCGCAGTTCGGCTATCGCGACGCCCAAGACTATTACGATCATGTGGGCGCGAAACGCGTCGCCGCTCAGATCCGCGTTCCCATGCTCTTGATCACCGCACAGGATGATCCATTCGTTCCTTTTAGTTCGTTCTTGGCGGCCAAAATCAACGCGAATCCTGCTATCCAGTTTGTCGCGCCCGAGCACGGCGGCCATTGCGGCTTCATTTCGAAACACTCTGGAAGCGAGCGCTTCTGGGCCGAGCAGCGCATTGTCGATTTCTGCGCGTCGCTATCGATTTTGTAGGGCACGCCTTCTGACACGGGCCGCTCTACTCTCTACTATCCAAGCGGTTTTTCGAGCGAAACCGCAAACCCCGGCGTCAAGAGTTGCGCCTGCCCCTCCGTCGCAATCACCATGTCGTCCTCACAGCGCATCCCAAACTCCCCGGGAACGTAAATCCCCGGCTCATTCGAGAATGTCATTCCCGGCTCGAGCACGGTCTTGCTTCCACGTACCAGGTAAGGATGCTCATGCCCATCGAGTCCGATGCCATGGCCAAGTCGGTGCGTGAAAAAACTTGTAGTCCGGTCCATAACCGGCGTCAGTGATCACTTTGCGCGCGGCATCATCCACAGTGCCCGACAGCCGCCCGGCACGAGCCGCATCGAGCGCAGCATCCTGCGCTTTGCGAACAATTTCGTAGACGCTCTCCATTTTTTCTGGCGCTTTGCCGAAGACTCCCGTACGCGTCACGTCCGATTCGTACCCCTCCACGGTGCAGCCTCCGTCCACCAGCACAACGTCCCCGTCTTTAAGCTCTTGTGGTTTGATCGTGCCGTGCGGCAAAGCAGCGGACGCTCCCAATAAAACTAGCGCCCCACCGCGCAAACCCATCTTCGAAAATCCGCCTTCCACCAGCTTGCCGATGTCCTCCTGAGACATTCCTTCCTTCAACGAACCGAACACTGCGCGGAAGACGGCAAACGTTGCCTCGCAAGCCAATCGCATAAGCTCGAGTTCGTGTGCCGATTTGCGTCCGCGGCAGGCAATGGTCACGGGATCAGCGGAAACGCATTCGATTCCCGGCCCCGCTCTGCGCAGATGATCGAAAAATGTAAACGGTGCTGTCTCTTCCACGCCCACGCGTCCCGTTCGGATCCCGCGATCCGCCAGTGCCGCCGCCGCAATTTTCGTCGGACTTTCATCTTCCTGCCACGCGCGCACTTCGGCAGCGAAGTGCAGTTTCTCCCGCATGCGTCCTTCTTCAAAAGCCGGGACGATCACGATGGGATCACTCTTGCGCGGCAGCACCAGCGCCAGCAGACGTTCGCTCACACCCCAGCGGATGCCGGTGAAGTAATAGAGGGACGTCCCGGGAGCAATGAACAGGGCATCGTATTTCGGCCTCAGCTCCACCATCAATTTTTGCGCGTGCAGCAATCGCTCACGGAACTCATCGGGGGTGATCGGGTGAACCCGTGCCCCCAGTGGTTTGAGCGCCAGAGGTTTATCCGGGGGCACCGCACCTTGTCAAGCTTGATGAGATAGTCATGATTCGCCAGTTTGCCCCAGACTTCGATTCCGCTGCTTCGACAGCATCCAAAACAAAACGGAGAGGCTCCGAAGAGCCTCTCCGTTGCCATGGTTTGAGTTGTAGTCTGGTTTACCAGGTCAGCTTTATGCCGAGTTCCACGTTGCGGCTGCCACCGTTAAAGATGGTCTTGTTGAGGAATGTTGGCGACGTCACGACGATGTAGCCGGCACTCAACGGGTTGGTGTTCACTGCTGAATCGAGGGCGCCGTTGTTGCTCGGCAGCCCGATGCTGAAGTTGGGATGATTGAACGTGTCGTAGGTCTCAAAGCGGAACTGCAACGAGGCACGTTCCGTAAGTTTGTTGGTCTTAAGTACGGACATGTTCCAGACGTTCAGCCCCGGGGAGCTCACCGTATTGCGGCCAGCCGTTGGATTTGCGCCCACTCCAGCCTGGATGAATCGCGCTGTCGCAATTTCTGCGACGTAGCCTACGGTGTTTCCGGATGGACAAACCGGGCTAGTCGCCGTGACAATGCGCGTTGCCCCGCCTGCTCCATCATTGCAAACCCGTTCGACAACCGATCCCGTCAACCCTATGCCTGCAGGATTCAAAACAGTGCGGTCCCCGGCAGAATCGCCATTCGCATTGGAGTCCACGCCCGATAGCGGTGTGACCGGTTGCCCGGACTGCGCTAAGTACGTGCCGCTCAACTCCCAGCCGTGCGCCACTCCTCTCAGAATGCGGTTCTCTGTTCTGACGTTCGGCAAGTCGTATACCCATGTCACCGCCAACTTCTGCGGCAAATCGAGGACCGAGCGTCCACGCTCATTCGCGAAATTGTAGCCATCCTGCGCGCGGCGTGGGTTGACACGGCTGCTAAACAATTCGTTTGTGGAGTTGTCGATGTTTTTCTCGTAGGTGTAGTTCGCTCGGAAGTACAAGCCCTTTGCGAACCGGTGCATGAAGTCCACCGAACCCGCGTGATAAATTCCCGATCCTTTCGGCGGGAATGTGGTCATGACTCCGAGAAATCCGTCAACCGAGAGCGGATTCTTGACGAAGGCATTGAAGCTCGCCAAAGTGTCCACTGGTGTTGGTACCGCAGCCGGTACGTCACTGGCCTTAAAGTACGTTGGCAGTGGAGTCAGGCCGCCGCCAGGGAAGTTCGGATCGAAGGCCGACGCGGAGTTCAAGCGCTGTTGCACCGGCAGGCTCAGACTGCGCGTGCCGACGTAGCGAACCTCGATGCTGGTGTCTCTGAACAACTCGTGCTGCACTCCGAGGGACCAGCTGATCACTTTGGGATCCACTTGATCCGGAATAATGCTTCCTGTAGCCGCGCGAGCGTCTGCCTGTGTCGTCGGCGGGACATTCACCTGAAGCAGGCCTCCGCCCTGAAGGAAGCCCGGTCCGTTGGGACACCACGCGGGCGGATTGCTCAACCCGCAGGTGAGGGCTGGGTTCTGCTCCGATTGCAATTCGGGAGGCAGGCTATTGATGGCAAAGTTGTTCGGGATGACGTCGTAGGAGATCTGCGCGCCTCCCCGAATAGCCCACTTGCCCCGGCCTGTCGGATCCCAGGCGAAGCCAGCATGCGGCCCAAAGTTGTTCAGGTCTGCCTTGGGCTTTCGGAAAATCAAGCCGAATTTCGCATCGTTGGCAATCGCGTTCAGAGCTTGCTTGGCTTCGTCTCGCGGTATGCCGGAGTACTCGTAGCGTAGCCCAACGTTAAGAGTAAGGCGTGAGGTTACCTTCCAATCGTCTTGCGCAAACCAGTAGAACGCATGGTAGTTGTCGGCAGTAAAGCCGCTCCCCGCACCGCGCAATGCCCCGTTCAGGCCGTCCGGAATTTGGTCGTTCATAAACGAATTGAGCGTTGCATAGTCCCATTCGCCGCGGCTACGTTGAAGGACATTGGTGGGCGCAATGTAATTCCGGAATTCCGCGCCGAATTTAAACGTGTGTTTTCCGCGGATATAGGAAATGTTGTCCGCCCCCTGATAGATGTTTTGCGCATAGCTTTGAGGAGCGCCGCTGAACGGACCAACGTTGCTGCCGAAAGTGTCGATTTCCACGTTCGGAAAATTCGAAAATGCTGCCGGTGCGAGGAATTTCGGCCCGTCCAGTCGCGAAAACGATGCGCGGAAGTCGTTGATGACATGGCCGCTGATGCTCCAGGCATCCGTGAAGATGACCTTCCGCCCATCATTCCCCTGGGTGCCTGTGAACTGCGCCTGCGGCTGTACTGGGTTCACCGACGGCGCACGGAAGCGGTCATAGAGGTAGCGAGTGCGCAACTGGTGTTTCCGTAAGTTCAAGTCTCCATTGACGGTGAAATCGTGTTGATTCGAGAAATTCGGCGCCACTCCCGCGTATAGACCGGTCTCGATGGTCTGCCCGTTTGCTATCGTCGTCTGTGGCCCTGATTTAGCTAGGGCCGCGGGAAACTGCTTCAAAATAGCCAGCACTGCCGGGTCGGGATTCATCGCCAAGAGCTGACTCATTCCATTAGCTGTCGGCATTGTTACGCTGGTGCCTTGGGAAGCTAATCCTTCGTTTTGGTATTCATACGCACCAAAGATGAAGAGCTTGTCCTTTAGAATCGGACCGCCAATGCTCGCGCCATCCCGGTTGTAATCGAACCGGTTTTTTAGCTCCCCGGTGTTGCCGGGGGCTAGAAAATTTGCTACTTCCTGGTTTGTCGCGGCGTTCAAATCGCGATTACGGTTGTACCACCATCCGGTACCGTGCCAATTGTTGGTGCCGGACTTGGTGACGATATTAAACTGCCCACCCGAGGAGTGACCGTACTCTGCGCTGAATTGATTCGTCAGCAGTGTGAATTCCGCCACCGACTCTTGAATGACAGGTTGCGTCGGACCGTTCACATCCAGCCTGTTGTCGTCCACGCCGTCGATTGAAAATCCATTGAAGCGCGGACGCGTCCCCCCGATCGATCCGCCGGATCCCAGCACGCCGCCCTGTTGCGTTGTCGTCCCCGGTGCGAAAACTGCAAATTCCTTTACGTCGCCTCCCAGGGTGCTGACCGGCAATTCGTTTACTACGCGCCCGCTGAACGTTGCGCTCAATTCGGAAGACTCTGTCTTAACCAGTTCCGCTCCCGCCTCCACTTCTACAACTACCGAAACTTCGCCGAGCTCCAGTGCCACTTTTGCTTCCGCCGTCGAATTGGATTCTACAGTCACACCCTTTTGAACTGATTTTTTGAATCCAGTTTTCTCCACGGTCACCGTGTAAGTGCCGACGAGCAAATTGGGAAAAAGGTACGACCCGGCGCTCGATGCCGTAGTGGAAACGGAAACTCCGGTGGCTTCGTTTGTGACTGTTACCTTCGCCTCCACGACGGATGCGCCGCTGGTGTCTCCCACTTCCACGCGCAAGCTGCCATCCAAACGCTGGCCGCGCGCTACGGAAGTCTGCATAAGAAACAGAAACACTCCCAACATTCCAATGAGAAGCCGACCTACGTTCGAACGCCAGGTTCTACACGAAACACTGCTACTTGCTCTCTCACGATTCATTTGCGCCCCCTCAATTTGAACTCACAGAAGAACGCCTCCCACAGCGCGGATGCCTGGAAACCCCAGAAAATCACCCGGTTGCGATGAAGCTGGACTAGAATTGAGGAGAGAGAGTGCAGTTTGTTCGCCAATGGGACGACGATTTAAGGTGTAGTTATTTCTATGACTTACGAGCCATTTTGGTAGGCTGGTTTTCTAAACTTCGATACTTCTGGATGGTTTAGCTGATTTAGATTCAGGTATGCATAGCGAGAAACTTCCGGGAATCCGGGGACTACTCTGTTCTCACCGCAAGGACCTTCTTGCCTTCCACTTTTATTTCGATGCCCAGCGGCGGCCGCAAGTCGGAGCCCTGCACGATGCTTCCGCGCACCCAGACACCACTGCCGGGAAGATTGGTCGTCTTGAGCGGATCGAAAACCGTGCGGCTGCAGGGATTGCCGACCATGGGATGTTTCGGATTGCGGAACCCGTAGTCCTTTTGAAGTTTTTCCAGGTCAGTGAGGTATTCCAGTTTGCAATCGCCGTAGGGAGATTTTTGCTCGAAGGCCCAGTAGCTGCCGGCCTGTGAAGGAGACCCTGTCGGCAAGCGAACGAGTAATCCTGAGACGTTTTCGCCAGTGAGGTGGTTGCGGATAAAAAAGTCCTTCGAGGACCACGGCTTGACCATCTCCTCGGCGTTGGCGATGCCTGGGTTCGCATCGGTGGCATGGGGGACCAACGTGCTTGGGTCGGGCGCAGGGGCGGGAACTTCGATCTGCGGTTGCTGCTCGGCGAGCGGCGGGGCAGCGTGCTTCGGGCGAAGAGCCCAGCGCGCTCCTACAAAGACGACCAGCAGGACGGCAAGGAGTCCGATGACCAGTTTGACGGCGGGATTCGACGCCGTTGATGAACGCGACCCGGAAATGCCGGGAATATGCGGCATTTCGGTCTTGAAGCGATCCGATGGGGGCTGGTCGGTCATTGGGCTGCGCTCCGATTCTATACTCTAGGAGTGAAAGTTGACAGCCTCTATCGCGTTGGTGTCTAACTCCGGATTGGACGCAGTTGGACAACGGAAATGCTTTTTCGGGACTCCAACTATTGTCAGGAAATAACCGGAGGAGACTCCGTTGAAACTGAAGAAAACTTGATGAAATCGGGTTGCGTCTTCAGCCGGAAGATACCACAGTTAGCACAGTGGTCAGCGCAGTCCGGAGATAGTGCTTGAACGGATTCGATAGATTTCTTGAAACAGCCATGGGGGGAAAAACCGACCGTACTGTGAAGGCGCGGGCTCTCCGCGAATTGCGGCGCTCTTGGCTGCGATGCTGTGTTGCCACGCTGGGCATTGCGTTCGCGTGTCCTCCGGTTGGCGCGCAGGAAGCATCGCAAACGGTTTCTGTGCAAACTACACCGCAGACTCTCGCTGCGGACGAAACGCCGCAAGAGCCGCAGCCAATAGAAGCGGAGCGCGACACTTCCTGGCGGACGATGCCGAGAAATTTTTTGCAGGATCAGAAAGACATTTGGCTGTTCCCGGTAGAACTTAGCAAGGGACGGCATTGGGTGCCCACCATTGCAGTAACGGGAGTGACTGGTGCGCTGATCGCCGCGGATCCGCACGATACGCCCTACTTCCGGCACACGCAGCGATTTGAAGGATTCAACGACGTTTTTTCCGGGCGCAACACGTCGCTGGGAATGGCGATAGTCCCGGCAGCGTTTCTGGCGGTGGGACATTTCCGCCACGATTCGTACGCGGAACAGACGGCGCTGCTTGCCGGCGAGGCTTACGCCGATAGCGCCATCGTTGATATGGTGATGAAAATTTCGACAAGGCGGCTGCGTCCTTCCGATATCGCTCCGAACGGAAATTTTTCCGACACGTTCTTCAGCAGCCCGAAGGCACTCAGCGGGATAAACACAAGTTTTCCTTCCGGTCACGCGGCAGCGGCATTTTCCATTGCGACGGTTTTCGCGCATCGCTACCCACGGCACCGATGGGTGCCGTGGGTAGCGTACGGCGTGGCTGGGGCCATCAGCTTTTCCCGGGTGACGACGCAGGCGCATTTCCCATCGGATGTGTTCCTGGGAGCGGCACTGGGATTTACAATCACGGAGTTCACGGTATTGAAGCCGCGATAGAATGAGCGGAGTCTGAATTTCATTCAAAAAAACGGTGCGAGCGGGATTGAGAAGAACTGAATCCTTCCCTTACTGGGTGCCGGGGACTGTGTGTAGGAGCGCGGGCAACAATGTTTCCAAAACGAACCTAGAATCTGTTATTGAGATGGGTACAGGAGGCGCGAGGAGGCTTGTCTCCGGGCCAGGGTGACGCGTCTTTACGAGTTTGGACACGTGAAGACGATGCAGCAGTTTGAAACGACGTGGAGAGAACTGCGCAACGCGCTGGATGACAGCAGCGGCGGCGGTGTACTTCTGGGCGCCTCGGGAACGCAGATTTTGCTGGACGGCGTGCCACTCGGATCAGCCGCTGGCGAACGCAGCTTTGCGCAGTTATTGACTAGCTCGGGGATTGCCAGCATCCATTTTTCTCCATTGCTCACGCAGCCGCAATTCGCACGATTTGTGCGCGCCTTCCCCAGCGGGAATGCCAAGCCCTCTTCTCTCGCGGAACAATTGAAAACGGCCCTGGCGGGAGACACCAGCATCAAGGTGAATGAAATCCGCTACGTTGCGGAAGATTCCTCGGTGGCGGGCATCAAGGTGGCGGCGCAACTCACGCAGAAGGTACTCGGGGCGGCTGGCGACAAGTTCAAGGATTTCTTCGAAGATCCCAACAAGATGCTGCAAATGATCCTGGCTGCCGAGAGTATGCGCTCGAGCGGTGGCGGCGGTGGGATGGGCGGCCCCGGGCACGGCCCCGGCGGCAGCGGACCTGGATTTGGGTTGGGTGGCTCAGGAGGATCAGGCGGCGGTGGGACTGGCAGTGGTGGTGGAACAGTTGGAAGTGGCGGTTCCGGAAGCAGCGGAGGCTCCAGCTTGTGGGATTCCGGTGTATCGGGCGGCGGAGGTGGCACAGGGACAGGCACAGGTGGCTCCGGTAGAGGAAGTGGGCCGGGAGGCGGTGGCGGGGGTCTGGGCGGTGTTGGCGGGGGTGGCGGAGGCGGAGCTGTCGGAGGATCTGGCACTGGCGGCGGGGGTGGCTTTGGAGGTGGTGGAGGTGCCGGAACTGGCGGTGGAACTGGCGTAGGCGGCGGTGGTGCCGGTGGCGGAACAGGAGCCGGCGGTAGCGGTGGTGGTGGCGGCGCTGGGACCGGAGGCACCGAAGGAACTGCACCGGGAAAATGGCTAACGGCCTCGGCATTGTTACGAGGTGGAGCGGCGCCCGTAGGCGTTGCCAGTCTGCCGGGAGTTGGAGGTGCAACTGGAGCGGGAACGGGCGGCGCATACACCGTCGAGGAAGAAGACGTCCGCTCGATGCTGGGATTGTTTGCGCAACTCGGGAAATCGCGCAAAGACACGGAACACCGCATGGACGTGCCGACGTTCCAATCGCGCCTAAGCGCCATGCCGGTACGCGCACAGTACACCCTGCAGCAGGCGCTGGCGGGCCTGGCGGCGCAGGCTCCGGATGCCAAGCCCGATAAGCCGATGCTGCTGAAGCTGGCGGAGCATGTGGCGATTCGCTTCGCGCTGGACAGCTACGAAAAGGGTGAACTGCGCGTGAATGCGGTGAAACAACTGCTCGACCGCATGAACACGGAAATTGAAGCGCTGCGCAAGATCCTGTCAACCCAAGAAGAGATGATGTCGCAAGCGGGCCTGTCCGTGCAGTCGTACACAGAATTGCTGGACCAGGAATTTTGGGAGCAGGTACCGGAAGAAAACAAGAAAGAAGTGCTGACTTCGGATGAAGCGTGGTGCGTGCCGCCGCGGAACGTGCGTGCGTTCCTCGAAGACATGCTGCGACGCGGAGAACTGAAGACCGTCAACGAGATTCTGATGAAGTACGCTTCGTGCGTGGGGTTGGAAGCGCCGGAGGCGCGCCGAACGACGGCGATCGGACTCTCAGATTTGGGTGAACTGTACGGCAGCGGGGATGGAAGCGCATTGATGGAGGCGATCCGCCGCCTGGGCAACCAGCTGGCCATCGAGCGCGAGCCCGAATTGCAGACTTTGGTGAGCGCGGCGTTTGTGCGCTTGAGCCAGGAGGCTGCGTCTAAGCGCTGCTACCCGGCGATGCAGCAAGCACTGTCGTCCCTGGATAGCGTGGAGGCACAGAGGCCGGGAGCGACGCAGAGCCTGCGGCCACGCATCGGCGCGGAAGAGCGGTTGCCGGAGTTCATCGAAGAAGCCATGCGCACCGGCCATATTGCGGATGGAATGATGGACATCCTCAGCTTGATGCCCAAGGCCACCATCCACTATGCAACCAGCCGATTCGGACACTGCGGATTTCGTGAGGATTGCGAACTTCTTACCTCGATTATACGGAACCTGGGAGAGGATGCCACGCAACGGCTTCTCGAGACGCTGCAGACGGCTCCGGCAAGCGAGTCGGCGGAAGCCATTGGGCTGGTAAGCCAGCTTTCGCCGGAAAACGTGGAGAAGATTCTGCCAGCGCGGCTCTCGCAATGGCCGCGCTCCGCACACGACCGCGCCGTCCGCCAACTCTCCGCAGCGCCGCCGGAAGAGCGCGCGCGGCTGCTCGTGGCTGTGTATGATTCCTTGGATTCCATGATTCGTCCCCTGGCCATTGATGAAATGGGGATGAGTGGACAGGCCAGCTGCATTCCAAAACTGATCGACCTGGTGCAGAACGACGAGACGCCGGGCTTCACGAGAGTGAAGGCGGTTGAAGCCCTAGGCCGGCTGCACGCATCAGTGTCCAGCCTGCTCCTCCAGCACATTCTGGACACGCGGCAAGTTTGGCGTTGGGTGTATCCCAATGAATTGAGAATCGCAGCCGCGCAGGCGCTGCTGCGCGTCGATAAGGCCGTGGGCATGGAAAAGGTTGCCGCTAGCGGAATCGACCGCAAGGAATTGACGCTCGAACCATCGGATCCCGAGCCCCATGCCTCTGTAATCCGGCAGCGGCGCTACGCGCGCGTGAAGCTCTCGCGCAATCTCACCGCGGTGACCACGAATTTGCGCGAAAACTTCAGGCTCTCCATACCGGAATTGAACTTGGGAGGCGGGATTGGCGCGGGGGAGCGGCATCTAGCCCCTGGCTCTTTATTGTCTTTGAAATTTACCCACGGTGTGCGCCACATTAAGGCGCAAGCAATCGTTCGCGGAGCACGGCCGCAAGCAATGGCTTTTGAATTCGTGGACATGCATCTGGATGAACGCTATCGTCTGCGGAAATTATTGTTGGAACTGGGCGGACTACCGATGATTGCGCAAGTCACAAATCGCACGCGACGCCGTGGGCGCGTGGCGATTACGAAGAACTAGTGCACGAGATTTAGGAATTTTCAGGACAGAGAAACTCCCTTCCTACGCGTCTTTTCATTCTGGTGACCCGTCCGTTTGGTCAGGTGTCCTGCCCGTCCTAAGGTGGCATGACCGCAGGGACACATGGGACCGCTGTACCATTGCAGTGAACATTGCCTAACCCTATGGTACTAGTGAGGAAGTCTGCTGAAGTTTGCCCGCCTGTACGGCTACGAGCATGCCCGGACCATCGAACAGCTCCAGACCGCCTGGGAGGAGTTGCGCACCGCCATCCCCTTGGGGACGGACGGGGGACTATTGCTCGGAGCGACGAATTCGCAGCTGTTGCTGGATGGCGTGCCTCTAGAAGGATCCCCCGCGGAAAAACAATTTGCGCAGCTGCTCTCGGCGGCTGGCCTGGCGAGCATACAGTTTTTCGCTTCCATTACCGAAGAAGAGATTGGCCGATTCGCGCGCGCGTTTCCAACCGGCAAGTCCAAACCAGCCGAGCTAGCACTGCAACTGAAATCCGCGCTTGCCGGCGCGCAAGGAATCCGCATCAACGAGATTTGCTTTGTGGCAACGGATTCAAGGCTGAAAGAATCCAGCATCGCGGCACAACTGGCTTCTGCTTCCCTCGGAGGGGAACAGGAACAAGTGAGAGAGTGGCTCAATGATCCAAAGAGGCTGCTTGAATTGATTGCCGCCGCGCAAGGATCGAAAGGTTCCGGCGCGAGCGGTGCTGGATCAAACGCAAGCGACGCCGACGGCTCCCCAGCTCAAGCAACCGGAGGCATGACTACGACCGGCTGCGGGTTAGGTGGAGAAAGCGACGGTGTGTTTCTTGGTCTAAGTGGGGGAAAGGGCCCGCAGTGGAAGGGTGCAGGGAATGCGGCAGTGCCAACCGAGGACGATATCCTCGGCATTCTCGGAGCCTTGACCAATTTTGGGAGAATCGGAGCAGGCGAAGCAGGACTAGGCGCAGGCGCGGGCCCTGCGGCGCTCCAGTACCAGATGGAGGAAATGCCTGGCCGGTCCCAAGACCTGCTGCGGCAGGCGCTTGCGAGTCTGGTGGCGAAAGCGCCAAGCGCGAAGCCGGATGAATCTGTGATTGTGCAGCTCGCAGAACACCTGGCTATTCGTTTCGCGTTGGAGCGCTTCGAGCAGGGCGAAGTGAAAGTCAACGCTGTCCGGCAGATGCTGGACCGCATGCACCAGGAAATCGACAACCTGCGAAAGATTCTCGGTGCTCATGAAGACAAAATGAGCGATGCGGGCATCTTGTTGGAGTCGCACCGTGAGATTCTTGACCGGCAATTCTGGGCGGCGGTACCGGATAGCGGCAAGCGCACCGTGCTTCTTTCAGATGAAGCGTGGTGCATTCCCGCGCGCAATGTGCGGTCCTACGTCAGCGAGCTAATCAAGAAAGGCGAAACCGCGGATGCCATCAGCATCTTAAAGAATTACGCGGCTTGCGCGGACAGTGAAGAGGCCGACGCCCGGAAGAAAACTGCTGTCGGACTCTCCGAGATGGCGGAGTTGTATGCCAAGGCCGATCCCACACTGCTCGGCGACGCGTTGCGGCACCTGGGTCTGCGGCTCAGCGTGGAACAGGATTCGGATCTGCAGGGTCTGGTGAGCGCGGCTTTCGTGCGGTTGAGCCAGCAAGCGGCCACCAGCCGGAATTTTCCCGTGATGGAGCAAGCGCTCGATCTTATTGCTGGAGTCGAGGCGCAAAGGCCGGGAATCGCGCGTAACCTGCGCGGGAAAATGGGAATTGAAGAGCGCGTGCCGGAATTTGTCGAGGAAGCGCTGAAGGCGCGGCAGGTCGCCGCGGGGTTGACCGATGTTTTGAAGATGCTGCCCCAAACGACGATGGAGCAACTATCGGTGCGCTTTAATCGCTGCAGCTTGCGCGACGATTCTGAACATGTGGCGAATCTGGCGGCGGACTTGGGTGAAGAGGCCGTGCAGTATCTGCGGAGCACGGTTCGCGGCGGGCCCACCGTCGAAGCCGTGGAGATGGTCGGCCTGCTGAGCAGGCTTGACCCGCAATCGGTCATGGTATATCTGCCGGGCCGGATGAAAGATTTTCCTCGGCCTTTGCAAGACCGCATCGTGCGGCAGATTTCCGCCAGTGGGGCGGTGAGGCGATGCCACATTCTGCTCGAGTTACTCGATCATGTGGACCCGCTCGTGACCCC
>WNFI01028157.1_pt2 | contig 15356 bp, 12 predicted proteins | sample 5400471 | NCBI WGS metagenome assembly WNFI01 (sample SAMN13153348, study PRJNA577476) | soil metagenome | isolation source: 100 cm saprolite on Douglas fir-dominated hillslope | place: USA:California | collected 2013-09-17 | reverse complement strand
ACTGCCACAAAAACTCTCTCCTGATTCTTTACTCCCTTCTGCAGCAAACACCTGATGTGCCAACTCCCTGCCTGCATCTTTAATGATCTGCGTGGAGACCTCCGCTCCAACTGGTACACATCCTGGTACGTATCAGAGCCGAGACAACTCCGGCTCGCCGCGTACGACTCACATCCGCCGTAGGCGACTCTGGAAATGGATTGCCAGCACAGTTCTCTTCCTCCTGATACTGGCTCTTATAGGCATTCGCTTGGTGATTGCCCGCGCCGAACCAATTCTCCGAACGCGCGTCATCGAAACTCTGACCACGCGATTTAAAAGTCGAGTAGAGCTCGCGAGCTTGCACGTTTCAGTAGCTGACGGCCTTCAAGTCTCGGGCGGAGGTCTACAAATCTACGGACCTACTGATCCCAATCCCTACGAACCGGGCGTGCAGCCGCTTCTGGAAATTCGGGAATTCCGTTTTCATACCGCGCTGCGCAATCTTTTCCTTGAGCCTATGCGGGTAGAAACGGTTTACGTCAGCGGACTGGTGATGAACGTTCCACCCAAAGAAGATCGCCAGCCCGCTCGCAATCTGCGCCGCCGCGGGAAGATGAGCATTGCCGTCGATCGATTCATCTGCGAGGACACGAAACTTGTCGTCAACACCCTAAAGCCCGGCAAGCTTCCGCTGGAATTCGACATCAGCAACCTGACACTCAAAGATATTGGCCCCGGACTGCCCTTCCGTTTCGACGCGACCTTGGTGAATCCAAAACCAACCGGCGACATTCATTCTGTCGGGCAATTCGGCCCACTCGTGGAAACTAGCCCTCGCGACAGTGCGGTCCAAGGCGACTACTCCTTTACCAGCGCTGATCTCAGCACCCTAAAAGGCATCGCCGGCATTCTCTCCTCGACCGGCAAATACGGCGGCGCCCTGGGACGGATTGAAGTCACCGGGAAAACTGATACGCCTGATTTCCGCATTGCCATCAGCGGACATCCTGTTCCTCTGCACACCACTTTTCACGCTATCGTGGATGGCACTGATGGCGACACCTATCTCGACCCGGTAAATGCGCAGCTCCTGCATTCTTCATTCACGGCGAGGGGAAAAATTGTGCGCATGTCCAATCCACCCGGGCACGACATTGAACTTAACGTCGAGCTACACCACGCTCGCATAGAAGACCTCCTGAAGTTGGGTGTGAGGACCGATCTCCCAGTGATGACAGGCGCAGTCGAAATGAAAACGAAGTTGCGCCTGTCCGCAGGCAGCGACGACGTGATTCAACGCTTAAAGCTGATCGGAAATTTCGCCGCACCCGCCTCCACCTTTACCAACGAAAAGTTGCAGGACAGGATTGATTCGCTCAGCCTGCGCAGCCAGGGCAAGGCGAAACTCGCGCAGGAGCCAAATCCAGCAGATGTCTCATCGGCGGTGCAGGGGTCTTTTGTATTGAATGAGGCGGTGCTCAATTTTTCCTCGATCCACTTCACCATACCCGGCACGCAGGCCGACATGACCGGGCAGTACAGCCTCGACGGTAACACCTTCGACTTTCACGGCAAAATAAAGATGGACGCAAAACTGTCACAGTTGACAACAGGATGGAAGTCGATTCTGCTCAAGCCCGTGGATCCGTTCTTCCACAAGGATGGAGCAGGCACAGAGTTGCCGTTCAAGATTACCGGCACGCGCTCAGAACCGCACTTCGGCTTGGACTTTCACCACAAGGAAGACGCGGAAGAGATTGGACACGCAGCGCAGGCAAAGTAACGGCTGGTTCTAGGATTGAATGTCGCATATCGCCCCTTGACCGAATGCCCCGCCTCCCTTTGTGGTCCCGCATAATTGCCCGAATCCTGAGAGGATCTCAACACAGTGGATACATTTAGGATACGCTGGCTGGCTTGTTGGAAATTCTTCACCGACCATGATGTACAAGAGATCCGTGGACGCGCAATATAAAGGTCGCGGTTGGCGAGCTGCATTTGAAGAAGGAGCCTATGCCTACGATCACTAGACGTTCTTTCCTGGAGATGGCTGCGGTCCTTGGCGCCACAGCGGTCTGGGGCAATCCATTCGGGACCAAATCCCACATTCATTGGCAAGAGCGTCGCGATCTTTTTCCTGAAGGAGTCGCTTCGGGAGATCCTGACAGCCATAGTGTGCTGTTGTGGACGCGCTGCCCGCAAACCCAAGAAGATTCCGTGTTACAGCTAAACGTCGAGGTCTCTGAGGACGACTCATTCAACCATGTCGTCGCAACCACTGTGGCTCCCGTTTCCGCCGCATCCGATTGGACCTGCCGCGTCTTGGTGGGCGGGCTGAAACCCGCCCGTGTCTACTGGTACCGCTTCACAAATCCGGAAGGTCTTGGCGGCCGCATTGGCCGGACCATCACTGCGCCAGCGGTTGACGACCCCAGACCGGTTCGCTTTGCGTTCGTGAGCTGTCAAAACGTCACGCAGGGAGCCCAAAGCGCCTACCGGAGAATGATTTTCGAAGACGAGCATGCCACAGAGGCGGACCGCCTCGGGTTCGTGCTGCATCTCGGAGATTTCATTTATGAGATCGTATGGTATCCGGAGGATCGCCCACAGGGAATGTATGACCGGCGGCTGCGGGACATCATTCGCTATCCTCATGGCGAGAAGATACGCGACTTTCACATCCCTACTACCCTTGAGGACTATCGCGCCATTTATCGCGCGTATCTGCATGACCCGGATCTTCAAGACGCACGCGCGCGCTGGCCCTTTGTCGACATGTGGGACAACCACGAATTTAGCTGGCTCGGTTGGCAATCCCTTCAGAAATTTGAAGGCAAAACGCGACCCAGGCAAACACTCAAAGTAGCGGCCAATCAGGCGTTCTTCGAATACCGCATGGCACGCCTGGCCAAACCGAGTGGACCGTCGCTCGACCGATTTGATCCACCACACGTCGTTGATGCACCGGTCACTCATTTTGATGAACACGGCCTCGGTCAGGAACCGAACAACCTCTCCGCCATTGGCAGCCTCAAGGGTTATCGGGCCTTGCGATGGGGCCGCAACGTAGAACTGATCATCACCGACCAGCGCAGCTACAGGTCTGAAGAACCAACCGATCAATCTGAGGCGAAACTTCTCTCCAGCGATGACTTTCCAGAATTCATTCCCCAAGATGCCATGGAAATTCTTGATGCCGGACGCATCTACAACGCCGGCCACCCTCCGGCGTCAATACGTTTCGGCAATGTCGAAATTGCGAACTTCTGCAAAGACCGGCCCGCTCAAACAATTCTTGGCGCTGAACAAAAAGCCTGGTTTCTGGAGCGCCTGCGCAACTCGAAAGCGACGTGGAAGATCTGGGGCAACACAACTGCCACGCTCGACATGCGCGCCGATCCACAAAACCTTCCGCAAGGAATCACGAAACCATGGCCTAATGCCGGTTATGCCGGATTCGGCGGAGGAGACCACAGCACTGCATACGTCGAGCGCGGTGAAATATACGACTTCGTTCAGGCTCAGGGGATCACAGGTTTTGCCACCGTTGCTGGAGATCGCCATAGCTTCTGGGCAGGATTGGCGGCGAAGTCGCTTCCACCTAAGCCGTTTGCACCTGTCGGCATTGCGTTTGTGACGGGATCGATCTCAGCGCCAGGAATAGTGGAGGCGTTGGAACATGGCTTGCCGAAGGATCATCCTCTTCGTGCCATTTATCTCGGACAAGCACCGAGCGATGAAAAGCCGCAGCCGACCATCAATATGCTGCTGCACCACGGTGTAAAGTCGTGCCTGGAATATGCAAAGAGCGGAGACGTGGAGAAAGCGCGTGCGCTGTCGAATCCTGACTTATCACCGCACGTTTCATTCGTGGATATGGGTGGCCACGGCTACTCGGTTGTTCGCGCCACAAGCGAGTCAATTGAAACGGAATTTGTTTGCATTCCTCGTCCCCTGGAACGCAGTGACCACGAGAATGGTGGCTCGCTTAATTACCGCGCCAGGTTTCGCACTCCTCTCTGGAAAAAAGGCGCAATACCGAAACTAGAAATACAGATCGTCGAAGGTAATCCGAAATTTTCCATCTAGTAGGTTTCACCAACGCGGATATTTACCCTCGCTGCTTCTTAACCTTTGGATGATTCTCTGAATCTTGTTTCTTCGCTTTCGGGGTAAGCATGTCCAGCCTGCGCCCTCTCTCCGAATCGCTAATCAACGTTGCCAGCCGCCGCTGACGAGTCTCTTCTTGTTTCGCGCTCACGATCCAAAAGCTGGATGTCCGCTGGTACCAGGGCGCTTGTGCCTGAAAGAATTTCCAGGCTCCGGGAGTAGCTTTGAACTGCCTCTCATAAGCAGGAGGCAGTTTTTTCGGCCGTGACTCGAAAGAATACTTACCGGAATCGTTCGTGCGTCGCTCGAACGCTTTGATCCCGGAAGGCACCATTCGGCCTTGCTTTACCAACTCACCTGCCCGCCTGATGTTGACCGAACTCCAATAGCTCTTCAGCTTTCGCGGAGTAAATCGCTGTTTATAGGTGGTCTCGTTGATGCTCTTGCGCACTCCATCGATCCATCCAAAACACAGAGCTTCGTCCAACGCCTCACGGTAAGTGATGCTTTTCTTGTCTGTGCGTTTGTTGTAGAAACCCAACCACAGCTCCGGGGCACGGCCGTGATTTGTCTCGAGCCATTCGCGGAATTCGGCAGATGAGCTGAAGATTTTGACTGGCACGGCTCCCTCGCGGCGGCAGAGACGCCCTTAGAATACGATATCCATCCGAGGAGAAAATCGGACGCTACCTACGAACTTCTCGGGTATCTCCAGGTCGAGATCTGTTGAATGAGTAGTCGTTCGCGCGTTCAAGAAGTGAAGGCGGGGAGCGTTGACCGTCCGCATCTCTGACGGGTGTGAGCTTCTTGCGTAGCCTGTAAATCCGTACAAGTCTCAGGCGATCTTTTTCGCCCGGGCCTCACTCAGAACTTCGGCAGAAACTCCGCTCAACGTCGCTCCGAATTCAAACATGGGAGTCTCTGAGCCGCGTCCCCATCGTGCCACGTCCCAGTGCGCGCGCACAAACTTAACATCCGGATGCGTGTCTAGATCGAGCAGCATGGGACTCTGCTCACAATAGAATTTCTGGGGAAACGTTACGATTGGCTTTGGGCCCCAGGCAACGCCGTCAGCCGAGCCGTAAACACTCAACTCGAGCGCTTCCTGCTCAATGATCTTCGTGATCTCGAGCACAACCAGAAATACTCGCTCGGTTGCACCGCTTACATCGACCGCAGACCCGTCGCCTTTGGCACTGACTACGGTTTTCGACGGAATCAAAATTAAATCCGCACTTTTCATGGCGGGAGGATTGTAGCAAAAACGCTTACTCTCAGTTGTCAGCGTGCGGAATTCACCGCTAATCCGACGGATGCGGCCCGATAAAATCCGAGCAGCACGGCTTTTCAACCGGCTTAAAGTCCATCAGTTCGACCCGCGTCAGATCAGGGTCATACACATTCAGCTGCCACTTGCCGTCTTTCCCCATTTGCGCGCGCTCATCCCCGTGCACCTTCCATCCGTGCGCTTCCAGAATCGCCTGCGCCTTTTTCATATCAACCACACCTAGCGAAATGTGATTCATCACGCCAGCGGTTTGCAGACTCGGCTGTTGTGGCTGGTTCAGCATATATTCCAGCCAGTCGGTGCCGTCAGGGACCTGAATCGCATCCCAGTCGGTGATGCCATCCTTCATTCCGCCGTGCCAGTAAGGCCGGAAGCCGAGAATGTCGCGATAGAAGTGATTTTCGAGGTCGCGGTTATACACAATGAAACCGGCATGAATCATGCGGTGCGAAACAGCAGTCTCCGGGGCAGGAGGCGCTTCTGCCTTGCCGCGTTCCACGAATTCAATCGGATGCCCCTCGGGGTCGGCAACCATAAAACTCAAGCTGTGATCTGAGCCGCCTTTCACCGCCACGGGTTTTATTCCCTTACTAATCAGATACCGCCGCAGCGCCACAATGTTATCGGTGGCGAAAGCCACATGATCCATGCGATCGTTCACTTTGGCATCCGGAGCGGCGCTGTAGCCGACCCACTGCCTGCCCACAAGGTATCGGAGAGTGCCGCCGGCTTCTACCGGCGCAGCCGATGCGAGGCCGAGGACATCCCCGTAGAGCTTCTTCACACCATCGGGCGAGGTCGTGTAAAACGACACGTGATCGATACCAAGAATACGAGGTCGCTCGGCGGTATGAGTCTGCGCGAAAACAGACATCGCAAACGCAGCAAGAAGAACAGGCACGGCAATAACGACAGGAAGTTTCTTCATAGCGTCCTAGATTCTATCCCAACAATCCAGCAGCCAAGTAGCGCCGGCATCCTGCCGGCTATCCTGAGCGCGTCTCGCGCTCAGCGCGGCGGACGAAAACACGCTACTTCGCTACTTCAAGCATCCAGAAACTGCCGCAACACTCTCCCGGCTTCCTCAGGCCGCTCCCACGGCGAATAGTGTCCCGCTTTGCCGATCACGCAGAGTTGGCTGCCTGCGATCTGCTGTCGCATCGACTCAGCCTCGTTCACTCCGGTCATAACATCCTCATCTCCAGTAACAAGCAGCGTCGGAACATTGATAGTCTTCAATGTCTCCACCGAGTCAGGACGCTCCGCCATCCCGCGCTGCACTTGCGCCACATTCTGCGGCGATGTGCGGCGCATCATCTGTAGCGCACCCTCCACCAGATCGGGACGAGTCTCCCTCGTATTCTGGCCTAGCAGCTTCGGAATCATGCTCTGGAAAAAGGGCTCTGTGCCGCGCTCAAGAACGTCCGCAGCGGCTTGCAGGCGTCCCGCGCGCGCTTCCTCGCTATCCGCCGGAGCCTTCGTGTTGCATAGAGCGAGTGCTGCTACGCGCCCGCGTTGTCTCCGCCAGAATTCAAACAGAGCGTATCCGCCGATCGACACTGCGATCATCGGAGCACGCCCGACTTCGGCATCGTCCATCACGCGCGCAATGTCAGCAGCATGCTTCTCCATTGTGGCCGCGCCCTCGCCAGCGCCCGATTCTCCGTGACCTCTCAGATCGGGCAGGATAAGTCGATACCGCGCAGCCAGTACTCCGGCCACGGGAAACCAGAATTCATGATTTACAGGAAAGGGATGCAGCAGAACTACCGGAGGCCCATCGCCTAACACCCAGTAAGCGATTTCGGCGTCGCCGCTCTTTACGCGGTGCGGAACGGCGTTCTGCGAAAGCTGCGAGAAGCTGCCCTGCATGCCAGCCGATTTAATCACACGAGAGCCGAAGATGTCGCGGTCTTCGAAGCGTCTTACTGTTTGATATTCGATCTAGTAGTTCGTCGCTTGCCGTGCGCCCACAGCAGGCGCTTGCAACAGCAACGTTTCTTCCGGCATCACGATCCAGGCGATGACATAAGGAATCACGCCAATCCCGGACATGATCGCGGTAATCAGCCAGACCAGCCGGATCAAAGTCACATCGACGTCGAAGTATTCCGCGAATCCCAGACACACGCCCGCGATCTTCCGTCCGTATCTCGGACGCACCAGTCTCGTCCGCGCCATTGAAGCGCCCACGCGAATCCCGCAATACGCGCAAACCGCCGCGTCATCCTGAATCACTTTTCCGCAATAGTTGCAGTACATAGGCTCCACCCCACTCTACAAAACAATACGCAACAGCGGCCAAAAAGGTTCCCGAACCTTCAGCCTGCAAATGCTTACCAGCGGAACTCCACTGTAACTCCCTACTGCTGATAGTTCCACAGATCGCTGAGTTCCGGGGCAACGAAGTCGAAACCAAATCCGCCGAAGATCCAGACATTCCCGGCTGCGTCGATCCACACGACCGACCCTTCCCGCGCCCCGGGCCAATTTCCGGAAGCGGCAGTCCCCAGCGTTCCGTAAATTCCAGACTGGTCCACTAAATTGGTGCCACCCATCCAGGTCCACTGCCCAGCGCTGTATTCCCAGAGGTCGTTGAGTCCTCCTCCACTGGCCGCGGCATAGCCAAGGCCGCCGAAGAGCCAGAAATTCTTCGCTGCATCGGTCCAGCCAACTGCGCTGGCCCTTCCGCCGGGAACGTTGCCGGGTGCGGCGGTCCTAAGTGTGCCATACGTTCCAAACTGGGCAGCCACGTTGGCTCCGCCCATCCACGTCCATTCGCCGGCGCTATATTCCCAAAGATCGTTGAGCGCTGCACCTGTCGATGTCGTTACCGAGTCGTACTCCTGGCCTCCGAATAACCAGAAATTTCCGCCCGAATCGGTCCACCCCAAGGCTAGGATTCTCGCTCCCGGAACGTTTCCTGCGGCAGCCGTCCCAAGAGTCCCGTAGCTGCCCACTTGGCCGTTGGTGTTTGATCCTGTCACCCATGTCCACTGGCCGGAGGAGTACTTCCAAAGATCGTTGAGCCCTCCGAAGTTGTTGGCCGAGTCATAGCCGCTGCCGCCGAAGATCCAGAAGTTTCCCGCCGAATCGGTCCATGAGACAGATTTCCAGCGCGCCCCCGGGACATTGCCCGCTGCTGCCGTGCCTTCGGTTCCGTAGATTCCTGCCTGGTTCGTCGTATTGGCTCCACTCATCCACGTCCATTGGCCGGCGCTGTACTCCCACAAATCGTTGAACCATCCATTGTTGGAATCATATCCACCGAACAACCAGAAATTTCCAGACGCATCGGTCCAATAGGTTGCTCCCGCTCGCGCGCCGGGAATGTTTCCGGCCGCTGCCGTTCCTAGCGTGCCGTACACGCCAACTTGGCCGGCAGTGTTCGATCCGCCAACCCACGCCCACTGACCGGCGCTATACTCCCACAAATCGTTGAGCACTCCAGCGGTTCCTGCTGAGTCGTATCCGCGCCCGCCGAAAAGCCAGAAATTCCCCGATGCGTCCTTCCAGGCAGCGGCGCTGTCGCGTGCGCCGGGAACGTTGCCCGGAGCAGCCGTGCCCAGCGTGCCGTACACTCCCGGTTGGTTGGCGACACTGGGCCCATTCATCCAGGCCCACGCAGCGGCCGTAGTATTCGTGCAGGTCACCAGAACAGCGGTTAGATTCGCATTGCCAACGGCTCCAGTCCCGCCACTCACCACGCAAGTCTGTGCAGGATTAGAAGGCTGCGCCAGCACCGTGACGCTGTAAGCGGCTCCAGCGGCGAGAGCGGTCGCGAAGGTGAATGCTCCATTTGCGGTGATGGTGAGATTATCGCCGCCATTGTCTTGCAGCACTAGTCCCGCGCCAGACAATCCTGCGACCATTCCACCGATGGTGAACGTGGCTGTGACACATGTCACCTGCACACTGGTGATGTTCGCCGTCGCGTTTCCGGTGCCGCTGGTGACTGTGCATGTCTGCGCCGGACTCGATGGCTGCGTCAGGACCGTGACGTTATAAGCTCCGCCGCTCGCGAGAGCGGTTGCGAAGGTGAAGGCTCCGTTTGCGGTGACGGTGAGATTATCGCCGCCATTGTCTTGCAACACGAGCCCAGTGCCCGACAACCCTGCAACCGTTCCGCCAACGGTGTACGTGGCGGTGACACATGCGATCTGCACGGTAGTGACGTTCGCCGTTGCGGTTCCACTGCCACTGGTTACTGTGCATGTCTGCGCCGGACTCGATGGCTGCGTGAGAACAGTGACGGCATACGCTCCGCCGCTGGTGATTTTCGTCGCGAACGTGAACGTTGTGGCGCTCGCAGCGATGGTAAGGTTGTCGCCGCCATTGTCCTGCAACACCAGTCCAGTGCCTGACAATCCCGTGACCGTTCCGCCAATGGTGTAGGTCGCTGGAGGAGGAGGCGTCGTAGTCGTCGAACTTCCGCCGCCGCAGGCTGAAAAAGAGAGCGATCCCAGAATCACCGCCATTAATCCTAAGCAGCGTGATGTCATACCTGTCCTCCGTCGCGAATCGCTTCGCAATTTCTCTCTGAGTAACTTCCTGACTTACTTTTGGGGGATTGGTTCGGAACTCTGTTTCGACTCGGCTACGAAACTGGGATTTCGATGCCCGAAACTAGTGTCCGAAACAATCGCCCGATTCTATCCCGTTCCGCTCCGCTTGGGCAGAGCGAAGAATCAAGTTCGCAAATCTTTGCGCAATGCAGAGTGGGAATGCTTATCGTGGGGCTTGTGGGAGAGGGAACGACTGGTTGGGATCAATAGCAAAGACCGAAGATAGTTATGGAAAATCGGGCTGTGGATTTCTGCTTGAAATAATTCTGTGTACGGTGCTTTTGAAGAGGCTGCCTAAGTTCGATTCGCGCGTTCCCAAATCCGGATTCTGGGGGTACCCCCCTCCCCCCATCCTCTGAATGCCTTGACTGGCGCGGGTTTCGCAAAGAGTGCCGCGCAAAATCTTGATGGCAAAGGGTTTAGAGGTCAAAATCTTGACAACAAACGACTTACGCCATTTTTCGCGGCCATTGGCTGTACTGCCTCCGCCTCGATAATGATGAACTGATTTTGGATTGAAGGCAAGGTTGGATGTCACAAGTATGGTGTGGATCGCGGAGCGCGACAAGGCCTCCTGCTTCCCGCCCCCGCTTCGTGCTAAAGTTTGGTCATGGAGATCAGGGTCAATGTTCCCGACGAACTGGCTACGCAGGCGCAAGCGCGCGGCGTGCCGGTAGAAACTTACGTCGAGGAACTTTTGGCCCAGCAGTTCGCGGTTGCGGCAGTTGGCAAGCAATCGAAAACGCCGGAAGAGATTCGCGCATGGCTCGACTCTTTGGCGCAGTTCTCCGACAAGATCCCACCTTTGCCCGATATCATTTCCCGTGAATGGATCTATCAGGACCACGACTAGATGGCTATCGCCTCGTGTTTAGTCGACACGAACATTCTGTTGCGTGTTGCAAGACGTTCCGATCCAGAACACCAAGTCATTGATGCCGCTCTCACCAAATTGGCCCTAGAAGGCACAACTCTGCACTATACGCACCAGAATATTGCGGAGCTCTGGAACGCAATGACTCGACCGGTCGCCCGCAATGGCTTCGGGCTCACGGTAAGCGAAGCTGAGCGAGAAGTGCGTGTGATCGAGGCGGGCATGAGCCTTTTGCCAGACAATGAGGCGATCTATCGGGAGTGGCGCAGGCTCGTCGTGCAGCACGCCGTCTCAGGAGTTCAGGTGTACGATGCTCGCCTCGCGGCAGCAATGCTCGTCCACGGTATCAGCCACATCCTCACATTGAATGTTGCAGACTTCAGCCGCTATAGCGGGATCACGGTCGTGCATCCTAAGAGCTGCTAATGCCATGTCAAGAGACGGAGGCCTGACCGCCGGTCTGAAGTTGGATGTCCCTCGCCGGCGTGGTCTGCAAGTTTCTTCATCTTGACCTCACGCCCTACTACTGTCAGACTCACCTCCGAAATCAAGGATTGCCGTGATTTTCCGCAACCATAAAGCTTTATGTGGGGACAGCCGCCCTCGGCTGTCAAGCCGAGCCAAACTCGGCAGTTGCTTGCAGCGCATCACACTTGCCTTCGCCGTGCTCTCAGCCCTGGCCACAGCTCAAAATCCCGTGCCGCAGATTATTGGCCCGGTAAAGCCGATGGCGGTTGCCCCGGGAAGCGGAACATTCACGTTGAGCGTATTCGGGGCTAACTTCGTCTCAGGCTCGGTCGTGAATTGGAATCGCCAGCCGCGCTCAACCGCGTTTGTTTCAGCGCATGAACTGCAAGCACAAATCCTTGCTACAGATGTCGTAACGAACACAGCTGGACTGGTCTCCGTCACTAATCCGGCACCGGGAGGGGATATTTCAAGTACCAGTTGGGCGCAGGTGGAAGTGCACCTTCCTGTGACTACCGTCGCCATTGCCCAACGAAAACAGTACAACGTTGGCGAATGGTCTCTGATGTCGGCTGATTTTAACAATGACGGAATTCTCGATCTTGTCGCAGAAGACGGAAATTATCTCGATTTCTATCCAGGCAAAGGAGATGGCACGTTCCACTTTGGATCGATAGCGGCAAGGGGATATCCGGGCATCGCCCCGTCCCTTTACGGAGATTTCAATAATGACGGCAATCTCGACGTGGCGTTTGTTCAGGCGCTGGGAAGCCAGCAGCCCACGCAGATGGGGATCATGTTGGGCGATGGCACGGGGAAATTCACAATTGGCTCGCATATCGTTAGCCACACGGGGGACCTTGGCCTGACGGTCGTAGGTGACTTCAATCAGGATGGAAAGCTCGACTTCATCACGAAGGGCTACAGGCGAATGTCTCTATTTCTCGGTAACGGGGATGGAAGCTTCCAGCATTCTAAAGACTATCCGTATCAACTTTTAGCAGGGGAGATGATCGTTGGAGATTTCAATAGCGATGGCAAACTTGACCTCGTTCTCATGCAGTCGCCGCTTCCTAATATCAACAACTTAGGCATTGCTTTTTATCTTCTATTGGGCGATGGGAATGGCAGCTTCAGAACGCCGCAGTTGATTGGCTCCTTTGCTACAGCGCTGGGTTGCAATGGCAACGGCTTATCGGGAGGAGTGCAGTTGAGCGACTTCAATGCCGATGGGAAACTCGATCTTGCGTTCTGCAACCAAAGTCAGATCGGCATTCTTCTGGGGAACGGTGACGGGACTTTTCAGCCCCCGGTTTATTACACTGCCGGCACCGGTCAGCAATTCCAATTTGCTTTCGGGGATGTGAACTCGGATGGCAAGATCGACATATTGGCATCGCGCTATGACAGTACCCCACAGTTCGAGATCTTCCTAGGAAACGGCGACGGCACCTTTCAAGCTCCGCAAATCACCAATCAGGTATCTGCGTATTTTGGCTTTGTGCTCGGGGACTTCAACTCCGATGGCTTTGTGGATTTTCTGGCTCCAAGTGGTCTTGGGATGCAGGCATATATTCAGTAGCGAAGTCGCGTACGAAAGCAAGCTTAGAGCTAAAACATTACGCGCCGCAATCATGCCGCTCGGAGATGCAATAGCACAGATGAGTGTCACCCTCTCGGCCATGCGAAGAACTAATGCTCCCAGATTCCTTCTGTTTCCTTCTGTGAAAGCTGTGCTCTCTGTGTTGAAGATTTTTCCGAATTCAAATCGCTCCACCCAAAGTCAAGTCCACTTTCGTAGACTTTTACGTCCTCGAAAGTAGACGTTTCTTCCACCGCCTAACTCCATGATTCCACATGAGGCCTCAAAATCTCCCATTTGGAATCAGCGATTTGCAAAATGAGATTTCGTCCTTTTCCACAGCGTTCCCGCCGGAACGTTTCCAAGAGGCTACTCGCAACGGGACATTCCCTCACTCCCGGTAGGCTTCTCGGATGTACTTCCTCGCCTGCTCGGCGGGAGGTGTGCTGCCATTTTCGGCTAGGACGGTTTGATATTTCTTCATAGCTTCGTCGCGTTTTTGCAGCAGGTCGTACATTTCGCCGGCGGCCAGGTTGGCCTTTTGCAGAGTCTCGGGATCGGGGTTCGGGGCTTCGTTCACCAACTCATAGGCGGCGGCTGCGCCCGCGAAATCTTTTTGGCTGCGCAAGAGTTCTCCCAGACTCCAAGCGGCGGTTTCGTAGTGCAGTGCGCCGTATTTCTTTTCCCGCCCGCTCTGCCAGACCTGGCGATACTCCTCTGCGGCCTCCGGGATGTGTCCGGAATCGCGCAGTAAATTACCTTCTTCCAGCGGGAACAGATAATTTCTGGGATACTGCCCGACCAGCCCGTGCATGATTTCGCGTCCTTCGTCGTAACTATGCTCACGCCGGAGAAAGAGGCTGAGCACGACTTTCGCGTCAACAGCATTTTCGCCCGTGCCGCGGGCCACTTCGCGGAGATAATTCAGACCTTTCTCTTTTGATCCGCTCAGGCCCACCATCGCCACCGCAACCTTCACGCTCCAGGGCAGGCTACCGGTCACGTAGTTGTGGGTGCCCACGACCAGCTTGGCGTCAAGATAGTTGCGGTCCATCTCCAACACGCGCTCGTGGTCGTGGCGTGCGCCGACGGCGTTGCGCAGCGCCGAAAACCATGCCCGCTCGATCAGCGCGGTATAGACCGCAAACTGCGCCCGCGTGACGCCACGTGCGTAAAGCGCGTCTACGTTATTGGAATTCGCCTTGAGCTGCTGCTCTTCGATTTCCTCCGCTTGCGCCGTCAGTTGCTTGATGCGGTCTTTCACTTTCGGATCGGCCGGGCGATGCATCTCCCCGATGAAACGATCGTTGGCATACTCCCCGGTATTCATCGCGCCGGTAACGTAGAGTTCGTGCATGAGCACGGAGGTCAGCAGATGGTTAACGGCCGAGGCATCGTTGGGATGTTTGTCGAGAATTTTCTCGAAGTCGGCCGTCGCGCGGTCGTAATCCATGTTGTAGAAGTGATCGAAGGCTGCGGCAACCGCAGGATCGTTGGGCGCGGGAGCGGCGTGAGCGCTATGGGTCTGAGCAATGAGTACGGAGTTCAGGATGCAGCAAAAGAGCAGCGAGAACGCCAGCAGTTTTCCATTCTGCCGAGGTTTCGGAATATTCGCGCTCGAGAACTTCGTCACGGGACTAGTGTGCTTAGTTTAAACGAACTCCGGCAAGTTGAGAGTGAGAGGGACGATTAAGGGTCAGTTTGGGTGAAGAAGCGAGCCAAGCGCGCGATTATTGTGTCGCAAAGAACCCTTCGGCACCCCGCGTACCTCGGGGTTGCTCAGGGGAGGCTGCGACACCTCGCGCGGCTCGCCCAGATCCCTTCGACTCCGCTCAGGGCAGGCTCTTCGCTGCGCCAAGAACGCTTGCTCAGGATGACAAGCCAACTGGACCGATTACGGGTGTGCCCGTTCAGGACGTGCCTGCCTTGTTAACGGTCAGCGGCGCCCGGCGCTCTTATAATTCTCTCAGCTACAGACCTGATCCAGGTTGCGGGAGGACTCGCTCCGAGCAGTCTGCGCCCCGTCCGCCGAATGGAGCTCGGCAGACAGGGAGGCATCTTCTCTAAAGACGCTCTTACGTTTTCCTGAGAAGAGTCCTCCTGCGCCTGGTCAGCCGACTCCCAGTTAACTGTCTCGTAGGCGTTTAGTGGCATCCGAGATCAGGTTGCGGCCGCTGTAACCGACGCATCTTTACCTGCTGGCGCGCGTAATTATTGCGTGCATGAAAATCCCTCCCTCCGGCTACAAAGTTGCAAGTATTCATTTCACGGGTATTTAGCTCGGTTATAACTTTGGCGGTCGGAGTGCCATAGGGATCTTGGGATTCTCCCAGTAGGTCCGCGAATGTCAGAGGTCATACAAGACACGCAACAGGAGTTCTGGCGCCCACCCGTACCGGCCGTCGAGGTGGCGCAACTCCCCACCGTGCCCAGAGACCTGCCAGCGATGGCTGAGGCTTGCCCGCGCTGCGGCACCGAGTTTCTGAC
>WNFI01283770.1_pt1 | contig 15359 bp, 14 predicted proteins | sample 5400471 | NCBI WGS metagenome assembly WNFI01 (sample SAMN13153348, study PRJNA577476) | soil metagenome | isolation source: 100 cm saprolite on Douglas fir-dominated hillslope | place: USA:California | collected 2013-09-17 | reverse complement strand
TGCTATTATCCGAGCGATACTCCCAGTTGCCCAGATACCGATAGCCCAGCTTTTCGCGCAACAGTTTGATCACGCGATCCTGGGTGGCCCGTTCCTTCTGGCCAATCTTGTTCATATCAAACGTATCCTTCCAGTGAGCAATTCCTGCATCATCCCTTGCTTCAACGCGCGCGTCTTCTCGCGCTTTTGCTCTAAAATGACAATTTCGGTGTCCATGTCTGAGAGGACGGTGGCGATGGCTTGTTGTTCTGGTTTAGGCGGTAATGAAATCTCAATTGATTTGACTATTTGGCCGCTTAAATTTGGCTGTCCACCTTGCGTATACGTTTTAATTAACCAATCTTTTAACAAAGTCATTTTTTGAAATAAAAATTCTGAATCATCTTTTTGCGAGATGATTGCTAAAACAGCTTGGTTAATGGCTGCATCAATTTCCGTGATTGCTGCAACTCCGGCAGTAGCACCATATAAAGCAAGCAGTAGAGTTCCTTTTTTAACCATTTGTGCCGACGAATTTTCAAATCCCAGTTTTGTGATTCTACCATCTACTTCTTCTATTCTCCCTTTATTTAAATCACTTGAAGTAATCCAACTAATGTTTCCACCATAAAAGGATGAATTTGAAGTATTTGGAGTGCCACCAGAATAAAATTCACACCTTTCCCCTAACCTCTCCATACCCCATTCCCCACTAAACCCCGGCAACCGCATCTTGCCAGTGAGCAATTGCTGCATTGTTGCCTGCTTGATGTCGCGCTTCTTGGCAATAAGCTGGTTGAGCGAGGTGATCAGAGCGTCCACGTCGCTGAGGGCGGCGGCGATGGCAGTTTGTTCAGAAAAGGCAGGAACAGGAAATTGTAGTTTTTTGATTTTTTCCAGTGTCAAACGCGTGATAGCATTTCCGGACATCGCTGCTTTTATCTGCTGTTGGCCAAATGTCGAAAGAATCTGCTGAAGAAAGTAGCCTGCGACATATCTTTTAGAATCGAATCTTAAGAACGCTACACTAGACAGAAGACTAAACTCTTTATCCAAATTATTTAACGCAGCATTACCGGTATTAGCACCATCCTTAGTAATTAGAAGATCTCCGTACTTAACATCACATCGTTGGTAAATAGACTTATGTTGCGCTGCATCAATCCAATCTGCGTTTGAAATGTCGAGAAAACCAAAACGGATATTCTTTGAAGTGATATACTGATAGTCATTTCCTCCTAATTTGGGCGAGAAATGCGTTCCATCCTGGATCTTTACGCAGATATCTGAATATGAGCGTACATCCCATTCCGCCGGTATCACTCCCCCCTCTGTCTGCTTATATCCCGGCTTCACCTTTGTCTCTCGCGCTGTGATTACCATACAAATCCCATCCGTTTTAGGTGCTCACCCACCTTGCTGCTCAAACCTTCAACATCTTCGGTCAATTTCGGCAGAGGCGTAGCGTAGCGCTCGGCCAGCTCTTTGACGCGCCCAGTGAGCGTCTGCGAAACACGGTTCAGTTCGCCCTGGATATCGGCGGCAAGTGTAGCTAACCATTTATCGTCTACGACCAGTGTTTTCACTTCGTCCTCGCTCAACGTTTTGTATTTAGCGTCTACTTTATCATCAAGTATTTGTTGTGCATCTCTGACTTTCTTTTTAGCATCTGTTTCTAGCCCAAGCAGGTCGAGATACCCATGCAGCATTTCCCGCTCATCTATCGCATCGTGGTCAGTTAGAATGTCTAACAGGCGTGTCTTTGTGCTAGCTTTGGTAATCTTGCCCTTCTCGTTTTTCGCCTCTTCGAGCAGGCCGCCTTCGCTGCCGTGTTCTTCGCCCAGTTCTTCCAGTTTGCGAGTGATCTCATCTCGGTCAGCTTCCAGCTTTTCAATGGCTTCTTGTTCAGCTGAGAAATAACGGCTGATAAGCAGTTGTGCGGGGATCAGATCGCTGTTGGCTTGCCAGCTGTCCTGGATTAGCATGTAGACGTCGTCCTGCATACTCTCGCTCCAGTAGCTCATCAGGTGCTGGTAGACATCGTACTTGTCGATCAGCCTCGCGGCGGCGAAGACGCGCAGGATATCTTCGGAGAGCGTGTCGATCAGTTGCTTGGGATGGCTGCCCACGCCGATGCTCCTGAGGGTCGGTGCATTGCGCGTTTGCCGTGGGAAAGACCTGCCAGTAGGCGTCCAGGGCCTCGATGTCAGCGTTGGGGATGCCGCCCAGCAGGTGCGCCTCGATGTCGTGCAGGTCTTCGGCCTCGCTGCTGTCGATGTAGCGCGGGATATTGAGGTTGTAGTCGTTGGCCGCGATCTCGGCCACGCTGACCATACGCGCGTACCTGGGCAGCTCAAGCTGTTTGTTGAAGACATCCACAAGATTGTGGATGTCCTGGTGGCGCAGGCGGTTCTTGTTGCCATCCTTGATAAAGCCCTTGCTGGCGTCGATCATAAAGATACCCGTGCGGCTGGCGGCGTTCTCTTTGTCGAGCACGATGATGCAGGCGGGGATGCCAGTGCCGTAGAAGAGGTTGGCGGGCAGGCCGATGATACCCTTGAGGTAGCCCTTGCGAATCAGCTTCGCGCGGATCTCGGCCTCGGCATTGCCGCGAAAGAGCACCATTGCTCCACGCCTTGCTGGAGAAAGGCGGATTGGCGACCACGAAGTCAAAGGTTTTGAGGCTGCCGTTCTCTAGCGTAAAGTGCGGGCTGGAGAGCGAATTGTCCTGCCAGATCTCAGCGGTGGGATTGTCGTGCAGGAACATGTTCATCTTCGCCAGCGCGGCGGTGGCGTTGTCCATCTCCTGCCCGTAGATGGTCACGCCGCTCCTGGCTTCGTCGGCGGCCTTGAGGAGCAGTGAGCCGGAACCGCAGGTGGGATCGTAGATGGTCTGATCCTGGCTCGTGGCCTTGTCGATGCTGATGACCCTGGCCATGATGCGCGAAACCTCGGATGGCGTGTAGAACTGCCCCTTGCTCTTGCCCGATTCGGTGGCGAAGTGGCGCATCAGGTACTCGTAGGCATCGCCGAGCAGGTCGTCGCCCTCGGCGCGGTTTTTGCGGAAATCGAGGGCGGGATTGTCGAAGATCGCGACCAGGTTGGAGAGGCGATCCTGCATCTCCTTGCCCTTGCCCAGCTTATCGGCGTCGTTAAAGTCAGCCACATCGATCACGCCCTTGAGGTCGTTGGCCTCGGCGAGCGCGGCGATGATCACGTTCATTTTGTCGCCAATATCCTTCGTGCCCTTGAGCGCGACCATATCGGCAAAGCTACCGCCCGCGGGCACCTCGATCAGCGCGTTGGGCTGACCGGCGTATTTATCGGAAACGTATTTCACGAAGAGCAGAACGAGGACGTAGTCTTTATATTGCGAGGCGTCCATGCCTCCTCGCAGTTCGTCGCAGCTTTTCCAGAGCGAACTATACAGCTCGCTTTTCTTGATTGCCATTGAAGACCTTCTCCACCAATTCTTTATAGATCCTTAGTATAGGGTTTTATCGTACGTTGCGTCAACACTGGTATCCAGCTTGGGTGCACGCCTCGACTGGTTGATGTTCTCACTGCCTTAAACCCATCCTGTTCAACCAGGGCGAGCAAATCAGTATAGATTATCTCTGCCATTGTAAAACCTCCGTAAAATGGTAGGGGTTAGTAGTGTGTTAAAAACCAAGAACGGCACGAAATCGCTTCCCAGCAGGCATTGAGAGAAGAATGAAACGGTTAGGAATTGATGCACGTACTACAAGGGATGAAACGGTTAGGAATTGATGCACGTACTACAAGGGCGTGGCTGGAATAACGGGAGAAAATTGCGATGGATCATGCTGAGAGACCAGAACAGCAGATCAAAACCATTTTGATCGTAGAAGATGATGGGGCGATTGGAGAGTTCTTAGTCGAGATGTTGAAATTCTTCACACCCTACCATGCTTTGCTTGCCACAGACGGTATGCAGGCGTTAGAAATGGTAAAAACCGTTGTTCCTGACCTCTTTCTTCTCGACTATTTTCTTCCGAAAATGAACGGCTTAGAACTGTACATCCATTTTCAAGAGAGAGAGGAACTTTGGGCTACTCCAGTCCTGCTTATGAGTGCGAGTAATCCGGTGCAAGAGATTGAGGAACACCGGATTTCTTTTATCAAGAAGCCCTTTGAACTGGATGAACTGTTACAGATGATTGAAACTCTTTTAGCCGCGTAAATTTTTCCACGTAAGATTGTCGTTCTTGGAAAAAAGGAAATCGATGAAGCAAGGCTAGAGGCCAGAGGAGACAAATGCAAGGGAAAGGTGCAAAGATTTAGTGCAAGCCGCATCTTTCTGCTTGTAGCACACGACGCGGCAACCCTCATCCGTCGGTGCCACTTCGATAATAATGAGGACGGCAAAATGCCAGAGGATGCGCCGAAAGAGGTTACCGTTTTCGAGGTGCAAGTGGTGCGAACCCTCTTACATGACCTTCGGGTAGACATATTGATTTCTTCTATACCTGCTGTGTATGATGCATGATGAACTATCTATAGAGTCAGGCAATACGCAATGCGGGAGATAAAAAATGAGTGAGCAGCAGATACAGAGGGTGCGCGTCAAACGGCTGGCCCATGTTGGCTTGTGGGCAGCGGATGTCACGGCCCAGACCCGTTTTTATCGGCAGGTTTTGGGTTTTCATCTTCGCGCCAGCCAGATCACTTCCTCGGAGGAAGTCGAATTAGAAGAGGCCAATGCCTTTCTCTCTTTGGGGGATGAGCATCATTGCCTGGGGCTATTTTATGATACACGCGTGTTCGCCAGCAATGGCCATGTCCCCTTGCAGCAATCACGGCTCCATCACCTCTCGTTTGAAGTCGATACGGACGCGGAACTTGCGGCTCTGGCGGCTCGCCTCAATCAATCAGGCATTGAGTTGACGCTGGCTGCCCGCGACGGCGATCCCGAAATGGGCGATACGCTCTGGCTGAGCGATCCCGATGGGAACCGGATTGAGATTTCCGTGACGCCCGAAGACGCCTTGAGCCTGCCGCCCGCTGGCTACGAAGGACGGCGCACGCGCCTGCATCCTCACTCGTTACAGCATGTGGCTCTGCGGAGCATGAAGCTGGAGGAGATGGTTGAATTCTATACCGAGGCTTTGGGCTTCGATATTTCCGACTGGTTGTTGCGAGAATCTGTCTGGTTGCGCTGCAACAATGATCATCATACGCTGATCCTGATGCAGGGTAAACAGGATATCGATCACGTGGGGTACAGTATTCCCGCTGGCTCTGAACTGCTGGCCTGGGCCGATTATCTGAGTCGTCAACAGCGCGCGATCCTCTGGGGTCCGGGACGCCACGGCGCGGGCAACGACCTCTTCCTGCGTTTCGCCGACGCGGATGGCGTGCAGATTGAGTTGTCGGCTGAACTTCAGCAGTACTATGATCGCGACGTAACGACTCCGCCGCGTCTCTGGCACACGCGTCCCTCGGCGCTCAATCTCTGGGGTGTGATGCCCTCCTGGTTGCACGAAGAGGTCAAAGTCTGATCTTGCTTGAAACAGAAGAAGCCCGAACATTGGCGCGGCCAATGTTCGGGCTTCTTCTGTTTCAAGCAAGATTTATTACTTCATTGCGTAATAGGCCGATGCCATCGATTTCGGTCTCCACCACCTCGCCAGCTTTGAGAAATTCCGGCGGCTTGCGGGCAAAACCAACCCCGCTGGGCGTGCCAGTCGCAATGATATCGCCCGGCTCCAGGGTCATGCCCTGCGAGAGGATAGAGATAATCGTCTTGACCGGGTAAATCATATCGCTGGTATGGCCCTCCTGCTTGAGCACGCCATTGACGCGCAAGCGCACGGCGAGTTGCTGGGGATCGGGAAGCTCATCAGCGGTCACGATCCACGGACCCAGCGGGCAGTAGCCATCGAGACTCTTCCCTTTAAAGAATTGTTTAAACTTGTCCTGCACGTCGCGGGCAGTGACATCGTTGAGCACGGTATAGCCAAAGACGTAGGAAAGCGCGTCCTCTTCGGATATATTTTTCCCCGTTTTGCCGATAATCACCGCCAGTTCGGCCTCCCAGTCGATTTGCTCAGAAATAGCAGGATCGATGACGATTTTTCCGTAGGGATCATTCACCGTAGTGGTGGCTTTGGTAAAAATAACCGGCGCGTCTCCCTGAGGACGGTCCTGGCCGTGTGCGCGATAAGACTCTGCTGCGTGTTCATGATAGTTGCGGCCCAGGCACATGATGTTTTTGCGCGGGCGCGGAATGGGCGCGGCCAGGTGGACGCTATTCAGATCATGGACGGCTCCAATATTCACAAATGTGCGCACCTCGCTGAACCGACGTCCATGGGCCTTCTCAAGAATAGCCTGGAGCATGGATATGCTCTCAGCCTGGTGGTCCAGCAGGTCGAGCATCTGATCATGGGGAATGCTATTCAGTGCGCGGGCCGCCAGGTCCACATCGACAATCTCTTGCTCTCGCACGAGGCCAACGCGCACCTGGGGAATAGCGCTGGTTGAAAAACTGACAAGCTTCATTGGTTCCTCTCCTCTGATGTATGGTATTCGGGCTATTTCTCCTCATTATAGTCTGTGGAGCTACCTGTTTGCTTCGGCCAGAGTTTCCCAGGTTCCATTTGCTCTTCTCATTCCCCAGGTGATACAGTTTTATCGCACCTCATCAATAACCAGGACAAAATTTAGTAGAGATAAAGGAAGCCGCGTCGATGATTGCTCGTTCAGTGTGTGATACTATAGAGAAAAATGTGCATCGTTGCGTTTATCACAGAATGGAGAGAATCACCTATGGCAGTGCAGCCCCGATCATCCTCAGCGGTCATGTTATTACGTGACGCGGCTTCGGGCCAGGGCCTGGAAGTGTTTATGGTTCGGAGGGTCATTCAGAGCGACTTTATGCCGGATGTCTATGTCTTTCCGGGCGGCTCGGTCCAGCAGGACGACCTGGCGGCTGAAGTGACGCCACAGATCTGCAAAGCGTTGGCACCTGACGCGGCTGATCCCGAGGGCAGAACTGCGCTAGGTAGTGGCGTGAGGGCTGCGGCGATTCGCGAGTTGTTTGAGGAAGCCGGGGTGCTGCTGGCGTATCAGGGCGAGCACGTACTGGCAGTCAACGAGGGGAATGTGCAGCGTTTCGCGGCCTATCGCCAGGCTTTTAACGAGCGCAAAGGTTCGCTGGTGGAGATGGCAATGACAGAGAAGCTTGTCCTGGCCAGCGAGCGCCTGAACTATTGCGCGCACTGGATCACGCCAGAGGGCATGCCCAAGCGCTTTGATACTCATTTCTTTGTCACTACCGCGCCAGTTGAGCAGGAGGCCGCGCACGATCAACTGGAAACCAGTGAGGGCATCTGGATCGGGCCATCTGAAGCGCTGGCCCGCGCGGAACGCAATGAGTTTCCTATAGTCTTTGCCACCATCCACCAGTTGCACGACCTGGCAGCCTTTGGTAGCGTGGCTGAGGCGTTGCAGGTGACCTCGACCACGCCGGTGAAAACATGCGCGCCGATCTTGATCGAACGCGATGGGCAGTTTCATGTCCATTTGCCTGGGGACGCGGGCAATCTATGGACTGTGCCTGAGCATATGACCAGGGTGCGCCAGGGCTAAGCAAGGAGAGGGTGAGCATGCAGCAGAGCATCTACACGACGATTCTGGCCCCCAACGCCTCGTTAATGTCCGGACCGGGCACGAACACGATTATTTTGGGCCAGGATGACCAGGATGGGGCGCTGGTCATCGATCCGGCGGACGCCGCACCCGCGCACCTGGAGGCGATTGTACAGGAAGGCGAGCGCCGTGGCGGTATTCGCAAAATTCTGGTGACACACGGCCATCCCGATCATGTGGGTGGCGCGGCTGAACTGCGCGAAAGGTTGAGCGTGCCGATCTACGCTTTTAATCGGCGTGGTGTGCCCATCCTCGATTATGAGGTGCCCGATGGGACAACCTTTGCCGTGGGCGGCGACACCTTGCGCGCGATTCACACGCCAGGCCACCGCTTCGATCATCTGAGCTTCTGGCTAGAGAACGCGCACATCCTCTTCGCGGGCGATCACATCTCAGGCATTACTACCAATGTTATCGCGCCGCCAGATGGGGACATGCTGGACTATCTGAACGCGCTCAAACGCTTGCAGAGTTTTGAGATCGCAGAAATTGTGCCCGCGCACGGCCCAAACATCGCCGATCCCCAGGCGAAAATTGCCGAATATATCGCCCATCGCCAGTTGCGCGAGCAGCAGATTTTCGCCGTTATGGAACAATTGGGGCCAGGCGCGACAATTGCGCAGATGGTCGCGCAGATCTACCAGGATGTAGACTCCAAATTGCATCCCGTGGCAGCCTATTCGGTCGAGGCGCACCTGATCAAGCTGGAGCGCGAGGGATTTGCGGAGCGGCGCGGAGGCGGCTGGAGGTTGGTCCAGAAGCCTCCTTCCCAATAGACCTTTCCTTTTTTAAACGAGCGAGCCGCGCAGAAGGCGGAAATCACGGTTGGTTTCCCAGATGGTTCGGAGTTGGACGAAGTTCTCATCAGGCTGCTGCATGAGGCGCGCAAAGGCATCAATCGCCTGCAACTTCTCTTCCTCAACCGTGTTGAAATCGATGGCGACGAAAACGGGAGCCTGGGTATAGGTGATCTCGTTATTCATCAGGCAATGAAAGTCACAGAAGACCTGGGTAGCAAGATCTTCCAGCGCGCTCTCGCCATGGACGGTGTAGGCGTTTGCGTCCTGGCGGCCCTCGCGTACAGCCAGCCAGGTGTTCGCTGCAAAGCCAAAGGTATCAGGCGGCATGTCGAAGGGCTCGAAGGGACGATTTTCTAACGAGGTATCAGCATCAATGGTCATCCAGCGTTCCTCTGGCGCGTGCCAGTACTGGGTGATCCAGTGGTCTTCGATCTTGTCAGGGCGAATGTAAGGAGCATAGCCAGCGCGGACACGAGCGGGTATCCCCCTGGTCTTCAAGATTGAGGCCATGAGAATGGCCACAAAACGGCAGGTAATGATGAGCTTGTTTTCTACTGCCCGGTCAGGTACGAAGCCACGCGGATCGCGGCGGTAGAGTTCGGCGAGGATGGCCGTGACGGTTGGGAAGTAGTCATCTTCCCCCTGTCGATACCAGGGCACTTCGCGTATATTCCCATAGACGGGATTGATCTGGGCACCCTCTCTTCCCATAGACAACACGATGCTATGGATGACCTGCTGCTTGACGAGACGGCCCAACTGCCCGATGTCAGCGGGAAGGTCGCGCTGCAACCTCTCCTGATAGAGACCAGGATAGGTGAACTGGCTGAAAGAACGGTAGTGATCGAACGAGTTTTGTTGCATGAGATATCCTTTCTTTGCGCCTTCTTAGAGAAGGAAGAACACGGTCGTATTGTATTTCCTGCATCCAACAATACCATCCGACTCCTGACATCTTCTGTCAGGATTGTTCTCTCTAAACACGACAAAGGACTTTGCCATATATAGCAAAGTCCTTTGTCGTGTTTAGACTCGCGGGCTACCTTTTAAAGACCAGGCGTAAGCCGGTAAGACCTGACAGGCCCAGAAAGAACCAGCCAGGGATTGCCAGATGCGCGTAGGCCATCAGGAGCGAGCCACCGGCCAGGGAAATTGCGAAGAGCAACATCAGAGAGAATGCGCCCATACTTGAGCTGCTCTCGCGATGGTTATTGCCATTGCGACGGCCACGGCGCGATCTCCCATTGCCAGGTACGTCAGAAGCGAGCTTGACCTCGATCTGGCCAGTTTCTATTCTAGTGATCAGTTGCTCCATAGCTTTGGGGAGTTTGAGTAAGAGGCGGCCCATCTCTAATGCTTGCTTGGGCAGTTTGCGCAGCATTTCCTCGATCCCTCCAGCGTCCAGACCGAGAAATGTACGCGCGTAAGGTGTCGCGATATCGACAAAGTTAAATTCTGGTGCCAGGCCGGTCGCGACCCCAACCAGCGTGCCGATCGCGCGTCCGGTGAAAGCGAACTGAGCGGGAATCTGGAAAGGTTGGCCGTAGAGGAGCCTGCCCACCTCGTTGGCTACGTCGGGAATATCCAGGTTGCTCGCCTCACCCAGGGTCATACCGTAATACTGCTCCATCATCAACGCGAGTCCACGTTCCAGCGCCATCACGTTCGCGCCTTCGCCAATAAAGCCCAGGCGAGAGAGCGCCGCAACCAGGGCGTGCGAATCGCGCAGAACAAAACTCACGAACAGATCTTTCATGGCCTGCTTCATGTTTTTGGTCAGAACGCCAACCATGCCAAAGTCGACAAAGGCAATCACCGGGCCGCTCTCAGGTGTGCCTGGCTGCACGAAGATGTTGCCTGGATGAGGATCGGCGTGGAAGAAGCCGGCCTCGAAAAATTGAGAGAAGTAGGTTTTGACCGTGCGATTGGCTACTTCGAGGCGGTCGATCCCAGCAGCTTCCAGGGTGGGATAATCGTTAATTTTGATGCCATCGACCCATTCCAGTACCAGCATGCGACGCGACGTGTATTCGTCGTAGACGCGAGGAATAAAAATCGTCGGGTCGTCCTGAAACATCTCGTGGAAGCGTTTCGCGTTATTCGCTTCGGTCAGATAGTCGATCTCCTCGTAGACTGTGCGTTTGAATTCACGGTAGACACCCATGAGATCGATGAATTCACTTGTATTGACAAAACGGTTGATCACCCAAATCACAAATTTGAGCGTGCTGAGATCCATGCTTACCAGTTGTTCGATATTTGGGCGCTGCACCTTGACCGCGACCTGTTCGCCGCTGGCTGCGAGCGTGGCCTTATGTACCTGGCCAAGCGAAGCCGCTGCGGTGGCCTTGCGTTCCAGTACACCGAAAAGCTGATCTACCGGTTTGCCCAACTCGGTCTCGATCACCGAAACGACATGGCTGAACGGTTCCGGCGGTACCTCATCTTGCAGCGAGGTCAGGACTGCTAGAGCTTGCTCAGGCAGAATATCGGCGCGGGAACTGAGAAACTGACCGAGCTTGATCATCAGCACTCCCAGTTTGAGCGCGGTCTGGCGGAAATCCACCAGCACCTTGATCAGAACATCAGCGTTGGGTTGCACATCATAATTGCCGCGTTCGTGCGCGCGAATGACCCGCTTGCGCTCGCGATAAATGATCCACAAGGTCCATAAAAGTAAACGTGAGACGCGCAGGAAGCGCCAGAACTGTGAAAATCTATTGATACGAGGAGTTTTCCTTGTCATAGAAATATCGGCCCTTTCATCCAACATTCGATATATCGTATTTACGTTGCAAGGGTGGCCGAGGTTTGATTGCCTGGCTATTTTTGAGACTTTTGCCGAAATGTGTTAGAGAATCGTGCCACTGAACGATATATATAATGGTAGAATGCGACATATTTTGCGACGATTGTAGAAGGAAAAACGTCGTTTATAATGAGCATATTTGCATTTACTGGGTAATCAGCAAAGTTGGGTTTTCACAGAGATACGAGTTCTCGCAAAGCAAGGGCTTTCCTATCCCGGCAGTTTTCCTCTGAAAGAGGGAAAATGTGAAGTAGTTCACTTGACTTCTGCCGTGCTTTTGCGTTACAAGAGATAGGAATATAAAAATAAAATGATCCAGCTTTGCCAATAGCAGAAGATTTGATGTGGTGGATGGGGGCTATGTTCAAAATGTATGAGTTTTTATACGTATCACCAAAATATGGAGGTGAACCTTGTCCAGCACACAAATGGACTTTTCGCCAATCAGAATTGACCGCAAACAGGATATCACCTCCTGGCCTGAGGGAGATGTCACCCGGTTAACAACCAGAGATCAGAATCGCTATCAGAAACGTAAGTCCGCTATCATAGAGTATTTTCAGAGCGCATTGTCGGTCGAGGAAATTTCTTCACGTCACCAGCTTGCTCCAACTGATCCCCTTGAAACATTGGCGCGGCGTTGCCTCATGCTTCACGAAGATGGGCAACCCTGGGGTTTGCGTGCCCTGGTGCCCGGCGTGCGGGTCGTTGATCAGCGTGTGCCAATTGAATCTGCTACTGTCGAGGTGCAAGAAGTTGCCAGTGCAGAGGCAGAGGAGGACGAGGATACGGGCGAGCGCGAAGCGATTCGCCTGACAGATGATCCATCGTTGCCCCAGACTCCCTTGCCAGCAACAATCGAGAGCGAACGAGAGGACACGGAGCATGCAGTCGAAGTAGCTGAAGAAGTAACGCAAGGGGATTCTCCGGCGGCTGAGGCGTCGGAGGAGGTAGAGCAAGAAGACTTTCCATCTACCGAAGTAGCTGAAGAGGTAGAGCAAGAAGACTTTCCATCTGCCGAAGTAGCTGAAGAGGTAGAGCAAGAAGACTTTCCAGTGGTTGAGAGTGAGGACGAGGAGTTTGAAGAGCCTACTACGAAGCTGGAAGAGCAGGCCGAGGCAGAGGTAGAGCAGAAAGATTTTCCGGCAAACGAGAAGGTAGCTGATGAAACTGGAGAGATAGAGCAGGAAGATTTTCCGACAGGCGAGAATGTAGTCGAGGAAACTGAAGAGGTGGAGCAGGAGGATTTTCCGACAAGCGAGGATGTGGTTAAGGAAGCCGAAGAGCCTGAGGCAACAAGCGAGCCGGAACTGGATGAGCCGGTTGCTGAAGAAGAGAGTCAAATGCCAGAGTTGGCTGACGAGTCGGGCGAAAGCGAAGAAGAGAGTCAAACGCAAAAACTGAGTACTGACGCGAATGCTGAGCCTGAGAATGAGGCAGAAGAAGAGACTGAGCCTGAGGCAATCGATGAGCAGGCAGACGTAGATGAGCTGGATACGGTAGAGGTCGCGAAGATAGAGGCAGAGAAGAGACGCGAGCGTGTCGCATCTGTCGAGACTATCAAGGTGCCAGTTACTTTGCTGGAAGCGCTGGAAGAGGCTGATCGCTCGGCGACGCTTGCAGAAGCCGAGACAGTTGAGATCTCCGCCGTTGGCGCGCAAACGCGAGCGGTCAGCCCAACTGAAGATGGAGTGGAGTTGGCAGCAGCGGGGCAAGAGCTTACTATCGTGGGCATGGTGGACAGCTCGCTTGCTGAAGAGATGGATGTTGTACCGACTCCGGAGCAGAGGCGCAATAGTCGGCAACTGAGCCTGGCCAGGCTACTGAAGACGCCGACACAATCGCTGGCCGAAGATAGCCGCTATCGTGTGACTGGCAGCCAGTCGGCGATCAAGCGCGCGGTATTCAGACGTTGGGGGAAGCAGGATAGGCAGAGCAAACATCGGCGCTGGGTGAGAATTGTCAGCGCGGCAGTGATCGCCAGCCTCCTGGTAGTCCTTGCGATCCCCTTGTGCGTTGGTCTGATGGGCTATAACACATATACCAATATCAAGGGCGTGGCCAGCGATGGCATGAACAACCTGCTGGCCATCAAAAGTCTGATTCCGGCGAATAAAAGCGATTTAATGTCGGTGCTCAACACGCAGAAGTTGGCACAGGCGCAGACCGAACTGAGCAAGGCTCAGGATGATTTTCTCCAATTGCAAGATATGGTGAATCGGCCAGATATTCAGTCGCTCTTACAGCAGTGGGCACCAGGATATAGTGGCGAACTCAATATGGCGCGCAGCCTGGTGCGAGTTGCGCTGGATGCCTCGCGCATGGGTCAGGAGCTGATTGGCGTGGCGCAAATAGGCGCGAATGTAGTGCATGGCGGCTCGCTGCTCTCCTCCAGCTCGACGAAACCTCTGTTGACCGCTGATGATATCAGCGCTGTTGAGGCCGCGCTAGTACACGCGCAATACTACATTGGCGATATCCAGACACAAATGAGCCAGGTCAATCTGGCCAAGCTGCCCTTTGGTAGCGTCTCACAGAAGGCTCAGCTTAGCAAATACCTGCCATTACTGCCTCAAGCGCAGAGTATGATCTCTCAGGTGCAGGGCCTGGTCGGGCCGGTCTCCTGGCTGCTAGGCGTCGGCACGCCACGCAACTTCCTGATCCAGACCCTGGATCGCGGCGAGCTGCGCCCCAGCGGCGGTTTCGAGGGCCAGTATGGCATTCCCAATCTGTCGGCGGATTATCCTACGACCGCGCAGATCGTGATGCACTACTTCCAGCAGGAGGGCGGCGGCCCACTTGATGGCGATATCCAGATCACGCCGGTGGTGATTGCGCAGTTCTTACAACTTACCGGGCCAATAGATATGGCGGACTATCACGTCACTGTTACCGCGCAGAACCTCGAAACTGAAATACATTTATACCAACAAAATTACAGTTATATCGCGCAGGAAAAGCAAGTGACCGGTACGAATACGCATGATACGCGTAAGGCTTTTACCAGCGAGCTTGGCCAGGATGTACTGGCTCGCGCTAAGAAGTTGTCGACGACGCAGTTGATGGATTTTGGCAAGATCTTGTTTAAGGATCTCAAGACGCGCGACTTACAGGTGTACTTCACCAATCCGGTAGCTGAGCAGTGGTTGCAGCAGAACGACGATAGTGGCGCGATGCCGCAGTTTACCAATGGTACTGACGGCTTTATGGTCGTGCAGTCAAACATTAGCATCAGCAAAGCTGCTCAGTTTGTGCAGTCGACCTTTAATGACCAGGTCAGCTTGAACGCAAACGGCGATGCAACCCACAATCTGACCGTCACGCTAAACTATCAGCGAGGCAATAATCCGGTGTATGGCTATAACACGTACGCTGATTACTTCCGCCTCTATGTGCCTGGCAATGCCCAACTCATCAGTGATACAGGGTTTAACACGGGCGCAACGCTCTGCGCGCCAACCGGCCAGGCACCTCCCAAGACCAACCCTCCAGGGAGTCCTCCAGTCCCTCCCCCAGGGCCCGGCACTGGGAACGGTAATGGAACTGGCACAGGCACGCCCCCTGATCCCACCAGTTCTTACGTAGACAATATTAATGGCCTGAATAAGGTAGTGTATGGTTGCCAAGAGTACTACCATTACTATCCCGATAGCTATGATAGATCTTGTCCCAATGGTAACTATGAACTGGGTTACGATGGCATGCTCGGTAAGCCGTGGGCTGTGCAGACGTTAGGTGGCGCGTCATCGACGTCCAGCGATCTGCCCGGTTATAAGATGTGGGGCGGCATGACGCTGACTCCCATGAACTGTGTCTCGACGCTCCGGTTCCAGTGGACTGTGCCACATATAGTGCAGAACACACCAGGGCAGCCACCTTACCAGATGGTCGTGGGCCACCAGGCTGGCTGGCCGGACAACGTGCAAGTGAATGTTGACGCCAGCGCGCTCAAGGGTGTGGCGAACCTCTCGTACAACCAGTCGATCAATGTGGATACGTTGGTCGCTTTGCCGGTGATTCCTTTGCCGCCAGCACCCAAGAAACCAGTAACGCCTGCTCCAGCGGTAACCCCGACGGCGACGGGGAAGAAGCATTAG
>WNFI01107628.1_pt1 | contig 15359 bp, 23 predicted proteins | sample 5400471 | NCBI WGS metagenome assembly WNFI01 (sample SAMN13153348, study PRJNA577476) | soil metagenome | isolation source: 100 cm saprolite on Douglas fir-dominated hillslope | place: USA:California | collected 2013-09-17 | reverse complement strand
CGCTATCTTTTCTTGTTGTGATTCTGTCAGGTGGACGTGGTCCACTCTGAAAATGAAATCGGCCATGTTGTCCTCCTTACGGGCGAAACATTACGACTAGCATGACTGCCGGTCAAGCAAAATGTGGGCATAATCGATCTCGATTTGGCCTAGGAGTTCCTTTCACGGAAAACATGTCCTCCGCCCGATTCTTGTCAAGACCCCAAAAATGAACTTTTCCCCTCAACTGACTGATTTCCATCCAGATATAAATGTGCTTCAGCTGTCCGTTTCACCCCCTCCAATTTGATATTCTGGATATATAGGGTAAATTCAGCGGCGCAGGCCATTCCGGTCTGCGCCGTTCGTGTTTTCACCCGTTGAAGCTGCTGAAAACGGAGCGGAACCTGACCCAAGATAAGTAAAGAAAAGAGAAGAAAAGAAAAGAGAAGGAGTATCGGCGTAGCCAACCGGCTGCGCCTTTCTTGTTATGCAAAAGAAAACCAACAATTCGCAGAACCAGCCGCCCGCCCTAACCACCATCACGCTCCACGCCGTAGCCGAGCCCACCCGCAAGCGTCGCGGAGAAGCCGCCGAAGCCGCCTTCCTCGCCCGCGCCACCCATCTCGGCTTCACCGTCTGCCTCCCCTGGGGAGACAGCAACCGCTACGACTCCGTCGTCGAACTCAACCGCGGATTCCTCCGCGTCCAGGTCAAATCCGCCACCCGCTACGCCGAGAACCGTTATCGCGTCAAAACGACCGGAGCCAACGGCCGCGTCTACACCAGCAAAGAAATCGACTTCTTCGTCGCCTACATCGTCCCCGAAAATATCTGGTACATCCTCCCCATCCAGTCCATCGGACAACGCAAAGGCATCCGCTTCTATCCCCACACGCGCCGCCAGTCCCGCGCCCTCTTCGAAAAATACCGCGAAACCTGGTGCCTCCTCGATTCCTGCCTGAGCGTCCGCCTCCGCCGAGGCCTGCCCAACGCTGCCGCAGCAAGAATCTGGAAATCCGCTGCGCCCTCTGCCCCCAACGCGGCTAATTGTAATGCGGCACGGACCTGCCCTGAGCGACAGTCGAAGGGGCCCTCGCCCGCGAATGCCGGAAATCGTAATCGTGGAGTTGCGCGTGAACTTGTGCTTTGAACGGGCGCGACTTCAGTTCGCGCCGTCAAATTTGTCTTTGGGGAACCAGCGCTTCACGGCGCGCGAGAGCCCGTATCTCGCCAACGCACGAGTTAGCGCCATCCGCTCTATTTTTAGCATCTAATCTGGCAGTACGAGGAGGACTCTCATGCAGAACTCGCGAAAAGCTTCGCTCGCTGCTTTTCTAATTCTCCTCACTTCGTCGCTTTTGTTCGTCGCGTCCGCACTCGCGGAAAATGGCGTGTTGGGCGAGGTCGATCTCGTCGGTGCGTCCAGAGTCGAAAAGAACGCAGGCGTCTGGATCGACGGCCAATACGTTGGTTATCTCAAAGAACTCAAGGGATCGAAAAAGATTCTGCTCCTGCCCGGCGAACACCGGATTACGGTGCGCCAGGGCGGCTATCTGGATTTTGAGCAGACAGTAATGGTACGCGCCAGGGACACGCAGACGATCCCAGTGAAGATGGCCAAAGACACACGGGTTCAACTGCCGAAGGTCACAGCAGAAATCAAACTGGAAGTCACTCCGACTCGCGCCGCAGTTTTTGTCGATGGCGTTTTCATCGGACACGTCGGCGAGCTCCGCGGCGTGGGCAAAGCTTTGCTGGTTACTCCGGGAAAACGGAAAGTGACGATCAGCCTCCCCGGATACCAGACCTTCGAAACCGATATCGATCTGATGGCCAATCAAAAAGCCACCATCAAAACTGATTTGGTGAATGGCGGCCCGGCCGAAGGCGTTGCCCTCACCAATTCAAACTGAGATACGGCTGGTGCGAGAAATGTGGCTTTATAGCCCCTTGAGGATTCCCGCCCGCATTCTGGTACGGGAAGGGCACGACGTTCAGGTTCTTGAGCCTGCCCTGAGCGCAGTCGAAGGTGCCGTAAGGCCCGGCGAGAATGCGGGCTTCAGCCCCCTGAGGAGAGCGCTCTCCGGCACCCTGAAAATCGCCAGCGCGACCGTGGAAGAGCGGCCCTTTCGGGGCCGCGTAAAGCGATTGAATTTAACCAGGCTTTAGCCCCGGTCCAACTAGTTTAACGATTGACGTTATTAACGACAGTCGTTAAACTATGACTCTGTGATCAAGACTTTCGCGGATAAGAACACGAAAGAATTCTGGGACACAGGCAAGAGCCGAGGAATGCCTCCGGCGAATCTGAGAAATGTTGCTAAGAGAAAATTCGCCGCCCTCGATGCAGCCCGACCTTGGAGGACTTGCGAATTCCTCCCGGCAATCGATTGGAAGAGTTGCGGCATGACAGAAAAGGGCAGCACAGCATTCGGATCAACGATCAATTCCGCGTGTGCTTCGTGTGGCGAGACGGCAACGCCTATGATGTGGAAATCGCCGACTACCACTGAGCGTGCTTTGCAGAAAAATGAGGATGGAGAAGAATCATGAGTATCAAAAATGACGTCCCGGCAGGATGGGCGGTGCATCCCGGAGAGATTCTTCGCGAGGAGTTCCTCTCCCCCATGGGCATTTCTCCTTACAGGTTGTCGGTCGACCTGGGAGTTTCCCCTCCCACCGTCAACGACATCGTCCGGGAAAAGCGGGGAATCACTCCCGAAATGGCCGCTCGCCTGGCCCGCTACTTCGGCACCTCCGAGCAGTTCTGGCTCAATCTGCAAGATGCCTTCGCCGTCTATCAAGTCAAAAAAAAGTATTCCCGGGAACTTAGAGCCATCAAACCCCTCGCCGCGAGTGCGTCCCGGTAGACAAAGTGTGGCGCGGGCGCCCTCGCCCGCGAATGCCGGCAACTCGCAACGATGCTCCTGGAATTGCGTGCTTTGAAAGGGCACGACTTCAAGTCGTGCTGTCGGAGCCTTTGGGTGGCGCAGCGCTTTAAGCGCTGCGATATCGATCCGTAATTTTCAACACGGGCTTTTTAGCCCCGAGGATTGCTCTTGATTAACGACGCTCGTTAACCTAAGGGCGGTTTCGTCGATCACAACTCCGCCGTGGGCGTCATCCCGAGCGGAGCCGTTCTTCAGGCGGAGAGAGAGCCTGCCCTGAGCGCAGTCGAAGGGGATCTCGCGCGGATCGCAACCGTCCCGCCATCACTCCCGAGATGGCCGCTCGTCTGGCCCGCTACTTCGGCACCTCCGAGCAGTTCTGGCTGAACCTGCAAGATGCCTTCGCAGTCCATCAAGTCAAGAAAAAGTACTTGAGGGAACTCATCAAGCTTCTTGCTGCGGCTGCTTCCCGGATAGTCGCAGGCGAGGATGAAACCCCGAGCTAGCGAGGTTTGCGCAATCCCATCTTTTTGCAGAGAACACAAAAGAATGGGCCACCAACGTTGGCGGTAGGCCGAGGGCGGGCCACCAATTAGATGGCTTATTTAAAACAGTCTCGCCCTGCATACACACGGATATTATCGAGAGCTTGAAATCCGCGCGCATCCACGGCCTTTACGGAAATGTGATGTTCTAATAGAGGTCCCCGTTCGCAGTTGCCCGTCGATAGGGTAGTGGAAAATGTTGCCGCGGATGAACCTAGATGGGTCTTATGCTTGAGCCACGCATCAGTCCACTCATACGTGGCCGATACAGAACTCCCAGTTTCATCCGTGGCAACAGCGGTGAATGTAATCGGCAGGGTCACGACTCCACCCTGCGCGATTGGGAGCAGGCTGTTTGCGGCAGGGCTAGTAATCTTGACGCTCAGTCCTCCGAGGTAAGGCGTTTTTATACATGCGGCCCACGCCTTCACCGCCCCGCAATCCGGGTTTTGATTAGGTGGGCACGGGCGAAATGTGTAACTGGAAGATTGATACCCAGAGAGCCCGTACATGCGCCATTCGCCCAGATCCGGCAAAGCGGCGCTCTCATACACCGGATGGGGAATCAAGGGGTCTCCAAGGATTTCGTATCCGCCTCCCGTCGTAAACTCGTCCGCAGCGCAGCTAGACCGAGGGTCCACAAACCAAAATGCCGGATGCGGAGGAGGTGCGATGGTGTAGCCTTGATATGCGGGCGCTCCAGCGACCAGGTTCTGAGTAGCACAGATTGCATAAACAGTGGCCGTGGGCGCGTCAGCAGCAGTCAGCCCATAGCTTCTACCTCCAGTGAAGCCACGCACTTCCCAACCGATCGCCGGTGTGGCGGGACCAACACGATGCCTATCTGGCATAAAAGGGAGCGATGCCAGGATCCAGTCATTCCACGTTCCGGCATAATCCTTGGAGTGAGATAGTTTATATCCGCCGCCAGTGACAACGGATCCTTGGGGGCAAGTTGTCGCTATGCTAACAACTCCATCGCCTTGTATAGGGCCGGTACCAGGCGACGGTATCTCGGTTCCGACCGAGAAGTTCTCTGTAGTCAGGCAGTACGCGTGAGCAATCACCAAACGCCCGCTGTTAGGTCCTTTTACGCTCTTATCAGGGTTAAAAACGCTTACTGTCCAGCTACTTGGAGTGTTTGGATAGTTGGCCTCTACGATCAGATCCCCAAACTCGAAAGGTAAGGAAGGGATCTCACCGGGATTAGCGTATGGTGGGTCCAAGGTGTAACCACCCCCAAGCATTTGTTCCCCCGTTCCGCAAGTTGCAATGACGTCGCTCGTACCTAGGGTGGAGATGAAAACAACGTTTGGACGGTCAGTCACGTTGAACAGTCCAGACTGCCTTCCACAGGCATTTTCGCAACCAGCCAGACCCATGAGCAAGAAGAGTAATGCTGGGAGTGTGAAGTTCCGAGAATGCTTCAGCTGAGCACTTGTCAGCACCAAGGCGGATGTAGGTTCCACGTGCACCCCCACTTTGATCGTACGGTCGACGACTAAGAACTGAAATGGGTAATAAAAAACAACAGTTCCGAGTTCACAATCAAACTCGATTGAATAGGACGTTAAGTCTGTTCAAATCGGATCCGATACCAAGGTAGCCACCGTTGGAGCGAAGGGCCTCATCGCTGGAGTGGAGAACTAAAGACGATCAAGAACTGGATAAGTGCACACGCCCTGCGAAGTAGAAAAACTCTACTCTTGGGAGACGCTGCAGTCAAGCCTCATAATCTCGCGTGTGGCGGATAAGAGTGTTCGCCACCTACGGGTACATCATGCTGCTTCCCGCCGGGTGTCCATCTTTTAGTCCTTTGCAAAAGGATGGGATTCCCTCGACCTCAACCCCGTGGGCTCGCCCCTACACCGCAGCGGCCGAGGCTACGCCCTCATTGCGCTTTTTTGCAAGGGTAGCGTAATCGAACCTATCCCCACGGGGAGAGACGGAATATAGTGGTCAATGCAAGACAAGACGGGGTGCGGTAGGAGATTAACGAGATGGCTTACTACAATCAAGGCATATCGGGTGGTAACGGTGCTCAACCCTTCGACGACTCGGCCAATTTTCCCGATCCCGATCCACAAGGTCGGCGATTGTCAATAGTCCGAGTGCGAAGTGCTAATTCTATTGATTCCATTCAGTTTGTCTATCTCGCGGCGAGCGGTTACGAGATGCCAGCACCTCATCATGGAGGCCAAGGTGGTAATGAGGGCGAATTTGACATCGGCGACGGAGAACATCTCATCGCGCTTGAAGGATCCTTCGGTAATTACGTAGACTTCATTAGGCTTATCACGGATAAAGGTCGCAAGAAAGAATTCGGTACTTACCATGCGCTCGTCCCATGGGGAACAGCATACGCCGTATCTTCAGAAGAGCCACTACCAGGTGTCGGAAACTATTTCGGTTATCATGCACCGCCTGGCTATGAGATTTTCGCCATCTGGGGAAATTCTGCGCACCTGCTGGACGCCATCGGGGTCGTCTACCGCCCAATTTCGAAAAACGTTGGGATGGAAAAGATAAGACATTCCCCGTCTCCGTAAGGCAGGATTTCACAGACCTTGCCCGCTTTCGTGTGCCGGGTGCCCCATCTTTCGCGCACTTTGCGAAAGGTGGGATTCCACAGACCTTGGAGTCACCCGGCCTTGAGTTTGTTATTGCAGTTGATCCTGCCGTTCGCAAAAACCGCGCCATCACTCCCGAGATGGCCGCTCGTCTGGCCCGCTACTTCGGCACCTCCGAGCAGTTCTGGCTGAACCCACCCTTTGCACAGAACGCAAAAGATGGGCCACTCCGACGTTATTGGTAAAGCGGGGCGAGGCACCCGCCCGGGTGCATGTGCCCCTTCCACGCGTACAATGTTGCCCATGAACAGTCCGGCGGTTTAAAAAGAGATTGACCAGTCGCGACAGTTCGGTGAGCAGGTAGAAGACATCGTAGTTCGCAAGAACCAATTTCCAACTGGTGACCGCAATGCCCTCCTCATTGCGTACTGGGCGTTGATATTCGACTACCACAAAGGAATCCTCAGTCTCTTACAATCAGAGTTTTTCGGCGCGGCGTTCGCGCTCGTGCGACCGGTCGTGGAGGCGGTAGTGCGAGCTCATGTAGCCATCAAAGGCTCGGAAGGAGACCTGAAACAGATTCAGAACGACGATTACACAGTCAGCTTCAAGAATATCGGCGCGAAGATTGATGCCGACTTTGGCCTAGGCGATTTGATGGAGAGGTTTCTGAACGAAGTGACCCGCAACGCTCTTCACAGTTATACGCATTCGGGACTCCTCCAGTTGGGAAGGCGCTTCGATGGAAACGACATCAAGCCGAACTATTCGGACGAGGAAATCATTGAGGTAGTTCGTGTTACTAGCAGCGCAGTGTTCATGGTGACAAACCTCGTGACGAAGCACTTCGGTTTAGAGGAAGCTTGGAAGAAGGTCGGTCAGATGTTCGAGGAGTGGGGCAAGCATGCCTGATGAAAGAGTGACGCCTGTGTGCCCTGATCCATCAATTCTCAAAGCTGCGGGCAGACCTGCCTCCGACCGGCCTGATGCGCTGGTTCAAGTAGGACCGAGGCTTTCCCGTGGTACCACCAGCCCGACAAGTAGGCCACTCTTAAATTGAGCGGCAACAACAAAGCTTAACGTGGCATCCAAGTGGCTCGGCAGCTCTGGCTTCGCTGCGGACGGCAGATTAGCTCGGTAGAAAACTCGCTTGCCGATGCAGATGTGCTGGGCCTCTCCCCCGCTAGTAGACGCCATGCGCTACAACAAAGCCTATGAATCGTCGCTCCGATTTCCACGGTGAAAGTCTTCAGCGCCTTCTGGCGAATGGATTTGCGGTTCAGGAACATCGAAACCTGGTCGGGCTGCATTCGGCTCAGGTTGAACCGACAGTCAACCTCGCCCCTGAGCCGCCCCTTCCCGAGGTTTTTGGAGAAATCACCGATCCCCAAGAGAAGGAAGAAGGGAACTTTGTTCCCCCTCCCGAATTCTTGATGCTCCCGCAAAACCGGCATTCTCTTTATGCGCGCTGCGGAGCCGTCCTGGCGGACACGATGGAGTTGCTGGGATTCAGGCACTTAGTGCTACTGGTGACAATGCTCGCGCGGCGAGCAAAAATCGTCGCTCCGCATGATCCTGAGCCGGATTTCGTTCCGGCGCCCGCTGCTCCCGCGGTATTAACAGAAGTAGCGCAAGAAGTAAAGATTCTCGATTCACACAGTCAAAGCCTTAACTTCGCGCCACCAACCGTGGCGGCTGCGCTTGCGCGGCGAGCGAAGAATTTCGCCCGGCTCCTCCGCTGGCGCAACTTCCTGCCGACAGAAGTTGCTGCAGGGCTCATGCAACGAGCTAAGAACATTAACTGGTCGATTCGCTGGCGAAACTTCTCCCCGGTAAAATTTGTTTCCAGCCTCGCACATCGAGCGAGGAATCCTCACAAGACTGGCCTCTGGCGAAACCTCGCGCCGGCTGTTGCTGTCGTACTTCGAGAGCGATTAAAGAACCTCAACTGGCCTGACCGCTGGCGCAATTCCGCGCCGGCGTCCATTGCTCCGAGTTTCGCGCAACAAGCTGAGAAACGAAAAGAGACTTTTGGCTGGTCCAACTGGCCTCTTAAGTTCGCCCCGGCCACCGTTGTTTCGGCATTCGCGCAACGAGCGCAGAATCTGGACTGGTCTAACCTGCGACGTTACTCTGGCACGTCGGCGGTACTTGCCGTTGTGGTCACATTCACTCTCCTGATGGTCTACGAGGGGCACAATCCCGCTAAGAGGGGATCCGTTGCCTCGCCCGCCGCAAACGCAACAGAGCAGCGGTCATTCATCTCAAAACCACTTCAGGAAACCCCCGTGCCGGTCGCCGAGACTGCGTCAGGCTCGCCCATACCTATCGGGCCGGCGAAAACCACTCCGACGACCGATCCGAGAAGAGTGCGGGTAAGATCGAATGAAGTCCGCTCCATTGGCGACGATGTGACCGTGCGTACATTTACTAATAGAAGGGCAACCAAGCGAAGCGGGGAGCCAAACAATCGAATAGCACACATCGGGGACGATGTAACAGTGCGCTATTTTGCGCTCCCATCACCAGCCAGAACCGCCACCCGATAATTGCTTGGACGCCAAAGCGAAAGCCGCATCGCGCCGGCAACCCGCCAGCAGCGCCACTCCTCTGCCACGAGCACGGCTGTAATCCATCGCCGCAGCTCGTCCGCGCGTCGGGACGAAACAACGTTCGTTTCCTCTCACCGGACCTGCCCGTAACGGGCCTCATGAGTATCTTCGCCTGATCCTGGAAAAGTGTGCGGGAGCAGGTCTTTGAACCGGATGTGTCGAGCGAAGCTGGACTGCTGCTTCGCCCTCTCCCTTCGCGGAAAAACATGAAACGAAATTCCTTACTGGAGCACCATTCAATTACACATGACTAGGAGAAATCCTCGAAGTCAATCGAATATGTTAGTCCCGAACTTAATTCTTGACTTCCTTCGTAGCCGGGTGCCGCATCCTTCGCGTACTTTGCGGAAGGTTGGATTCCACGGACCTCAACTCCTCGGAATTTGACTTTCCTTCGCGGTTTCACCCATTACGCTTAGTCCCCGCGTCTCAGTCCGCGTATACTTCCTGTCGCGCCATGCAACCGACCGCCCAGACCTTAATTGCCGCCGTGCTTGCGTCCGGTGTTACGAGCGCCGTCTTTACGTGGCTCTTTGGAGAAGTAAGCCGCACAAGAGAGCGCCGCCAGAAACGCAGAGAAATCCTTGGTTCCGCCGTATCGGATTTGCTTTCGACACGTAGGAAGTTGCTACTCGCCTCGGCTGTTGCCGACGAAATGCACACGTTTTTTGACACGCCGCGTGAAGTAATCGTCCCTCTCTTGCCGAACATGCTCAGAACATTGTTCAAGATCGATGATTCCGTGCATCAGAGTTATGAACGAGCAGGAGAATTGCTAGCAGCGACGAATCCCGTGCTCGCGGCCGAACTGCGAGGGCGCACACGTCTATTGGGAGGCATCAGCACTCTAGCCGAGGTGCTTCCAGACGTGCCTATTCTCGAGCGAACAGATCCCACGCTCCTACAGCTCACGCTACTCAAGAACACGACCCTGCCGATGATCGACACCGCCGCCATCGAACTGGCAGAGCGGCAAGGCTGGCGAATTGCAAGATCCGTCCGCGCACACCTAGAAAAACCGGTCGGCCTTACAGCCGCAGACCGCAGGAACTTGCAATCAATGGTGAGACTAGCTATGGCTTCGGGTACCGAGTCTGCAGAAGCCGCACCGAAGCAGTCTGGTGATGAGCGCCACTAAACGATCTATACGCGTCCCACCCCACTTGGCCTGCCGCGATATACTGACTTCATATATGTCCGCGGATTCCAAGACGTTCTACCTCGAAACTTTCGGCTGTCAGATGAACGCTCACGACTCGGAAAAAGTTGTGGGCACCCTCGTCCATGAGGGATACCGGCAGGTCGAGACCGTAGAAGAGGCGGGGCTGGTGCTGTACAACACCTGCTCCATCCGCGACAAGGCCGAGCAGAAGGTGTTTAACCGGCTCAACGATTACAAGAAATATCATAAGCAGGGCAAGAAGTTTGGCGTGCTGGGATGCGTGGCGCAGCAAGAAGGCGAAAAGATTTTCGAGCGCGCACCCTACGTGGCGCTGGTGTGCGGCTCGGCCAGCTACCAAAATCTGCCACAAATGTTGAAGCAGTTGGATGCCGCACCTTCGGCAGCACGTGCGCCCTTTGACGAGGCGTCATCCCGAAGCCCCGCGCTTTCACCAGCGGGGGGAGGGATCTCCCGTACCACAGGTGCGTCAGGTGTGTCCCCGCTTGTGCGCATTACCGGACTCGATGATCGCGAAACCGATAAGTGCTTTGAGACGGAGTTTACGGCGCGGACGAATCCGCACCGCGGCTACGTCACGATCATCGAAGGATGCGACAAGTTTTGCGCCTATTGCGTGGTGCCGTACACGCGCGGCAAAGAGCGCAGCCGCACGTCGGAGTCGGTGCTAGCCGAAGCGCGCCAGATGGCCGATCTCGGCTACACGGAAATTCAGTTGCTCGGCCAGAACGTGAATTCTTACAAGGATTCAGCAGGGAACTCGGCTCACAGAAAAACCTTCGCGGAACTGTTGGCAGCGGTGGCGGAAGTTCCCGGCATCCGCCGTGTCCGCTTTACAACCTCGCATCCGCGGGACTTTGGACGCGACATCATCGACGCCATCGACGCCGTGCCCACGCTTTGCGACCACGTGCATCTGCCGGTCCAGAGCGGATCGGACCGCGTGCTCAATGCCATGCAGCGCCTCTACACGCGCGCGCAATATCTGGAACGCATCGCGTGGATGAAATCCGCCAAGCGCGACATCAGCATCACAACCGATACGATCGTCGGATTCCCCGGCGAGACCGACAACGACTTCGCCGACACACTCTCGTTGCTGGATGAAGTTGGATATGACGCGGTATTCGCGTTCAAATATTCTCCGCGTCCGAATACTCCTGCGCTGAATCTGGAAGATGCCATCCCCGACGAAGAAAAAGCGCGCCGTCTTGACGTTCTGATGACAAAGCAGCGCGAGATTCAATCCGCTAGCTACAAGAAGTACGTAGGGACAACATGTGAAGTATTAGTTGAAGGCCGCAATCAAGCGCGCCAGCAATGGCTCGGCCGCACGACGCAAAATAAAACCCTGAACTTTACCGCCCCCGATTCCGCTCCCCCCGAGTTGGGATCGTATGCCAACGTGCACATCACCACGAGTTTTGCGAACAGCCTGGTCGGCGAATTGGTGGTATAACGGGGAAATCGGAGGCACACCATGGCAGAAGTAGAGATGACTATCCGAGGACTTTTGATGGATCCGGTGTCGAATTCGCCGATCGTTATCTTGAAAGACGTGGCTGGCGACACCGTGCTGCCGATCTGGGTGGGGGTTTATGAAGCCAACGCGATTGCGCTGGAGATGGAGAAGGTTAGCACGCCGCGTCCGATGACTCATGATCTCATTAAAAATGTGTTGACGGGGCTGGAGGCGCAGGTGCACAAGGTTGTTGTTACTGAGTTGCGCGAAGACACGTTTTATGCGGTGATCTGGCTGGAGCGCAGCGGCGAAGTGGTGAGCGTGGACTCGCGGCCATCGGATGCGCTGGCGCTGGCCTTGCGCGTCGATTGTCCGATTTTTGTCGACGATCTGGTATTGAAGAGTTCGAAGCTGGCAGCGAACCTGTCCGACCGGGTCAACAGCGACGAACTGAGGAAGTGGCTGGAAGGGCTGAACGACGAGGACTTGGGGAAGTACAAGATGTAGGGAAAGCAGCCGTCAGCTCTCAGCGTCAGTCTTTCAGTAAAACCGACTCTTCCCACCGCAACACTTCGCCAGGAGACTTCGGGAATCTTCTTGATTTACTGGTGATGGAGCACTGCCCGACCCGAGCCACGGTGCGTGTCGTCATCGAGTACCAGGCCGAAACCCAGCCCTCGAAGACGATCGAATATGTTCTCTTTTCCGAGTTTCATCTCAGGCGGCATGCTGTGCTATTGAACCGCAATTCTTCGGCACCGTTGTAGAACCTTCTCATCGGTCGACAGCATGACGTTCAATGATGGATCGTCGTTTTCGAAGAGGCTAGCACGAGCATCGGTGGGATGGAACCAGCCGAACTCCGTAAACTTTACATAATACCTGTTATCGGACATTACGTGGATAGTCGGAGCTGAACAGATTCCCCCGCTTGGTCAAAGATCAATGGGCCAAAAGGGTTACCACCGTTGGGCGTCAGTTTGAAGACCGTGCCACAGCCAAAATCGCAAGTGGCACCGCCTTCCACTAAGGTTCCGTAAAGATTCCCCGCGTGATCGAAAATCAATCCCCCGTTAGGTCCGGACGCGTCAGAATATCCATCTCCTTTGAAAGTGTGAAGAACGCTAAACGTCCAGCTTCCACCAGACGGCACCAGTTCGAAAGCCGTTCCGCACTCCTGATTGTAACAACCAGCGTCGATGAGATCGCCTCCTAGCGCTGCCGTACCGTAAAGATTCCCCTTTTCATCAAATACCAAACTACCCCTTGGAGAACAGCCGTCAGCGCCTCCGGTAAAGCTGTAAAGAACGCTTATCGGCCAACTGTTCCCGCCGGGCGTCAGTTTGTAGACCACGCCGCAGAGCCCTGCACCTCCGCGGCTAGTCGTGCCATAGAGATTGCCGACTCGGTCAGAGATCAGTCTGCTTTGTGGCGCGCCCCCTCGGCACCGTACGTGAAGTTATAAAGCACGTGCTCCGTCCAACCGCCGCGCGAATTCGGCGTGAGCTTGAAGACGGTACCAGCTTGATATGCCCCGCCATTTTGTGTTGTCCCGTACAGATTGCCGGCCGCGTCGGCGAGAAGGCCTTGGCTCGGGTTTTGACCTCGGGAATAAGGGTCAAATGTGTGAAGAATGTTCTCGGTGGCGGCCCCGGCGCTTCCCGCGCAGATTAACGCGATAACGAATGCGGCCAGAATCAAACGCACAGAGCCCGACGGCGTGATTCGCATAAATCGCTCCTAAGCTGTAAGCCGTCCTTTTCGAGCATCGCTGCGTGGCTCTTTGATGGTGTATTTGAACAGACACACGAGAGCCCGGACGCCGTCTTTCCAGCCGATTTTCTTTCCTTCTTCGTAGGTTCGTCCCCAATAGCCAATGCCGACTTCGTAGACACGCAGGCGCCGCTTGGCGATCTTCACCGTAATTTCGGGCTCGAAGCCGAAGCGATCTTCTTCGATCGGAATCGATTGGATGATCTCGCGGCGGAATACTTTGTAGCAGGTTTCCATGTCGGTCAGGTTCATGTTGGTCAGGGCGTTCGAGACCAGCGTGAGAAGCCAGTTCCCTACCGAATGCCAGAAATAAAGCACGCGGTGCGGTCCGGCACCGAGGAATCGTGAGCCATACACGACGTCGGCCTTGCCTTGCAGCAACGGCCCGAGCAGCGCGTGATAGTCGGCAGGATCGTATTCGAGATCGGCGTCCTGAATGATGACGAAGTCGCCGGATGCTTCTTGAATGCCACGGCGCAAAGCCGAGCCCTTGCCGACGTTCCGGGGCTGGAGAAGTATTCGCATTGCAGGATGATGGGCTTGAAGGTCGGCAAGGATTTCCCGGGAGCCATCGCTGGAACCGTCATCGACGCAAATCAATTCGATCTCGAGCGGAACGGCAAGCACGCGCGCTACCGCCTCGCGCAGGGTGGATTGCTCGTTGTAGACCGGCATCACGACCGACAGCTTCATAGGTTATGGGTGCTGTCACAGTAAAGGGCTCGAACGGTAGCGTCAAGGGAGGGGTATGGGTGTTTTGCGGCACGGAGTGATGGGAATGATGTAGTGGTGTACACGCCGCAAGAGAAGCTGAGCTCTGCTCAGCCTGACCGGGTCAAAAGACCCGGTCCACACGTCGATGTATCTATAGTCGTATGTATCTATAAGTCGGATTATTTCGCGAAGCGGCGAACGCTGAAGGAAATCGGCAGTCCGATCACGAACATGTGTACGAGCAGGCCTAAAATCAGGTCATGAAGTGTGTAAGGACCCCTGGCGTGAAGCGCGGAGAGCGGCAAAACGATCAAGTTCATTACCTCTTCGACCGCGGCACCGAAGAACAAGCCGCATACCAGAGGGTACTCCGTCAGAAAAATCAGCCTGCGGCTGGCCGCATAGTAGACAGCCGCTGCTGAGCAAGCGATGAAGAAGTGCAAGACGACACCGAGAACATACGTGCCGACGCCTCCGTGAAAAGCATTCGGCCCGAGCAGGCCGCCGGCAATCGCGAGCGGGATGTCCCATCCAAACAGGATGCAGGCTTGGGTAAGATCCAATGCCCCGGCAATTCCGCCGCCTACTGCGATTGCCAATAGCGCATTCCTTTTTTCCGATGGCCAAGTCCCCGATCGCCCAGGTGCAGAATCTCCAGTCATCCGATGCCCTCTTTCGCTTCTAGTTTTGGATAAGAATATACTTGCTGTCAGGCTTTGCGTGATGACGACCGCCGATCAGAACAACATCCGCGTCCTGTTCTCCCACGCCGTCACCAGCAGGCAAGTAATCAGCAGCGCACTGTATTCCCAGCCGCCCGAGCCTGGGCCAACAACAAAGAAACCATTGTGACGGTGAAATAGCATGATGCCGGTGAAATATATGAGACACAGGATCAGCGTCACAGGCAGAACCAGCAGCCGCATCGCGAGCAACACCGTACCTCCTGTTTCCGCGATGCAGATCAGGTAGCCCAGGACAGCGCTTGCGGGGAAACCCTCTTCTTTCAGAATGGCGCCCAGTCCGGGAGCTTCGCCCGTAAGAAGGCGATAGGCACCGTGCGTGAAGAGAAGCGCACAAACTGCCAGACGCAATACATCAGTGCTCGCAGTCTCCCTCGAAAATATCCTGTCCAGCAATTTCATTCCTGACCCTTTTGACTGTGACTAGTCAACTATTCTGGCGCCACATAAGGTGGCCATCTTCTTCCAAACCAGCGACCCCACCAAGGTTCACGATACCGGGTGAGACTTGATAAGTCCTGAGCTTGATCTGAAACAGTCTGAATAGTTCTGAAATGATGCTGCGCAAATAAATTATTTTATTTAGCCTTCGAAAGAAGCGTATTCCCGTTTTGCAGCGTTTCGTGAAGAGGTACCCCCTCCCCCCTGTTTTTCGTGAAATCCAATAAACATGCGGGTGAAAATGAGCATGTGGGCAAAAATCGTGCGCAAAATCTTGATGGCAAAGAACTTACAAATCAAAATCTAGAGAACAAAGGACTTAGGCCGTCTTGATTCGAATTTGCCGCACTGTGTCGGCCTCGACCATGATCGCGCGATTGGGATTGTAGAGGCAAGGTTGTACGTCACATAGTGATGTGGAAAAAGCGATGTCCAGCCTTTCGGCTGCG